>LUMS01000003.1_pt1 | contig 182113 bp, 161 predicted proteins | sample 729711 | NCBI WGS metagenome assembly LUMS01 (sample SAMN03860298, study PRJNA289734) | marine metagenome | biome: seawater column; feature: ocean; material: water; isolation source: Red Sea water column Station 192 - depth 25m | place: Saudi Arabia: Red Sea | collected 2011-10-15 | depth 25 m | reverse complement strand
CCCGCCGTTTCAAATGGCGTGCTAATTGGGCAATCGGATTGCACACGTTCAACCTTCACACTGCAAGCTGAACATACCCTAATCCGACCCTTGCGCCTTGGAATCATGAGGTTCACAATGTCGCAATGCAGACGCCAGAATGCGCTACGAAACTCCGATTTCTGCTTCCCCCATGCTTCCCCGAAGTGACCGACAAGGCGGGGAAGCGGAATTCGCATGATTGCGATCCGCTTAAGTGGATCAATATTCTTAAGAAAAATGGAGCGGGCGAGGCGATTCGAACGCCCGACCCCAACCTTGGCAAGGTTGTGCTCTACCCCTGAGCTACGCCCGCTCACTGACGTTCCCGGTGCGTGCCCTTGGGGCCCATCACCGTGGGGAGGCGCGCGATTAGCAGCGGGTTTCGGACCGTGCAAGGCAAAAATGCGTGGCGAGCAACGAAGCGCACCATACACTCGTCCTCGCGCGCCCGCCTGGCCCCCTCGCGGCCCTTGCCCCGAGGCGTCCCGCCCTTCACAACGGCTCGAAACGCCCCACATGGGGCCGAATACAGCGAACGAACGCGCAGGAAAGGATTACCGCAGTGGCGAGCATGGGTCTCAATCTCGACGAACAGAAGGCGGTGGACCGCTTCCGCACCGAGGTCGTCGAGCCGTCGATGACGAAGCTCGTCGTGCTCGATTTCTGGGCGGAATGGTGCGGGCCGTGCAAGGCGCTTACGCCGGTGCTGGAAAAGGTGGCGGCCGATTATGCGGACAAGGGCGTGGTCCTTGCCAAGGTGAATGTCGATGAAGAGCAGTTCATCGCCAGCCAGTTCCAGGTCCGTTCCATTCCCACCGTCTACGCCATGTTCCAGGGCCAGCCGGTCGCCGACCTGACCAATGCACGCAGCGAATCGCAATTGAAGCAGACGCTCGACCAGCTGCTGAGTCAGCTGCCCGTCGAACCGGGTGCGGCGGGCGAACAGGCGAACGGCCAGCCCGATGTCGCGCAATTCATCGCTATGGGCGAACAGGTGCTGGCCGAAGGCGACGCGGAACGCGCGGCGGCCATCTTCATGCAGGTGGTCGACATGAAACCCGACGAGGGCGCGGCACAGGCCGGGCTTGTACGTGCGCTGGTCGAAGCGGGGCGGATCGATGACGCCAAGGCCGCTCTCGCCGCCGCGCGGACCAACCCGGCGCTGGTCGACGATCCGCAATTGGAAGCGGCGCAGAGCGCGCTCGATCTGGCTGCCAACGCTCCCGACGAGGGCGAGCTGACCGCGCTGAAGGACAAGGCGCAGGGTGGCGCGATGGACGATCGGCTGGCCTATGCCGAGGCGGCTTTCGCGGCCGGTCGGCGCGACGATGCGGCGGACGAGCTGCTCGCCATGATCGAGGCGGACAATGCCTGGAACGACGGGGCCGCGCGCGCCAAGCTGTTGCAAATCTTCGAAGCGGTCGGCCTCGAAGATCCATGGGTCGTCGCCACAAGGCGGCGACTGTCGCGAATCCTGTTCGGATAGGCGGCGCAGCTTGAGGCTATCCATCTTCCCTTTGCCCGGAGCGATCCTGTTCCCCGGCCTGCAATTGCCGCTCCACGTCTTCGAGCCGCGCTATCGCGCCATGGCGAGCGACGCTTTGGCCCGCGACCGGCGGATCGCGATGATCCAGCCGATGCGCGGCGGCGATGATTCGCCGCTATACGAGGTCGGCTGTATCGGCCGGATCGGCGAGGTCGAAGCGCTCGACGATGGGCGCTACAACCTCGTCCTGGAAGGCGAGGCGCGGTTCCGGATGATCCGCGAGCTCGACGTCACCACCGCGTTCCGCCAGATCGAAGCCGAAGCGATCGAGGATGACGAGGACGAGGTGCTTTCCAGCGTCGAGCGCGCCGGCTTCGAATTCGAAGCGCGTCGTTTCGCCGATATGCAGGGATACAGCGTCGACTGGGATTCGGTCGATCGCCTCGACGATCAGTCGCTCATCAACGGCGTGTCGCAGATCGCGCCCTTCGATGTTGCGGCCAAGCAGGCGTTGCTGGAGGCGGACAGCCTTGGCGAGCGATGCGAATTGCTGGTGCAGCTGATGCAGTTCTTCGCCCTGCGCGACGGCGGGGACGATCGCGTCACGCTTCAATAGGGCTCTAGAGCCCGAACGAGCCGCGCAGACCGTCGATCACATATTGCGCGGCGAGCGCCGCCAGCAAGACGCCCAGCAAGCGCGTCACCACCGCTTCCACCCGGTCGCCGAACAGCCGCATCAGCGGCCCCGCCGCAATCAGGGCGAGCGCGGTGATGACCAGCACGGTCAACAGCGCGCCCAGCACCACCAGAGAGCCTTCGAGGCCCGGCGCTTCCTGCATCAGCAGCATGATCGCCGCGATCGCACCCGGCCCGGCCAGCATCGGCATGGCCATGGGGAAGACCGAGACGTCCTCCACTTCGGGGGTATTGGCATGCTGCGCGGCGAGCTTCTCGGCCCGTTCCTCGCGCCGCTGGGTGCGCTTTTCGAACACCATTTCCCACGCGATCCAGAACAGCATCAGCCCGCCGGCGATGCGGAAGCTGTCGAGCTCGATATGGAGCGCGGCCAGAAGATCGACGCCGAACAGAGCGAACACCAGCAGGATCGCGGTCGCAATCAGGCAGGCGCGTACCGCCATGTTGCGCCGCTGCACCGCGCTCGCACCCTTGGTGAGGCCCGCATAGATCGGCGCGCAGCCGGGGGGATCGATCACGACGAACAGCGTGACGAAAGCGGAGAGAAACAGTTCGGCCATATCAGTTGTCCCGCTCGTAGCGACCATCGGCGGTTATTTCGAAGCGAGTCGCCTGCTTCCAGCTCCCGCCCTGCCAATGGCTGGCGACGAAGCTGCGGCGCCCGTCCGCCCCCTGGACCCAGCGCCAGGCAAGCGTGCCGTCCTTCGACCTCTCGCCGCCGATCCGGCTACCTTCCTCCATGGCGGGGGCGGGCAGGGGCGAGGGCAAGGCGTCTTCACCGGGACAATCGGCGACCTCTCCGGTAATCATCGGAATCGCGCGCACCACGATCACATCGTCGCCGGTGGGCCGCGCATCGCGCTCGGCATTCTCGCGCGCGGTCAGGGCCGCATCGGGCGCTGCGATGTGGTAGGCGAAGGCATAATCGTAATCGCGCTGCCGCTCCCACACGGTGGCGTAATAGCCCCATTGCCCGTCCGGATCGGCGTATTTCCCTTGCGAGATCGCGGTCTGTCCGTCGCAGCTCGACCAGACCGCCTGCGGCGTCCATTGCCGGGGCGGCATGGATGCGGATCGGCGAGCGAAGTAGGCCGCTACATCGATCGGCCCCTCCGCATCGTGGATCACGGCATCCGCTGCGGCGAATTCATCGAAGGCGCTCGGTCCACCGTCGTCGCGCGCGGCCCGCGCAAAGGCGATGTCACGCGCGGCCACGCTGCCGGGATTGGCGGTGGTCCTGACCTCTCGCTCGAACCGCTCGGTATAGCGGGGAACGCGCGGCCCCGCCGCACAGGCGGCAAGCGCGAAGCAGCCCGCGAGAAGAGAGAATGTCGCGAGGGCGCGCATCGCCTCAGAGGCCTTCCGGCTGGTCGAGCCCGGCATGATTGTAGGCTGCGACCAGCGTGTTGCGCAGCAGGACGGCAATGGTCATCGGGCCGACGCCGCCGGGCACGGGCGTGATCGCGGAGGCGACCTCGCTTGCCGGGCCATAGTCGACATCGCCGACCAGCCGCCCGCGCTCCTCACCTTCGCCCGCAGGCAGGCGATTGATGCCGACATCGATCACCGTTGCGCCCGGCTTCAGCCAGTCGGCCTTGACCATCTCGGCACGGCCCACCGCGGCGACCACGATATCGGCGCGGCGCACCACGCCCGCCAGATCCTTCGTCCGGCTGTGCGCGATGGTGACAGTGGCGTTCGCATCCAGCAGGAGCTGCGCCATCGGCTTGCCCACGATGTTGGAGCGTCCGATCACGACTGCTTCCATTCCCGACAGATCGCCCAGCCGATCGGCCAGCAGCATCATGCAGCCGAGCGGGGTGCAGGGCACGAAGCCCGTCTGGCCCACGGCGAGGCGACCGGCATTGGCGATATGGAACCCGTCCACATCCTTGTCCGGATCGATCGCGGCGATCACCGCCTGATCGTCGAGATGGGCGGGCAGGGGCAGCTGGACGAGGATGCCGTCGACGGCATCGTCCGCATTGAGCGCTTCGACAAGCGCGAGCAGATCTTCCTGCGACGTATCTTCGGCCAAACGATGTTCGAAGCCGTTCATATTGGCGGCCAGAACCGCCTTGCCCTTGCTGCGCACATAGACCTGGCTGGCAGGATCCTCGCCCACGAGCACCACGGCCAGCCCGGCCTTGCGCCCTGCTGCCTGTTCGAACTTCGCCGCCTGTTCGCCGACGCGCGCGCGCAGCTTTTCGGCGAAAGCCTTTCCGTCGATCCGGTCCGCAGCCATCAGACGCTCTTGATCACACCGTCGAGGACGATCAGCACGACCTGCAACAGGATGATGAGGACCAGCGGCGAGAAATCGATCGCCCCGGTGCTGGGCAGGATATTGCGGATCGGGCGCAGCACCGGATCGAGCAGGCGGTTGATCGCCATATAGACGCCCGAAAGAAATTCGTTCGAGCTGTTCACCACATTGAAGGCGAACAGCAGCCCGATGATGAACTGGATGATGATCAGCATCACCAGCACATTGGTGAGCATCGCGACGATTTCGTAGATGGTGTAAAGCGCTTGCATGCCGGTCCCGTCCGTTGGGTTTGGTGCAGTTTCGTGAGGCTCCGCTTACAGGCGCGAAGCCGTGTAGGGAAGGCCTAGCGGGGCGCGGCGCCGACCTCTTCCACCCCTGCGCGGATCAGCGTGCCCGCGCCCTGTTCGGTAAAGAATTCGAGCAGCATGGCATGCGCCACTCTCCCGTCGAGGACCACGGCGGCATCGCAACCGCCCTCCACCGCGTGGACGCAGGTTTCCAGCTTCGGGATCATGCCGCCGCCGATCGTCCCGTCCTCGCGCAGCCGGGCGATGTCGGCAGGGTCGAGATCGGTGAGGAGGTCGCCCTGCTTGTCGAGCACGCCTGCGACATCCGTCAGCAGGAACAGTCGCGCCGCGCCCAGTGCTGCGGCGAGTGCGCCGGCCATAGTGTCGGCGTTAATGTTGTAGGTGTGCCCGTCCGCCCCGCTGCCGATGGGCGCGACCACCGGGATCATGCCTGCCGCAATGGCAGTGTCGATCACGGCGGTGTCGACCAGCGTCGGCTCGCCCACGAAGCCCAGGTCGAGCGCCTGTTCGATATTGCTGTCGGGATCCTTCGCCGTGCGTTCCAGCTTGGTCGCGGTGACGAGATTTCCGTCCTTGCCCGACAGGCCGATCGCCTTGCCTCCGGCGCGCGCGATCCATCCGACGAGTTGTTTGTTGATCGCTCCCGACAGGACCATTTCGGCGATCTCGGCCGTCGCCTTGTCGGTGACGCGCAGGCCATCGACGAAGGTGCTTTCCACGCCGAGCTTCTTCAGCATCGCGCCGATCTGCGGGCCGCCGCCGTGGACCACCACCGGATTGATGCCGACCGCTTTCAACAGCACGATGTCGCTCGCGAATTCGCGCGCCGCCTGTTCATCGCCCATGGCGTGGCCGCCATATTTCACCACGAAGGTGCGCCCGGCATAGCGCTGGAAATAAGGCAGCGCCTCGATCAGCGTCGCCGCCTTGGTATGGAGATCGTCGGGATCGGGAATGGTGCCGCTCATGCGAAAACGCCTGCCTTCGTGGTGGGTGAAGGCAGGCGCTTAGCGTGGGATGGATCGCCCGGAAAGGGCTCCGCTTTATTCGGTGGGCGGTTCGGTCAGATCGGTCGCGCCGGTCTGTGTTTCGGTCGTGCTTTCGACCGCCTGGACATTCTCGGCATCGGCGCCGCGCACCTGCTCCAGCCCTTCGGCGGTGTCGGAGGTGAGGTCGGTGTTCAACCGTTCTTCCTGCGTGGTGATCGCGCTGTCGGGGATCGTTTCGATTTCCTCGTCCCCGTCGGCGTTCAGGAAGAAGATGATCGAGGCGACCGCCAGGAGGACGATGAGGCCGACCCAGAACCAGCGGCTGGACGGATTGGTATCGGGAACGGGATCGGACATGGTGCGAAAATCTCCTGTTTGGTCGCTTTCAGGAATAATGACCGGGCGCGGCGGGCGTTCCACGATCCGTCTTCCCCTCCCGTTTCGTCGGCCCTAGACTCGCCCCCATGAACCGTGCCGCTCTTCTCTTCGCACTCCTCCCCCTGTCGGCCTGTGTCGCTACTGCCGAGGCGCCTTCCGCGCCGCCGCTGCCCACCGCGCAGCAGGCGTTCTGGGACGCTCTGGAGAGCCATTGCGGCAACGCCTATGCCGGTTCGCTCGCCACCGAGGATGCGCGCGACGAAGCGTTTCGCGGCAAGCGGATGCTGGCCCACTGGGCCGAGTGTACGCCCACCCGCATCGCGATCGCCTTCCATATCGAGGATGCGGACGAGGCCGACGGGTGGGACCGCAGCCGCACCTGGCTGGTCAGCCGCACTGCCGACGGGCTGCGGCTGAAGCACGACCACCGCCATGCCGATGGGAGTGTGGATGCGGTGACGCACTATGGCGGCGATAATTCGGGCCAGGGGATGCCGGGCGCGCAGGATTTCCCGGTCGATCCCTATTCGATCGCGCTGTTCGAGCGGGAGGGGCTGGACCTCTCGCTCACCAATGTCTGGCGCGTCGAGGTCGATCCGGCGGGCGAGCCCGATGCGCGCTTCGCCTATCAATTGACGCGCCGCAACGATCCGACCCGGCTGTTCCGCGTCGCGTTCGACGCGGCCCGCCCGGTTGCCGCGCCGCCGCCTGCCTGGGGTTGGTGAGGCGGCGGGGCCGCGCGGCGCCGTCATGCCGGATGCCGGGCGTTGACACGATCGGCGGGCCCTAAGCCAGCCTGCGCCCTCCCGCTTTCGTCGAGCATCCGCGCCGCGCGCTCCATCGCCGCGTGATGCTGGAGCAGGGCGTTTATGTCCGGTTTACAAGTACTTCCCCGATAGCGCCCGCGATGCATCAACACCTGGACCAGCCCGCGCTTCATCCGCTCATACGGCGCGAGCCCTGTGGCTTTCGTACTCGCCAGGTCCACGGCATCATGCGCCACCCCCAGCGCCGTGTCCCACGCGGCGGCGAAGCCCGCCGCCCCGGCCCGACGGCGCAGGCGATAGGCGCTTTCCCGCCCCATCGCGACCGCGCGCGCCGCCTTCGCGACCGAGCGCGTTTCGACCAGCATCCCGATGAAATCCGCCTGCCGCGCCGCCGTCCACCCGTCATGCCGGGCGCAGGGCAGGGGATGGAAGGCGGGCAGGCGGCGGCGGGTGCGGGCCGCGGCTCCATCGCCGGTTTCGACAGGATCGGGAGAAGTACGCTGCATCGCACAGGATGAAGCAGATTCGCACGATGTAGGAAAATGCTTTCATCGATCTGCTTGCCGGGATCCTGCGCAGGGCTTCTCAAGACGCCCCACACGAAAAGGGCCCCGGATCGCTCCGGAGGCCCTTTGTCGTAGTGTAGCGCGTGATCGATCAGACGCTGCGTGCGCGAACTCGCGTGTAGCGGGTGTCCGCCGCCGGTCCGGTATCGCGATACGTCACCGAATCGTCGTGGATGTCGAGATGTTCGACACCGACCAGGCGACCATCGTCCATGCGGACGGCGACGACGCGTTCGCCATCTTTGTCCACCAGCATATCCTCGATCTTGCCGTAGCTCTCGCCGGTGCGCGAGCGCACGGGATAGCCCCTTATGTCCTGATCTTCGTTTTCCAGCTGCCAATCGGACAGGCCGGTCAATTCGTTGAAGCGGTCATCATGTTTCATCGCGGGTTTACTCCCCCATTTTGCACATTCACCCGCGCGGCGCGGATATAGGCGTCGTTGCCGCCTTCCAGATCGGCCTGGATCGACTGCGGCATGTTCGAAAGGTCGAGCGCCTGAACGTTGCCGGCGAGCGACACGGTCGAGCCGGGATTGACGTCGATCAGGCCTTCACGAGCCGTTTCGGGCGTCTGCACTTGGTCGAAGCGGATGAGCGTTTCGTTGGCGCCTTCGCCCACGGTGAAGCCCATGTCGCCGATCACGCGATTCACCGGAACGGTGTCGAGATTGACATCGTCGCCGATGCGATCGCCGAGCGAGGACAGCGCGTCCAAGGTCACGACGGTACCGGTCGCGTCAGCCGCCATGCCGGTGTCGACTGGATCGACGGTTTCGACGTCGGTCGCGGCGTCGTTTGCGACGATGGCGGTATCTTCTTCGAGCACGTCGGGCGTGTCATCGTCATTGTCGAAGATCGCCCAGAGAAGGGCGATAATCCCGGCCAGCAGCAACAGCCACCAAAGCCAGGACAGGTTGGATTTCTTCTCTACCGGAATTTCTGCCATGTTGGTCCCTGTCTGTCGCGCCGACGGATAGTGTCGACACAGCTAGAGCCCATGGGCTACCGGAAAGTTCCGAAAAAATAAGGAATTAGCAGATCTCGCAAGCGGTCCGAGCCGTTCGCCACCAGGTCAGTCGAACAATTCTTCGAGGAAGCTCTTCTTGCGCTTTTGCGGCTTGCCGTAACCATGGCCATAGCCCGAATGGCCGTGGCCGCCATGCTGGGCGTAGCTGGGTGCCGGGCGGGCGTGACCGCCGGACTGGCCCCCGCCCATTTGCGGGCCGCTACGCTCAATGATCTTGTCGAGCTCGCCGCGGTCGAGCCACACGCCGCGGCATTGCGGGCAGTAATCGATCTCGACCCCCTGCCGATCGCTCATGGCGAGCGGGACGGCACAGACGGGGCACGGCATGGCGGCGACTTCGGCTTCGGTTCGCATGTGAAATCCTCTCAGGGTCGAATTCGTTTTCGCAAGTGGTTGGTCTGCGTGCCGCTATCAAGCGCAACCGTGCGGCGATGATGCACGCGCCGCTGCACGCCTATGCCCACGACGACAACGGCCGCCCCCGAAGGGGCGGCCGTCGCTTGGCGCCGTAACGGGCGGCGCATTGGGTTCAGCGCTTACTTGGGCTGACGCGGGGTCTCAGACGACTTGTCGTCACCCTTCTGGCTTGCACCGCCTTCGTTCTGCTGGCGCTGCTGCGCATCGTGGTCGGACTTGCCCTTATCGCCCTGTTGGTTCTGGGCGGGCTTCTGGTTCTTCTGATCCATGGTGTAGTCCTTGGTTGGTGCGAGTGGGAAAATACCCGGCTCGCACTCACTCAAGCTATGGAAGAGATTACGGTTTCTGCCTTTGCGCCAGTACGGGCGGGGAATGGGCCAGGGCACCCTGGAGCTGCGCAGCGCCAGATTACCTGAACCAAGCCCCGGCCTAGAATTACTCCGCCGCCTCGACGTCCCCGAACAGACCCGGGCCCTGATCGTCCGCATCCGCTTCCTCGTTGGCGGGCCGGGCCTTGTTGCGCTTGTCGAAGCTCGACCAGACGTCCTGCCAGTTCCCCTTGGTCGCGCCCTTGGAATATTCGGTTGCGCGGGTTTCGAAGAAATTGGCGTGCTCCACGCCGTTCAGCAGCGGGGCGAGCCAGGGGAGGGGGTGGTCTTCCACCATGTAGATCGGCTGGAGGCCCAGCTGGCCCAGCCGCCAGTCGGCGATGTAGCGGATGTAGCGCTTGATCTCTTTCGCGGTCATCCCCGTCACCGGGCCCTGTTCGAAGGCGAGGTCGATGAAGGCGTCTTCCAGGCGGACCGTCTTCTGGCACATGTCCATGATGTCTTCCTTCACCGCCTTGGTCAGGCAGTCGCGCTCGGCGCAGAAGGCGTGGAACAGGCGGGTGATGCCTTCGCAGTGCAGCGATTCGTCGCGCACCGACCAGCTCACGATCTGGCCCATCCCCTTCATCTTGTTGAAGCGCGGGAAGTTCATCAGCATGGCGAAGCTGGCGAACAGCTGCAGCCCTTCGGTAAAGCCGCCGAACATCGCCAGCGTGCGGGCGATATCCTCGTCATTGTCGACGCCGAATTCCTGCAGGTAATCGTGCTTGTCCTTCATCTCCTCGTACTCGAGGAACATGCCGTATTCGCTTTCCGGCATGCCGATCGTGTCGAGAAGGTGGGAATAGGCGGCGATATGCACCGTCTCCATATTGGAGAAGGCGGCGAGCATCATCTTCACTTCCGTCGGCTTGAACACGCGGCCGTATTTCTCGTGGTAGCAATCCTGCACCTCGACATCGGCCTGGGTGAAGAATCGGAAAATCTGCGTGAGCAGATTGCGCTCGTGATCGGTGAGGTTCTGCGCCCAGTCGCGGCAATCCTCGCCCAGCGGCACTTCTTCCGGCATCCAGTGGATCTGCTGCTGACGTTTCCAGAACTCGTAAGCCCAGGGGTATTCGAACGGCTTGTAGGTCTTGCGGGCTTCGAGCAACGACATCTTGTGTCTCCGGGTCTTCGTGTGAACCAGAACATATAGAGCATCCGGGCGCATTTTCGAACCCGCTATCTGGTGATTCGGCGGGGATAAGCCGGGGAGAATTTGCGACCGGCGGGGTTGCATTGCGCGGAACGCTGTGGGTGGCGCGGGCGTTGACCGGGTGAAAGGAATTTTTCCAATGAGCACCTATGAAGGACGATACGAGCCCAAGGACAGCCGCGACGTGACGCTTTCGAACGAGCGCGCCCCGGGCGAGCCCGACCGCACCGGCCACCGCGAAGGCGAAGCGCGCCAGCAGGAACAACAGGCGGATGCGTCGAAGGGCGATTCGAAGGATGGCCCCGAGGAAAACAAGTCGCAGGTCGCCTACGGCAACAGCAAGGACCGCGAAGGCCAGATGGAACAGGACATCGCGACCGACGGGGCCAAGAACGGCACCAAGGGCGGCGGCAACGCGGTAGGCGAAACCTCCGCCGATCCGGCAGCGCGCGCCAAGGCGGACGGCAATCGCCCGATCTCGGGCGACTGATCGCCGAACACGTTTGGGGCAGGACGGGTCCGGCCCGTTCCCCTTTGCGGGCCAGCCCGCACCCCGACGCCCCGCCGACCCCGGTGGGGCGTTTTCTTTGGCCCGGAATGCTGACTCGGGAGCCGACGCCCGGGTTCCGCTCGATTGTCACCAGGCCGTGGCTGGGCGGCGACGAACCGAGGAACGGTCCGCGAGGCGACCCGTTGTTCAGGTATAAGCAACTTATACCAAAGGGTAATTTATGTTCGAGAAGATCCGCATCAAGGAACACATGGAAATCGCCGATTCGAAGGGCCAGCACGTCGGCACGGTCGACGATGTCGAAGGCGACAACATCAAGCTGACCAAGTCGGACAGCGCCGACAGCATCCACCACATGATCCCGGTCGATGATGTCGAAAAGATCGACGATAACCGCATCTATCTCAAGGAAGGCGCACGCATTCCTGCCGGGCTGGGGAACAAGGCGAACGCCTGAACCGCCTCGCAATAGAGCATGAAAAACCCCGCCGGTTTCGCGACCGGTGGGGTTTTTCGCGTCCGGCAGCGTAAAGTCAGGCCGCGTCGGGATCCTTCACCTCGACACCGAAAGGCGTCTGCTGATGCTGGATCACCACCCAGTTCTCATGCTCGAGGCGCTGGAGCGTGCTGGTGCAGACCGCATGATAATCGCTCCCCTCGCGCTTCGCATGCGCGCGGTAACCGATGACGATCAAGCCTTCGTCGTGCCGCGTCACGCGCGTGTCGGCGAATTCGACCTCGCTCCAAACCGGCGTGCTTTCGACCGCCCTGGTGGCAGCTTCGTGGTCGAACAGGAACGGCTGCTGCGGCAGGCCCATCACGCAGTCCTGCGACACCTTTTCCCGGTAAACGTCGCCGCCTCCCAGCCACAATTCGCGCTCGAATTGTCAGATGCGTTCGTCGTTCACGGATGGTCTCCTCGATAATGTCCGTTCGATCAGGCAACGGTCGAAGAGCCATGCGGTTCACCCGATCGCGCGAGACAAGCTGTGGCTCGGCCTGTCCGAAACCGGTCAGGCGTCCTGCGAGACCAGTATCCGGCAAAACGGCTTGGCGATTGCCACCACCTCGGCGACCGGCTCGTTGCAACCGTGAGCGATCCAGGTCCGGGCGATCGCGAGCAGCCCGTGCATCGCGCCCGTTTCGCGCAGCACGTTCGCGCCTGTCTTGCGCCCGTCGGGATCGAGAGTCAGAGCCAGCACTCGAGCGAATTCTGCAAGCCCCCGTTCGAAAGCCGCATCCACCGCGGCGCTGATGCCCGACATTTCCGTTACGAACACGCGAGCGGCTGCGGGCTTTTCGCGTAGCAAGGTGTAATATCCCCGCAGCATCGCTTCCAGGCGCGCTTCGCGCTCGGTTTCGCCCAACCCGGATGCTGCCGCCTGCACGGTTTCCAGGGCAATCCGGGTCACCGCTTCGTAAGCCGCGATCAACAGCGCCTCGCTGTTGGCGAAGGATTCGTAGAAATAGCGCGGAGTGAGGCCGGCCGCCCGGCAGACGTCCGCCACCGTGGTACGGCGATAACCCTGTTCGCCATAGGTATCGACGGCCGCCCTGATCAGCCGCTCCTGCCGTTCGGCCCGTCGCTCGCCGGACGATTGCCCGCCATAAGTACGGCCTTGCCCGGTTGCGCTCGTCGTCGCCTTCGCCAAGTGATAACACCTATTTCCAGATCGGAGCGATCCGACTTCCTCTTGCCGATGGAACGCTAAAATGGCCAGTGCCGCCGAAACACGTCAAACCCCTTCTTCTGCCGACATCTCGGAGCGTTTCGATGTCCTGATCGTGGGCGCTGGGCTTTCCGGTATCGATGCGGGCTACCGCGTTTCCACCGAATGCCCCGGCAAGAGCTACGCGATCCTCGAAGCGCGCGATGCGATCGGCGGCACCTGGGATCTGTTCCGCTATCCGGGCATCCGTTCGGATTCGGACATGTATACGCTGGGCTTCCCTTTCCACCCCTGGCCGAGCGATCGCGCCATCGCCGATGGCGAGGCGATCCGCGATTACATCGTCGATACCGCGCAGAAATTCGGTATCGATCGGCACATCCGCTTCGGTTGCAAGGTGGTGGCGGCGCGCTGGTCCACTCAAAATGCCGAGTGGGTGCTGGAGATCGAGGAAAATGGCGAGAAGCGTCATGTCGCCTGCTCGTTCCTCTATATGGGCAGCGGCTATTACGATTACGCAGGCGGCCACACGCCGCATTTCGAGGGCGCGGAGAGTTTCGGGGGCGAGATCGTCCATCCGCAGCAATGGCCGGAAGATCTGGATTATGCCGACAAGCGCGTGGTCGTGATCGGCAGCGGTGCGACGGCGGTAACGCTGGTGCCGGCGATGGCTCGCACCGCCGCGAAGGTTACCATGCTCCAGCGCTCGCCGACCTATATTGTCGCCCGTCCGTCGGAAGATGCGATTTCCCGCTGGACGCACGAACATCTGCCCAAGGCGCTCGCCGACGGCATTACCAAGTGGAAGAGCGTCGGTCTCGGCATCGCGACATACGGTTATGCGCGGCGCAAGCCTGCCAAGGTCAAGGCCGCCATCCTCGATGGCGTGCGCGAACAGCTTCCCGAGGGCTACCCTGTGGAGCGCGATTTCGAGCCGTCCTACAATCCGTGGGACCAGCGCATCTGCCTGGTGCCCGATGCCGATCTGTTCGACACCATCCGCAATGGTGATGCCGAAATCGTCACCGATACGATCGAGCGTTTCACGCCCGAGGGCATCGCATTGACTTCGGGCAGGGAATTGCCCGCTGACATCATCGTCACCGCCACCGGGCTCACGCTCACCATGGTGGGCGGCGTCGAGCTTTACGTGGACGGCGATCGCGTCGATCCTGCCGACCGGCTGGTCTATAAGGGCATGATGCTGGAAGGCGTGCCGAACATGGCGCTCGCCTTCGGATATACGAATGCCAGCTGGACGCTGAAATGCGACCTGTCAGCGCGCCATGCCTGCCGGTTGATCAATTACCTCGACGCGCACGACAAGGTGGCCTGCCTGCCGCGCCGCGCCCATGCGGGGATCGAGCCCGAACCGATGCTCGATTTCAGCTCGGGCTATGTCCAGCGCGCCGCCAATGTACTGCCCAAACAGGGATCGGAAGCACCGTGGAAAGTGCACCAGAATTACGCGCTCGACCTGGCCTCGCACAAACTCTCGCCTGTCGCCGACGGCACGATGCATTTCATCGAAGCCGGGCAGGTGCTGGATGATGCGGTGGCCCCCACATCCAATCGCAAACCGGTGGCCGTGGCCGCAGCTTCCGGCATCGGAGCCTCGGCTGCCGCACTGATCGCACGGCGCGGGGCCAAACGCGGCGCGTCCTCCGGCGGCGCTGCGGGGGCGCTTGCCCTGGCGGCTCGGATCGGCGGCGGTGCCGCGCTGGCGGGCTTGGTAGGGGGCGCTGCTCTCGTGGGGTTTGCCGCGCTGTCGCGTTCGCGGGCGCAGGCAGCGGTTCCGGCCGATGGCCGCTTCGTCCGCGTCAACGGCAAGCGCGTTCATTATCGCGACGTCGGATCCGGCCCGACGATCGTGATGATCCACGGCCTGGCCGGACAGATGCGCAATTTCTCCTATGCGTTGCTCGACAAGCTGGCGAGCGATCATCGTGTGATCCTGATCGACCGGCCGGGTTCTGGTTATTCCGACCCGATCGACAGCGCCACGATCCGCAGCCAGGCGGCGCATATCGGCGATGCCTTGCAGACGCTGGGCCTCGACCGCCCGCTCGTGGTCGGCCATTCGCTGGGCGGCGCGGTCGCGCTCGCTCTCGCGCTCGATCGGCCCGACCAGGTCGGCGGTCTCGCTCTGCTGGCTCCGCTCACGCACCCGATGGACGAAGTGTCGGAGGCGTTCGACGGGCTCGCCATTGCCTCGCCCACAGCACGGCTCGCCGTGGCGTGGACTCTGGCTACCCCGATGATGATGCTGCGCGGCGAGAAGGGCGCGCAAGCGGCGTTTGCCCCCGAACCGGTCCCCGGCGATTTCGCGACCCGTGGCGGCGGGGCCTTGCTGGCCCGCCCGGGCAATTTCCAGGCGGCAAGCGCCGATTTGAACGCCGCGCCTGCCGATCTGCCCGGTATGGTCGCGCGCTATCCGTCGCTGGAGATGCCGGTATCGGTCCTGTTCGGTCGCGACGATCCGGTGCTCGACCCGGAAGCGCAGGGCGAGGCTTTCGTCGCAGCCGTGCCCGAAGCCGATCTGACACTGATCGGGGGCGGGCATATGATCCCCGTGACACAGCCGGACACGGTTGCGGACTGGATCCGCGAACGTGCCATCGATTTCCGCAGCGAACGGCCCGAGTGACGGCCCTGACCGCTCTTTCGACCCGGCAGGAATGGCAGCGCGGCTGGCACATCGTGGCGAGCGGCCATGTCGGCATCGGCGTGGGGGCCGGGCTTTATTTCTACACTTCCAGCCTTTTCGTCGTGCCCGCGTCCGAAACGTTCGGCTGGACCCGTGGCGAGATTTCCGCCGGGGCAGCGCTCGGCCTGCTCGGATCCTTGTCGGCGCCGCTGATCGGACGCTTGGCGGACCGCTACGGCGCGCGGATCGTCGCCGGGATCTGCACCATTGCGATCGGTCTGGTCTTCGCCGCCCTGTCGCAGGTCACTGGGCCGTACTGGCAATTCGTCGTGTTGTCGGCCCTTCTGGGCGTCGTGGCCCCCGGTGCGACTGCGTTGACGTTTTCGCGCGTCATCACCGGGTGGTTCGACCGGGCGAAGGGACAGGCGCTGGGCATCATGGCGGCGGGTGCATCCATCGGAGCGCTGCTGTTTACGCCGCTCATCGCCTATATGCTGGCATCGCATGGCATCATGGGCGGTTATCTGACGCTTGCCGCGCTGGCGATAGGTGTCGGCGCGCCGGTGATCCTGGTCTTCATGAAGGACCGCACGGACAAGGATCAGCCGATCGTGCCCGAACCGATGGCAAAAGAAAGCGATCCGGCTTCGAAGCGGCGCATCTGGTCGATCATCCGCTCGCGCGCCTTTGTCGCTCTTGCCGTTTCGGTGTTCTGCACGAATGTCCCGACATCCGGCGTTTTGACGCAGTTGGAACCGCTACTGCTCTTCAACGGCGTGACGGACACGGCGCCGCTGATCTCTCTCTACGCTATCGTCGTGCTGGTCGGGCGGGTGGGCATCGGCTGGCTGTTCGACCGCGGCGATGCCCGCTATATCGCAGCGAGCGTCACTTTGATCGCGGCTGCCGGTTGCCTGATGTTCCTCTCGGGCGCGCCCGCCTGGATGACGATCGCTGCGATGGTTTTCGTGGGGCTGATGCAGGGTATGGAAGTCGATGCGATCGGCTTCTTCGTCGCCCAGCAATTTCCGCGCGATTCCTTCGGCCTCCTGTTCGGTCTGCTGTTGACGATTTCGCTGTTGGGAACGGCTCTCGGCATCGTAGGCTTCGGCACGCTTTACGACGCCACGCAATCCTACGATCTCGCTCTGGCGATAGCGGCCGGCGTGATGTGTGCGGCATTCGTCTCCTATCTCGCGATCCCGAAGCGTGGGCATGCCGACATGTCGGCGCAATAGGCGTCCGGACGCGGTCGCGTTCGGCCCGTCGGGATGATTTCGGCCGTGTCCGGATGGCTCTGACCTCAGCTTGAAGAAAGCCACGTCGCGCCAACTGCTTATGGCGGGGGCGGGTGGACAGCCCTTGCCTGGGTGTCGCCTCGGATTTAAGTCCTTGTTCGTAAACCTGCTATAAACTGGAGGTTCCGGGGTCGCGAACCGGAGGCTTATTCCCAGTGTCACGACAGGTAGTGTCACGACAGCCAATGTCACGACAGACAGAGCGTTCAAACGCGCCAATCGCGCGCAGGGGATGGGCCGATGCGCGTTGGCTCAAGCCGAAAAGCTGGGCTTTTTCGGACGATCCGGACGTCCTGATCGGCCAATACGCCAATCTCAAGCGTCAGGTGCCGTTGCTGTATCTGCTGCTCGTCATCATCGCGGCGGCGAGCGTGTATCTCACGGCGGACAGCGCGCCTCGCCTGATTGTCGGACTGGTTTCCGGACTGTTCGTGGCTGTCTGCACCACCCGCATGGTGTGGTGGCTGTGGTTTCTTCCCGACCCGTCCGAAATCAGCGTGTCGGACGCCAAGGCGCTTCTGCGCCGGACCACTCTGGCGGTTCTCCCGATCTGTCTCTCCTATCTTGGCTATGCGTTTCTGCTCGATGCGTCCGGCGGTCCCCTCCAGCGCGCGGGCGTGACGATCTGTCTGATCATGACCGCGATCGGCTGCATCTTCTGCCTGATGCATCTGCCGCAGGCCGCGCTGCTGGTGCATCTGACGACGATGGTGCCCTATATGATCTATCAGGCATTCGTCGGGAGCGAGATCTTCCTGCTGATCGCCCTGATCGCGGCCATGGTCACCACCTTGATGATCCGCGTCTCGCTCAATGCGCATGAGGACTTTACCGAGCTGATCACATCGCGGGCCGAACTGGCGATGCGCCGCCGCGAGGCGGAAAGCCTGGCGAGCGAGAATGCCAGCCTCGCCATGACGGATGTGCTGACGGGTCTTCCCAACCGGCGACTGTTTCTGAGCGATCTGCAAGACCGGATCGCGCGCTCTGCCGAGGCAGAGCGGGAGTGTGTGGTCGGAGTGCTGGATCTCGATCGCTTCAAGCAGGTCAACGACATTTACGGCCACACCGCAGGCGATAAATTGCTCGTCGCGGTCGGCCAACGCCTGCGATCGTTGCGCAGCGACAGCTTGCTGGTGGCTCGCCTTGGCGGCGACGAATTCGGTCTCCTGATCGAAGACGACGAAACCGCTGCGAAGGCGATCGGGGAACGCGTCATCGCCTTGCTCAATCGACCGTTCCAGATCGACGGCCATCGCCTGTCGGTGGGATGTTCCATCGGATTTGCGACCTTCCCCTATTCCGGAGCGACCGCGAATTCGGTGTTCGATCGCGCGGACTATGCGCTGTACGACGTGAAGGCGGATCGGCGCGGCACCTTTGCCTTCTTCACGCTGGATCTCGAAACGCGCCTGCGCACCGACAGCGAACTTGAGGCGGCCCTGCTGGGCGCCGACCTTGCGGACGAGCTGGACATCGCGCTGCAGCCGATCCTCGATCTGACCACCGCGAAGGTGCGCGGCGTCGAGGCTCTGGCCAGATGGAACAACGCTCAGATCGGCCGCGTAGATGCGACACGCTTCATCGATGCGGGCGAGCGCCTGAACCTCATGAAGAGCATCACTACGACGCTGTTCGAAAAAGCGCTGGCGAGCATGGGGAAGCTGCCCGAAGACGTCGGCCTGTCATTCAATCTTTCGACCTTCGACATCGGGAGGTCGAGCACTATCGATGGGCTGATTGCGGCCATCGAACGTCATGGTGTCGCTCCCGATCGCATCACGTTTGAGATTACGGAAACCGCACTGATGCGCGAATACGATACTGCGATTGCCCATATCCACCGTCTGCGGGGAATGGGGATCTCGATCGCGCTCGACGATTTCGGCACCGGCTATTCGAGCCTGAGCTATCTAAGCCGGCTCCCCATCGACAAGATCAAGATCGATCGCAGCTTCGTGTGCAAGCTGGACGAGCCGGGCGTCAAAAAGATCGTGACCGCGATCATGGGCCTGTGCGAAACGCTTGATCTGGAATGCATCGCCGAAGGAATCGAAACGGCCGAAGACTGCCTGACGCTGGAAAGCATGGGATGCAGACTGGCGCAGGGCTATGCCTTTGCGCGACCGATGGACATTGCGAACCTGCTTGCGTGGCTGGACAGCCATGGACAGCATCCTGCAAATCGTCGGGCTGACGCAGGGCTCAAAAGCCTTCCGGCATTCGCCGAATTGGGGAATCGTTTCTCCCGGCAATAGGCTGACGGCGTTGCCGTTATTGCACGGCCAGAGGGAACGATGCCCACTTTGGACCGGAAATGGTGCGGTCGAGAAGACTCGAACTTCCACGGGCTTGCGCCCACAACGACCTCAACGTTGCGCGTCTACCAATTCCGCCACGACCGCACATGACCGTGGGGGCGCTGGCCCCCGCGTCGGTAGGAGCGCGCCCCTAGCAGCGGTGCGGGGGTGCCGCAAGCGTTTTGGACAGGTGGTGTGCGCTAGGCCCCCTGCGGGCGCGTTCAGCGCGGAGCCCAGCCGATATCGGCGAAGACGGCGGAGCGCGGCACATCGGTCATCGCTTCGTTGATCGTCATCGATTCGCCTGGGGCCAGCGACGCTTGCGGCGGCGTGACTTCCCAGCTGAACACGATCCGCTCGCGCCCGTCGCGCAGGACGATCAGGATCGGCGGCACGTCGCGCGTTTCGCGGGCGGTGTTGGTAACGATGATCCGCGCGCCGAAATATTCGGTCCCGTTGGGAAGCGTCCGCCGCTCCTGCTCCTCGACCGGGAATTCCAGCTCCAGATCGGGCTCCGCCACGGCGAAGAGTGGCCGATCGACGGGCATCCAGGATGGCAGGCCGAACGTGTTGGCAGCCACGACCGTGCCCAGCGCCAGAATGGCGAAGATCCCCGCCGCCCAGGTCCACAGTTTGACGTAATTGCGGCGCGGGCGGAAGGGCGGGCTGTAATCGAACTGGCTGACCGTGTCGTCATAGACTGTGGGGCGCGGCGGCGCATCGGGCAGGGCGCCGTAGGGCGGATCGCCCTCGTCGAAGCTCGGTCCCATGGCCGCCGGATCGGCATCGGATTCATCGCGATCGGATGCGGACGAGAAATCGGGTTCGCTGTCGTCAGCGCTATCGCGCGCATTCGGCTGCGACGGGTCCGTTCGCTTGTCGGCGGAAGGGTTTGTCGCAGCCGCGGGCGGGGCGTTTCGCGGCGCGGCGGGTGGCGCATCGCCGAAATGGGGGCGCGCGTCTGCTTCGGGCGAGGAGGGCGCGGGAACCGCCTCCCGCTTTTGCGCAGGCGAGGCCGGAGCGGGGCCAGTCCCGGGGGCCGTATTGCCCGCGCGGTTCGCACCCGCTTCGGGGGCTGCGATTTCGGGGCCGTCCTGAAACCAGCTATGCTTGCATTTTGCGCAGCGGACCGTGCGGCCTTCCACGCCGATCGCGCTGTCGGGCACGACGTAGCGCGTGGCGCAGGCGGGGCAGGCGATTATCATGACGGACCATTCCTAGACCCGTGCGCGAATCGCAACAAGTGTGCCACCGTGAACACAGGCCCTATGCAGCCTTTTTTCCACATCGATGCGCCGCTATAGCGCCGGACGGATGATGTGTTCGGGTGAAATGGGCGGGCTGGCGCGATGAACCGCGCTGTGAACCGGAGCGAGGAAGAGGTCGCGCGCTTCGACAATGTCGGCCTTCGCTACGGCACGGACCGTGAGGTTTTGAGCGATCTGTCCTTCACTCTGTTTCCCGGTCGGTTCTATTTCCTCACCGGCGCGAGCGGGGCGGGCAAGACCTCGCTGTTGAAACTGCTCTATCTCGCGCAGCGTCCTTCGCGCGGCGCGATCCGCATGTTCGGACGCGATGTAATCACCCAGCCGCGCGCGCAATTGCCTTCCTTCCGCCGCCGTCTGGGTGTGGTTTTCCAGGATTTCCGCCTGATCGATCACTTGTCCGCCTATGACAATATCGCGCTGCCGCTGCGCGTGTCGGGCGTGCGCGAGGACGATCTGACGCAGCCCGTTCTCGACATGCTCGACTGGGTCGGTCTCGGCCACCGCGCCGATGCGCGCCCGGCGACGCTTTCAGGCGGCGAGCAGCAGCGCGTTGCGATCGCGCGGGCCGTGATTGGTCGCCCCGATCTCCTCGTCGCGGACGAGCCGACCGGAAACGTCGATCCCGAAATGGCGCTGAAGCTCATCCGCCTGTTCGAAGCGCTCAATCGTCTGGGGACGACCGTGGTGGTCGCGACGCATGACGTCCAGCTGCTTAAGAAAGTGCCGGATTCGCTGATCATGCGGCTCGACAAGGGGCATCTGTCCGATCCCACCGGCGCGCTGCGCTTTCCGCCCCGGCGCGAGCTTTCCGGGTAGGACGCGTGACGCGCCCGTCTTTCCTGCCGAACGCAAATCCGCCTGCCGGATCGTCGGTCGCGGCGCGGGCGTGGGAGCGCGGGCTGGCGCCGTTTCGCGGCCGGGCCGCGTCGCAGATGCTGCCGCGTACCCGGCTGGGTGGGCCGATGCCCTGGGTGATCGCGATCATGGTCGCACTGACCGTGCTGGCGGCGGGCGGGGCGCTCGCCATGGCCAATCTCGCCGCGCAGGCGCGCAGCGATCTGGCGGGCGGCGTGACGGTCCAGATCGTGGAAGCCGATCCGGCCCTACGCGATGCGCAGACGCGCCGGGCGCTCGCCGCGCTGGAGGATATGGAGATCGTGCAGGGCATGCGCCGCGTGCCCGATGCCGAATTGCAGGCGCTGATCGAACCATGGCTGGGCGGCGGCGTCCGCAGCGAGGCGGTGCCGCTGCCCGCGCTGATCGACGTCGATCTGAATGGCGCGGCGGATGCGGGCACTTTGGACGATCTGCGTGCCGCGCTCGGCCCGATCGCGCCCGATGCGCGGGTCGATGCGCAGGCCCAGTGGCTGGGCCCGGTATTCGATGCGATTTCGGCGCTGCGCTGGTTGGCGCTCGGCCTGATCGTGCTGCTCGCCTTCACCAGCGCTGCCGCCGTGTGGCTGGCGGCGAGGAATGCGCTCAACGCCAATCGCGGAACGATCGAGGTGGTGCATCTCCTTGGCGGAACCGATGGGCAGATCGCGCGCATCTTCCAGCGTTCGGCCATCATCGATGCCGCGATCGGCGGGGCGGTGGGCCTGGTGCTCGGCGCGATCGCGCTGAAAGTGCTCGGCGCGCAGTTCGCCGCGCTCGAATCGGGCATGGTGGCTGGCGGAGGCCTCGATCCGGTCGACTGGCTCCTGCTCGCTCTCGTTCCGGTGGCGGGCGCGGCAATCGCCTTGCTCACCGCGCGAATGACGGTATTGGCTTCGCTCGGAAAGATGCCGTGATCCTTCGCTTCGCCGCCTTCGTCGTTCTCGCTTACGCGCTCGGTTTCATCGGGTTCGCGGTGACATTGCCGCAGCCGCTCGAGGATGCGCAGACCGATGCGGTGATCGTGCCCACCGGCGCCAGCGGACGCATTCCGCGCGGGCTGGAGGTTCTGCGCGACGGCGATGCTAGGCGCATGCTGGTCTCCGGCGTCGATCCCGAGGTGAAGCCGGGCGAATTCGCCGCCGAATTCGACGTGACGGATCGCGAGATGGAATGCTGCGTGACGCTCGGCTTTCTCGCCGTCGATACGCGCAGCAATGCGGGCGAGGCGGCGCAGTGGATGAAGGATAACGATGTCGAGACCGTGCGCCTCGTCACCACCGACTGGCACATGCGCCGCGCGGCCTCCGAAATGCGCGGCGCGCTGCCCGAGGATGTGACGATCGTGGAGGATGCGGTGCCGTCCGATCCCGATTTCCGTCAGCTATTCCTCGAATACAACAAGCTGCTGCTAGCGACGGTATCGCAGGGGATACCGGCATGATCGTGCTGCGGAATATCGCGTTCTACCTCGTCTTCTACCTCGGTTCGATCGTGGTGACATCGGCGGCGCTGCTGTCGATCCCGTTCGGGTGGGAGGTGTTCCGTCGCCGCGTCAGCAATTGGAGCGGGTTGCAGCGCTGGTGCGTGGTCAATCTGCTGGGTGTCGAGCTGAAGATCGAAGGCGCACCGCTGGACGAGCCGGTGCTGTATGCGGTGAAGCATGAAAGCTTCTTCGAAGCGATCGACGCGCCGACCCTGTTCGACACGCCCGCCGTGTTCGCCAAGCAGGAGCTTTTCTCGATACCCGGATGGGGCAGGGCCGCGCTTGCCTATGGACTGGTGCCGGTTTCGCGCGAGGCGGGGGCGACCATGCTGCGCGCCATGATCCGGTCGGCCAAGGCATTGAATGCGGACGGACGGCCGCTGGTGATCTTTCCCGAAGGAACGCGCGTGCCGCATGGCGAGGTGCGGGCGCTGCAATCGGGCTTTGCCGGGCTCTACAAGATGCTGGGGCTGGCCGTGGTCCCCGTCGCGGTGGATAGCGGGCCGATCTACCATCGCGGGCTGAAGCGCCGGGGCACGATAACCTACCGCTTCGGCGAACCCATTCCCCCCGGCCTGCCGCGCGCCGAGGTGGAAGAGCGGGTACTGGCCGAAATCAACGCGCTGAACGGGTAGGGCGGGCTAGCCTGCGGCTTCGGCCTCGCGCTGCAATATGGCGGCGACCTCGTCCATCTGCGCCTGCGTCCCGATCGTGATTCTGAGCGCATGGGGCAGCCCCTGGCTCGGCAGGTGGCGCACGGCATAGTCTGCATCGGCAAGCGCGCCCATCGCGGCCTCCGCGCGCAGGGCCCCTTCGAACAGCACAAGCGAGAAATTCGCCTCGCTCGGCACGACGGACAGGCCGTGATTGCCGAGGGCTGCGATCCGATCGGCGAAGCGTGCACGGACTCGAGCGTTCGCTTTCTGCGTCGCGCGGACGAAATCCTGATCCTCGATCGCGGCAAGCGCGGCGCGCTGGCCGCCGCCCGTCACGTTGAAGGCGCCGCGGAGGCGGTTGAGCATATCGACCAGTGCGGGCGCGCCGGTGGCCCAGCCGACCCGCTCGCCCGCGATCCCGTAGGCCTTCGAGAAAGTCCGCGTGACCAACACATTGTCATGACGCGCCGCCAGAGCCATGCCGCCATCGTCGATATCGGGCGCGAGAAATTCGGCATAGGCCTGATCGACCACCAGCAGGATATCCGGCCTCAGCCCCGCATGGAGCCGCGCGACCTCGCCCGCATCGAGCCAGCTGCCGATGGGATTGTTGGGATTGTCGAGCAGGACGACCCGGGTCCTATCGCTCACGGCGGCCAGCAGCGCATCGACATCGGCGCCGTACTCCTTCGCCTCCGCCAGCACCGGCTCGGCCCCGACCTTGTGCGCCAGCAGGGGATAGAGCGAGAAGGAATAGCGCGAAAACAGAACCTCGTCCCCCGTTCCCGCAAAGGCCTGCACCGCGCCATGCAACAGCTCGCCCGAGCCCGTCCCGCATACGATCCGGGCCGGATCGATCCCGTGCAGCGCGCCGATCGCCGCGCGCAATTCCTTGGCGTCGGGATCGGGATAGAGCGCGGGCGAATGGGCGGATGCTAGCGCGTCGATGACCGCAGGGCTGCATCCCAGCGGGTTCTCGTTCGCGGACAGCTTGATCAGCTCGCGCCCGTCGGCGGATTTCGCCTTGCCGGGGACATAGGGATGGATCGCGTCGATCCACGGCTTGGGAGTGGGGCGGTCGGCCATGATGGGTTTCGCCATAACGGAAAGCAGTCCTTCGACAAGCTTGGGAGGAAAGGTTAGAGGAGCCCCCGCACGTTTTTGCTGGAACCCCTCGCTTGAGCTTCGAACCCCAAAGCCTGACCCTGCCCGATCCGCTGCCGCTCGACGGGGGCGGGACGCTGGCAGAGGCGCGGATCGCCTACGAAACCTATGGCGAACTGGCGCCCGACCGGTCGAACGCGATCCTGCTCTGCCACGCGCTGACGGGGGACCAGTATGTCGCCAGCAACCATCCGCTGACGGGCAAGCCCGGCTGGTGGGAACGGATGGTAGGGCCGGGCAAGCCCATCGATACCGATCGCTATCATGTCATCTGCGCCAATGTCATCGGCAGTTGTCTGGGCTCCACCGGCCCCGCCAGTATCGCGTCGGACGGTGCGCCCTATGCCATGCGCTTTCCTGTCATCACCGTGCGCGACATGGTGCGCGGCCTTGTCGGCCTGCTCGATGCTTTGGGGATCGAGCGCTTGCATGCAGTGGTCGGCGGATCGATGGGGGGGATGCAGGCGCTGAGCCTGGCGGCGAACTGGCCCGATCGGGCGGAGCGCGTCCTCGTGATCGCTTCGACCAGCCGCCATTCGGCGCAGAACATCGCGTTTCACGAGCTCGGCCGTCAGGCGATCATGGCCGATCCCAATTGGCGTCAGGGCGATTATTACGGCGCCGACACGCCCGACAACGGGCTGGCCGTGGCGCGCATGGCGGCGCATATCACCTATCTGTCGGAAGATGGGCTGACCGCGAAATTCGGGCGCAATCTTCAGGATCGCCCGGAGAAGAGCTTCGGCTTCGATGCCGATTTCCAGGTCGAAAGCTATCTGCGCTATCAGGGCAGCGGCTTCACGCGCCGCTTCGATGCGAACAGCTATCTCTATATCACCCGGGCAATGGATTATTTCGATCTCGCGGAGGAACATGGCGGATCGCTGGCGCAGGCCTTTGCGGGCGGTCCGGCGCGGTTCTGTCTGGTCAGCTTCGACAGCGACTGGCTCTATCCGACGGCGGAAAGCCGCCATATCGTCCACGCGCTGAACGCGGCGGGCGCGCCGGTCAGCTTCGTCGAATTGTCGGCGCCGTTCGGGCACGACAGCTTCCTGCTCGACGTGCCCGCGCTGGACCGGGTGGTGAAGGGGTTCGTCGAATGAATCTGCGTCCCGACCTTGCAGCCATCGCCGCACAGGTCGCGCCGGGAAGCCGCGTGCTCGATATCGGCTGCGGGGACGGGGCACTGATGCTGGCGCTGCGCGACAAGGATTGCGACGTGCGCGGGATCGAGATCGACGGGGCCTGCGTCGAGCGCTGCGTGGCGCGCGGCCTCAGCGTGGTGCAGGGCGATGCCGATCGCGACCTTGGCGATTATCCCGATGCGAGCTTCGACTATGCGGTGCTGAGCCAGACATTGCAGACCGCGGCGCGTCCCGACCGGATGCTGGAGCAGCTTTTGCGTGTTGGCACGCGGGCCTTCGTCAGCTTCCCCAATTTCGCCCACTGGCGCACGCGCGCCGCGCTGATGTTCGGCGGGCGAATGCCGGTGACGCGCGCGCTGCCGGTGACGTGGTACGAAACGGCGAACATCCACCATTTGACGGTGGCCGATTTCCGCGATCTGGCGCGGGCCAAGGGCGCGCGGATCGAAGGCGAATGGTTCTTTTCGGGCGAGCGGCCCATCGGCGGCGCGGGAGCCAATCTGCGCGCGGAATTCGCGGTCTTCGAACTCGCCTGATGGCGCCTACATATGGCGTTCGACGGCTTGGAACAGGCGCTTGCGCTGGCGGTGGCCGCGGATCTGTTCGGTCCTGAGGCTGGTCGGCTGCACGCGTGTGCCGCTGGGCGAGTCCCACCGGAACTGGAAGCTGCGCCGCGCCCCCACCGGCAGGGATTCGGGCGCGTAGAAGGCGACCACGATCAGATCAAGCTGGCTCACGTCTTCACGCTCCAGCCCGGCGGCTTCGTCATCGCGCAGCATTACTTCGAGAATATCTTGGAAATGGCCGATATCGAGATACTGGCCGGTCGAAAGGCTGCCCTGCCGCATGGTAGAGCGCGGATCGGCACCCAGATCCTCGGGCAGTTCGCGCAGATCGGTCAGCGCGATCTCTATCTGCTTGTCGCTTGCATGCAGAATGCCGATCAGACTGGTGACGTAGAGCGACTGGCTGCTCATATTGGTGACGAGGCAGCGGCTGCGCATGCCCCGTCCGGCGGCGCGGGTTATCAGGATGGACGAGCGGCGCGAGGCCCGCACCTGGACCAGCAGGATCTGCAGATAGACCACCCAGACTACCAGCATCGCCATGCTGAGCAGGACGCTGATGAGCCCCTGATTGACGCGGAAGAATTCGAGCATCGTTGCAGTCCCCGCGTTCAGCCGCGCAGGCGCTCCGCATGCCAGGCGACATGCTCGGCCAGGAAGGTGGAGATGAAGTAATAGGAGTGGTCGTACCCCTCCTGCATGCGGATCGTGGGCTCCATGCCCTGTTTGGCGCAGGCCATGGCGAGAAGGCCCGTCTTGAGCTGCTCTTCGAGGAAATTGTCCGCCGTGCCCTGATCGACCAGGATATGGTCGTGCCGCGCGCCGTCCTCGATCAGAGCGACCGCGTCGTAGTCTCGCCAGGCATCGCGGTCGTCGCCCAGATAGCGGCCCAGCGCCTTTTCGCCCCAGGGCACCTGTGTGGGCGCCACGATGGGGCTGAACGCGCTGATCGAGCGAAACCGATCCGCATTGCGCAGGCCGATCGTCAGCGCGCCGTGGCCGCCCATCGAATGGCCGGTGATCGCCTGACGTGTCATGTCGACCGGGAATTCCGCCGCGATCAGGTCGGGCAGTTCGCGCTCGATATAGCTGCGCATCCGGAAGTTTTTCGCCCACGGCTCTTCGGTCGCATCGATATAGAAGCCCGCGCCCTTGCCGAAATCATACTCGTCCTCGGCATCGGGCACGTCGTCACCACGCGGGGACGTGTCGGGCGCAACGAAGACGATGCCGTGTTCGGCGCAGGCCGCGCGGTATTCGCCCTTCTCGGTGACGTTGGCGTGCGTGCAGGTGAGGCCCGAAAGATACCACAGCACAGGCAGCTTCGCGCCAGCTCCGAGTTCGGCGGCTTGCGGGGGCACGAAGACCGAGAATGTCATCTCGGTCCCCGTTTCCTGCGAGGCGTGTGAATACACACCCTGCACGCCCTCGTGCGAGCGGTTGCGGCTCAGCGTTTCCATCGTAATCAGGCTTCGCGGTGGATGCCGCAGATCTTGTGGCCGTCCAGATCGCGGAAATAGGACAGGTGCATCGTGCCGAGCTGTCCGGCGTCGCGCGGTCCGGGAGGGCCTTCGATGCTGGTCGCGCCGTTCGCGACTGCCACGTCGTGCAATTCTTTCACCTGTTCGGGCGAATCGCATTTGAAGCCGATGGTCATCCCGTTGGCGCACGTCGCCGCTTCGCCGTCGATCGGCTGGGTCAGCATGAAGGTGTTGCCGTCATGGATGAAAATCGCGCGCTGGTGGCCGCTGGCGCTGGTGTTGTCGATGGCATTGCGCCCGCCGAGCACGGCCAGGACCTTTTCGTAGAACGCCTTCGACTTTTCGATGTCGTTGGTGCCGATCATGATGTGATTGAACATTGCGTCTCTCCTCTTGAGCTTGTGAATCAGGCGTCGACCGCGACCGTCGCGGTGTCGTGATCGCCGGTATTGGGCGATCCGGCGGGGTCCAGCATCAACAGCCTGACTTCGCCGCGCGAGGCGACCGGGCGATGATCCTCGCCCTTTCCGATCAGGAGCAGTTCGCCGGGCCCAAGCGTCTCCGTCCGGTCGCGGAATTCGACGTCGAGCGTGCCGTCGAGGCACAGGAACAATTCGTCGTGATCGTGCGCATGCCAGTCAAATTCGCCGTCCAGCCGCGCGATGCGCACCTCGTGGCCCTCATAGCGGGCGACGATGCGCGGCGCCCAGGTCTCGCTGAACGTCGCGAACTTGTCCGCCAGGGAAATCTTGGCTCCCATCAATCGAACACGACGACACTGCGGATGCTTTCGCCCGCATGCATCAGATCGAAGCCCTTGTTGATTTCTTCCAGTTTCAGGACGTGCGTGATCATCGGATCGATCTGGATCTTGCCGTCCATGTACCAGTCCACGATCTTGGGCACGTCGGTCCGTCCCTTGGCGCCGCCGAACGCGGTGCCGCGCCAGTTGCGGCCGGTCACCAGCTGGAAGGGCCGCGTCTCGATCGTCTTGCCCGCTTCGGCGACGCCGATCACGATCGAGGTGCCCCAGCCCTTGTGGCAGCATTCCAGCGCCTGGCGCATGACAGTGGTGTTGCCGGTGCAGTCGAAGCTGTAATCCGCCCCGCCATCAAGCATGGCGACGAGCGTGGCGACCACGTCGTCCACTTCCTTGGGGTTCACAAAATCGGTCATGCCGAAATGCTGGCCCCAGGTCTTCTTGTCGTTGTTGATATCGACGCCCACGATCCGGTCCGCGCCCGCCATCTTCGCGCCCTGGATCACGTTCAATCCGATGCCGCCCAATCCGAACACGACGACATTGTCGCCCGGCTTGACCTGCGCCGTGTTGACCACGGCGCCCACCCCCGTCGTAACGCCGCAGCCGACATAGCAGGCGGTGTGGAACGGCGCGTCTTCGCGGATCTTGGCGACCGCAATTTCCGGCAGGACGGTGAAGTTCGAAAAGGTCGAACAGCCCATATAGTGGTAGATCGGCTTGCCATTGTAGCTGAAGCGCGTCGTCCCGTCGGGCATCAGGCCCTTGCCCTGCGTCTCGCGGATCGCGCTGCACAGGTTGGTCTTTCCCGAAAGGCACATTTTGCACTGGCGGCATTCGGGGGTGTAGAGCGGAATGACGTGATCGCCCGGCACCACGCTGGTCACGCCCGCACCCACTTCGCGCACGATGCCGGCCCCTTCATGGCCGAGGACGCTGGGGAACAACCCTTCGCTATCCAACCCGTCGAGAGTGTAGGCGTCGGTGTGGCAGATGCCCGTCGCCATGATTTCGATCAGGACTTCGCCGGCCTTGGGGCCTTCGAGGTCGAGTTCGACGATTTCGAGCGGCTGCTTGGCTTCGAAGGCGACGGCGGCGCGGGTTTTCATAAGCGTGTGGTCTCCTCTTTCGCCCCGCACCTAGGCGCGAAAAGATACAGGAGCAATGGATGCGCGCAACGCCGCGCCGCTTGTCGTTGGCGGTTCATCGCGGCATCGCTAGGGGGAGGGGATGATGTCGCTTCTCGCTTCCGCCGCCGCAAGTCTCGCTCTCGCCGCGCAGCCGGCTCCTCCTGCCACCGAAGCGCCGCAGCTTTCGCTCGAACAGGCGACCGGGCTGCGCTGCGGCGTGGCCTTCGCGCTCGTGGCGCAGGGACAGCAGGCGGGCGATCCCGCCGCTTTGGCCTATCCGGCGATGAATCCGCGCGGGAAGGAATTCTTCGTCCGGTTCATGGCCGCGCTGATGGAAGACCCGCGGTTCTCGCGCGACCTCGTCACCAGTCTCGCCATGCGCGAGACGCAGGAATTGGCGCGCGGCGGGCCCGAAGCCCTGTCGGCGGTGATGCCCGCCTGCCTCCAATTGCTCGACCTGTCGGGGCTCTGACACGCAATGTCAGGCCGGGTTCACGCCGATCGTTCGATAGTTTTCGACAGTCCCGAACAATCGAGTCGTCCCCTATGCGCCCTGTAATCCTGGCTTTGCCTCTCGCCCTATTCGCCGCGCCCGTCGCCGCTCAGGCGGATGCTGACATGAGAGCGGACACCGCGATCGTCCTGCCGGATTTCGACGCGGCCGCGCCCGATAGTGAAACGCCACTCGAATCGCTGTCGCAGCGCCTGTCCGATCCGCGCACGCAGAGCGAAATGGCCGCGACCGTCGCCGTGTTGTCGGAAATTCTTCTCGATATGCCGCTCGCTCCGCTGATCGAGCCGCTCGCCAAGGCCACGGCCGATGCGGCGGATGTGCCGCGCCGCCCGGTCGATCCCGATCTCACGTTGCGCCGGATGAGCCCGCGCGCCGGAGACGTGACCGCGCGGGTGGCGCGCGAATTGCCGCGCGCGATGGACCGGATGGCGGATGCCAGCGACGGGATCGCCGCGCTTCTCCCGGTCCTGCGCGATGTGGTTCGCACTCTGGAAGATCGAGTCGAGAGCGCCCTGCCGCGCGACTGACGCGCACGCTTCGCGCATCAATTTGATTCCTCGCACGTTGGGGTGTGGATTATCGCCCGCACTTGCGGCAAGGCGCGTTGGTCATGTGGACACTCCACCAATTCCCCCTTTGCCCGTTCAGCCGCAAGGTCCGCATCCTTCTCGGCGAGAAATCCATCGCCTACGATCTGGTCCAGCGCCGACCGTGGGACGAGGGCGACGATCTGTGGCGCCTGAACGATGCCGGGCGCGTGCCCGTGCTGGAAGACAGGGCCCGCAACATCGCGCTGTGCGACAGTCGGGCGATCTGCGAATATCTCGAAGAGACGGTCGAACGATCGCCCATGCTGGCGGGCAGCGCCCTGGCGCGGGCCGAGACGCGGCGTCTGGTCGCTCTGTTCGAAGAGAATTTCTACGCCGACGTGGTCGCGCCGCTGCTGCACGAAAAGATGACTAAGCGCCTCGTGCTGCGCCAGCCGCCCGATGGCCGCATCCTGCGCGAAGCGATGAAGCGCGCGCACGGCCATCTCGACTATATCGACTGGCTGGTGGACAATCGCAGCTGGCTGGCTGGCTCGACCATGAGCCTGGCGGACCTCGCCGCCGCGGCGCAGGTTTCGGTGGCGGATTATCTCGGCGGGATCGACTGGCGCGGCCACGATCAGGCGCGCGGCTGGTACGCCGTATTCAAGAGCCGTCCGAGCTTCCGGCCCCTGTTGGCCGAGAAGATGGAAGGGGTTCACCCACCATCGCATTATGCGATGGTGGATGGGTAGTTTGAGGGGCGAACCGGCCTTTGCCGGTTTGTCCTCGGTGCTGTTCCTCCCTTCGGTCGGGCACCTGCGGGCGCGCAGTCGCGCTTGCGGTCGGCTGGTCGCCGACCGTGGTTTTTCTGATTTGCGAACCGGCCTCCGCCGGTTCGTCCTCGGTGCTATTCCCTCCGCTTCGCTCCGGGGCACCTGCGGCTCGCGCGCGTGCGCTCGCGGTCCGCTGGTCGCGGACCGTTCTGGGGATTGTCAATTCTACGGAAACCGGCGGCTTTCTGGTCGGTTGTAGGGGCAAGGAGTATCCCATGACCGACAAACTCGAACTCACCGATGCCGAATGGCGCGAAAAGCTTTCGCCCGAGCAGTACCATATCCTGCGCGAAGCAGGGACGGAGCGAGCCTTCACCGGCAAATACGAGAAGAACAAGCAGGCGGGCGAATATCACTGCGCCGCCTGCGGGCAGCTCGTGTTCGAAAGCGAGGACAAATACGATAGCGGGTCCGGCTGGCCCAGCTTCACCGCGCCCGCCGATGGCGATGCGGTCGAGGAGCACAGCGATACCAGCATGGGAATGCGCCGCACCGAAGTGGTCTGCGCCAAGTGCGAGAGCCATTTGGGCCATGTTTTCCCCGATGGGCCGGGCCCGGATGGTCTGCGCTATTGCATCAACAGCGCCTCGCTGGATTTCGAACCTGAGGACTGATTATGCGGCGCCCCCTAAAGTTCGGGGGCGTTTCGCAACTTAGCCGTTCACCGAAAGTTACAACTCGCCTATGCATGCGGATCGCAGGTAAGGACGGGTGACGGGTTTTGGCGAGACGCAACGATAGCCGACGCGGCAGAAGCGGCGCGAGCAACCGGGCAGCGGCGGCCAAGCGTACCAGGGAAGAACCGAGCGGCCTGGCGCTGTGGATGCGGCGGCTGGTCATCGGCGGCGGCATGCTGGCTCTGCTTGTACTGCTCTTTACCGCGCTGGCGGTTGCCTTTGCTGCGCGTTCTCTCCCCAGCTTCTATCAATTGCAGGCAACTCAGGTCGGCCAGACTATCGTCGTGCGCGCGCGCGATGGCAGCGAGATCGTGGAATTGGGCCCCAGTTTCGGCGAATGGCTCGATTCCTCCGAAATACCGCAGGTGATGAAGGATGCGATGATCTCGGTCGAGGATCAGCGCTTCCAGTCGCATTTCGGCATCGATCCGGTGCGCCTGACGGGTGCGATCATCGAAGGCGCGACGGGGGACGAGCGGATCGGCGGCACCTCCACGATTACGCAGCAGCTTGCGCGCAACGTGTTCCTCAATTCCAACCGCACGCTCGATCGCAAACTGCGCGAAGCGGTGCTGGCGATGGCGCTCGAATGGAAATTCTCGAAGGAGCAGATCCTCGAGCTTTATCTGAACAAGGTCTATTTCGGCGGCGGAGCCTACGGGATCGACAGCGCCAGCCGCAAATTCTTCAGCCATCCGGCGACCGACCTCAGCACCGCCGAAGCCGCGATCATCGCCGGGCTGGTCAAAGCGCCCAGCCGCTATTCCCCCACTGCCGATGTCGATGCCGCCGTCAGCCGCGCGGGCGTGGTGCTGCGCCTGATGAAGGAACAGGGCCGCATTGCCGACAGCGTTACGATCGATCCCTCCGCCGTGAAGCTGAAGGAAGAGACCGGACAGAACTCGGTACGCTATTTCACTGATTGGGCGCTGCCCCAGCTCGACCTTCTCCTGCCCGAAACCTTCGAGCCGATCGAGGTCTGGACCACGCTCGACACCGGTATGCAGCGCGCGGCCACCGCGTCGATCAAGGCCAACACGCCCGAGGGCGCGCAGGGCGCTCTCGTCAGCATGGACCGCGACGGGGCGGTGCTCGCGCTGGTGGGCGGGACCGATTATGTCGAGACCAATTACAACCGTGCGACGGACGCGGTTCGCCAGCCGGGATCGTCGTGGAAGCTGTTCGTCTATCTCGCCGCGCTCGAGGCCGGATACACACCTGAGGATCGCGTGGTCGATACGCCGGTCACGATCGACGGGTGGAGCCCGCGCAATTCGGGCGGCGGTTTCGCGGGCGAAATGGATCTGCGCTCCGCCTTCGCCTATTCCAAGAACACCGTCGCCGCGCAGCTCGGCAATGAAGTCGGTTTCGGCACGGTGTCCAGCATGGCGCGCCGGTTCGGGATCACCACGCCGATTTCGACCTATCCGTCGATGGTTCTCGGCACGTCCGAAGTTCGGTTGATCGACATGACGCGCGCCTTTGCCGGCGTGTCTGCAGGGGGCCAGTCGGTCGAACCCTATGGCATTCTCAAGGTGATCACTTCGGAGGGCGAGTTGCTCTACCAGCACGAGCGCAGCGAACCGGTCCAGTTGGTGCCGGACTATGTCGCGGCTGGGATCACCGACCTGTTGCAGACCGCGGTCAATACCGGCACCGGACGGGCGGCGCAGATCGGGCGGCCCGTGGCGGGCAAGACCGGCACGACCAATTCGAACAAGGACGGCTATTTCGTCGGCTTTTCGAGCGGTGTGACCACGGGGGTGTGGATGGGGCGTGACGACAATGCCCGCGTCGCCAGCCTGCAAGGGGGGCGCGCGCCCGCGCAGGCCTTTGCCGCTTTCATGCGCTATGCCGTCAAGGACCGCCCGGTCGAGGAGTTCGAGACCGAGCTGCAATTGCCCGAATGGCAGATGGAGCCGGATGACGAGCAATTCTTCGCCGATCCGGACGATTATTATTTCATCGACGAGCAGGGCAATCTGATCGAGCCGGGCCGGGGTGCGCCGCCGCCGGGCCAAGGTGCGCCCTTCCCGGTCGAGGGAGAGCCCGGCGTGGGCGAAGCGGACCGCCGCCGCGCCGTTCCCGCGACCGATCCGCAGCGTCAGCCCGCGCGCCCTCCCCAGCAACCGAACGAGGGCGCCCCGTCTGCCGCCAGCGACGATTTCCTGAGGCGCGCGACAGGCGGTGGCGGCGGCACGACCCAGCCCCCGCCGCGCCCGAGCCCCACGCCGCCGGCCAGGGAATACTAACGACGCGTTGCCGTCCGCCTTTGCATAGAGCTTCGGCCACAAAAAAGCCCCGCCATCGCTGGCGGGGCTCTTCGTTTCGGCTGTCGTATTCGGCGATCAGCGCAAGCGAACCGCTATATAACCAGCCGGGCGACCGCGCCGTTGGATGCGGAGCAGCACCGCATCGCGGTTTTCGCTGCGCGCACCGGCGATGATGCTTTCCAGCTGCGCAACCGTCGAGATTTCCTGATAATTCGCGCTGATGATGACATCGCCGCGCGTCAGTCCCTTGCGCGCTGCGTCGGAGTTCTGGTCGACCCCTGCGATGGCGAGGCCCTGCACGTCCGCACCCAGACCCAGCTGGCGCGCGATCGCGGGCGTCATCGGCACGACCTGGAGGCCGAGCCGTTCTTCCACCACCGTGCCGTCGCCTTCGTCGGGCAGCATTTCTTCCTGCTCGTCGCCTTCGAACATCTGCTGCTGGCGCAGTTCTTCGGCGCTGGGGCGGCGGCCGATCGTGGCGTTGACCGTGCGGCGCTGACCGTCGCGGATCAGTTCGATCGGCACCGTGGTGCCGGGATCGATATTGGCGACGAGGAAGGACAGGGTCTGTTCCGGCGTAACCTCGCGGCGATTGACGCTCAGCACGATGTCGCCTGCGCGGATGCCGGCCCGCTCGGCGGCGGCGTCGGACTGGACGCCCTGGACGATCTCGCCGCGATTGCGCGGGATGCCGACGGCGCTCGCCGTATCGTTATCGACCGGCGCGATGCTGACGCCGAGATAGCCGCGCTCGATCTCCTGACCGGCGCGCAGCTGGGCGACGATGGGCGCAGCGGTTTCCGCCGGGATGGCGAAGCCGATGCCCACGCTGCCGCCCGAAGGCGACAGGATGGCGTTGTTGATGCCGATGACATTGCCCTGCATGTCGAACAGCGGACCGCCCGAATTGCCCTGATTGATGCTGGCATCGGTCTGGAGATAGCGATCGTAGGCGCCCGCGCCGGTGTTGCGCAGGACGCTGGAGATGATCCCGCTCGTCACGGTACCGCCGAGGCCGAAGGGATTGCCGATCGCAACGACCCAATCGCCGACCCGCGCTTGGCTCGAATCGCCGAACTTCACGAAGGGGAAGGCTTCGCGGCGCTGGATCTTCAGCACGGCGAGATCGGATTCGGCATCGGTGCCTATCATTTCGGCTTCGTATTCGGTGCCGTCGGGCATCGTCACCGTGATCTCTTCCACGGTGCCGCGCCCGCGTGGGCTGACGACGTGGTTATTGGTGACGACATAGCCGTCCGCCGAGATGATGAAGCCCGAACCCAGCGACTGGCCTTCGCGATATTGCGGTTGCGACTGGTTGCCGCGCCGCTGGTTGAACATGTTTTCGAACGGCGTGCCCGCGAAGGGATTGTTGTTTGCGACCTCGACCCGCTGGCGGGTGGAGATGTTGACCACGGCAGGCTGCAATTGGGCGGTCAGATCGGCGAAGCTGGCAGGAGCTCCGGCGCGCGGCACCATGCTGGACATCCGGCTGTCGTCGTTCTGGGCGACCTGGGCACCGGCGGGATAGCCGGTCGCCAGCGAAAGCGCGGCTCCGCCCACCAACAGGGCACTCGTCAATCCATAGGCATATCGCACAGGCTTCACGTCCTCTTCTTCCTTTATCTGGCTTCGACCGGATAGCGGCTCAACGCGCCGGGTATCCGAAGTGTCCTGCCGGTATCCGAATTAGCCGATTTCACGCCTCGGGCGCTGAACCGCGATTGAATGTTCGCGGGATCGGGCCGGTACGCTCGACGAAACGCGAACCGGGCCCGACCGGCGTCGACGATCAATTCTCGCCGCGGAACTGGCGCAGATATTCGTTGTCCGGCGACAGGATGATGTTGCTATCCCCCTTCGGCCCTTCGCCTTCGCGGGCCGGGCTGAAGGTCGAATCGTAGCTCTGCATGGCGCGGTAGAAATCGTAGAAGCTCGCATCCTTGCCGAAGGCTTCGGCATAGATACGGGCCGATTCCGCGTCCGCTTCTGCGCGGATGATCCGCGCATCGCGGCCGCCCTGGGCGCGGATGGTGCGCGCTTCGCGTTCACGGTCCGATTCCATGCGGCGGAATGCCGATTGCAGCGGTGCGCCATCGGGCAGGTCGGTGCGTTTGATCTGCACGTCCACCACCTGCGCGCCGTACTGGCGGGCCTGCCGGTCGAGATTGGCGCGCACATTGGCGAGCGCGGACCCGCGTTCGGCAGTCAGCATGGCCTGGAACGTGCGGCGGCCCAATTCCTGGCGCAGAACCGAATTGAGAATCGGTTCGAGCGCCACGCGCACGCCATCGGTGGTCCCGGCGCGTTCGACCATGCGGACCGGATCGACAATGCGGAAGCGGGCGTATGCGTTGACAAGCAGGCGCTGCTGGTCGTTCGACAGCACTTCCTCGTCGGTCATTTCCAGGTCGAGCAGGCGCTTGTCGACCTTTCGTACGCTGTCGAGGAACGGCACGCGAGCATAGAGGCCCGCACCCTTCTCGCCGCCCGGCGTATTCGCCACCCCGACCGGCTCACCGGTGCGGATGACGACGGCCTGTTCTTCCTCTCCGACGACGTAGAGGCTGGTGAAGGCGAGGATCAGCATTACGGCCAGCGCGATGATGACCCCGGTGCGGTGATTGTTCCAGAGACGGGTCATGTCACTGCCCTCCCGTGTTGGCTTGCGGCCCACTGGATTGCGATGGCGGCGCCACCGGACCCACGCCGTTTGCGCTGCGGCGCCGATTGACTTCGGGCAGCGGCAGATAGGTCTGAACCCCGTCGGTCTCGACGATGGTCTTGTCCGTCTGGCTCAGCACGCGCTCCATGGTTTCGTAATAGAGGCGCTGGCGCGTCACTTCGGGGGCGAGGCGGTATTGCTCGTACACCTTGTCGAACGCTTCGGCTTCACCCTCGGCTTGTGCGAGCACCTGCTGGGCATATCCGCGCGCCTGGTTGCGGGCCGCATCGGCGTTCTGTTCGGCCACCGACACATCGCGGAAGGCATCCACGACATCGGCAGGCGGATCGGCCTTGTCGATTTCGACACCGATTACGGTAATCCCGGCATTATAGGCGTCAAGCGCGCGCTGCATGCGCTCGCGCACGTCGAGTTCGATTTCCGCGCGGCCCTGGCCCGAGAACGTCTCGTCCAGTGTCTTTTCCGCGACCGAGGCGCGCATCGCCGCTTCGGCCACTTCGCGAACGGTTTCGATCGGATCGGCGAGGCTGAATTTGAAGCCCGCCAGATCCTTGATGTTCCAGCGCACGATATAGGAAAGGTCGACCAGGTTCTGGTCGCCCGTCAGGATCAGCTTCGCCTGCGCCCGGTTTTCGGGCACCTGGACGGCGCGCACGCCTTCCACGTCCTCGATCTCGACCGTTTCGATCGGCCAGGGCGCCGTCACCTTGAGGCCGGAATCGAGCATGCGGGTGTAATTGCCGAGCGTTTTGACCACCGCCTTTTCCTGCGGTCCGACGAGATGGACGCTGGTGGCCACAAGGAGCAGCGCGACCAGACCGCCGATGATCAGCGGCAGCCAGCTCTTGCCATTGGGACGCTGCGGGATGCGGAAATTGGGGCCACCGGGGCCACCCGGCCCACCGCTGCGGCGGCGCGGGCCTTCGGGGCCGCGATTCTTGAAAATGTCTTCGATATTGGCGGGACGGCGCGATCCGGGCCGATCGCCGCCACTGCCGGAACCACTGGGCGGAAGCCACGGATTGCGGGGGCCGCGCGATTTGTCGCCCGACGGCGTTTCTGATGAAGGCCCGTCATCCTTGCCGGAACCGCCATCACCATCCTTGGGCGGTTTGCCCCAAGGGTTGTCCTTGCCAGCCATTGCCAGCCTGATCCTGTCGCCGAACCCGTCCAAAAGTCGCATGCCTGTCTTATAGGTATCGCGCCGCGGAAAAACAGGGGGGCGGGCGAAAATCAGGACTTGTGCCGCCGTTTTCGATGCTACACGCGCTCAGCCATGGCCGAAACCGATATCGTCGCATCGCTTCCCGCCGCTCTGGCGGCACGGGTCCAGTCGGCCCGCATCGTCAAGGGGCGCGCTCTGGTGGTGCTCGACGCCGCCGGTCTGGACGCCGCCGGGCGCACGCGGATCGAAGCCGAACTGACCGAGGCTCTGTCGGAGCGAGAGGACGTGGACGAGGTCCAGGTGATCCAGACTGCCGAGCGGACCGCGCGCCGCCTGATCGCGGTGGGATCGGGCAAGGGCGGCGTGGGCAAATCGACGCTCGCCGCCAATCTCGCGATCGCGCTCCAGCGTTCCGGCCACAAGGTCGGGCTGGTCGATGCCGATATCTACGGCCCGTCGCAGCCGATGATCCTCGATACGCGGGACGCCAAGCCCGAAGCGAAGGACAACAAGTTGATCCCGGTCGAAAGCCGGTTCGGCGTGCCGGTGCTGTCGATGGGGCATCTCGTCAAGCAGGGGCAGGCGATCGCCTGGCGCGGACCGATGGCGGGCAATGCGCTGTCGCAATTGATCGACGCGCATTGGGGCGAGACCGAGATTCTGATCGTGGATCTGCCGCCGGGCACGGGCGATGTGCAGCTGACCATGTTGCAGAAGTTCAAGCCCGCGGGCGCGGTGCTTGTGTCGACGCCACAGGATCTCGCGCTGATAGACGCGGTGCGCGCGGGCCATCTGTTCGACCAGGCGGGCGTGCCGGTGATCGGCCTGGTCGAGAACATGGCCGGATATGTCTGCCCCCATTGTGGCGAGCTGTCCGATCCGTTCGGCGCGGGCGGCGTTGAGGCGGCAGCGGCAAAGCTCGACCTGCCCTTCCTCGGCCGCATTCCGCTGGCGCTGGAAATCCGCGAAGGCGGCGATGCAGGCGCGCCTCCGGCAGCGAGCGACGGCGTCCATGCGAAGCCCTTCGTCGCCATCGCCGAGAGACTGTCCGCGTGGCTGGCCGCGAACGGCTGAGCGGTCTGGCGATCACGCGGCGCGGCCTCATCGCAGGCGCTGCGGCGGGCGGCGGATTGCTGCTGGCCTGGTATGTCTGGCCGCGCAGCTATTCCAGCGCGCTGGAGCCCGGCGCGCAGGAACATGGCTTCGGCGCCTGGCTGACCGTGGACGAGGGCGGTGTGGTGACGGTCGCGGTCCCGCAGCTCGAAATGGGGCAGGGCGTGACCACGCTGTTGCCGCAGATCGTGGCGATGGAGATGGGCGCGGCCTGGGGACAGGTCGCGGTCGCCCCCGTGCCGCCCAATGGCGCGCAGGCGAATATTCCGCTGGCGGCGAAATGGGCACCGCTCTGGTCCGCGCTGCCCGATCTGGCGGGTGAGCCCGACAGCTTCCTCGCGAACCGCTTCGCCCGCTCCGAACCGTTCGCCGCCACGGCGGGGGGCAGCACGCTGGCCGCTTTCGAAAGCGATTGCCGCGCGGCGGGCGCGGCGGCGCGGGCGATGCTGGCGATGGCGGCGGCGGAGCGCTGGGACGTCGCGTGGGAGGAATGCGAGGTCGCCGAGGGGATCGTGACGCATGGGCAGCGGCGCGCTCGCTTCGGCGAGCTGGCGGCGGAAGCCGCGCGGATGACGCCGCCCGATCCACCCCCGCTGCGGCCCCAGGCACCGATGGAAGAACCGCTGCCCGGCGATGTTCCGGCAAGCAGCGCCTATCCCCGCCTCGACCTGCCCGCCAAGGTCGATGGCAGCTTCCCCTTCGCGGGCGATATACGCCTGCCCGGCATGGTCTATGTCTCGATCAGGCACGGGGCTTGGGGAATGCGCGAACTGGTCGGGTTCGAGGAGGAGGCCGCGCGCGGTCTAGGGCTGGTGGCGCTCGTGCGCTCGAAATTCTGGCTCGCGGCAGTGGCGGATAGCTGGTGGAAGGCGGACAGGGCGCTCGACAGGCTGCGACCGCGTTTTGCGGGGCCGGGTGGCGTGGAAAGCGACGCGGTCGAGACCACCCTGGGCGAGGCGCTCGAGCGCACGGATGTCGAGCGTCTTACGGTGCTGGGCGATACCGAGGCGATGCAGACGCCCACGCTCACCCGCCGTTACGACATCGCGCCCGCGCTCCACGCGCCGGTCGAGACTGCAAGCGCCACTGCGCTGTATCGCGACGGACGGCTGCAACTCTGGATCGCCAGCCAGGCTCCTGCCGCCGCGCGCCGGGTCGCGGCGAAGGCGATCGGCCTGTCCGAACGCGACGTGGCGATCTATCCGGTGGCGGCAGGCGGCAGCTTCGATGCGCGGCTGGAGAGCATGCACGCGATTGAGGCGGCGCTGATCGCGCGCGAAGTAGGCCGCCCGGTGCAGTTGACATGGCCGCGCGGCGAGGAATTCAAGGCAGTGCCGCCGCGCACGCCTGCCGCCATCGCGCTCAGCGCCCGGCTCGACCCCAATACGGATCGCCAGCCGGTAGCGTGGCGCGCGAAATTGGCAATGCCTGCCACCATGCGCGAATTCGGCGCACGCCTGTTCGACGATCGCACCGTCGAGGCCGCGATCGAGGCGGCGGCGGGCGAGGCCGATCCGCTCGCCTGCGAAGGGGCGGTGCCGCCCTATGCGATCCCGAATGTCGTGGTCGATCACGCCCCGGTGACGATCGACCTGCCCACCACCCGGATGCGCGGCAATTCCGCCGCCTATACCGGCTTTGCCACCGAGTGCTTCCTCGACGAGCTGGCCGAAATCGCAGGGCGCGATCCGCTGCTTTATCGCCTGTCGCTGCTCGGCCAGGATGCGCGCGCCGCCACGGTTCTGCGCGCGGCGGCGCGGCTCGGCGAGTGGGATGGCGGCGTCGAAGGCACCTCGCAGGGATTGGCGTTGATCCGCATGGCGTTTGGCGAAGCGCGCGGCTTCATCGCCTGCGTCGCGCAGGCGCGGCTGGGCGAGGGCGGCGTGCGCGTCGATCGCCTGTCGGCGGTCGCGGATATCGGCCGCATTCCCAATCTCGATCTCGCGCGCCAGCAGATCGAGGGCGGGCTGATCTTCGGCCTCTCGCTCGCCACCGGGGCGAGCGCGGTCTATCGCGACGGCATGCCGGAAAATCGCCGCCTCGGCGCGCTGATGCTGCCGACGCTTGGCGATACGCCGGACCTGCGCGTGGATTTCCTCGCCAGTGAGGAAGCGCCTTTCGATCCGGGCGAGCTCGGCGTCGCAGTGGCGCCGCCCGCCATCGCCAATGCGCTGCACGCGGCGACCGGCCTGCGCTTCCGACGGCTTCCGCTCCTGTCGGAAGGGCTCTAGAGCGAGGCCATGACCTGGCAGCCCCAAACCCTCCCCGCAGACCATCCCCCCGTCCGTTCCGGCAGAATCGGCGTCCTGATCGTCAATCTCGGCACGCCCGACGGAGCCGATGCGAAATCGGTGAAGCGCTATCTCGGCGAATTTCTGTCCGACAAGCGGGTGGTCGAAATTCCCGCGATCGCGTGGCAGCCGATCCTGCGCGGCATTATCCTCAACACCCGTCCCAAGAAAAGCGCCCATGCATACCAACAGGTGTGGACCGAGGACGGATCGCCGCTGGCCGCGATCACCAAGGCGCAGGCCGAAAAGATGCAGGCGCGGCTGGGCGAGGGCGTCACGGTCGACTGGGCGATGCGCTACGGCAATCCCTCGATCCCCGAGCGGCTGACCGCCATGAAAGATGCGGGCTGCGAGCGCATTCTGCTGGCCCCGCTCTATCCGCAATATTGCGCGGCGACGACGGCGACGGTTGTGGACAAGGCGGGGGAAACCCTGTCGAAAATGCGCTGGCAGCCGAGCCTGCGCACGCTGCCACCCTATCACGACGATCCGCTCTATATCGATGCCCTGGCCGATGATCTGGCGCGCCAGCTGGATGCGCTCGATTTCGAACCCGAACTGCTCATGCTGAGCTTTCACGGCATGCCGGAGCGGACATTGCATCTGGGCGATCCCTATCACTGCCATTGCCAGAAGACTGCGCGGCTTTTGGAAGCGCGCATGAACCGGCCTGACTTAAGGTTTCGCACAACCTTCCAGTCCCGCTTCGGGCGCGCCAAATGGCTCGAACCCGCGACCGACACGGTGCTGGCCGAAGAGGGCGCGAAGGGTACCAGGCGCATTGCCATCGCCGCGCCGGGCTTTTCCGCCGATTGCCTCGAAACGCTGGAGGAACTGGCGATGCAGGGGCGCGATCAGTTCAAGGAAGCGGGGGGCGAGCATTTCGCGGCGCTTTCCTGCCTCAACACCTCGGATGCCGGGCTGACGATGCTGGAGGGGCTGTTGCGGCGCGAACTGGCGGGGTGGATTCCCGGCTGAGAGGTGCTTACACATGTGTAAGTAATCCGGAGAGAGCCATGGCCACCATAGCACCGCATCAGCCGGTCGAATTCACGCCACAAAGCTGGCGCGACAGCCTGCCGGAAGAAGCGCTCGACCACATTCAGGGCGAAAAAGGCTGGCCGCTGGTCGGCCACACGTTCAATCAGCTTGCCGATCCGCATGCCTTCGCGCGGCGGATGTATGAGACCTATGGCCCCGTCTACAAGGTCCATACCATGGGCGGCTGGCACGTCGCACTGATCGGGGCGGAGGCGAACGAGCTGATGCTGTTCGACCGGGCGAAGATCTTTTCCAGCGATCAGGGGTGGAGCCCGGTGCTGCATCGCCTGTTTCCCGGCGGGCTGATGCTGCTCGATTTCGACCATCACCGCGCCGATCGCCGCGCGCTGTCGATCGCGTTCAAGCCCGGCCCCATGCGGCATTATGCGGACAGCCTCAATCGCGGGATTTCCGCGCGGATGGACGAGTGGGGTGCGGGGGATATGGAGTTCTATCCCGCCATCAAGCAATTGACGCTCGATCTGGCGGCGGACAGTTTCATCGGCCTGCCGTTCGGGCCGGAAGCGGACCGGATCAATCAGGCCTTCATCGACATGGTCCAGGCCTCGATCGCGCCGGTGCGCCGCCCGCTGCCCTTCACGAAGATGAAGAAGGGCGTCGATGGCCGCGCCTTCCTCGTCGACTATTTCACCCGCGAGACCGAACGCCGCAGGGCCGAGGGAGGCGGGCAGGACATGTTCAGCCAGTTCGCCACCGCCGAATTCGAAGACGGCAGCCTGATGAGCGTCGAAGCGGTCGTCGACCACATGAATTTCCTGATGATGGCGGCGCACGACACCATCACGTCGAGTGCGACGTCTCTGGTGCACTTGCTGGCAAAAAATCCCGATTGGCAGGACAGGCTGCGCGAGGAATTGCGCGCGATCACGAACGATGGCGGCGGTCTGGCCTACGAGGATCTGGCCAAGCCCGAGCTGACCGAAATGGCGTTCAAGGAAGCGCTGCGGATGGTCCCGCCGGTGCCTTCGATCCCGCGCCGCGCGCTGAAGAGCTTCGAATTCGGCGGCTACACCATCCCGGCGGGCGCGCGGGTCGGGATCAATCCGCACCTTGTCCACCACATGGAAGAACACTGGCCCGATCCGGACCGGTTCGATCCGCTGCGCTTCACGCCCGAGGCGGTGAAGGCGCGGCACAAATACGCCTGGGTGCCCTTCGGCGGCGGCGCGCATATGTGCCTGGGGCTCCACTTCGCCTATATGCAGATCAAGATCCTGATGGCGCAGATGCTGACGCGGTATCGCGTGGAGGTCGAGCCGGGTTACGAGCCGGAATGGCAGGCCTGGCCGATCCCGCAGCCCAAGGACGGCCTGAAGATCACGCTTCGGCCGCTTTAGGCCCGAAGACCCCGGATTTCTTGCAAGCGATCAGAAATCGATCGCGATGCCGTCTTTTACCCAATCGCCATAGCGCGTCGGGCTCAGTTCCTCGTCCATCTCCGGCTTTTCCGGCTTGGGCGGCGGTTCGCTCGTCCAGTGGGCGGGCTTCTCGAAAGCTTCGGGACGTTTGGTGGCGCGCTTTTCCATAATGGTGAAATGCGCAGGCTGGCGCGAAGTTTCAAGCGTAGCCCCTGGTGCCGCATCGGCTTTACAGCATTGCGCGAAAAACCGGTTCCCACTTATTCGCGCGATGCTTTAGGGGCAGCGCCATGGCTCAACCCCCCGGTATCCACGCGCGCCGCGCCGCGCTTCGCCTGCTCGATGCCGTTCTCCGGCGGGGCGAGACGCTCGATGTCGCTTTCGGCGCGGCGACATCCGACATCCGCAAGTTCGAGGACAAGGCGCTCGCCCGCGCCATTGCGAGCGAAACCCTGCGCTGGGCGATCGATTTCGACGCGCTGATCGACAGCGCCACGCGCCAGAATCTGCCCGACGATGCGAAAGCGCGGCAGGTCCTGCGGCTGATGCTGGCGCAATGGCTGCGACTGGGTACGCCGCTCCACGCCGTGATCGCGACCGGGCTTCCTTTGCTGTCTGGCGGACCACGCCGATTGGCGCACGGCGTCTTCTCGACTCTGACCAAGCGCGAAGCGAAACTGCCCAAGGCGCCGACGCTTCCCGATGCAGTCGCCGCGCGCTGGGGCGAGCGGGCGCAAGCCATCGCCGCCGGTCTGGCCGAGCCGCCCCCGCTCGACCTGACGCTGCGCGATTCCGCCCAAACCGAGCATTTCAAGACCCAGCTCGCCGCAGACAGCCTGATGCCCGGCCATCTGCGCCTGCCGCGCGGTGCTGCAGTCGAGACGCTACCCGGTTTCGAGGACGGTGCATGGTGGGTGCAGGATCTGGCGGCATCCCTGCCCGCGCGCCTGCTCGGGGCAGGGGAGGGCCGCACTGCGCTCGACCTGTGTGCTGCGCCGGGGGGCAAGACGCTGCAACTCGCGGCGCAGGGGTGGAAAGTGACCGCGCTCGATATTTCGAAGCAGCGGCTCGATCTCCTCAAGGCCAACCTCAAACGCACCGGTCTTTCCGCCGGGACGATCCGCGCCGATGCGCTGAAATGGGAGCCGAAGCACCATTACGACGCGATTCTGATCGATGCGCCCTGTACCGCCACCGGCACTGCGCGCCGCCATCCCGATGTGCTCCACCGCATCGGCCCGCGCCAGATCGAGGAACTGACCGAACTGCAAACGGCGCTGCTGGAGCGCACGCAGGGCTGGCTGAAACCGGGCGGAACGCTGGTCTACACGGTCTGCTCGCTGGAGCGCGAGGAGGGGGAGGATCAGGCCGCGCGCGCCGCGCTCGATCCGGTTCCGATCACGCAGGACGAGCTACCGGACGGCGTGCAACCAACCGGCGAAGGCTGGCTACGCACCGATCCCGGCATGCTGTCGGACCAGGGCGGCATGGACGGGTTTTTCATCGCCCGATGGCGCGCCCCGGACTGATAGCCTCAGGCGTCTTCCTTCAGATATTTCTGGAAGCTCTTGCGCAATTTCATCAGCTTGGGCGGAATCACCGCTTGGCAATAGGGATTGCGCTGGCCTTCGCCGGTCCAGTATTCCTGGTGATAGTCTTCCGCCGGATACCATTCGGCCGGGCCTTCGATCGTGGTCACCGCGTCCTTGTCGTGCTCGGCATTCCAGCGTTCGATCGCGGCTTCGGCTTCGCTGCGCTGTTCATCGTCCAAGGGGAAGATCGCGCTGCGATACTGGGTGCCGACATCGTTGCCCTGCCGGTTCAGCTGGCTCGGATCGTGCGTCCCCATGAACACGTCGTAAAGGTCGGCGAGCGCGATCCGGTCGGGATCGAACGTCACCCGCACCGCTTCGGCATGGCCGGTATTGCCGCTGCACACCTGCTTGTACGTCGGATCGGAAACATCGCCGCCGATGTAGCCGCTCTCGACCTCGTCCACGCCGATCACGTCGTTCATCACCGCTTCGGTGCACCAGAAGCACCCGCCCGCCATGATCGCCTGTTGCTTAGCCATTTGTAATCTCCTTCGCAAAGGGAGATAGGTACGGTGTGCCCGCTTGTCAGGGGGAGGCTGACCGGGCAGAAGCCGGTGCGACAAATCAGGGAGAGATTTCGATGCGTATCCTGTTTGCCGCCGCCTGCGCGCTCGCGGCCTTCGCCACGCCTGCCATGGCTCAGGACCATTCCGGTCACGAAATGGGCTCGCACGCCGGTTCGATGGCGATGGACCACGCCCATCACGCAGCCTTGACCCGCGCCCTCGCGATGGAGAACCGGGCCGAGGATCGCGCCCGCGACCAATACCGCCATCCCTTCGAAACGCTCGATTTCTTCGAGGTGAAGCCGGGCATGACCGTGGTCGATTACATGCCCGCCAGCGGTTGGTACACGCGCGTGCTGGTGCCCTATCTGGGCGCGCAGGGCCGCTATGTCGGGCTGACGCCCGATCCCGCCGCTGCCGATGGCGAGCGGTTTGCGAATTACTTCGCCAAGCTACCGGGCGATTTCGAAACGGCGCGGGGCGGCTGGAATCTGTCCGGCGCACCGATCTCGACTTACGCTTCGCAGGACCTTCCCGAAGAACTGAAGGGCCAGGTCGATCGCGTGCTCGTCTTCCGCGAGATGCATAACTTGATGCGGTCCGGTGTGCTCTACACCGAGCTGATGCGCATGCGGGGCCTTCTCAAGGAGGACGGGATGCTCGGCATCGTCCAGCACCGCGCCAAGTCCGATGCGCCGGGCGATTACACCACCGGTGCCAACGGCTATCTGCGGCAGGAAGACGTGATCGCGCTGGTCGAAGCGCACGGCTTCGAACTCGTCGGCATGAGCGACATCAACGCCAATCCGCTCGACAGCGCGGACCACGAAGGCGGTGTCTGGCAGATGCCGCCGAGCTGGGGCGGCAAGAAGCCGGAACTGGAGAATATTGGCGAGAGCGATCGGATGACGCTGCTGTTCAGGAAGCGCTGATCCTGTCAGCCATCGTTCAGTAAACCGAATGCAAATCCCCCGGTGTGACACTATCACATCGGGGGGTTTTGTATGAAACGCTTTGTTTTCGTGGCCGTTGCACCGCTCGCTCTGGCGGCTTGCGGCGATCGGGCCGATGAAGCGCGCGGCGTCGATCACGGCGAGACGTTGCTGTCCGTCAGCGCCAGCGGCCAGGCCGAATCGCGGCCCGACCAGGCGCAGTTCCAGGCCGGAATCGAAACCTTTGCCGGCAATGCCCGCGCCGCCAGCGAGGCCAATCAGGACAAGATCGCCGAGATCGTGGCGGCCCTGCGCCAGCTCGGCGTGGCGGAAAAGGACATCCAGACCCGCGCCGTCACTGTCAGGCGCGTCGAATATGGCGACCGAAAGGGCCAGTATCAGGCCGCCAATGTGGTCGAAGTGACGATGCGCAATCCCGATCGCGCGGGTGAGGCGGTCACTGCGGTGACGGAAGCGGGTGCAAACATCGTCTCCGGCCCGTCTCTGTCGATGACCGATCCCGAGGCGACCGCCAATCTTGCCTATGCCGACGCCTACAAGGCCGCGCGCAAAAGGGCCGAAGCCTATGCCAAGGCTGCGGGGATGGAGGTGAGCCGAGTGCTCTACATCCGCGATGGGGGCGGCACGCAGGGGCAGACCTATCTGCGCGGGGCGGAAGCCATGAGCGACGCTATGGTGCAACAGTCCGCTGCGCCGCCGCCCGTTGCCCCGCCTCCGCCGCCGCAATCGCGGATACCCACCCGCTCGCCCTCGATGATGGTCGGCACCACGCGGTCCGACGTCTATATCCAGGTGGACTTCGCACTGCGCGAAACCTAATTCGGCGCGCATGAGAGCGCTGACCCTGTCCGTCCTGCAATTGCCGCTGGCCCGGCCCGAGCCTGCCGACAACATCGCCGCCGTCGCCGACCTGGTCGAACAGGCGGCGGGCGAAGGCGCGCAATTGATCCTGCCGCCCGAACTGTTCGCAGGCGACTATTTCTGCCGCGAGGAGGACGAGGCGCTGTTCGCCCGCGCGCGCCCGACGGAGCAGGACGAAAGCGTCGCCGCGATGCGCGAGCTCGCCGCGCGCCACAAGGTCGCGATCCCTACCAGCTTCTTCGAGCGGGATGGGCACCATTATTACAACACGCTCGCCATGATCGGCCCAGATGGCGCGATCAGGGGGACCTATCGCAAGAGCCACATTCCCGACGGTCCGGGATATGAGGAGAAATACTATTTCCGCCCCGGTAACGACGGCTTCAAGGTGTGGAATATCGCTTGTGAAGGTGGGACGGCGCGCATCGGCGTCGGCGTGTGCTGGGACCAATGGTATCCCGAATGTGCGCGGGCGATGGCGCTGAAGGGGGCTGAAGTCCTGCTTTACCCCACCGCGATCGGGTCCGAACCCTATGACGCCGATCTCGACACCAGCCGCATGTGGCGGCGCGCGATGGTGGGCCATGCGGTGTCGAACTGCATGCCCGTCGCCGCCGCCAACCGCATCGGCCACGAAGGCCCGGCGGACCGCAGCCAGAGCTTTTACGGCCACAGCTTCATTACCGACGAATGGGGCGATTACCTTGCCGAATACGGCAGGGATGAAAGCGGCGTGCTGACCGCGCGGCTCGATCTCGACCGGGCGGCGACTCACCGTGCGGGCATGGGCTTCTTCCGCGATCGCCGCCCGCAGCTTTACGGTCGTCTCTGCGAGGATATCTGAGCGCGCATCGCTACCTTGTCGCGCTGGGATCGAACATGCGCGTGCCGGGCATCGGGGGCCCACATGCGGTCATCACGGCCGCGCTCGAAGCGCTCGAAGAGGCGGGCGTGGCAGTGGAGGCCGTGTCGCCCATTCTCTCGACCGCACCTATCGGCCCGTCGCAGCGCCGCTACGCCAACGCCGCAGCCCTGGTGTCGAGCGATCTGGACCCGGAAAATCTGCTCTCACGGGCTCAGACTATCGAACGCGCCTTCGGACGCCGCCGGCAAGGCCAACGCTGGCGGGGCCGCCCGCTCGACATCGATCTAATCCTCTGGGACGGCGGCGTAGTCCTTTCCGACCGGCTGACGATTCCCCATCCGGCCTTTCGCACCCGCTCCTTCGTGCTCGCCCCCGCGGCCGCGATCGCCCCCCATTGGCGCGATCCTTTTACGGGCCGAACGCTGCGTCAGCTATCGACCCGCTTGACCGCCCCGCGCCCGCTCCCTAGGGCGCGCCATACCAACCGCGTCGAAGCTGCGCGCGTGGGCCCTTAGCTCAGTCGGTAGAGCAACTGACTTTTAATCAGTAGGTCGCTGGTTCGAACCCAGCAGGGCTCACCATTTCATCGAACTTCGCAATAAATGATGGAGAGTGGCGTCCCGGCGACTCAACCGCAACGCCGCCCCACGCCCTTTGTGTGGTCGCGCAACCGAGATCCTGGTCTCTTCAGTGCTCTCCGAGCGATCCGCCAACCCTTATATTCTAGCTATGAAAGCGGTCACCGCGCAATCGTCATGGGCAGTGTTTTGGACTGCCCGACGGGTGAAACGGTCGATGGTACTGGCGCTGTCGGCGCTTTCTTGTGCGTCTGCGGGGCAGGCGTCGGAGACGACGACCTATACTTACGATGCGAAGGGTCGGCTCGTGAAGGTCCAGCGTTCGGGCGGGACGAATAACGGCACGACAAGGCCGATAATCGCAAGCGGGTCCGCACCACCGGCCGCTGATTTCTTAAAAACCGGTCGCAAGCCAATGTTCGGGCGCCTCGCAGGAGAGGTTGGCCCACGGCTTCGATCGTCTTCATTCGGGGAGGATTTTCCATGAGCCTATTGGGAGCGCACGCAGGCAAGATCGGCCTGCTGGCATCGGCCATTCTTTGCGCAGGCCTTTCGGCACCCGCCATGGCGCAGTAGACCGCCGCGCCGGTCGATCCGTGGGTTGCGACCGACGAGAACGGCGTCGATCTCACCAATGGGCGCTATTATCTCGACATCCTCGAAGGCAGCATCGGCTCGGGCGACGGGGCGATCGCGCTCGTGCGCCATTACGGGCAGAACGGTCTTCAGGACAATTGGAGCGGCACGCTCCAGCTCACGAACAGCGGCACGGTGGCGACGGTCAGCCTCGGCAAGGTGTCGGAGAAATTCACGCTTTCGGGCTCCACCTGGATATCGGCCAAGGCCAATGGCGGCACGCTGACTGGAAGCGGCGTCGCGTGGACCTACCGCTCCCCTCCCCAGGGAGTGGAGATCACATATAATTCCCCCTCGTCTCTGTCGATGTATCCCGGGGGCCAGGCGCAATATGCCGGGCCGGGTTGCAGCACGGACGGGAATAGCTGCGGGCTTCCGGTCGAAGTGCGCCGTCCCAATGGCGTCGTCTATTCGCTTACCTGGATGGTGCAGACCGAATGCTTCGAGAACGGGCAGCCTGCAATTCCGGGTGGAGGCCTTGGCGGCGGCGGTGGGGAGCTGGGAGGCGGCTGTTTAGGCGGCGCAGCCAACGATGCTTCTCGCCCTTCCGGCTGGACCGCATCTCGAGCAACGCCGGTTACACGATGGCGATCCGCTACGACAGCGATCAGTCCAGCTACAATGCCGGCCCGCCGCCGCCCAGCTACTACAACCGCAAGACCGTCCAGTTCTATAATACCTCCAGCGGGCCGGGCGCCATGCCGCGTCAGGCCATCCGCTATACGGATGACGGCGCTGGACAGGTCCTCTATGCCGATGTCGGCACCACCCCCGGCACTGCGCAAAGCAATCTCGACGGGATGAACGTGCGCCAGAGGGTCGAGAACATCGTGGACGCGAATGGCCGCCGCACGCAGCAGCGGCTCGTCTCGGGCAGCCAGATCTACAGCCTCACCCAATACGGCTACGACGCGCAGAACCGGCTCGAATGTGTCGCGGTCAGGATGAACCCCTCGACCTATGCGAGCCTTCCCGCCGCCTGCACGCTGGCCACCACGGGCACGCAGGGGCCGGACCGGATTACGCGGTATCACTATGACGGCGACGATCGGATCGTGCGCGTCGAAAGCGGTGTTGGCACGGCCGAGGTCGGTAACGATTACGTCGCGACCTTCACTCTGAACGGCCGCACCCAGACGCTGACCGATGGGGAGAGCAACCGCACGACCTATGTCTACGACACGTTCGACAGGCTCTCGCAGACCCGGTTCCCCTATGCGGGATCGAAGAACGCCTCCAACCCGAACGATTACGAACAGCTGGGCTACGACAATGCGGGCAACGTCACCAGCCGCCGCCTGCGCGATGGGCAGACGATATATTACGGCTACGACAATCTCGGCCGTCTGACCTCGAAGAACCTGCCCGGCAGCGAATCCGATGCCACCTATGCCTTCGACCTGATGGGCCGGTTGACGCAGGCCGTGCAGAACGGCCAGACGCTGAGCTTCGCGCACGATGCCCTTGGCCGCAACACGTCGCAGTCCGGCCCCTACGGAACCACCAGCTACCAATACGATGCCGCCGGACGAAGGACGCGCATGACCTGGGCGGACGGGTTCTACGTCACCTACGATTATCTCGCGGACGGATCGATGCGGTACTTGCGCGAATATGGCGGTACTGCGCTTGCGACGTGGAATTACGACAGCGCCGGCGACCCCAGTTCCATCACCTTCGCCAACGGCACCACACAATCGATGGCATTCGATCCGGTCGGGCGGTTGAGCTCGCTGGTCACCGATATCGCGGGCAGCAATGGCGACAACACGCGCGGCTTCTCCTACAATCCGGCAGGCCAGATCGCGCAGACGACCCAGTCGAACGACAGCTACGCCTTCGACCAGCTGGCGAATGCCGATCGTTACTACACGGCGAACGGGCTCAACCAGTATACGCAGGCAGGCGGTGTCTCGCTCGGCTACGACGCGCGCGGCAACCTCACCAGTTCGGGCAGCGACGCGTTCGGCTATTCGAGCGAGAACTTCCTGACGAGCTACTCGCATCCGGGCGGCTCGGGCTCGCTGATTTACGATCCGATCGGGCGGCTCTATCGCTATACCGGCCCGTCGACCGACACCCGCTTCGCCTATGACGGGGTGGACATGATCGCCGAATATAACGGCGCCAACCAGATGATGCGCCGCTACGTCCACGGGCCGGGCGTCGACAATCCGCTGGTCTGGTACGAAGGCTCCGGCACGGGCGACCGCCGCTACCTCCATACCGACGAGCGCGGCTCGGTGACGGCAGTCTCGAACGCCTCGGGCGCGCTCCTCGGCATCAACAGCTACGACGAATACGGCATTCCGGGCGGAGCGGGACTTGGGCGGTTCCGCTATACCGGACAGGCCTGGCTGCCGGAACTCGGCCCCTATTATTACAAGGCCCGCATGTACTCGCCCACCCTTGGCCGGTTCATGCAAACCGACCCGATCGGATACGCCGATGGCATGAATATGTAAAATTACGTAGGCGGCGATCCGGTGAACTTTACCGATCCGACGGGGTTGCGAAGCGTCGAAACTTGCAACTACTTCAACAGCCTCATCTATGACGGCGATAAGCTGATTTTAATAAATATTAACGCTCGCAAGGTCTGTACGGACCGAGGGATACCAGATGAATCTATTTGGCGTGATGGAATGGCGCCATCAGATCAAGGGAGCGGTCTCCTATGTGAATTGGTAGATACAACAATTAGCATATATTGTTCAGTACCTTCACTGGGATTAAGTGGTTCCGCACGGGGATAGGGGATTTTAGGTGGTGGGGTCGCTTCGGATATAGCATTCGATCCCCAATCGGGTCGGTTGGGATTTAGCGCCGGAATAGACGTGGACGCTGGTGTCGGTGGAGCAGCGAACTTATCGCTTGGCAGTAGTGCAACCGCACTTGCGACAGCCCAAGCTTCACCCTGGTTGATTATCACAGGATATATCATTTTTGAAAGTCAAGTTGTATTTATTCCTTCGGTAATTGCTATCATTTTTCTCTATTCTTATAATTGTTCCTGATGCGGTGCATCGTTTCATGATAGTTCAACTTACTCTAATTTTAAGTTGTTAAAATTTTGCGATACAGGATTAGTCAATAGCTGCCTTGTTTGTGGCGGAAAAATGTGCGGCCCTAAAGATTGAGAGACTTACGTTGGATGGATCTGCGTAAGTAACGAAGACGCATCTGTATGTCGTCATGTGACCCTAGGACTCTGCCGTCTCGAACACTACAACCGTAAACATCGCATTCGGACCCATCTGCGCCCACCCTTCGCTTGTAATCGCGCCCGTTTCCCTGAAATCAACGCCCACACCTGACGAGAGGGTCGTCGCTTCATCATGGCCGAGCGAATACGTCGCGATACGCTGTTCACTGCGCTCACGCGGCCGCAGATGTTTGCAGGCGTGACCTACAGCTTTTTCGTCATCAACGCCGTGATCGCGGTCGAGCTGTTTCTAATCTTTCGCGCCTGGTGGGTGCTGCTGGTGGCGCTGGCGGTACATGGGGTGGGCGTGCTCGCCTGCCTCAACGAGCCGCGCTTGTTCGACCTCTGGATCACGCGGATGCGGTAAGGCGACCAGATCGGCGCGCCGCGATCTTCAGCTTCTCGAAAAATAGTCCGAGAGGGCTGCCACCGCCGTGTCGGTCAATTCGAGCCAGCAGCGGCGGCCATCGGAGGCGTCGTTGGTCCTGCGGCACCAGCCCCTGCGCACCAGATCGTTGATGTGGCGCAAAGCCGTCGAAGTGGGCACGCGCGCGGCGAGGCAGGAGGACGAGATCGATACGTCCCGTTCTTCCAGCCGATTGACGAAGAGATCGACGAGAATGTTCCACGTCGCACCGTCGCACAGATCCTCTGGAAGATATCTCTCCCGCATGGCGCGCGCTTCGAGTTCCTGCTTGGCGGCGAGGCGAAGCTCGGCCTCGTTCGTCGTCGTAATCGCTTCGGACGATCGCTTGGTCACGTTTTTGCCGATCGCCGCCCGTCCCCTAGGAGCGACCAATGTGGACGTTTCGGGGCTCTGGCTGCGAAATTCATCCGCGAGTTCATCCCGCAGAGCGCTGGACCGACTAGTCATCGCGAGAAATCCTTTCGAAGACCGAGCGTATCTGGGTTCCTCCCACGACGAGATGGTCGATCAATCGCAGTTCGAGCTTCTGGGCGAGCGCTTGGATGGCGCGCGTTTCGCGTTCGTCCTGTGCGCTTGGAACGGGCGTTCCCGATGGATGATTGTGGACGAGCAGGAACGAGCGGGCGTCGAGCGCCATCGCCTTTTGCACGACGACCCTCGCCGAAATCGCGACAGAGTCTTGAACGCCGGATGCGAGCGTTTCTTCCGCGATGAAGCCTCCCGCCTCGTCGCAGAAGAAGGCCAGCAGCACTTCGTGACGCAGATGGCCGATCCGCCTGACCAGATAGCGGTGCAGGGCCGGATCGTCGGGAGCGAGAATTGTCCTGTCGAGCTGTTCGCGCAGACCCGCTTCGATCAGATCGCGCGTCGCCAGAACGATCTTCACGACATCGTCTTGTCCGAGGATCCTGCGAAATTCGCTTTCGCCGCTGCACGTAAAGGCGGCGATCGACCCAAATTGCCGAAGTATCGAGGCCGCCGTGTCCGAAGGTTTGTCCACCCCCAGCTCGTTCAGCCTTTCGGCGAGGTAGGCGACCCGTCCCCCGCATCGCATCGCCGGTGAAGGGCAGGCGTTACGCAGACCGCCATTATGATCGGCGTCGTATCGGCCGCTTCCCGTGTCCCGAAGCGGATTGGCTTCGAACGATGTTTGGCGATTGAGGCGGGCTGAAATGCTGCGCAGCATGGAATCCGGACCCTATCTGCCGCCCGCGCGAGCTACACGGCTGCCATCGGCGTCCGTGGTTGCGAGAAAGGAAGCCGCCGATCGATCGCAGCGAGCCCGGTCGGGATGCAGGTCCAACATGATCTCCTCCAGCGTGCATGGCATCGCCGGAAGAGGGGATCGCGATCAGTCGAGCATGCTCGCCAGCGCGTCCGCAACCACCAGGCCCGATCCGAGAAGAACCATCGTCAGGGCTGCGATCGCCACGATCAGCAGGACCCGCATGCCTTTTCCCAGATGCCGGGGCTCGATGTCCGACAATGACCGAGGCGCTTCGACCCATGGCGCAGGCTCCCTGAAGGCGGCTGCGTCGTGGAATTCGAAAGTACCCCTCGGCGACGGAGTTTCTGCCAGTTCCGGGGCCGGATCGACTATTGGTGTCGCGCTACATGTAGTAGCAGACGGTGTGTCGAGGAGGAGTTGAACCGCCTCGACGCGTGTCGCCACGCCGAGCCGCTGGCGCGCCGCATCGAGATGCGCCTGAACGGTGCGCGGCGAGATATCTAGGTCGCGAGCGATCTGTTTGGTATTCAAATGGCGCGCGGCCAGATCGAGCGCATCGAACTGCTTTTCGGTCAGTTCCACAGGACCGGAAGGAGTCGAAATGGTCGGCATCGCGCGGTCGTATCGCGCCTTCGCGATCTTTGGAAGCCGGACCGTGGAAAGCCTTGGCGAATGGCGCGCCGCATTGCCTTTGCGTGGCCCCCGTCGCGGCGCTATCGCCGTATCCATGGCGTCTCCCACGATATCGATCTTTGCGCGGTTGCCGGTTCCGGGAAAGGCCAAGACGCGGCTGATCCCCGCGATCGGCGAGGAGGGCGCGGCGCGGGTCTATGCGCGGCTGCTGAACCATACGGTGGCGCAGGTTGAGGCGAGCGGGCTGCCGTTCGAATTGCGCGTGACCGGAGGCGAGATGGCCGCGTTCGGCGAGTTGTTCGGCAAGGATGTCCGCGTCGTCGAACAGGGCGATGGCGATCTCGGCGCGCGGATGGTGCGGGTCGACGCGCCTGCCATCATCATCGGCAGCGATTGCCCCGCTGTGACGCCCGAACTGTTCCGCGTCGCAGCGCGCGAGCTTGCGGAACGCGACGTGGTGATCGGCCCGGCGAGCGATGGCGGTTATTACCTGATCGGCCTGGCGCGCCCGATGCCGTTCCTGTTCGCGGAGATGGAGTGGAGCACCGAAACGGTCTTCGCCGAAACGCTGGCGCGGGCCGCGGCGCAAGGGATCGGCCCTGCGGTCCTGCCCGAGCTGGACGATATCGACACGCCCGGCGATCTCGCCCGTTGGCCGGACTTCGCTGCGGTTTCAGGCCAGTGAGCGTGGCGCTGGTCATCCCGGTGCTGGACGAGGCCAAGGCCTTGCCGGCTCTGGTCGAAAGGCTGGCGGCGCTCGATCCCCCGCCCGCCGACATCCTGATGGTGGATGGCGGCAGCGCGGACGCTTCCGTCGCCATTGCACGTGCGGCGGGGTGGCGCGTGATCGAGAGCGAACGGGGCCGGGCGGTCCAGATCAATGCGGGCGTGGCCCAAGCGCGCGGCGATCTGGTCTGCGTGTTGCATGGCGACACCCTACCTCCTTCGGACATGGTCGCCGTAATCGAAGAGACGCTGGCGGACAGGCGGATCGCGCTCGCGGGTTTCACGCCGCGCATTTGCGGGCCGGACAAGACCCGCTGGGTCACCACCGCGCACAATATCGTCAAGACCTGGTACGCGCCGCTGATTACTCGCCCGCATCTGTTCGTGCGCGGCGTACGCCTCCTGTTCGGCGACCATGCGATGTTCTTTCGCCGCGCCGATTTCCTGAAGCTCGGCGGCTGCACTCCGGGCGATACGGTGATGGAAGAGGCGGATCTGTGCGTTCGCTTCGCGACACTGGGTCGCGTGAAGCTGGTGCCCCGCTGGATCGAGACATCGGACCGGCGGATCGCGGAATGGGGGCCGTGGAAGGCGAACTGGATTTATTTCAAGGTCGGCATGCTATGGGCTTTCGGCCTGCGGGACCGGATGGCGAAGCATTATCCCGACGTGCGTTGAGCGTCCGGCTCGGCCAGAAAACCTGCGGCGATGCAGTAATCGATCAACCGCTTCATGTAATCCGATCCGGTGACGGGGCAGGCCAGCCCGGTGACGGCGCGGAAATTATCGTCTCCGAAGTGCGGATCGCGCTGGAAATAGCTGGCGTACAGCCCCGCTACGCGCCGGAACAGGCGGCGTTCGAGCGCGGGAAGCATGGCGGCGTCGAAGTTTTCGGGCGGGACAAGCTCCGGTTCGTGAAAATGCGGATAGGCGCCGATCGTCGCGGTGAAGTCCGCGACCGCGAGGGGCTGGACCGAAACTAGATGATAGGTTCCGCCCCTGGCCGCCTCCATCCGCTCGGCCAGTTCGACGATCCCCCGCGCAACGTGGTCGATCGGCACGAAGTCGAGACTTGCGCTCGGGCGCGCAGGCATGTGCCGCACGCGGCCCTCGGCAATCAGCTTGAACGCGGCATAGGTCGTGTCGAATTGACGGATCGCCCCGGTATCGGATGCGCCGACCACGATGGAGGGCCGGGCGATCGCCCAGTCGAGCGCGGAGGCACGCACCAGCCGCTCTCCCGCCGCCTTGCTCGCTTCGTATCCATTGGCGAAGCCCGTTTCGGGGAGCGGGTCTTCCTCCGCGATCGGCCCATCCCGACGCCCGCAGGCATAGGCGGTGGAGACGTGGAGCAGCGCCATGCCGCCCGCTTCCGCCAGCGCAATCGCGTGGCGCGTTCCGGCCACGTTGACGGCGTCGTATTCCTCGTCGGTCAGATCGAAGCGGACAGTCGCAGCGCAGTGGATCAGGAGGTCGTGCGTCTGGGCGATCCGCGCGAAGTCCGCCTCGCTCCAGCCGAAATGCGGTTGCGAGACATCGCCCGCCAACGTCTCGATCGCGACGTCCGACCCGTCATTGGCGCGGATGTCGCGGTTGCGATGGACGAGACCGGTCACCCGGTGCCCCTCCCTCAGAAGGCGCGCGCAGACCTCGCCGCCCAAGAGGCCGGCGGCACCGGTTACGAGGATGTTCAGCAACAGGCTGCGGGCGCGGAAGCGTCGGATGTGGGCCCGGTCGCGCCGAAAGGCACGGCGACGCCGCAGTCGGGGAAGACGCCGTAATGCGTCATGAAATCGCCGAAGAAGTCGAAATGCTCGGCAAAGCGCGTGTCGGCCAGCATCTTCCAGCTATTGCCGCAGATCGGGAACATCCGGCCCGCTTCGATATGGTGGTGGCCGTCGAGTTCGAACACGCGCTCCTGCCCCGGAACCGTCCCGCGATAGCGGACCGCCTGTCCGTAATCCTCGCACTGGCTTTCCAGCAAGTCGAGCTTGAACAGACGATACGTCGCCGAATGGAAGGCGATACCGTCGAGCTTTTCCTGCACCGCCTTGTCGCCGATGCCGAGCGGACGGCTGGTGACGAGGCGCGGGTCGAGGAAGCCGGAGGATTTGGCGAGCGCCAGGAAGTCGCCCCAATAGAGCGCACCCGACAGGCATTCGCCGTGCAGGACCGGATCGTCGCGCAGGTTTTTGGGCACGCGGCGCTCGCTGTAGACGTCGCTGAAATAGAGCTCGCCGCCTGGTTTCAGCAGGCGATGCGCCGCTTCGAACACGGCGCGTTTGTCGGCGACGAGATTGATCACGCAGTTCGAGACGATGACGTCGAAATGCCCTTCCGGCAGGTCGAGATCGCCCAGTTTCTCGATATCGCCTTCGAGGAAGCGGACGTTCGATTTGTCATAGCCGAAGCGCTGGCGGTGCCAGTCCTCGTGCCCGCGCGCGACGGCGAGTTGTTCGGGCGTGGCATCCACGCCGGTGACCGAGCCTTCCGATCCCACCAGCTGGGCCAGGATATAGGCATCCTGCCCACTGCCCGATCCCAGATCCAGCACATGGCAGCCCGCAATCGCCTGCGGAGCGACGAGGCCGCAGCCGTAATAGCGCGCCTTCACTTCCTCGTGCACATTGCGCAGCGCCGACAGGATTTCGGGCGGGGGCGCTTCCATTGTGCAGCAGGCATCGGTCTTCAGGTCGGACGATCCGGCCAAAACCTTGCCGTAATAGTCCTGCGAGTTTTCGAGGTTCATCGTGTGCGGCCCTTATTGGCGTGTGTGCGGGTTCCGGTTCGCATTGCCAGCTTTATCGGGTAGGCGACAAGCGATGAAATTCACACATGACGTGATCGTGATCGGCGGCGGTGCCGGCGGTCTGACCGCAGCGGGCGGCTGCGCGCTGTTCGGATTGAAGGTGGCCTTGATCGAAGGTCACAAGATGGGCGGCGAATGCCTCAACAATGGCTGCGTGCCGTCGAAAGCGCTGCTCGCCGCGGCCAAGCGCGCCGCAGTGGCGCGCAAGGGCGAGAGAATGGGCGTCAGGATCGCGCCGCCCGAAATCGACTGGAGCGGGGTGAAGGGGCAGGTCCGGCGCGCGATTGCCGATATCGAGCATCACGATTCGGTCGAGACATTCGAGGAGATGGGCTGCGAGGTCATTCTGGGCCATGCGCGGCTGACGGGGAAGCACTCGGTCGAAGTCGCGGGACAGACGCTGCAAGCGCCCCGCATCGTCCTTGCAACCGGATCGCGACCCTTCGTCCCTCCGATCGAGGGGGTCGACGGGGTGCCCTATCTCACCAACGAGAATGTGTTCGAGTTGGACGAGCAGCCCGGCCATCTGGTGATCGTGGGTGGCGGCAATATCGGGATGGAGATGGCGCAGGCCTTTCGCCGGTTGGGCAGCGAGGTGACCGTGATCGAGCCCGATGCCATCATGGGCCGCGACGATCGCGACAGCGTGGCTGTGATGGTAGAAGCCTTGCGCGAAGAGGGCGTGCGCTTCGTCCACGGAAAGGCGAAGGCCGTGTCGGGCGCGGCCGGATCGATCCGTTTGGAGATCGAGGGCGCGGAAGCGGTCGAGGGGAGTCACCTGCTGATCGCGACCGGGCGCACGGCGCGCGTGGAAGGGTTCGGACCGGAAGAGCTCGGCCTTAAGCTCGGCAGGAACGGCTTCGCCGTTGATAAGCGGCGCCGCACCAGCCTGCGCTCGATCTACGCCATCGGCGATTGCCGCGACGGGATCAGGCTGACGCATGTTGCGGGCTATGAGGGATCGAATGTGGCGCTCGAAATCGTCACCGGCCTGCCGACCAAGGTGGATTATACCGCGCTGCCCTGGTGCACCTATACCGATCCTGAAATCGCCCAGGTCGGCATGACCGAGAGCGACGCGCGCGAGAAGCACGGCGATGCTATCACGGTGGTGCGCGAGGAGTTTTCCGAGAACGAGCGCGCGGTCGCCGAGGGGGCGTCGAGGGGCCATCTCAAGCTGGTGATGAAGGGCAAGAAAGTGCTCGGCGCCAGCGTGGTGGGCGTGAATGCGGGCGAATTGCTGCTCCCGCTCGCCCAATCGATCACCGGCAAGACGAGCACTTTCGCTCTCGGCAGCGCCATCATCGCCTACCCGACCCGCAGCGAGATTTCGAAGGCCGCCGCCTTCGGCGCGTGGGAGCCGACCGTGTTCGGATCGCTGCCCAAGAAATACGCGGCCCTGGTCGCCAGATTGAGACGGATTTTCGCATGAGTACGAGCACCAAATCGCGCAACGCGCCGACCGGCCCATCGCCCTTCGCGGTCGAGGCGGCGGCGCTGCCGGTCGAGAAGTTTTCCGATCCCGAGGTCACGGCCAAGGGCGAGCCGCGCGCGCATGTTCCGCTGACCGCGCTCGAAACGCTGTGGTTCAACACCGGAACCCTGTGCAATCTCGCCTGCGCGAGCTGCTATATCGAGAGCAGCCCGACCAACGATGCGCTGGTCTATATCGCGGCGAAGGACGTCGCCCGCTTCCTCGACGAGATCGAAATCGACGGGATGGGCACACACGAGATCGGCTTCACCGGGGGCGAGCCGTTCATGAATCCGGACATGCTCGCCATGCTGGACGATGCGCTCGGGCGCGGCTTCGAAGCGCTGGTCCTGACCAATGCGATGAAGCCGATGCGGCGGCACGAGGCGGCGCTGGTCGCGCTGCGCGAGGCGCATGGCGACCGCCTGACGCTGCGGGTGAGCCTCGATCATCACACGCAGACCGTCCACGAGGCGGAGCGCGGCCCCCGAAGTTGGGAGGCCGCGATGGACGGGCTGCGCTGGCTATCGCGCGAAGGCTTCTCGCTCGCCGTCGCCGGGCGGCTGCTGCCGGGCGAGGGCGAGGCGGATGCGCGCCAGCATTATGCCGCCCTGTTCGAGCGCGAGGGAATCCACGTCGATGCGCGCGATCCGGCGCGGCTGGTGCTGTTTCCCGAAATGGACGAGAGCAAGGACATCGCCGAGATCACGACCGCCTGCTGGTCGATCCTCGACAAATCGCCAGCGGACGTGATGTGCGCGACCAGCCGCATGGTCGTCCACCGCAAGGGCGAAGCCGCGCCGCGCGTCGCCGCCTGCACGCTAATCCCCTACGATCCCGGTTTCGATATGGGCGGCGATCTTGCCGAAGCCTCGCGCGAGGTCTCGCTTAATCACCCGCACTGCGCCCGCTTCTGCGTACTGGGCGGGGCGAGCTGTTCGGCCTGATCCGGCGGCAAACAATTATCAGGGGACACTCCTGCGCTTCTGGACGTTGAGCGGGCATGTTCTTCGAAAACACGCTTCTCGATCTGGTCGCCCGCGGCTTCGCCCTGGCCGCGATGGGCATTTTCTGGGTGGTGGTATTGATCCGCCTCAACGGCCTCAGATCGCTGTCCAAGATGACGAATTTCGACTTCGTCATGACGATCGCGCTCGGCTCGCTACTGGCGACTGCCGCCGGCGCCGATAGCTGGCAGGTATTCGGCCAGTCCCTTGCCGCTCAGGCTGCCCTGTTCTTCGTCCAATGGGGCACCGCGAAATTGCGCCGGAGTTCGGACACCATAGAGACCGTGATGCAGAACGCGCCCGTATTCCTGATGCGGGACGGTCAGTTCTGCGAAGACGCGCTTGATACGACGCGGGTCGCGAAGAGCGACGTCATCGCCAAGCTGCGCGAGGCGAATGCGCTCGATCTCGACAAGGTACACGCCGTGGTCCTTGAGACGACCGGGGATGTTTCCGTTTTGCACGGTGACAGGCTGGATGAACGACTGATCGAGAACGTGACTGCGCAATAGAGCGCAAAATCACGGTCGAGCGAACTGCCCTCAAGCCCGCCGATCGAGGTCCCGATCCAGCCACCGCGCCAGGGCGACGCCGCCGGTAATCAGGAACGGCACCAGCACCACGCTCAGCGTGACTTTGGCGATCACCTGTCCGATCAGCAGCGGAGTGATGTCGAACTGGCCGTAAAAGGCGAGCGTCACGAAAATCACCGAATCGATCGCCTGGCTGAGCGCGGACGCGATCGCACCTCGGATCATCAGCGCGATGGTGCCGCCTTCTCCATCGCCCCTGAGGCGCGAGAAGATCCAGACATTCAGCAGCAGCGAGACGATATAGGCCGCCGGGCCCGCTGCCATGATGCGCGGGGTCTGCGCCAGCACGCGCTCGAACGCGGCGAGGTCCTCGCCCCGATATTGAACCATGTCGGGCGCGGCGGGCAATTGCAGCACCAGCAGGATAAGCCCCGCCGATATCGCCAAGGGAAGAAAGCCGAACCAGACCAGCCGCTTGGCCAGCTTCTCGCCATAGAGCTGGGCGATAGTGCTCGAGATCGCGACGAGCAGAAGAAAGGCGAAAATGCCCGCCTCCACCGCAAGATCGGTCGGCCACAACCGCACCTGTTTGAACGCCAGCACGCCAGCCAGCACCGTCATCCCGCCATAGAGCAACGTATAGACGAACAGGCCCAAGGGCATGCTGGCGGCATTGGCGCGGGCGGTGTTGTGCGGCTCGCTCATGGCGCGGGACTCCGAAAATGGGGGCTACGTTTGTGTGTGCTTCTAGGGTCGCGAAATTGACTAACGCGGCTTCGCGCGCAAGAGAGCGGTCGGTTTCATCCGCAATTACCCGATTCCAGTCACCGCTCCAGCCTCTGCGCGAAAGGCCCGCATGCCGCCCATCGTCTTCAGCCTGCTCGGCATCGTTGCGATCCTTGCCATCGCCTTCTTGCTTTCGACCGGCAAGCGGCGCATCCGGTTGCGCGTGGTGGCGGCCGCCTTCGCCCTGCAGGCGTTGATGGCGTTTCTGGTGCTTGCGACGAGCGGCGGGCGCGCGGTCATCCGCGGCATGTCGGACGGGGTGGCGGCGCTGCTTTCCTATGCCGATCAGGGCACGGCCTTCCTGTTCGGCGCAGCGGAGAACAATCCGCTGTCGAACACGTTTGCGCTTGCCGCGCTGCCGGTGATCATCTTCTTCGCCGCGCTCGTTTCCATCCTCTATCACCTCGGCATCATGCAGCGCATGGTACGCTGTGTCGGCGGAGCGATCGGCTGGGTCACGGGTATCTCCAAGGTCGAATCGCTGGGCGCGGCGGCGAACATCTTCGTCGGCCAGTCGGAAAGCCCGCTGGTGGTGCGCCCCTATCTGGCGGCGCTTGCGCCCAGTCGGCTGTTCACGCTGATGACGGTGGGGATGGCGGGCGTCGCGGGCACGATTCTCGCTGCCTACGCCGGATTGCTCGGCCCCGAATATCTCCCCTTCCTGCTCGCTGCGGCCTTCATGTCCGCGCCTGGCGGGATCCTGATGGCGAAGATCATCATGCCCGACGATGGCGAACCTTCGCCCGAAGCCGAAGGCGAGCTGAGCCTTCCCAAAACGCGCATCAGCGGCGATGGGCCCGCCGCCATCACCGAAGGCGACAAGGCACACGAAGTCGAGGTCGCCGAAACCTTCGAGGAAGGGCATCGCCCCGCCAATGTGATCGAGGCAGCCGCGCAAGGCGCGCAGACGGGCGTCAAGCTGGCAGTGGCAGTGGGCGCGATGGTGCTCGCCTTCGTGGCGCTGGTGGCGCTCGCCAATGGCCTGCTCGGCGTGGTCGGCGGCTGGTTCGGCTACGAAGCGCTCTCGTTCCAGATGGTGCTCGGCTGGGTGTTCGCGCCGGTCATGTTCCTGATCGGGATACCCGAATGGAGCCAGGCGCAGATCGCGGGCGGCCTCTTCGGGACCAAGATCGTCCTCAATGAATTCGTCGCCTTCATCGAATTGGGCGCGCTGGATGCGGCCGCGCTGACGGAGCGCAGCCGCGCCATCGTCACCTTCGCGCTGTGCGGCTTTGCCAATTTCAGCTCGATCGCAATTCAGATGGCGGTCACCGGCGGGCTGGCCCCTAATCAGCGTCCCGTCATCGCCAGGCTCGGCCTGCGCGCGCTGGCCGCCGGGTCGCTCGCCAATTTGATGAGCGCCGCGCTCGCCGGCCTGTTCCTTCCCTATTAGACCGACCCATTAGAGACGCATCATGTCCCAGATCGCTTCCGTATCGCTTGCCCGCCCGCTCGAAGAAATCGCCGACGAGCTGGGCCGCTCCTTCGCCGAATACGGTTTCGGCGTGGTGCGCGATCACGGCATCCCGCAGGATCTGATCGCGCGGGCGGAAGAGATGTCGAAGGCTTTCTTTGCGCTGCCCGATGCGACCAAGCGGCAGTACAAGATCGAAGGCGGCGGCGGCGCGCGCGGCTATACGCCGTTCGGGACGGAAAAGGCGAAGGACGCCCAAGTCCATGATCTGAAAGAGTTCTGGCATGTCGGGCGCGATCTGCCCTCAGGCCATGCGCTGTCCGAATTCATGGCGCCGAATGTCTGGCCGGACGAGGTCGAAGGTTTCCGCGAAACCTTTTCGGAGCTCTACGCCGCGTTCGAAGCGGCGGGGGGCCGCATTCTGGAAGCGATCGCGCTCCATCTGGACCTGCCGCGCGATTTCTTCGCCGCCACTGTGGAGGACGGCAATTCGGTGATGCGCCTGCTGCGCTATCCGCCACTGGAAGGTGCCGAGGCCGAAGGCGCGATCCGCGCCGCCGCGCATGGCGACATCAACACGATCACGCTTTTGCTGGGCGCCGAAGAAGCGGGGCTGGAACTGCTGACCACCGAAGACGAGTGGCTGGCGGTCGATCCGCCCGAGGGCGCGCTCGTCGTCAATATCGGCGATATGCTCGATCGGCTGACCAATGGCCGCCTTCGCTCGACCACCCACCGCGTCGTCAATCCGACAGGCGAGGCGGCCTATCGCGCGCGCTATTCCATGCCGTTCTTCCTGCATTTTCGGCCGGATTACGTGATCGAGACGCTGCACTCCTGTGTCGATGCCAAGAGCGGCGAAACCGGCCCCGAACCGATCTCCAGCCACGATTTTCTGATGCAGCGCCTGCGCGAGATCAATCTGGCCTGACTTGCTGCATTGCAGCATGTGGGAGCGACTTCTCGCCGCGACATTTGTAAAAATCTTTCAGTGTTGCGATTCAGGCACACCAGAAAACCGCGCATTTGCAGGGCCTTAGCGGCTCTGCTGCAATGCGGTAACTTAGCACGCGATCTTGTAATCACGCTGTCATAAAACGATAGCTTGGACGTCACGAACCCCGCCTAGCGGGGGATTCGCAACAACGCACTTCGCCGTTTTTCGATCCGAACTTTCTTCGCTTCCGAGTTAGGGATAATCCATGAAGATGAAATATCTGCTGGCCGCATCCGTCGTCAGCCTCACCGCCGGCGCCGCCCTCGTCGCCACGCCCGCCGCCGCCCAGCAGATCACCTCGGGTGTGCAAGGCTTCGTCACCGACGAAGGGGGCACGCCGCTTTCGGGCGCGCAGGTCGTCGTCACCGACACTCGCACCGGCACCAGCCGCACGCTCAGCGTCGGTTCCGACGGATCGTTCCGTGTCGATAGTCTCGTCACGGGTGGCCCCTATACCGTCACCGCTACTGCGCCCGGCTACGAAGGTCAGGCGGTCGAAGACGTCTTCATCAACCTGCAGGGCAACAGCCAGCTCACCTTCTCGCTGTCGAGTGCTGCGACTGCCGCTGCGGAAAACGTGATCGTCGTCACCGGCGCGCGCGTCCAGCTCAGCCAGCGTGCCATCGGTCCGGGCCAGTCCTTCGGTGAAGAAACCATCGAAGCCTTCCCCTCGATCAGCCGCGACATCCGCGACATCATCCGCATCGATCCGCGCGTCAGCCTCGACCGTTCGAATGAAGTCGATCGCGTATCCTGCCTCGGCGGCAACGACCGTACCAACGCCTTCACGGTTGACGGTATCGCCCAATCCGACCTGTTCGGCCTCAACGGCACGCCTTTCGCCAGCCGCAACTCGCTGCCGCTTCCCTACGACGCCATCCGCGAGACCTCGGTCGAATTCGCGCCGTTCGACGTTCAGTACGGCCAGTTCACCGGCTGTGCGATCAACGTGGTCACCAAGTCGGGCCAGAACGACTTCCACGGTTCTGCCTTCTTCACCTATGCCGATGACAGCCTGCAGGGCGACAGCATCGAAGGCACCAATTTCGACGGTGCTCCGTATGAAGAGAAGCGCTGGGGTGCCACTCTCGGCGGTCCGATCATCCGCGATCGCCTGTTCTTCTTCCTCGGCTATGAAGAAACCGATCTCGGCGACAGCCAGCTGACCGGCCTGCCGGGCCAGGGCTTCGCCAACGAAGTCGACTTCGTGACGCAGGCGCAATTCGACCGCTTCTCCGACATCCTGAGCAGCGTGTATGGCTTCGAAAGCGGCGGACAGGCGACGGCATTGGCCGAAAACAGCCAGCGCTATTTCGGTCGTATCGACGCCTACATCACCGAAAACCAGCGTCTTGAGGCGACCTATCAGCGGCTCGAGGAAATCAACGTCGAAGAAGACGATTTCTCGCTCAACAACCGTATCTTTACTGGCCTGAACAGCTTCGAGGAAGAAGGCACGACCAGCGATTATTACTCGCTGCGCCTCTATTCCGACTGGTCGGACACTTTCACCACGGAAATCCGCGCCAGCCGCGCCGAAGTGCAGGACGTCCAGGGCCCCGTCGGTGGCGGCGAAGCCCAGAGCGACATGCCCATGCCGCGCTTCGTCGTCGGTGTGAACAATAACGGCAACAACGGTTCGATCGTGGCGGGCCCTGGCTTCTCGCGCACTTCGAACGACCTCAAGACCACCGTCACTCAGCTGAAGGCGCTCGGTCGGATCAACGCCGACGATCACACGATCACGATCGGCGGCGAATTCAACGAGCTCGACGTGTTCAATCTGTTCGCGCAGAACTCCACCGGCACGCTGACCTTCAACAATCTCGACGATTTCGCCAACGGTGTGCTGTCGGGCGGGACCAACACCTTCCCCGATGGCGATGCCATCAATGCGGGTCAGGCGGCGGGCGCCTACGGCAACTTTACCGCGAGTGGCGACATCAACGATGCCGCGGCAAACTGGAAGCGCCGCACCTGGACCGTCTACGCCCAGGACGAATGGCAGGCGACCGACCAGCTCGGTCTCGTGGCCGGCGTGCGCGTCGAATGGCTGTCGGGTGACGCTCCGGCGGCCAACCCCGCCTTCTTCAACCGTTATGGCTTCACCAATGCCAATAGCTTCGGCAAGGTCGATCCGGTGGTGCTTCCGCGTCTCGGCCTGACCTACGACGTCTATAATGACGGCTTCATCCGCAACACGCAGATCAAGGGCGGCGTCGGCCGGTTCACCGGCGGCGATCCGGCGGTGTATTTCTCCAACGCGTTCTCGAACAACGGTTTCGCGGTCGGCTTCGGCCAGACCGGTCGGGATGGTTGCTTCGTGGGAAGCCGTGCCGACGTGACCAATGGGAACACCTTCACCGGTGTTCCGGCCTGCGTCGTCAACAATGCTGCGGCGCAGTCCGCTCGCGGCCTGGCCGACACGCAGTCGACCGATCCGAGCTTCAAGCAGCCGACCGTGTGGCGTGCCAATCTCGGCCTTTCGACCGAATTCGGTACACCGACCGGCTTCTTCGCCGATTGGCGCCTGAACCTCGACTTCATCTACAGCCGCTTCCAGAACCCGGTGGACTTCGTCGATCTCTCGCAGGTCGTCGACACGCGCCTCGGCCTGAACGGCTTCAGCGTGGATGGGCGCCCGATCTATCGTGCGATCGATCCGACGGCGAATGGCTGTAACGCCACTCTCCTCAATCAGGGCGGTCGCCCGCCGCAATACGCGAACGTCACCGCACCTTGCTTCAACACCAGCCGCGACGATGAAATCCAGCTCACCAATGGCGAGGATTTCGAAAGCAAGATCGCTTCGGTCGTGCTCAGCAAGCATTGGAATCGCGGCCTGTTCACCGATGGTGGCGGCGTCAATTTCAACATCGGCTATGCCTACACCGATGCGGAGAACAATCGCTATTCGAACAGCTCCACCGCGACGTCGAGCTTCGACATTGTTGCCGCTGCCGATCGTCAGCAGGTCGCCGTTGCGACGGGCGAGTTCGAGAACCGTCACAACATCTCGGCGGCGCTCAACTTCCGTGAGGCGTTCTTCGGCGATTACGACACGAGCTTCGGCTTCGTGTTCCGCGCGAGCTCGGGCCGTCCGTATTCGATCGTGTTCCAGAACGCGTCGAGCTCGGTATTCAACGACAGCGCGAGCGGCAATTTCAACTCGCTGCTTTATGTGCCGACCGGTCCGAACGATCCAAACGTGGTGTTCTCGAATGCGAACTTCGCCAATGCGGTGGATCAATTCGTTTCGGCCAACGATTGCCTGAACGATTTCCGCGGTCAGACGGTGGAGCGTAACAGCTGCCGCAATGACTGGTATTACGATCTCGACCTGCGTTTCGGCCAGGAAATCCCCGGTCCGATGAGCGTGTTTGGCGTGCGTGACGACAGCCTGCGCCTGTTCGTGGACTTCGACAACTTCCTGAACCTGATCGATAGCGGTGCGAATGTCCGGCGTTCGTATGGGTATTCCGAAGCGCTGGTTCGCGGCAATATCGATAGCCAGGGCCGCTACGTCTACTCGCCCGGCGGCGGCGTATACGATGCGGCCAGCAACACGGTTGGCCTGCGTGACCAGTTCATCGGCGTCTCGTCGTCATTGTGGAAGATCCAGCTCGGCGTGAGCTACGAGTTCTAAATAGCGAACACGTCCCGCCTCGTGCGTGGCAAGAGCGGCGGCCTTTCCGTTTCGGAAGGGCCGCCGTTTCGCTTTCTGAACGCGATAACGGTTCCGGAACGCAGCCGCATTGCGGGGCGTTCGTCTTAGCGTGTCGGACAGTCCAACCCCTTTCAGCGCCACGCGCCGCAAGCCCAATCCCTGGGTGATCGCCGGTGTGGCCGTCATCCATATCGCGCTATTCTACGGCCTGATCCGCGCGCTCGCGCCGGGCGCGGTCCAGTCGGTCGAGCGTTCCGTCGTGTCCGCCTTCACGGTGACCGTCACGACCCCCGAAGAGCCGCCACCCCCGCCGCTGGAGGAAGACGACGAAGAGCCGGCTGCCGAGGGCGCGCAAGGCGATCCCGGGCGCGAGGCCGTGCCGCAGCCCGTCACCGCGCCTTCCCCACCGGAGCCCCTGCGGCGCGATCCGCCGGCGCCCCGCGCGTCCTCGACGGGCACGGAAACCCGCTCGGGCGCTACGCAAGACGGTGATGGCACGGGCGCTGCGGGCAGTGGCCTTGGTACGGGCAGCGGGCGTTCGGGTAGCGGGCAGGGCAGTGGCGGCGATGGCGGCGGACCGGTCACACGGCCGAGCGTGCGGTCCGGATCGATCGACGCGGTGCGCGATTTCCCGCCTCCGCCGGGCGGACGCGATGCGCGGGCAGGCACATCGGTCACGGTGGTTTTCACCGTCGGCCCCGACGGGCGCGCCTCCGATTGCAGCGTGGCCGAGCCCGGACCGGATGCCCAGACCAACGCGCTGGTCTGCCGTCTGGTGGTCGAGCGGATCCGCTTCAATCCGGCTCGCAATGCGCAGGGCGAACCGGTCGCCGCACGTTACGGCTGGCGGCAGGACTTCTTCCGGACCGGGCGATGACCTGACCCGGCCCGATACATCTCGACGGGTTTAGCCTTTGGCGATTTCGGAATATTTGCAGAGCATGCGGCGCAGCTCGTCCTTGCCGTAAGGCTTGGTAAGCACGCCGAGAGCGCCGATCTCTTCCAGCCTGTCGGCCATCTCGCCATAACCGGTCGCGAGCCAGAAAGGCACGCCCAACTCGTTCAGCTTCGCCGCCACAGGCTCGCTCGATTCGGTGCCGAGATTGTAGTCGAGCACGGCGAGATCGTAGCTCTCGGCCTCCAGCTCCTTCAGAGCGCTCGACACCTTCGCAGCGATGGTCACCTCGACGACACCGAGATCGCGCAGCGTTTCTTCGGTGTCCATGGCGATGATCATGCCGTCTTCCACCAACAGCACGCGTGAGGGGAGAGTTTCGATGGTTTCGCCCTGCATGCCGGTATCCTTGCGGTTGGGTCGCGCCCTTTCCGCCATGGAAGCCGCATCGATGCGGCCCTTGTGAGTAATGAATCGACCCGGGATCCAGAATTCCGCCTCGACGCCCGACAGCTTGAAATCGAGCTCCGCACGTCCGTTCAACTCGAAGGGGATCGATTTTTCGATGATGGTGCTGCCGAAGCCGCGGCGTTCGGGAGCGCGCACGGGCGGGCCGCCGGTTTCCTTCCAGCAGATCGTCATTCCGCTTTCATCGCAGGCGATTTCCACCGCAAGCCTTCCGCTCTTGTCGCAAAGCGAGCCGTATTTGGCGGAATTGGTCATCATCTCGTGAATGACCAGCGCCAACACAGTGTAGGCCTCGGGCGAGACCAGGGCTTCGTCCCCGACAATCGAAATCCTGTCGAGCTTGCCCGATACGTACGCTTCCGCTTCGGTCTCGATCAGCTCGGTGACGGAAGCGGGAGACCAGTTTTCGCGCGTTATGTTGTCGTGCGCGCTTGCAAGGGCGTTGATCCGCCCGCCGATCAGCCGCGCGAATTCATCGACGTTTATGGCCTCGTGACGCGACTGGTTGATGAGGCCGCGGATCAGGTTGAGGATGTTGCGCACACGGTGATTGAGTTCCGCGATCAGCAATTCCTGCTGGCGCTGGGCTTTCGCCCGCTCGGTAGCGAGTTCGTCGGTGACGCGCAGGATCACTTCGAGAAGCGTCACGCGCAGGCTTTCGACGAGCCCGAGCTCTACCTCGGTCCATTCCGCGCTCTTTCCGGTGACCGATTGCTGCCACGCCTCGAAGCTCTTGCGCGGCGTAAGCCGTGCGCCGTTCGGCCCCAATTCGACCGGCTTTTCCGGATTACCCGCCCAGGTGACGGTCTGCTTCAATTCGCGCCGCCACAGGATCACGTAATCGCGCGGACTGCGTGAAACCGGGATGATCAGCGCGCCCACCGCCCGGTCGGCGAAGGCGGCCGCTGCCGGTATGCGCTTCACGAGACTGTCAGACGCGATCGTACGGCTGGTCGCGGAGGAATTGAGTGCCGGCATGAGCGCCATGAATTCGGATTCGTCGGGCGCAGCGCCAAGAGCGCGATATTCGCCATCGACATAGGCGCTGATCCCGTCATGCGGGATGGCGCGCTTGATGATCGGGCGCAGCGTGGGGAGTGCTTCGACCAGAGCTTCGCCGCCGGCGATGGCACGCATCAACTGATCGTGCAGGCTTCGGCCCGCGTCCTGGACGGAGGCGCGCTCTTTACCGATGGTGCGCTCGGCTGTCAGCGAAAACAGCTCGGAGAACAACTCCGCCGCCGTGCGCAGCGAATAGGGCAGGACTTTGGGCGCGTAATGGTGGCAGGCGAACAGGCCCCACAGCTTCCCGTCGATCACGATCGAGATCGAGAGCGAGGCGCGCACGCCCATATTGATCAGATATTCGATGTGAATGGGCGAGACGGCGCGCAGCGTGCTCATCGACAGGTCGAGCGGATCGCCTTCGGCACGAATCTGCGGTTCGATCGGCACCGGTTCGGCCAGCGTATCGCTGATGATGCGGAAGCGATTGCGCAGATAAAGGCGCCGCGCCTGCTGGGGAATGTCGGTGCGCGGATAGCGCAGGCCGTGGAAGCTGTCATACCCTTCTTCGACCGACTCCGCGATGACCGCGCCGCTCTCGTCGGACTGGAAGCGATAGACCATCACCCGGTCGAAGCCGAGCAGGTCGCGCAAACGATCCGCGGCCTGTTGGCACAGTTCGAGCAAATCGTCGGAGCGTTCGAGCTGGCGAAGGATCGGCTGAAGGCTGCGCAACTGCCGATCCATCTCGTCCGACGCACTCGGCTCGAACTCGATGACGGTCAACCCGTCGGTGTTGTGGATCGCGCAGTCGAACGGCCCTTTGCCACCGACCAGATGCACGGCGAAGAGCCGTTCCACGCTTTCCGGATCGTTCAGCATTCCGCTGGCGCGACCGATCGCGGACATGGCTTCGGGCGTAAACAGCGCGCTCAATTGCGTCCCGATTTCCGGAGGCTCGGACAAAGAAAGGATGTCCGCGAAATTGGCCGAGCGATGGGCGATCATGCCGTCGGTGGTGACTGCAATCAGGGCGCCAAAATTCTGGATCGCGCCGATCTGGTGGATCGGTTCGCGGTCGCAATTGGTCAGATCGACCGGGTCGAGATCGACATGTTCGTTCATGCCGTTTCGGCCACTGGTTCGAGCGCGTCGAGGAAGCAAGCGAAAACCGCTTCAGCGGCCAGCACGGCGCGGCGCGCGCGCGTGGGATCAGCCTCGACTTCCAGTTCGGGCCGCAACTTCTTGAAAAAGGCGGGCATGGCTCCGTCGGACAGAAAAGCTTCCGGCCCGCCCAGTCCGAGCTTGCGGCGCTGCGCGAGCATGGCCCGATTGCCGAGCGAGGATCCGGCCAGCGCCCATTTAAGCCCTATGGGATCGGCGTTTTCGGGCATGGAGAAACCATGGTGTCGCAAGGGTATCGTCTGGCCCAGCGCCGCAAGATCGGCTTCGATCAGCGGAGCCTGCGCCGGAGGGGCGGCATGGGCGGGGAGGTTGCGCTCGACCCATTCCTCGATGGGTTTGCGCGCGCGATGCTGCGCCATGAGGAAGCGCGCATAATCACGCGGCGAGGCGATTGCCTCCTCTCCCATGGTGCCATCGAGCGTATCATGCATCGACGCGGTTTCGCGCTTCAGCACGCTTCTCAAATCGGAACGACCCGTACGACCCATGAAATTCTGTTCAGCCCCTCCAGTGTCGCGAGCATCGCCCTACGGCTTGCCAGCAACGACCATGCAAGCGTCTGACGAGCGCCCGCTTACCGATGACGCAGCCCACCCGCGCAATCACGATTAGCGATAGACTGGCAAATTCGTTCCAAGAAAAGCAAATTTTTTGCTGAAAAGGCTTTAAGAAGCGCTACTTGGGCGCCAGCAGCTTGCGGCCCTTGTCGCGGATCGCTCCGGCAATCATCGGCTCCACGAAAGAAAGCGCGGGGGGCAGGTCGACTTCGAACACCACCTCGTGATCCTCGATCAGCACGCGCCCATCGATACCCTGGCCCATCGCGCGCACCGAGAGGTCCATCCGGTCTTCATGCGGCCAGTCTGTTTTGACGTCGGCCATGCCGCCGGGCACGAAACTGGCGATTTCGTGGCTGCGTTCCCTCAAGCGGCGGCGGACTTCCTCCTTGGGAAGCTGGTGGGCGATAGGCACACGCATCAGGTCCGGTTCTCCAATTGCGGGCTCGTCTCTGCCCCTTCGCCGAATTTGTAATCGAGATAGCGGTGCTTGATCGCCAGATCGTCGAGCGAACCTTCGGCAAGCTGGCGCGTGATCGAATCGATTTCGCCGCTGATCTTGGCGAGACTGTCAGTCAGCTGCTCGTCCGGCGTCGCTCCGGCGCGCTTCTCCGTGCGCAGATTGGCGGGTATCCTGCGATAGCTGTCGATCATTTCGGGTAGCTGTTCGCCCACCAGGCTGCGGACCTCGCGTGCCTTTGGGTGGTTCTGGTCGAGCCCTTCGAGCTGCAATCCCAGCGCGTCGAGCTGGACGCCCATATCGCTGACAAGAGCAGCGGCGGGCGGCGGCAAGGCCGGGCGCTGCGCTTCCAACCATAACTCGGTGCGCGTTACCATCTGGCCGACATCGCCCTTGTTGAGATCGGAACGCTTGGGCGGTTTCGCCTTGGGATAGCCCGCCAGCACCGCCACTGCGACCACGCTCGCTAGAATGAGCGCCATCACGCCGACGAAGCCAATGCCGTTGAGGACGATCCCAAGTACTCCGGTTGCCGCCCAGATCGCGAAGAGGGCGATCGCGATATTGCGCAGGCGCTTGACCCACAAATCGCGCTTGGCCTTGCGGGACGCTTCTCCGATCGAGCGGCTCGAGACCGCGCGCCGGTGGCGCCCGCCCGTGCGGTTGTCGTCGCGCAGGCTCTTCGCGTCGGCGATCAGACGATCGGACTGGCTGGTCAAATCCGCCATCTTATCCTTCGATGCTCAGCAGGCCGCTTTCGGCGACCTGGCGCTGGGCCTGGTTCTGGCCTTCGGCGCGGGCGATATAGCCCTTCGACTTCTCGACCTCGTCGCTGAGCACGGTGACGGTCTGCTTCATCGAATGGAGCGCGCGCAGCTTGAACTGGTCGACCTCGTCCATCGTGTCGTAGATGTTCTGGAAGGCGCGCTGGAGCGTTTCCAGCGGGATCGTGCTGGCGGCGGCCTGTTCGTGGATCTTTCCCGTCTGGTCGCGCAGCATCGTGCTCGTGCTGTCGATGATCCCCGCCGTCGTTTCGTTGAGCGCGGTGATCTGGCCCAATACGAGGCGCTGATTGGTCATCGCTTCGGCCACCGTAACCGCCGTGCGCAGCGCGCCGACCGTGGTGGTGCTGGCGCGATCGACGCCCTTCACCAGCTCGACATTGTTCTTCTTGACCAGATCGAGCGCGAGATAGCCCTGCACACTGACCGCCATCTGCGTCAGCAGATCCTGCGTGCGCTGCCGGACGTAGAACAGTGCCGTCTCGCGCACCGCCTTGGCCTTGGCCGGATCGGTCGCGTCGAGTTCGGCGGCCTTTTCCTCCAGCTTCGCATCGAGCGTGTTGGAGATGTGGATCATCTGTTCCAGATTGCCCATCGCCTCCCACAATTTCTGCCGCTCAACGTCGATCGCAGCATTGTCCATGATCAGCTCGTCCTTGCCGCTGGCGAGGTTGGAGAGGATCGACTGGATATGCGTCTGCGCGCTCTGATAGCTGCGGAAATAATTGGTCAGCTTGTTGCCGAACGGAATGATGCCAAGGATCTTGCGGGTGCCCGACAATTTGCCGCGTTTGCCGGGATCGAGATCCTCCACCACGCGGCGCAGTTCCGCCAGATTGGCACCGACGCCCTCGTCCTTGTCCATCGCGCGCACGGGCCGGTCGAGGAAGCGGTTGGACATGCCGGCGGCTGCCATGATTTCCTTGCGGCCCATATTGGTGAGCTGGTCCACCTTCTTGCCGAATTCGGGCGAATTGGCATCGGACGCAATCAGGTCTGCCACGAACCCGTCGACCTTGGTGTCGAGCTTGGACTTGACCTCGTCGCTGACGGGAACGAGCCCGGCTGCCTTTTCCGGCGCGACCTGGGGGACCGGATCGGGCGGGGTCAGATCGAAGGCGGGTTCGGTCTTGGTGGCGACCGGGCTGGCGGCGGTGCCGGAGGTTTCGGTGTTGAGCGTGTCGGCCATGAATTCGTCCTTTACCCCATTATGGCGCGTGCAAGTGTGTTATGCAAATAAAACGGTTGCCGCGATCCGATCGGCTTTCTCTGTCCTGCGACTGCGTCTCGTCTTGCCGCTGGTATCTTTTGCAATCTATGGGATCGGGCCGGTCGAAGGCAAGTAGGGAGCATCGATGGCCAGCGCGCCGAACCGAACCGATACGCGCGACGCAGCGGCGGCCAATTCCGATCCCACGCCTTCGGGCTGGATGGACCGGATCGTCAACACGCGGCTGGAAACCTGGCGCCGGTGGTGGCGGGTCGCGGTGCTGGAGACGGTCGATCAGGAAGCCGTGATCGAAAAGCGGCGCGAAGAGGCGTACACCTCGCCGCGCTATCTCTTCATGCTGGCGATGTCGGCGGGGATCGCGATCCTCGGCCTGTTACTGTCCTCGCCTGCGGTCGTGATCGGCGCCATGTTGATCGCGCCCTTGATGGGGCCGATCATCGGTGCGGGTTTCGCCCTGGCGATCGGCGATTACAGCTGGCTGCGCGGATCGGCGGTGGCGCTGGCGGCGGGCACGGTGCTGGGCGTGGCGCTGACCGCGCTGATCGTGTTCGTCTCGCCCCTGCAGACCGTGACGCCGGAAATCGCCGCGCGCACGCAGCCCAATCTGTTCGATCTGGCCGTGGCGGTGTTCTCCGCCCTCGCAGGCGCATACTCGATGATCCGGGGGCGCGAGGGCACGATTGTCGGCGTCGCCATCGCGACCGCGCTGATGCCGCCGCTAGGCGTCGTCGGTTTCGGCCTGGCGACTGCCAACTGGACGGTCTTTTCGGGCGCGCTGCTGCTTTACGTCACCAATCTCATGACGATCGCCCTCGTCGCCACGATCATGGCTCGCATCTACGGGTTCAGCGCGCGCTTGTCCGAAAAGCAGACTCGCTGGCAGACCGCGCTGATCATTGCGGTGTTCATCGGCCTGGCAGTCCCCCTGTTCTTCTCGCTCAGACAGATCGTCTGGGAAACCAACGCCGCGCGTGTGATCCGTACCACCGTGCTTGCCGAAGCAGGTGCCGACGCAAGACTGACCAATATCGATTTCGATCTGGATGCGGATCCGGTGACCGTGTCCGCGACAATCCTAACTCCAAGCCCGCGCCCCGCCGCCGAAGCGGACAGTGAGGCGGCCCTAGCCAGCCAATTGCATCGCCCGGTGGAATTGACGCTGACTCAATACCGGGTCGGCACGGGGGCCGAGGCGGAGGCGGTGGAGCTGCTCCGCGCGCGTGAGGACAGCCAGCAGGCGCTGAACGAGGAAACCCGTTTGCTCGTCGAGCGCGTGGCATTGATTGCCGGAACCGATCCGAGCGACGTCACGGTCGATCGCGAGGCGCGCCGGGCCGTGGTGCGCGCGGCGCGCCTTCCGGGGGCAGGGCTGGCGGCCTATCGTGCGCTCGAGGCGCGCATCCAGGCGGCATCGCCGAATTGGACCGTGCGGATCGAGCCTCCGCTGCTCGCGCTTCCCCAGATCGCTTTCGACGGTCAGGATTTGACCGCCGCAGGCCGCGTTGCGCTCAATCTCGTGGCGTGGGCCGCTTCGCGCCGGGGACAGCCGGTCAGCCTGACCGGGGGAACGAGCGAAACCCGCGCCATTGCGGCGCAAATTTTGGAAGAAGCCGGTGTGACCCCGATCCTCAATGTCGGCGGACCGGTCATGCAGGCCGGATGGACGCTCGACCCACCCGAAGACGAGACGGGCGCGCCCTGATCCGTCGCGTCAGGCGGCGAGGTCGAGCGGCTGGATTTCGCCCGAAAGGTACAGCTTCTTCGCCTTGGCGCGGCTCAATTTGCCCGAGCTGGTGCGCGGCAGGGTGCGGGGCGGCACCAGTTCGACGACGCAATTCATGCCCGTGACGCCGCGCACCTTGTCGGCGATCTGGTTGCGCAGCTTGATGCGCTCTTCGGGGTCCGACACGCGGCAATGGACCAGCACGGCGGGCGCTTCCTCGCCATTGTCGGTCTCGACCGCGAAGGCGGCGATATCGCCATGGTTGAAGCCGGGCAGCTGTTCGACCGCCCATTCGATATCCTGCGGCCAGTGGTTCTTGCCGTTGATGATGATCATGTCCTTCGCACGGCCCACGATGAACAGATAATCGTCCGCCATATATCCCATGTCGCCGGTATCGAGCCAGACATCGCCGTTTTCCTTGGCGACGAGGCAATCCTCGGTCGCCTCCTCGTTGCGGAAATAGGAGTGCATCACGCTCTTTCCCCGGCACCAGACCTTGCCGATCTGATGGTCGCCGCGAGGGCTTTCGTCCTCACCTCGGATTTCCACTTCCATACCCGGAAGCGGGCGTCCGCAATTGACGATGGCGCGATAGCGCGCCGGGCGGGTGAGGTCGCGCGGACGGCCCGACAGGCGCTCTTCCTCGACCAGTTCCACGCGAATGCCTTCGCCCGGCGGCATCACCGTGACGGCCAGAGTGGCTTCGGCGAGGCCGTAGCTCGGGGTGAAGGCGCTTGCCTTGAACCCTGCGCCTGCAAAGGCGTTGACGAAATTCTGCATCACGTCGGGCCGAATCATGTCGGCGCCATTGCCCGCCGTGCGCCAGCGCGACAGGTCCAATCGCTCGCCGACATTGGACTGGCTGGAAATGCGGCGTGCGCAGATATCGTAGCCGAAGGTGGGCGAATAGCTGAGCGTGTTGCCCTGATTGCGACTGATGAGATCGAGCCAGGCAAGCGGGCGGCGCGCGAAATGTTCGGTCTTGATGTAATCGACCGAGGCCTGATTGGCGATCGGCGACAGGAAGCAGCCGACGAGGCCCATGTCGTGATACCACGGCAGCCAGCTCACCACGCGGTCGTTCTCGCCGAGGTTCACGCCGGTGGCGTGCCCGTAGAGATTGTGCAGCAGCGCTTCGTGCGTGACGGCGACGCCGGTGGGAAAGCGCGTGGAGCCCGAACTGTATTGGAGGTAGCAGATATCGTCCGGCTGCGCTTCGGGCAGGTCGACTTCGGGATCGGGGCGGTCGGCGAAATCTTCCCAGCTTTGCCCTTCGCAGCCCTGCCGTTCGGCCGCGGCGCTCGCCATTTCCCCGATCTCGGCGGGATAGAGCAGGATCTTCGGATCGCTGCTGTCCAGTTGGACCGACAATTGCTCGATATAGCCTTCCTTGCCGCCGAACCCGGTCGGCAAAGGCAGGGGGACCGGCCAGGCGCCAGCATAGATGCAGCCGCAGAACAGCGCGGCGAATTCCGCTCCGGTCTCGGCGACCAGGGCCACCCGATCGCCCTTTTCGATGCCCATCGCGGCGAACTGGCGCGCGGCCTTCATGGCATCTTCGCGCATCTCGCTATAGGGATAGACCCGTTCCAGCGCGCCGCGCATATCGTGGAAATTGAGGCCCTTTTCGCTTCTCGCCGCGTAATCTATCGCTTCGGCAAAGGTCGCAAAATCGGATCGGCGGCGCGGCAGATCGCAGTCGTTCGGCGTTGGCGAAGGCGTCGGCGTCAGGGCGTCGTCACTCATAAGCTTGCAGATATCCGTGAAGAATCAGGGCCTTGCGGCTTCCTTGAAGGGGCAGATCCGCATGTCTCCCGAATGCGTCCTGCGATAAACTTTCCCCTTCGATAAGGAGTGTGGCATCAATATGGCAAATGCGACCGGATAGCGATCCCCAACAACGAGACAAAACCCGCTACGGCAAGCGGCGCGAGCGCAGGGCCAGGCCGCTCGATCCGGCGCGGCTGGAAGAGCTCGCGCTGGCCTATGTCGCTCGTTTCGCGACCAGCGCGGGCAAATTGCGCGCCTATCTGCGCCGCAAATTGCGCGAACGCGGCTGGGCGGACGATACGCCCGATCCCGATCTCGATGCGCTGGTCGCTCGCTATGTCGAGAAGGGCTATATCGACGACGAAGGCTTCGCACGCTCCAAGAGCGCGGGCCTGCTGGGGCGCGGCTATGGCGCGCGGCGGGTCGAACAGGATTTGCAGGCGGCGGGTATCGCCGAAGGATTGCGCGCGCGTTTTTCTCCCGACGAGGCGGCCCGGCGCGAGGCGATCGCGGCGCTCGCCCGCAAACGGCGATTCGGGCCTTTTTCCAAAGAAGATGCGCGCGCAAGCGAAGGCTGGCCCCGGACGCGCGAAAAGCAGCTTGCGGCGATGATCCGCGCGGGCCATGAATTCGATCACGCCCGCCGTGTGATCGACGCGCCCGATCCCGCGGCGCTCGACGAATGGATCGAGGAGGCCCAGGAAGAGGGGCACCATAAAGAGGATATCTGACATGATCCGTGCATCGTTTCTGCTGGCCGGAACCGCCGCCTTGCTGGCGGCCTGCTCGCCCCAGGCGCAACCAAAGGCCGAAGCGAGCGCAATGGCGATGCAGAGCGCTACGCATCCCGTTTCGGGCCTGGAGGTCATTCCGCTGACGGTCCGCTCGGGAGACGATACCCATCGCTTCCGCGTCGAAGTCGCCGCCTCGCCCGAAGCGCAGAATCGCGGCCTGATGTTCCGTACCGAGATGGGCCCTAACGAAGGAATGATCTTTCCCAGCGTTCCGCCCGAACCGCGCAGTTTCTGGATGAAGAATACGCCGCTTCCGCTCGATATCATCTTCGTCGGCACGGATGGTCGTATCCTCAACATCGCCGCGATGACGACGCCCTATTCGCTCGATTCGGTCGTGTCGGCGGGGGTGACGAGCGGCGTGCTCGAACTGAATGGCGGCCGGGCCGAGGAATTGGGGATCGAGCCGGGCGATTTGGTCGAATGGTAGGGGCCGCAGTATTGCTGGATGGCACGGCGTTCAGGCGCTTGAGGCCCTCGATAAAACAGGCTAACCGCGCCCAATGAACTTCCTGTCCAAGATCTTCACCTGGTGGAACGGCGCGACCATCGGCACGCTGTTCTGGAGCTGGCGCAACGGCGAACAGGTGGGCACCGATGCGCAGGGCAATCGCTATTTCCGCTCCAAGCCGAAGCGCAAGAACCTGCCGACCGGCGGTTCCTATACCGGGCGCGAGCGGCGCTGGGTGATCTACGAAGGTTCGAACGATGCCAGCCGCGTGCCGTCCGAATGGCACGGGTGGCTGCACGGATCGTTCGACGATGTCCCGGAAAGCCATCTGCCGCCTTCGCGCATCTGGGAAACGGATTACACGCCGAACGCGACCGGCACGGCCACTGCCTACCGCCCGGCGGGCGCGCTGGAACGTGGTGGCACGCGCGCACGGGCAGCAGGCGATTACGAAGCCTGGACGCCGGACGCCTGATTCATGGCCAAGGTGGGCGCTCTGCTGCCGCCGATCACGGCGTTACTGCTCGCGGTCGGCCTGAGCGCTTGCGGCGAGGACCCGCCCGAGCCGGAAGCGATCCGCACCGAAATCCCCGAAAGCGTCGCTGACGACGCGCCTCCGCCACCCGAAATCGCCAGCGACGCCGCCGAACTGGGCACGCCGCTCGAAGAGCGGGTGGCGACGATCGGTCTCCTCAACAAGCGTAACAACGTTTCGCAGGAGCTGGAAATGTCGCCGGGCGATTCGCGCCGCGTGGGCGATGTGATCGTGCGATTGCGCTCGTGCGAGCGGACCGCTCCGTGGGAATCGCCGCAGGAAACCGGCGCCTTCGTTCAGGTGCTGGTGGCCGATCGCAGCGGCGAAAATCAGTTCCGGCGCATCTTTTCCGGCTGGTTGTTCAAGAATTCGCCCAGCCTGAATGTGGTCGAACACCCGATCTACGATGTCTTCGTGAAAGATTGCGCGATGAGCTTCCCCGAAGAGGGCGGCGGTTCCGCGCCGTCTTCGGACGCCTCGGACGAAAGCGCAGAGGCCGAAACCGAAGCGTAACGCGCCCACGCTTGCGGGAGGCTCGCATCGGGCGTACCGCGCGCTTCGCGCACTTTCTCGAGATAGGCCTTTTGCGGCATCGCCTGCGCGCCGAGCGATGCGAGATGATCGGTCATGAATTGGCAGTCGAGCACGCGGTATCCGGCGCTTTTCATGCAGGCGACCAGCCAGGCGAGCGCCACCTTGCTGGCATCGGGCACGCGGCTGAACATGCTTTCCCCGCAGAACACCCGGTCGAAGGCGACCCCGTAGAGCCCGCCGACGAGGCGCCAGCGCTCTTCGCCGTCTCCACCGTCGTCGGCCTGCCAGCATTCGAAGCTGTGCGCATGGCCCGCATGGTGCAAAGCGAGGTAGCTCGCTTCGATCCGGTGGCTGATCCAGCTTTCGGCAAAGGCTTCGCGCGGCTCGGCGCAGGCGGCGATAGTGGCGGCGAAATCGGCATCGCAGGTCACGCGGAAGCGGTCCTGCCGGATCGTCTTGCGCAGGCTCTTCGACACTCGGAAATCCTCGAGCGGGAAAACCGCCCGCTCGCGCGGTTCCACCCAGTACACTTCGGGATCGTCGCGATGGTCCGCCATCGGAAACACGCCCGCGCGATATGCAGTCAGCAGCAATTCGGACGGAATTATCGTGGTGGGGGCCGGGGATCCGTGCATCGACCCTGCTCTAGCACTGCAACGGCTTCATAACCCAGCGGAAAGGGCGAGCCCCAAGGACACGCTTGCCAAGCCCCGCCCCGCCGGGTAGGGGGCGCGACCGGCTGCAGGGGTGTAGCTCAGCTGGTAGAGCATCGGTCTCCAAAACCGAGGGCCACGGGTTCGAATCCTGTCACCCCTGCCATTTCTTCGATATGGCCCAAGCGTTCGAAGTGGCTTCAGGCTTTCCCTGCGGTTTCAAATCGCATGCTTCCTTAGCGCAGTACCCCTCCGCGATCTCGATATCGGCATCATGAGCCGGACGTTTATCGATAAGAGCAGTTCACCCCAGATAGATGCGCCCGCGCGGGTAATGGGTTGTGCGGATTCGCGGTACGAGCAGGAAATCGTCGCCAGCATCGTGACCAAAAAGGTGGCGACCTTGATGCCGCCCGCGGTCGAAGCCGCGTCTGCGCCGATAAACATCGGCAGCATCATGACGAGCGCGGCTTCATCGGACAGCGCGCCGCCCACGACCTCGATGGCAATAACCGCTCGGACAAACAGGGAACCGAGCGATTTCGGGCCCTTAAACGCTATCTCGCGAACCACCCTTCGCAAGAATAGCGTGTCGCCAGGCCCAGGGTTAGGGTTATAGGAATTGCCGAACCGGCTGCTTCGATCGAAATGGCCGGGCGCGAAAAGGGGTAAACCATTGAAGAAAATCGTCACGCTGTGCGCCATGGTCCTGGCCGCGCCCGCCGCTGCGCAGGGGATCGAGCAGACCAAGGGCGGATTCGAGGACAAGTTCCGCCAGCTCGACGAGGTGCTGCCGACGGCCAATGTCTATCGCAACGCGTCGGGCGCGCCGGGGCATCAATATTGGCAGCAGGAAGCCGATTACACGATCGAAACCACGCTCGACGAGGATCGCCGCCGGTCGAGCTCGCGCGCCACGATCCGCTACACCAACAATTCGCCCGACACGCTGCCGTGGCTGTGGATGCAGCTCGACCAGAACATCTTCCGCACCGATTCCATGGCCGAGCTGACCGACGATTTCGGCGGGGCGGGGCGGCGCGGTCCGGCGGTCAGCAATGCCAGCGGCAGCCAGCCCGCGCGCCTGTCGCTGGAGGAATTGCGCCGCCAGCAGACGATGGCGGACAATGATTTCGGCTACGACATCCGATCGCTGCGGCTGGTCGGCGGCGGCGAGTTGAAGCGCACCGTTGTCGGCACGCTGATGCGGATCGATCTGCCGGTCGCGCTCGCGCCGGGGCAGAGCGTCGAGTTCGCGATCGAATGGGATTTCAACATCGTCGAGGAAAACGCGGTCTATGCCCGATCGGGTTACGAGCATTTCCCTGACGATCCGCGCCCCGGCGGCAACGACATCTTCCTGATGGCGCAGTGGTTTCCGCGCATGGTCGCTTATTCCGACTATGAAGGTTGGCACAACAAGGAGTTTCTGGGGCGGGGCGAGTTCACGCTGGAATTCGGAGATTACGACGTCGCGATCACCGTGCCGGACGATCACATCGTGTCGTCCACCGGCGTGTTGCAGAACCCCACCCAAGTCCTGACTTCGCAGCAGATCCAGCGTCTGGAGCGGGCGCGCACCGCCGACGCGCCCGTCTTCATCGTGACCCCGCAGGAGGCGGAAGCCAACGAGCGCAGCGGCGCATTAGGCACGAAGACCTGGCGCTATTCCGCACAGAACGTGCGCGATTTCGCCTGGGCGTCGAGCCGCAAGTTCGCCTGGGACGCGCAGGGCCACAACCAGCCGGGTGCCCAGAACGAGACCGTGATGGCGATGTCCTTCTACCCCAAGGAAGGTGGCGAGCTGTGGCAGAAATATTCGACCGCCGCCGTGGTCCACACGATGGAGGTCTATTCCCGCTTCAGCTTCGACTATCCCTATCCCACCGCGCAGAGCGTCAACGGGCCGGTGGGCGGGATGGAATATCCCATGATCACCTTCAACGGGCCGCGCACCAATCTCAACGACGATGGGACGCGCACCTATTCGCTGTCGGAAAAGATGTTCCTGCTCGGCGTCGTGATCCACGAAATCGGGCACATCTATTTCCCGATGACCGTCAATTCGGACGAGCGGCAGTGGACATGGATGGACGAGGGGATCAATTCCTTCCTCGATTCCATCGCTGGCTACGAATTCGATCCGACTTTGCCGTGGAGCGGCGGGATCCCGCGCGATGTGATTTCCTACATGATCTCGGACAATCAGGTGCCGATTATGACCCATTCGGATTCGGTGCTGAATATCGGCCCCAACGCCTATACCAAGCCGTCTGCCGCTTATCACATCCTGCGCGATACGGTGATCGGGCGCGAACGGTTCGATTTCGCGCTCAAGGAATATGCGCGCCGCTGGAAGTTCAAGCGGCCGACGCCGGCCGATTTCTTCCGCACGATCGAAGAGGCCTCCGGCACCGATCTCGACTGGTTCTGGCGCGGCTGGTTCTACACCACCGATCACGTCGATATTGCGCTCGATTCGATCTATAAATTGCGGATCGATACCGAGAACCCGGATATCGATCTGCGCCGCCGCCGCGAGGAGCTGGCGAACGAGCCCAAGCGCATCGGCGTCACGCTGAACGAGGAACAGGACCTGCCGATCTGGGTGCTGGAGAATCCCGGCATCAGAGATTTCTACGACGAGAACGACCAGTTCACCGTCACGCCCAAGGACCGCAGGGATTATCGCAGCTTCCTGGACAGCCTGGAGCCGTGGGAACGCGCCACCTTCGATCGCGCGATCAGGGAGGACCGCAATTATTACGTCCTCAACTTCTCGAACAGGGGCGGGCTGGTGATGCCGATCATTCTCGGCCTGACCTTCAGCGACGGCAGCACGGAACGGATGAACATCCCGGCGGAAATCTGGCGCCGCGATTCCCGATCGGTCACCAAGCTGCTGCACTTCCCCAAGGGCAAGGAGCTGACCGAGGTCGTTGTCGACCCGAACTGGGAGACGGCGGATGCGGATATCGAGAACAATTACTATCCGCGTCGCATCATCCCGAGCCGGATCGAAGCGTTCAAATCCGAAGGCTCCAGCTCGCGGCTGGGCCGCGATCTGATGCGGGAAGCGAGCGAATGATGCGTTCGTTTTTCGGTCGCGTGCTGTTGGCACTGGCGGTGCTGTTCGCCGCCGTGCCCGCCGCCGCGCACCAGCAGAAGCTCGCGATCTCCACCGTCTCGATCAATACGCGCACCGACCGGGTCGAGATCGTCCATCAGGTGCCCCTGCACGATGCCGAACACGCGCTTCGCCATGGCGGGGTTCATTCTCCCGATATCGTGGGCCGCCCGGAAAGCCGCCGCGCTTTTGCGGATTACGTCACGGACCGGTTCCGGGTGCGCGTGGGCGATCGCTTGGCCGAATTATCCTTCGTGGGTAGCGAGGTGAAGGGGGGAAGCCTCTGGGTTTATCAGGAGATGCCGTTGCCGCCGTCGTCTTCAGACGTCGCTATCAATTCGCAGATCCTGACCGACGTTTGGGCGCGGCAGGAAAACCGCGTCAATCTGGGCGGTGGAACCGACGTCGAAACGCTGATCTTTCGCGCCGGAGATGGGTTCAAGCGGGGCGAACTGCGGCGCTGAACCGGATTTTGCGACCTCGCCGATTCAATCCGGAAAAGACGGAACCGTAGGGCCGTTCGAAGGCCCTACGGTCTGCCGCTTGTCAGAAATCCACCCCCACGCGTGCATAGAGGAAGCGTCCGTTGAAACCGGATGGCGAGAACGAGCTGTAAGGCAGGAAGGAGCCGGTCAGGCCGTAATTCGGCGTACCCGGACCGCCCGGCTGGCCGAAGAGCACCCGGTCGGGATAGCTGTCGAACACATTGTTCGCGCCGATCGCCAGCTCCAGCCGCTCGATCGGCCGCGCTCGGACTTCGACATCCGCCACCCACTGGCCGGATAGCGTCTGGTCGGTCGCTTCGGTCGATCCCGGGATCAGTACCTCGCCGAAACGGTTGGCGCGTGCGGTCAAGCCGAAGACATCGTAATCCCAGTCGAGCCCGAGATTGAGTTTCGTGCGCGGTTGCCCTCGCGTCAGGCGCAGCGATTCCTGCCGTCCGAACAGAGTGAGGCCGGGCAGGCTCGGAAGAATGGCGGTGTCGCGGATTTCGGTCTTGTTGTCGCTGTACCCGGCGGTCAGCGAGAAATCACCCGCACCGAAATCGGGAACGCGATAAGTGCCGACGATTTCGAACCCCTTCGTCCGCGTGTCGATTCCGTTGATGAAGAACCGGGCCGAGGTGATGTTGTTGAAGCCCGCCCCGCGCAGCAGCGATACCACCGCCGCACCTTGCAGGTTTTCGGTGATGACGATGCGATCGTCGATATCGATACGGTAATAATCGGCAGTGATGTTAAGGCCGGGGATCATCGAGAAGGTGATGCCCACGGACAGATTGGTCGATTCCTCCGGTTCGAGCGGCTGCGATCCGAGAGCGAGCGCCACCGGGCTCGATACAGGGAAGGTGCCGATCTCCACCAGATTGCCATTGACGTTGTTGGTGCTGGTGGTGGCGTAGAATTGCTGATGGAGCGACGGAGCCTTGAAGCCGGTGGATGCACTGCCGCGCAGGGCCAGGCCGTCGACGGGTTCGACGCGGGCCGCGATCTTGCCGTTGAGCGTGTCGCCGAAATCGGAGAAATCCTCGTAGCGACCCGCGAGTTGCAGGGTCAGGACATCGAAGAAGGTGCTTTCCAGTTCGGCATAGAGCGCCTTGGAATCGCGGCTGGCATCCACCTCGTTCGCCGGACGGAAGCCCGGGAAGACCTGCGCTCCGGCAGGCGCGTTGAAGGGCGCGGCGGCGAAGGGGCCGGCCTGATAGCTCTGCGGATCGCCCGCATCGATCTGGAAGCGCTCGTCGCGATATTCCGCCCCGAAGGCGACCGACAGGCCATCGCCGAAACCGAGATCGAACAGACGTTGCAGATCGAGATTGAAGGTCGTCTGCCCGAAGGTCAGCTCGCCTGCGTCGAAGCGGCGGGCGCTGGCATTGCCGAACGAGGTGTTGAAACTGTTCTCGACGAAGAAATGGAACGAGTTTTCGCCGTGGACGCTGGAAAAGTCATAGCTGAACCCGCCCAATTCGCCGCGCACGCCGCCAGCAAAGGCGAAGTCGGTGATTTCGGAGACGATCAGCGGCAGGAACCCTTCGGAATAGAAGGGTACGAAGCTGGTTGTCGAAGCGGAGAAATTGCGGTTTCGGGAGTCGGTGGCGCGGCGGTAGAACCCGGCGCTTTCCGCATCGCGCTTGCCGAAGCTGGCGAAGGTATAGACTTCCGCTGCAGAGGACAGGTCGTATCCGCCGTTCAAAAACAGGGAGAAGTCGCTGATCGCCGCATCCCCGTAGCGGTGGGTGTAGCGATCGAAGGTCAGCTCGCGCGGATCGGCGTTTCCGGCCACACTGGGGAATTGCTGCCTCGGATCGGCGGCGGCGCGATTGGTGGGATTGCGATCCTGGAATTGCCCGGTGAGATTCAGATAACCGTCCGGCCCCATCGGCAGGCCGACATTCGCCGCCAGCGTCAACGTGCCCCCATCGCGGCGCGAGCGATCTTCTCCGGTATTGGTCAGCTGATAGACGCCGCCAGCACCTGCGGTCGGATCGAGCACCGGCTGGTTGGCCCCGTTCACGACCGGACCGCCTTGTTGCAGCACGCCGTCCATATCGGTGCGATACTGGCCATACGTGATCTGCGCGCGCCCGCCCTCGGCACGCCGCAGCCTTACATTGATGACCCCCGCGATCGCGTCGGATCCGTATTGGGAGGATGCGCCATCGCGCAGGACTTCGATCCGCTCGATCGCCAGCGGCGGGATGGTGTTGAGATCGACCGCTGCGCTGCCGCGTCCGACCGACCCGTTCAGATTGAGCAGGGCGGAAGTGTGACGACGCTTGCCGTTGACGAGCACCAGCGTCTGGTCGGGCGCCAAGCCCCGCAAGGTTGCCGGGCGCAGCGCATCCGTACCGTCGGTAATCGAGGGCTGGGGGAAGTTGAAGCTGGGCACCAGCTGATTGAGGAGCTTGTTGACCTCGGTGTAGCCGGAATTGTTCAGTGCGTCCCCGCCGATGACGTCGATCGGAACCGGACTGTCCGCTGCGGAGCGATCCGTCCGGCGGGTTCCGATGACGACGATCTGTTCCTGCGGGGGCTCCGCTTCTTCGATCGAAAAATCGGTTTCGTCCGTCGTTTGCTGAGCCAGCGCGGGCGATGCGAAAAGAGCCAAAGTGGCAGACGAAGCAAGCAGCGCGATACGAGACATTCCGGGCCCTCCTTGAAGCACGGATCTTGTACCACTACGCAATATTGCAACAAGATTGTAACGCCTGGCTTTTCACTAATTTGTAATATGTCTCCAGAAAGACACAAAGCTATTTCTAGACGGCCTAAATCATTGATTTCTTACCCCCCGACGCGCGCCCGGCGTTAACCGGCACGCAACTGCCCCGGAGCCTTAGAGCTGCCACGAATAACGTTATAAAATATTATTGACTCCCAAGTCTTCACGGGTATGGGCGTCGCTAGATTGAGACATTGTCTCATCGAGTTTCCCCATACCCGTGAGTTTCCCAATGATTACCCGTTTTCTTGCCAATTCCGCGCTCTCGTCGCTCGGCCTGTTCTGCCTGCCGACACTCGCAATGGCTCAGTCCGCGACAGTCGATGGCCTACCGGTCGTGGCGGCGGAGCAAGGCGATGCTCCCATCGTCGTCACCGGTGTGCGGCAGGCCTATCGCGGTGATTTCGCGCTTTCCGAAATTCCGCAATCCATCGATGTCATCAATGCCGGGACGATCGAGGAAAACAGCATCATCCGGCTGAACGATGCGCTCGACCTCAACGCGTCGGTCGCGCGCCAGAACACGCTTGGCGGCTTGTGGGATTCCTTCGCCATTCGCGGCTTCGCGGGCGACGAGAACATTCCGACCGGCTATCTCGTCAACGGATTCAATGGCGGGCGTGGTTTCGGAGGGGAGCGCGACACGGCGGGGATCGAGCGGATCGAGGTGCTGAAGGGCCCCGCCGCCGCGCTTTTCGGTCGTGGCGAGCCGGGCGGGACAGTCAATCTCGTCACCAAGCAGGCGCGGATCGGCGATATTTTCGGCACGTTCGGCGTGCAATTCGGAAGTTTCGACCGGCTCCGATCGGAAGCCGATATCAATCTTGCGGTGACTGAACGGCTGAGCGCGCGCCTGATCGGCTATATCGAGGGGGGCGACACGTTCCGCGATACGGTCGAGGAATATCGTTGGGGTTTCCTGCCCTCCATCGGGATCGCCATCGGGCCGGATACGCGCCTCACCTACGATCTTGAGAAGACCCGCGTGGAATCGCCGTTCGATCGCGGCATCATGGTGCTGGGCGGCGATTTCGATACGGTCCCGCGTGACCGCTATCTCGGCGAGCCCGGCGATGGCGACCACATTGCGCGCGCCGAGGGCCATTCCCTGCGTTTCCAGCATGATTTCAACGCCGATTGGAGCGTGCTGCTGGGCGGAAGCCTGCGCGACACGCTGCTGACGGGCACATCGTCCGATCCCGAACTGGCGGTCTCGCGCCAGCCGATCTTTCGCGATGAACGGTCGCTGTCGCGCCAGCGCCGCTCGCGCGTGTACGATTCGCAGCAATTCGTCCTTCGCGGAGAGATCAGCGGCGCATTCCAGACCGGCGGGCTGCGGCATCGCGTCCTGATCGGGGCCGATCACGACGAGTTCGACAATCTGCAGGATTTCCGCCGCGTCCGCCCGCCATCGGTGAACAGCAACCCGAGCGGGCAGGCCGTTTACGTCATCGACGTTCTCGATCCCGTCTATGGGCGGTTTCCCCTGCCGACGCCGCTGCCGAAGAACAATCGGCTGGACGAGCAGAAATCGACCGGTTTCTTCATTCAGGATCAGATCGAGCTGACCGATCGCCTGCAGATCCGCATCGGCGCGCGTTACGACGATTTCAGCCTGAGGACCGAAAACTACCTCACCGGCATCGACAGCGAGCGCAAGGACGATCGGATCAGCCCGCAATTCGGTGTGGTCTACGAGATCGCCGATCCGGTCACGCTCTATGCCGCCTATAGCGAGGGCTTCCGCGCCAATATCGGCACCGGCGTGACGGGGCGGATATTCGACCCCGAAATCAGCAAGTCGATCGAGGCGGGCGCCAAGCTGACGCTGCTGAACGGCGCGCTGACGGGCACGTTCACCGTCTACCAGCTCGAGAAGGACAATGTCCTCGCCAGCGACATCAACAATCCGGGCTTCTCCGTCGCCATAGGCGAAGCGCGCAGCCGCGGTATCGAACTGGACGTCAACGGCCGCCTGCCGGGCAATATCGATATCCTGGTGAGCTACGCCCATGTTGATGCGCAATCGCGCTCGAGCGTGCTCGATCCGAATTTCTCCTTCGTCATCGAGCCGGGCGATCCCCTGATCAATATTCCCGACCACACTTTCAACGCGCAGGCGTCCAAGCGTTTCCAGGTTGCGGGACGCGCGGCGAAGCTTGGCGGCGGGGTCCAGTATGTCAGCGATCGGCTGGGCGCGACCGGCACCGATTTCGTCCTGCCCGACCACACGCTGTTCCGGCTGTTCGGCGAGATCGAGCTTCTCGACGATGTCACGCTGTTCGGCACGGTGGCGAATATCTTCAACGCCGACTGGTACGCCAACAGTTACTCGCAACTCTGGGTCCAACCGGGCGCGCCGCGCACTGCGACCATCGGCTTTCGAGCGGGGTTCTGATGACGATGACGGACGCATCCGCCGTTCCCGCGATCGCCATCGAGGGCCTGCATCACAGCTATGGAGCCAATACCGTGCTGCGCGGGCTCGATCTGACCGTGCGCCGGGGCGAAATCTACGCGCTGCTCGGCGGGAATGGGGCGGGCAAATCGACCACGCTGTCCGCTCTTCTCGGCTTCGTCGCGCCACAGGCCGGCACGGTGCGGGTCTGCGGTATCGATCCCGTCGCCGATCCACGATCCGCGCGCGCGGTGATGGCCTATGTGCCGGAGAACGTCTCGCTCTACGAGCATCTCACGGCGCGCGAGAATATCGGCTATTTCCTGTCTCTTGCCCAGACCGGGCAGGGACAGGATGCGATCGAGAGCGGCCTGAGCGCCGTCGGGCTCGCGCCTGAGGCCTGGGACAAGCGCCTTTCCGGCTTCTCGAAGGGAATGCGCCAAAAAGTTGCCATTGCCCTCGCGCTCGCCCGCGATGTTCCCGTGCTTCTGCTGGACGAGCCGACCTCGGGCCTCGACCCGCGCGCCGTGCTCGAATTCAATCGTCTGCTCGATGCCGCGCGCGAGCGGGAAGTCGCAGTGCTGATGGTGACGCACGATATCGTCAGCGCGGTCGATATCGCCGACAGGATCGGCTTTCTCGGGCAGGGTCGGATCGAGGAGGAACGCGCGGCAAGTGCGACCGGCCCGCGCTTCGACTTGAACGCGCTGCACGATTCCTACGCCCATGCAGGAGCAGCCGCATGAGCGCGGCCACGCTGATTGCGCGCGAGGAATGGCGCGTGCTGGCGCGCAACCGCGCGGGTCTGATCGCCGGGGCGCTGTTCGTCCTGCTGATACTCGTTGCCAGTTTCACCAGCCTGGATTGGCGCAGCGCCATCGAGGCGGATCGCGCGCGCTATCAGGCGAGCGTTGACGAATCCTTCGATGCGCAGCCCGATCGCCATCCGCACCGCATGGTGCATTACGGACAGTTCGTGTTCCGTCCGATCGCCCCGCTCGCCTTCTTCGATGCGGGCGTGGACAGCTTCACCGGCAACACGGTCTTCCTCGAAGGGCACCGCCAGAACAGCGCCAATTTTGCAGAAGCGCGCCAGTCCTCGCTGCTGTTGCGGTTTGGTCAGTTGACTCCGGCCTTCGTTCTCCAGACGCTCGCCCCGCTCCTCATCATCTTTCTGGCCTTTGCCAGCGTGGGCCGCGAGAAGGAACGCGCGACGCTGAAGCTGATGCTCGCCCAGGGCTTTAGCGGGCGCAGCCTGATCGCGGGCAAATTGTTGGGGCATGGGGCGATCGCGCTTGGCGTGGGCCTGCCCGCCTTCGCCGTCCTGATCGCGTTTGCGGCCACGGGAGCCGCCGGCTGGGCGAGCGTCGCGCTGATGATCCTCGGCTATGCCGCCTGGCTGATCCTGTGGGCGGCACTGGGTGTGATCGTCTCGGCGCTGGCCGCGCGGCCGCGCGATGCGCTCGCAATCCTGATCGGGCTATGGATGATCGTCGTCATCCTCCTGCCTCGTGCGCTTCCCGAAGCGGCCTCGGCGCAGAGCGAGCTGGCGACCAAGATCGAGACCGAAATCGCGCTGCACCGCGATCTACTGGAAATCGGCGACAGTCACGATCCCGACGATCCCTATTTCAACGATTTTCGCAAACAGGTGCTGACCCGGTACGGCGTCGAAACGGTCGAAGACCTGCCCGTCCAGTATGCCGGGCTCGTCAGCATCGAAGGCGAACGGCTGACGACGCAGATCTATGCCGATGCCGCCGACCGACAGATCGCCAGCGAAAGCGAGCAGAACGCCTTCGTCCACGCGTTTTCCGTCGTGAGCCCACTGATCGCCATCCGGCAGGTGTCGATGGCGCTCGCAGGCAGCGATCCGGCGGCGCATTACGACTTCCTCGATCAGGCCGAGACCTTCCGTTACGATTTCGTGCAGCGCCTGAACCGGATGCAGGCCGAACTTCTGCCGGGCATCGAGGGGGACGATCCGCGCATCCCATCGGCCTATTGGCAGGATATTCCGCGCTTCGCCTACGATGCGCCGGACCCCTTGGAGCGCCCGCGCAGTCTCGTCTGGCCCTTCGCCGTCTTGCTCGGATGGCTGGTTGCGCTGGGTGGACTGGCATTCGTGGCCGTTCGCCGGATCGGGAGGTCGGCACGATGACTAAGGCTGCATCGTCCATCTGGACGGCTGAATTGCGCCTCCTGCTTCGCTCGGGACGCAATCTGCTCGCGCTTATTCTGCTGTTCATGCTCTCGGGCGCGGCCGTCTGGGCCGGTATCGCCGAGATCGAGCACCAGCGTGCCACGATCGAGCGGGTGGAGGCCGAACAAATTCGCGATCTCGCCACGGTCGAGGAGGCGAATGCCGGGCCCGAAGGCGATGCGGGTTACAACGCCTATTACGCTTTCATGCTCACGCAGGATCCACCGCCGCCGCTGGCCTTCGCGGCCATCGGCCAGCGCGACCTGCAACCGTATGTGTTGCGGGTTCGTGCGCTCGGCCTGCAGGCGCAGCTCTACGACTCCGAAACCTATAATCCCGAATTGGCGCTGCCCGGTGTGTTCGACTGGGCTTTCGTACTGATCTACCTTCTGCCGCTGGTCGTGATTGCGCTGGGCCACGATCTGGTGACGGGCGAAAGGGAGACCGGACGTCTCCGGCTGCTGCTGTCTTTGCCCGGCAGCGGTCTGTGGCGGCGCCGGATCGGCCTTCGCTACGGTGCGGTGCTGGCCGCTCTCGGCCTGCCGCTGATTGCTGGTGGGATCGTCATGGCGGCACCTGCCAGCGGTATCGCCGTCATGCTGGGTGCGGCGGCGCTCTATTGTGCCTTCTGGTTTGGCCTCGCCATGCTGATCGGGGCGAGCCTGCGGACCTCCGCCACCGCGGCGGCGGCAATGATCGGCTGCTGGATCGTCCTCACTCTGATCCTCCCCACGCTCGCCAATGCGGCCATCGCGCGAAGCGTTCCCGTCGCCAAGGGGATCGACCTCACCCTGGCACAGCGCGAGATCGTCCATCGCGGCTGGGACGTGCCCAAGGCCCAGACCTTCGAGCGCTTCTTCGTCAATCATCCCGAATGGCGCGGCAAGGAGGAGTTCGAGGGCCGTTTCCACTGGAAATGGTATTACGCCATGCATCAGGTGGGCGACGAGGCGGGTGCGGCTGATGTGAAGGACTATCGCGCCAGCCTGGCGGAACGGGAGGATTTTACGCGGATGCTCGGCCTCGTGCTGCCGGGCGTCGGAACGATGACCGTGCTTCACCGGATTGCGGATACCGACATTGCGGGTCAGCTCGCCTATCAGGACAGCATCGCCGCCTATCACGAGAGATTGCGCCGGTTCTACTATCCCTACCTGTTCGACGAGCGCAGCTTCACGCGTACCGACTTTGCGCAGATCCCGCGTTACGAAACGCGACGCGCGACCGGCACTCTGGATGCCGCGTCGCTGATCGCCCTCGGGATTCTGGCGCTGCTGTTACTCGTAGCCGGGCGCGCGCGGATGGCACGGATCGGCGCGCGGAGACGATCGTAGGCGGCGTACTGCGCCCGAAATCGATGTACCGCGTTGAGAACGCGCGCGCTCTTCCTACCTCTGGGAGATGAAGCCCATTCCCCGTGTCCGCGTGATCGATCTGGAAACCACCGGGTCGAGCCCGCCAGCCCATGCCGTGTGCGAAATCGGTTGGCAGGATGTGGTGCTGCAGGAAGACGGGTTATGGGCGATAGGCGGCGAGGGTGGATCGGCGCTGGTCGATCCGGGGCGATCGATTCCGCCGGTGACGATGGCCGTTCATCACATCATGGACGAGGACGTAAAGGGCGCACCGTTCTGGCAGGAGATCGCCCCGACGATCCTTCGCCCGGAAGGTGGAGCGCTCGCCCTCGCAGCGCACCGGGCGTCGTTCGAGCAGCGCTTCTGCACGCCGAAGCTTTCGGGCGGCGCGAAATGGATCTGTACCTGGAAATGTGCGCTGCGCCTGTGGCCCGACAGTCCGGGCTTTTCGAACCAGGTTCTGCGGTACTGGCGGATGCCGGAAGGGCTCGACCGGTCGAAAGGCCTGCCGGTCCATCGTGCCTTTCCGGACGCTTACGTGACGGCACACCATCTGCGCGATCAGCTCAATGCCGCCGGGCTCGAACAATTGCTGGCATGGAGCAACGAACCCGGCCTCCTTCCACGCGTGCCCTACGGCCCCGATCGCGGCGCATACTGGCGCAAGCTTTCAGACGAGACGTTGCGGCGCTTCACATCGGACCGGAACGAGGATGTGCGTTTTTCCGCCCGACGGGAAATCGAGCGACGCGATGGAACGAGCCTGCCCCGAGAAGACGAGCCGAAACAGGGTGAGCTGCTTTAAGAAAGCAGCCCGGCCGCGAATGTGACGGCGCACCGTACCGGAAACCTGTTCGCGACGCGTTTCGGTCTTTCTCGTTCCGTCGATTTCCTGACGTCGGACAGGTCGCAACGCGGATGGCAATCCGCGCGCGGCGGGCTAGAGCGGTTGAATGGAGACGGGCTTGTTATCCGCAATTCGCGATGCCGACTGGCTGACGTCGCAGCGTGTGCGGGCCTATGCTCTCATGCTGGGGGTTGCCGCTTTTGCCTTGCTGGCGATGGCCTGGATCGAGGCGACGGGCGAGACCGGAAGCGATTTTCTCGCCTTCTGGGGCGCGGGCAGGATTGTGGTGGGGGGCGATCCCGCGCTCGTTTACGATCTGGCCGTGCAGGAGCGCGTACAGACCGCCACGGCGAGCCGGGGCTGGTTCGCTTTCGTCAATCCGCCTCCCTTCCTGTTCCTTGCCGCACCATTTGGATTGCTGCCCTTTCCGCTTGCCTGGATCGTTTGGGTCGCGGTTGGGTATGCGGCTTTCGTATGGGCAGGCATTCGAGCGTTTCCGCGCCTGTGGCCGCTGGTCCTCGTCTATCCCGGAGCCCTGATCGCGGCGACCCATGCGCAGACCGGGCTGTTCGTCGGCGCCCTGCTGATCGCTGCCGTGCATCGCCTCGATACCCGTCCCGTGCGATCGGGCGCGATGGTGGGCGCGCTGATCGTGAAGCCGCATCTGGCGCTGCTTTGGCCGTTCTGGCTCGCAGCGGGGCGGCGGTGGCGCACTTTCGCGGCGGCGGCTGTCTGCGTGTTCGCTCTTATTCTCGCGAGCTGGGCGGTGTTCGGCACGGCGACATGGCTCGGGTATCGGGAAAGCTGGGACGCGAGCGAGAATTTGATGCGACGCGATGCGGCGGAATTCTATCTTCGCATGGTCAGCCTCTATGCGCAGGCGCGCCTTTATCTCGCCCATCCCGTCGCGCTCGGCCTGGCGGTCCTGCTGACGCTCGCGACTATCGCTCTCGCGGTCCGGTCGTGGCAGCGCTTTACGGGCGATGTGCGGGCGAGCGGTGCGCTGCTGCTGGCGGCGAGCGCGCTCGCCTCGCCCTATCTCTTTTCCTACGACCTGCCGTTCCTGCTTTTCCCCACCCTGTGGTTGGTCGAACAGGGGCGCAGGCACGGTTTCCGCCCGTTCGAGAAACTCGCTCTCGTCGGCCTCTATTTCGCGCCCTTCGCGCTAAGGGCCGCTGCGCTGCCGCTCGGTCTCAATCTCATGCCTTTGGCCTCCGCCGTGCTGGTCTGGCTGGTGTGGGGCCGGGGCGGACGGGAACCGGATGCGCGGTCCGAAGGTTGAGCATGGTGGACGGAGGGAGCAAATTTCATGGGGAGATCCATCATGTCGAGTTTGTCCTTCCGCAGCAGCCGTCCCGATGGCTGGACCATGCCCAAGACGGCGCAGGATTCCGGGCTGCGCCGCCAGGTCTATGGGAAGATCCAGCCGATGGAGCAGCCGGGTTTCTGGGCGCGCCTGTTCGGGCAAAGCTGATGCAGCGTTGAACGCACACTAGATTTGAAGAGGGGCCGGTAAGCGCAGTGCTTACCGGCCCCTTTTTCGTTTCGGGTCGGGCTGGTTGCCCGGCGGTCAGTATTCCTCCGGCTCTTCCGGCGTATCGGCGAGATGGTCCTTGCCCGCCTTGCGATCGCCGCGCGCCAGCTTGAACACCACGCCCGATAGCAGCGCCAGCGCCAGCAGGTTGGGCAGCGCCATCGCCGCGTTGGAGATATCCCCCAGACGCCAGACCAGCTGGCTCGGCTGAGTCGCGCCGACGAAGATGCCGATGCACCAGATCACGCGCCACGCGATGTGGAGCGCCTTTTCCCCGCCGCGCGTCGATCCCGGCACCCGGTCGTAGAGGAAGGTGATCGCGCGCTCGCCGTAATAGCTCCAGGTCAGAAGCGTGGTGAACACGAACAGGATCAGCGCGACGCTGGCCACCAATGTTCCGAGCGGAATGCCGCCGATCAGCGTCGGGAACGCCGCCGCGAAGGCGCCGCTGGTGGTCACGAACCCGCTCATCGCGGTGGTGCCCAAGTCGGATTGCCAGACATGGCGCACCGCTTCGCCATTATAGGTGAAGTCGCCTTCCACGGTCAGGATCACCAGCGCCGTCATGGTGCAGATGATGATCGTGTCGATGAACGTGCCCAGCATCGCCATGCGGCCCTGCAGTTCGGGATCGTCGGTCTGTGCCACGGCATGGGCGATCGGGGTCGAACCCTGGCCGCTTTCGTTCGAAAACAGGCCGCGCGCCACACCCGCCCGGATCGCCAGGATGATCGCCGCACCGGCGAAGCCGCCCGTCGCGCTCTGCACGTTGAACGCGCCGTCGAAGATCCGCCCGAAGGTTTCCGGCAGATCGCCGAAATTGAGGATCAGCGCGATCACCGCCATCACGATATAGGCGGCGGCCATGAAGGGAACGACGCTTTCCGCGACGCGCCCGATCGACTTGATCCCGCCGATGATGACGATGAACACGGTGACCGCCACGATCAGACCGCCCAGCCAGCGTTCGATGCCGAACAGCTCGTTGAGGCCGCTGGCGACTTCGTTGGACTGGATCGAATTGCCGGTGACCAGCGCGCTGAACAGCGTGCCGAGGCAGAACAGGATCGCCAGCCAGGTGTATTTGGGGCCGAGGCCCATCATGATGTAGGTCATCGGACCGCCGCGATAGACTCCGTCGGAGGTCTTCTCGCGATAGCGGATGGCGAGGCTGCCTTCCGCAAAGCCCAGCGCCATGCCGAACAGCGCCGTCACCCACATCCAGAAGATCGCGCCCGGTCCGCCCAGTGCGATGGCGGTGGCGACGCCGGCGAGGTTGCCGGTCCCGACCTGGCCCGACAGCGCGGTCGACAACGCGGCGAAGGGCGAGATTTCACCTGCGCCCTTGCCCTTGCGGCCCTTGAACAGGCCGGCAAAGGCGCTGCCCAGCTTGACGATCGGATAGAAGCGCAGGCCGATCATGATCCACGCGCCGATGCCCAGAAGGATCAGGGCCAAGGGCGGGAAGGGTATCACCGCTTCCCCGTTCCAGGTTCCCCCCCAGATAAAGTCGGAGATATTGGTGACCGGCTCGATCATGCGCTCGCCGAATGACGCTGGCTGGCTGGTTGCCATCTATTCAAAACCCCTCATACGTCCCGTTGAAGCGCGGCACGCTAGTCAGGCGGGGCGCGCTTGACCAGCCCTGCGCGCCGTTTTGTCCGCTCGCGGCGCATGGTGGGGTGCGGCACGAGCCGAATCGACGAGCTTGCGTTTCGGCGTGTGCGCGCCTAACAGCGGGGCCGTCTTCCGACATCGGCGGTATCATCCAGCCCCTCCCGATCTTGAATCGGGGCGGCGATGCCCCCATCCCGGAAGCCACGACAATTCGATTCGAAAGCGAGTGAGTTCCCGATGGCCGATAACGCTCCCAAGGCTGCGCCGAAACCTGCGACCAAGACGTCGCCCGCGGAATTCGTCAATCAGGTCCGCGCCGAAACGCGCAAGGTCGTCTGGCCGACCCGCGAAGAGACGATCCGCACGGCGATCTTCGTCTTCATCATGATGGTGATCCTCTCGCTGTTCTTCCTGGGCGTGGATTCGGCCTTCGGGGCCGTGGTGAGCTGGCTGCTCACTCTCGCCTGAGGCCGCTTTCCGGCCACCGACACAGATATTTTGACAGGGTAATTTTCACGATCATGGCACGCTGGTACATCATCCACGCCTATTCCGGCTTCGAGAACAAGGTCCGCGATTCCATTATCGCCGAGGCCGAGCGGCTGGGCCTGTCCGAAGGCGTCGAAGAGGTCGAAGTGCCGACCGAAACGGTGACCGAAGTCAAGCGCGGCAAGAAGGTCCAGGTCGAACGCAAGTTCATGCCGGGATACGTCCTCGCCAAGCTCAACATGACCGACGATGTCTATCACCTCGTCAAGAACACTCCGAAAGTGACGGGCTTCCTCGGCAACAACAACAAGCCGCAGGCGATTTCCGAGAAGGAAGCCGCGCGCTATTTCGGCGGCGTCGAGGAAGCCAAGGCCGCTCCCAAGAAGCAGGTCGAGGTCGATTACGAGATCGGCGATTCGGTCAAAGTGCTCGACGGGCCGTTCGCGACCTTCAACGGGCTGGTCGAGGAACTCGATTTCGACAAGCAGAAGGTCAAGGTTTCGGTCTCGATCTTCGGACGCGCCACCCCGGTCGAACTCGATTTCGAGCAGGTCGAACTGACCAAATAGACAGCAGCTCTGAAAATCTTGCGTTTTGCGGTCGATCCGCTAAACGCGCGCCCTTCCGCGCCGCCAGGCTCGGAAACCACCGCGGGAGAACGGCTCTGATAGGCCGTTCGTCAGACCGCTTACCATGAGCCGTTCGCCAAGGCGTGCGGCGACAGTGAGAAAGGAGGCCTCTCATGGCCAAGAAGATCGAAGGTTACATCAACCTTCAGGTGCCCGCCGGCACCGCCAACCCCTCCCCGCCGATCGGCCCTGCGCTGGGTCAGCGCGGCGTGAACATCATGGAATTCTGCAAGGCGTTCAACGCCGCCACGCAGGACCTTGAAAAGGGCATGCCGATCCCGACCAAGATCACGGTCTATGCGGATCGCAGCTTCACCTTCATCACGAAGACGCCGCCGGCGAGCTTCCTGCTGAAGCGTGCCGCCAATCTCAAGTCGGGCTCCAAGGAGCCGGGCAAGGTTTCGGCCGGAACCATCAAGGCGAGCGCCGTGCGCGAAATCGCCGAGAGCAAGATGGCGGATCTGAACGCCAACGACATCGATCAGGCGATGAAGATCATCGCCGGCAGCGCCCGTTCCATGGGCCTCGAAGTGGTGGAGGGCTGATCATGCCGAAGCAGACCAAGCGCCAGCAGACGCTCGCCAAGCTCGACAGCGAGAAGCTCTACACTGTCGACGAAGCGCTCAGCACGCTGCGCGAATACAAGTCGAAGTTCGACGAGACCGTCGAAGTCGCCATGAACCTGGGCGTCGATCCGCGCCACGCCGACCAGATGGTCCGCGGCATGGTGTCGCTGCCTTCGGGCACCGGCAAGGACGTGCGCGTCGCCGTGTTCGCGCGTGGCGACAACGCCGAAAAGGCGACTGCCGCCGGAGCCGACAAGGTCGGTGCCGAAGATCTCATGGAAGACATGCAGAACGGCAATCTCGATTACGACCGCGTGATCGCCACGCCCGACATGATGGGTGTGGTCGGCCGTCTGGGTAAGGTGCTCGGCCCCAAGGGCCTGATGCCGAACCCCAAGCTCGGCACCGTGACGCCGAACGTGGAACAGGCCGTGAAGGACGCTAAGGGCGGCCAGGTCGAATTCCGCGTGGAAAAGCAGGGCATCATCCATTCGGGCATCGGCAAGCTGAGCTTCGACGATGCGGCGCTGAAGACCAACTTCAAGGCGCTGACCGATGCGATCGTCAAAGCGAAGCCCTCGGGTGCCAAGGGCAAGTATGTCCGCAAGATCACGCTGACCAGCTCGATGGGTCCCGGCCTCAAGGTCGATCTCGCCGAGGTCGAAGGCGCCTGATCCGGTTCCGCTCCGTTGCGAGCGGTCTAAACATGAAAAAGGGGGCTCCTGCCGATCCGGCGGGGGCCCCTTTTCCTTTGATCGGAACCGCCTTCCCGCGTCAGCCGTTTCTTGGGTAACGAATGGAGAGTTTTTTATGGCCGGGATCTGGAGTTTTGTCGTCATCGCGGGGCCGATCGTTTTGATCGCCGCGATCATTTTTGCCTGGTTGCGCAATCGCAACGCCAGCAAGTCCACCTTGCGCGAAGCCGATCGCGGGGCGGAGCGACTTCAGGAAAAGGTCGAGCGGGATCAAACACCGCTCTGACGGGGTACGGGTCTAGCGGCCCAGGGCGCGCCGGACGAATTCTTCGGCGCGCGAACCCGACAGAATGCGTTTTCCCACCTCGACTGCGCTTTCGAAGGCAGCGTGGCTCGCCAGTGCGGTGATATTGCGCCACTGTGGGGTCAGGAGGACAAAGGTACAGCACGGCAGGCTGTCCGTGCCGAACAGCGCTTTGTGAGCGCCATCGCCTTCGGTGAAATCGAAATGGGTGAAGCGCCGTTCAGCGAATAAATGCTCCAGCGCGCCCATCTGCAGCACCGTTCCCGGCGACAGCTCCGCATGCGCAGGATCATATCCGAGGAAGGCGTAAATCAGCGTCGTCCCTCCGACCGGTAGATAGAGGTAGGCGACTGGCTCTTCTTTCAGGAACAGCAGAAACGCACGGACCGCATCGCGAGCGGCTGCGCCAAGGATTTCGCGTTGCGCTTCCGCATCGTCGGGCAAGGCCGCGTCGAGCAGGCGCGCCTGATAGGTTTTGCGTGCCAGCGGAGTTGCGAGGGCGAGAAATTCCGCGACCTCCTCCTCGCTTCGATACCAGCGCAGGTCCAGCTCGCCGCCATCCGCCTTTTCGAATCGCCGCCGCTTGCGCCGCAAGGTCGAACGGGTCTTGCCCGAAAAATTCGCGAGATAGTCTTCGAAGCCGCCCTGCATTGCGATGAAATGGCGGCGATAATGCTGCACCGCCCCGATGCGATGGCGCGGGAATTGCGCCTGCCAGAATGGGATTTCGCAAGGGGGCGCGGAGAGAACGCGCAGCCCGTCGGCTCCGGGTCCGCCTAAGGCATGCGGGCGCTGGCCGCTCGTCAGATCGCTGAGCGAATAGGCGATATCGGCCAGATGCCGTTCGATGCCGAACAGGCGCCGCGATCCGATCGAGAACGAGAGCGTGACCGGCTTGGAGACCATCGGCTTGCCGAACCCGCTCGCCTCACGCGCCGTAGAACGTGTTCGATACCGCCTGTTCGGCATAGCGCATCCCGGTCGCAAAAGGACCGGAGATGGGCGGTGGCGGCATGGCATCGCGATCGTACAGGCGAAGCGGCGGATCGTCGCGATAGGTCGCGGTCCGCACACCGCGCAGGTTCTTGAGTGTGCGGCAGAGGCCTTCGAAGCGATTGCGGACGATCCTGTTTGCCGACATGCGGCGGCGATTGACCAGCTCGAAACTGTGCGACACCAGAGTGAAGCTTGGCAGAGCGGTCTCGCGCGCATGGACGATGGCGCTGGTCATTTCGCGCAACGACAGGGCGGTGATCTGGGCATGGCGCAGATTGCCGGTGGCATCGCGAATGCAACCGGTCGGCACTTCGATCACACCTTCCATCAGCACCGGCTGGGTCGTTTCCCGGCCAAGCGGAATGTCGCAATGGCCGTTCGAGATGGCGGGCGTGAAGCTGGTATCGAAACCGATGTCGAGTTCGTTCAAAGTGCGCAGAGTGTCGCGATTTGCGCCGTAGTTTCCAGCACGAAAAGCGGAAGGTTTCGGTGCGCCCGCCGCCATCAGCGTCTCGCGAGCCCAGTCGAGAATGCGGCATTGTTCTTCGAAAGGGAAATCCTTGATATTGCGCCCTTCCAGGCCTGCAAAGGGCGTATCGGGCCCCGCATGGGCGAGCCATTCGGTATGGCAGTGCAACTGCACGTCCTGCCCCGCCTCCAGGATCGGAGCGACCACATCCTCGATAGGGGCAGTGCCCCAGACGAGGGCGGGCATCGGATCGACGAAGAAGACGCCGCGTTGCCCGTATTCCTTCAGCAGGGCGAGCTTGTGGGGCAGGCCCAGCGGGCCTTCGGGCGTGATGCCGGCAATCGAGCGCGCGAAATTTTCGGACCGGTCCACCGGACAGGGCCGGTTCGCCAGCGACGAGGAATATTCCGTATCGACCGTGATGTAGACGGCAGTCATGGCCATCATACTATGTCGATATGGTTGCGATTTTGCTTAAACCGCTTCGGAATGGGGCAAAGGCGAAGCTTTCGCCGGTCAGATGCCGCCGGGCGTAAAGTCGTATCCCGCCGCGCTCAGCGCATCGCTGAGCGCGTGGACGCAGGCCGCCAGTTCCGTCTCGTCGGTCGAGCGGGCGACGAAATTCGCGCCCACGCGGCCCTCGCGAAAGAAGGGGTAGCTGCCGATCTGGCAGTTCTCGTGTGCTTTTTCGACCTCGCGCAGGATGTCGGCGACTTCGCTTTCCGCCGTCCAGCAGCCGATCGTTTCCGCCTTCAAGGGCGCGCCGCCTTCGAGCGTCCCGGTCAGCGCGTCGAGCATGCCGGCCGTGATGTGCGGGACGCCCGCCATCAGATGGATGTTCCCGCATTTGATCCCCGGCGCGCCAGACATGCGGTTGGGAATAAGTTCCGATCCTTCGGGAACGCGCGCCATGCGCAGCCGCGCCTCGGTCAGCCCGCCGGGCTTGTCGGCGTAATAACGTTCGAGGATCGCGCGCGCTTCGGGATGGACGATGACGGGCACCCCCAAAGCCTCGGCCACGGCGTCCACGGTGATGTCGTCATGCGTCGGACCGATCCCGCCGGTGGTGAAGAGATAATCGTAACTTTCGCGCAGCGCGTTCACTGCTTCCACGATACGCGGCATCACATCGGCGACGACCCGTACTTCGGACAGTCGAATGCCCTGCACCTGCAGCCAGCTGGCGACCTGGGCGATATTCTTGTCATGCGTGCGCCCGGACAGGATCTCGTCCCCGATCACGAGGAGCCCGGCGGTGTAGATGCGGTCAGAAGTCATGCCCGAAGGCGTAACCGACCGGCTGCGGCTCCGCCAGTCCCTTGCGCGGCCCGTGCGGTCCCGACTTCGGTCAGGATTGGCGGCAGATGCGCTTGCCATGCGAATACGGTTTGGTATCGGCCCGAGCGAAATTCGCATCAGCACGGAATAGACGGATATGGTTCAAGGCGGTTCGAAAGAGGCCGCTCGGCGACAGCGGGCTCGTCGAGAACAGCGGATCAGGAAATGGGCCAAGATCGCGGTGGCCGCCGGGGGCCTGATCGTGGTGATCCTCGCCGTCCTGCTTCTGATGCGATAATTTTTCGGGCGGAGGCGCGCGTTTAACCCGCAGGCTCCAGCCGCCCTTCCTGACTGCTGGCATCCTGCCCATCTGCGCGCCGCAAATCCAGAACCCCGTCCTCGATCGAATCGCTTGCCATGCGCTTCCTGTCGGTGACGTATTCCTGATTGAGCCGCCAGGGATAGGCGACCGCGTTTTTGGGCATCAGGTGCTTGGAACGCTGGATGTATCCACTCGAAAAGTCGAAGATATCGTCTTCCACCAGATCGTGGTCGGCGGGCAGGACGGGTTCGGCGATCGTGGCGCCGGTTGCGCGCATGCGTTCGAGCACCCGGCAGATGAAATCGGCATTGATGTCCGACCGCAGCGTCCAACTGGCGTTGAGATAGCCGAACACCACTGCAAGGTTCGGCAGGTTCGAGAACATGCAGCCCTTGTAATAGAACCGTTCGGCCAGATCGACGGGTTCGCCGTTCTGGCTGATCGCGATCTTGCCGGCCACGGCCAGTTTCAGGCCGGTCGCCGTCACGACGATATCGGCGGGCAGATGGCGATCGTCCTTCAACCTGACGCCGCCCTGTTCGAAGGCGGCGATATGGCCGGTGACGATCTCGGCGCGGCCCTTCTTCATCGCCTCGAACAGATCGTCGTCGGGGATCAGGCACAGGCGCTGATCCCACGGATCGTAGGGCGGGGTGAAGCTGGCGCGGTCGTAATCCGGGCCCAGCGCCTTTTCGATCCGCTTGTGAAGGAACTGCTTCATCTTTTCCGGCTTGGTGCGCGCGCGCTTGAAGCCGAGATGCTGGAGCGTGATATTCTTCCAGCGCGTGACGCGATAGGCCAGCTTTTCGGGCAGCACCTTGCGCAGGAAATTCGCGATCCGGTCCTTCGCCGGGCGGCTGAACATCCAGGTCGGCGTGCGTTGCAGCATGGTGACCTTGGCCGCGCCGCGTGCGCCCTTCGCCATGGACGGCACCAGCGTGACGGCGGTTGCGCCCGACCCGATCACGACCACCTGTTTGCCCGCATAATCGAGATCGTCGGGCCAGAACTGGGGATGCACGACGCGCCCTTCGAAGGCGCCCAGATCGAAGCCCGGATCGTAGGCTTCGTCGTAATCGTAATAGCCCGATCCGAGATAGAGCCAATTGGCGGTCAGACGCTTGCGGTCGCCCTCGGCGGTTTCGACCGTAACGTGCCAGCAAGCATGGGCTTCGCGCCAGTCTGCGGCGAGGACGGTGTGGCCCGTACGGATGTGCTCGCGAATGCCGCGCTCGTCCACGATGCGGTTGAGATAATCGAGGATGGCGGGCCCGTCGGCGATCGTTTTTTCGTGCTTCCACGGTTCGAAATCGAAGCCCAGCGTATGCATGTCGCTATCCGAACGGATGCCGGGATAACGGAACAGATCCCATGTCCCGCCCAGATCGGCGCGCCGTTCGAGAATGGCGTAGCTGTGATGCGGCGCCTTTTCCTCCATATGGGCGGCCATCCCGATGCCGGATATGCCCGCCCCCACGATCAGGACGTCGTAATCGGTCGGAGCGGCGCGGCCTGCCATGTCGGTTTCTCCCAGTGCTGCGAAGGGTCTAACGCTTTGCGCATGGTCGCACCAGCCCGTTGCTCTGTGCAACCGATGCGGATAGCGGAGGCGGCATGCGTCGCACCTCCATCAGCCTCATCGCCCTTTTGGGCGCCGTCTCCCCGCTTGCCGCGCAGGATGGGGGGATGGGCGAGAGCGAGCCGGAAAACGATGACGCGGCTCCCGTGATCGTGGTGACGGGGCAGGGGCTGGAAGATGCGCCCTCCGTCCCGGCCTATGCCACGCGCACCGTCACGCGCGACGAGCTGCTGACCGTCCCATCGGGCCGTATCGAGGAAGCCCTGGGGACGGTGGCAGGCTTCCAGCAATTCCGCCGTTCCGACAGCCGGTCCAGCAATCCGAGCGCGCAGGGTGTCACGCTGCGTTCGCTGGGCGGCAATGCGACCAGCCGGGCGCTGGTGCTGCTCGACGGTGTGCCGATCGCCGATCCGTTCTTCGGGTATATCCCCTTCGGCCAATTGGCGACCGAGCGGATCGGCCGGGTACGCGTGACGCGCGGGGGCGGTGCGGGGCCGTTCGGCGCGGGCGCGCTGGCGGGCACGATCGAGCTGGAGAGCGCGGGCGCGCAAACGCTGCCTCCCTTCGGCGCCAGCCTGCTCGCCAACGATCGCGGGGGGACGGAGGCCAGCGCTCTGCTGGCGCAGCCGCTTGGCGCGGGCTTCGTGACCGCAGGCGTGCGCTGGGATCGCGGGCCGGGCTTCTTCACGACGCCTGCCGAGGATCGGGTTCCTGCCAGTGCCCGCGCGCGATACGACAGCTGGTCGCTGTCCCTGCGCGGCGTCGCGCCGGTGGGCGAATCGCTCGAATTGCAGGCGTCGGCGACTGTGTTCGACGATCAGCGGACCCTGCGCTTCGAAGGCGCCGACAGCAGCGCCAGCGGCGCGGATGCCAGCCTGCGCCTGGTGGGGCGGGGCGCGTGGGAATTCGATGCGCTGGCGTATGTGCAGGCGCGCGACTTCAGCAATGTCGTGATTAGTTCGACGCGTTTCGTGCGCGTGCTCGACCAGAGGGACACGCCCTCGACCGGGCTGGGCGGTAAGCTGGAAGTGCGCCCGCCGCTGGGCGCGGACGATCTGTTGCGGCTGGGCGTGGACTATCGCCGCTCCGAAGGCGAATTGCAGGAAGACGCCTATAGCGCGTTTTCCGGCGCGCTGACCGAGCGGCGGCGGGCGGGCGGATCGACGAGTGATCTGGGGCTGTTCGCCGAATACGATCGGGTGTTCGGCGCACTGGTGCTGACCGGAGGATTGCGCGCCGACCGGACGCGGATCGGCGAAGGGCGCTATGTGGCGCGCAATGCGGGCGGCGCGCTTGTGAACGAGACTCTGGTGCCCGAACGCAGCGACTGGATCGTCTCGTGGCGCGGCGGCGCCGCCTGGGAGGCGAGCGAAACGCTTCGTTTGCGCGCCGCAGCCTATCGCGGCTTGCGCCTACCGACCCTGAACGAATTGCTGCGGCCCTTCGTGGTGTTCCCGGTGGTGACGCAGGCCAATGCCGCGCTCGAGAGCGAGACGCTGGAGGGCTACGAGGCGGGTCTCGACTGGACCCCGCTACCGAATGTCGAATTGGCCCTGACGGCGTTCGACAACCGGGTCGACGGCGCGATCGCGAATGTCACGCTCGCGCGCAATCTGCGCCAGCGGCAGAACCTTCCCGCGATCGAGGCGCAGGGGATCGAGGCCGGTCTGAAGGTCACGCGCGGCGCGCTGCGCTTCGACGGGACGCTGGCCTATACCGATGCGCGCGTGGTGGGCGAAGGCGCTTCGCTGGCGCTCGACGGCAATCGCCCGGCACAGGCGCCGCGCTGGGCAGCGGCGGCGAACGCGATCTGGACTCCCGCACCCGGCTGGCAGGTCGCGGCAAGCCTGCGCCATACCGGCGCGCAGTTCGAAAGCGATCTCGAAACCGATCGCCTGCCGCCTGCGACGACTTTGGGCCTGTTCGCTCAGGCGCCGTTGGGCGGAGGGCTCTCGGCAGTGTTCAGGGCGGAAAACGTCACCGACGAACGGATCGTCACCCGCAATTCGGACGGGAATATCGATCTGGGCGTTCCGCGAACCTTCTGGGCGGGCCTGCGCTTGGGCTTCTGACCCGTTGCGCTAGCGGTGCCGGTGCTTCACAGGGAGCATGTAAAACGCGAAAAATTTGTAATGCGAGGCGGAAAATGGCGGAAAACGGGTTCCTGAAAGTATCGCGCCGCGGCGTGTTGGCGGGCGGGGTCGCTTCGGCGACGGTCGGCCAGGCCTCGATCCTGCGCGCGCAGGACACCGCTCCCGGCAGTGCAGCGAAGGAGGCCAAGGTGCCCGTTCGCCTGACCGTCAACGGCACGCCGCAGGAGCTGGAACTCGATTCCCGCACCACGCTGCTCGACACGCTGCGCGAACATTTGAAGCTCACCGGCAGCAAGAAGGGCTGCGACCACGGCCAATGCGGCGCCTGCACGGTCATGGTCAACGGGACGCGGATCAATTCCTGCCTCAGCCTCGCGGTGCAGCATCAGGGCGACGAGATCACCACGATCGAAGGTCTGGGCAGTCCGGAGGATCTTCATCCAATGCAGGCCGCCTTCGTCGAACATGACGGGTATCAGTGCGGCTATTGCACGCCGGGCCAGATCTGTTCGGCGGTCGCCGTGCTGGAAGAAATCAGGAACGGCGTTCCCAGCCATGTCACCGAGGATCTGACCGGGCGCATGCGCGCCACCGAAATGGAAATGCGCGAACGGATGAGCGGCAATATCTGCCGCTGCGGCGCCTATTCCAACATCGCCGAAGCGATGGCCCAGGTCGCGAAAGGATAAGACGATGCGCAGCTTCACTTACGAACGCGCCGCCAGCCCCGCCGAAGCGGCCAAGGCCGTTGCGACGACTCAGGGGGCGAAATTCATCGCCGGGGGCACCAATCTCATCGACCTGATGAAACTGGAGATTGAAACCCCGACCCATCTGGTCGACGTGCAGGATCTGGGCCTCGACCAGGTCGAGGATACGGAGGACGGCGGCCTTCGGATCGGCACGTTCGTGTCGAACACCGCGCTGTCGGCCCACCCCCGCGTTCGCGAGGATTACGCGGTGCTGACCCGCGCCATTCAGGCGGGCGCATCGGGCCAGCTGAGGAATAAGGCGACGACCGGCGGCAATCTGTTGCAGCGGACGCGTTGCGCCTATTTCTACGATACCAACATGCCCTGCAACAAGCGCAAGCCCGGCGATGGCTGCGCAGCGATCGACGGATTTTCCCGCCAATTGGGCGTGATCGGCACGTCCGACAGCTGCATCGCTACCTATCCCGGCGACATGGCGGTCGCCATGCGCGCGCTCGACGCGGTGGTGGAGACAGTGAAGCCCGACGGGACCGCGCGGGCCATTCCGGCGGCGGATTTCCATCGCCTGTGGGGCGACACGCCGCATATCGAAACCGCGCTCGAACCGGGTGAGATCATCACCCATGTGCGCCTGCCCGCGCCGGTCGGCGGGCAGCATTTCTACCACAAGGTCCGCGATCGGCGCAGCTATGCCTATGCGCTGGTTTCCGTTGCGGCGGTGATCCAGCCGGACGGGACGGGTAGGGTCGCCTTCGGCGGCGTGGCGCCCAAGCCCTGGCGCAGCGAAGCGGCCGACGCGCAATTGCCCAATGGGGCGGCCGCCGTCGTGCGCACCGCCTTCGCCGATGCGCGCCCGACCGAACAGAACGCATTCAAGATACCGCTCGCCGAGCGGACCCTGGCGGGCATTCTCGCCGACGCGCAAACCGGCACGAGGAGCTAGACCCATGGAATTCAACGCTCCCGCAGGTGAGAACCTGTTCGACCGCTCCAAGATCGTCGGCAAGTCGACGCCCCGCATCGATGGCCCGCTCAAGGTCTCGGGCCGCGCGCCCTATGCCGCCGAACGGCACGATGTCGCCGCGAACCAAGCCTATGGCTGGATCGTCGGCGCAGGCATCGCCAAGGGCCGGATTCGCTCGATGGATCTCGACGATGCCCGCCGCGCGCCCGGCGTGATCGCGATCGTTGCCGCGACCGAGCACGAGCCGGTAGCGAGCAGCGATTTCAACTATGCTCCCCTGTTCGGCGGGCGCGAAGTCTCGCATTACCATCAGGCGATCGCAGTCGTCGTAGCCGAAACCTTCGAACAGGCCCGTGCCGCCGCCGGCCTCATCCGCACCAGCTATGCCAATGGCGATGGCAGCTTCGACCTTGCGAAGGTCGCGCCTGGTGCGCCGCTGGCGAGCGATCGCCCGTCGGACAGCGCCGAGATCGGCGATTTCGAAAGCGCCTTCGCCGCCGCGCCGGTCAAGCTGGACGAGCGCTACACCACGCCCGACGAGGCGCATGCCATGATGGAGCCTTTCGCCACCATCGCGGCGTGGGACGGCCCGAAGCTGACCGTGTGGACCTCCAACCAGATGATCGAATGGAGCCGCCAGGCGCTGGGCTCGATCCTGAAAATGGATGCCGACAATATCCGCGTCGATTCGCCTTATATCGGCGGCGGCTTCGGCGGGAAGCTGTTCGTGCGGTCCGACGCGGTGATGGCCGCGCTGGGCGCGAAGGCGGCGAAGCGTCCGGTCAAGATCGCGATGCAGCGGCCGCTGATGTTCAACAATGCCACCCACCGCCATGCGACTAGGCAGCGCCTGCGTATCGGGGCGGAGCGGGACGGCCGGATCGTCGCCATCGGACACGAGAACTGGTCCGGCAACATCACAGGGGAAGCGGGCGAGAATGCGACCCTGCAGACGCCAAAGCTCTATGCGGGGGCCAATCGCCTGATCGCGAACCATGTCGCGCAGCTGGACCTGCCCGAAGGCAACGCCATGCGCGCGCCGGGCGAATTGCCGGGGCATCTGGCGCTCGAAGTGGCGATGGACGAACTGGCCGAGAAGCTGGGCATGGACCCGGTCGAACTGCGGATCGTCAACGATGCGCAGGGTATGGTGCCGGGAGAGCCCGACACCAAGATTTCGGACCGCAATCTGACCCGCTGCCTGCGCGAAGGCGCGGAGCGCTTCGGCTGGTCGAAGCGACCGGCCCGCCCGGCAAGTGCGCGACAGGGGCGCTGGCTGACGGGCATGGGCGTTGCCGCAGGATACCGTGCGGCACCGACGATGAAATCGGGCGCACGGGTCCGCATGACCGATCGCGGCCAATTGATCGTCGAGACCGACATGACCGATATCGGCACCGGCAGTTACACGATCCTGGCCCAGACCGCGGCGGAGACGATGGGCCTGCCGCTGAGCACGGTGCGCGTCGAACTGGGCGATTCAGGCTATCCCGTATCCGCCGGTTCCGGCGGCCAGTGGGGTGCGGCGAGTTCGACGGCGGGCGTCTATGCCGCCTGCGTCGCACTGCGCCGCATGATCGGAGAAAAGCTCGGCTTCGATGCGGATGCGGCGACGTTCGATGGCGGGCAGGCTACGCTCGACGGCGAAAGCTGGGCGATCGGAGATGCCGGCGCGCTGACGGCGGAGGATTCGATGACCTTCGGCGAGTTCAAGAAGGACTACGATGTCGGCACCTATGCGGGCCACTTCGCCGAAGTGAAGGTCGATGCCTATACGGGCGAAACCTACATCACCCGGATGCTGGCGGTGTGCGATGCCGGTCGCATTCTCAATCCGCTATCGGCCCGCAGCCAGGTGATCGGCGGCATGGTGATGGCGGCAGGCGCGGCGCTGACCGAAGACCTCCATGTCGACAAGCGCTTCGGCTTCTTCGCCAATCATGATCTCGCCGGATACGAAGTGCCGGTGCACGCCGACATTCCGCATCAGGAATGCGTGTTCCTCGACACGCTCGATCCGGTCTCGACGCCTCTTAAGGCGAAGGGCGTGGGCGAGCTGGGGATTTGCGGGCCGGGTGCGGCGGTGGCGAATGCGATCTACAACGCCACCGGTATCCGCGTGCGCGACTATCCGCTGACGCTCGACAAATATCTCGACCGCCTGCCCGCTATCGCCTGAACATGACGGACGAGCCGGATAGGGAGGGGCCAGTCGCAGGCCCCGGCTGGCTCGTGTCCGGGCTGGAAGACGATATCCGCCCGCACATGTTCGCCGCTGCCGACCGGGGCGAGCCCTTCGCGCTGGCGACTATCGTGGCTGCCGATGGCGGCCCGCGGCCGGTTGGCGCGCAGATGGCGGTGACCGAAACGCAGGCCTGGGGTTTCCTGTCGGGAGGCTGCATCGAAGACGACGTGGCGCTGAACGCGCGCGAGACCATCGCGGACGGAAAGCTGCGCCGCCTGATCTATGGCGAGGGCAGCCCCTTTGTCGATATCCGCCTGCCCTGCGGCGGGCGGATCGAAGTGGCGATCGAGAGAGTTGAGGCGGGCGACGTGGCCTTGGCCGAGCTGAAACGCTTCACGCGCGAGCGCCGTCCTGCCGTCTGGGCGAGCGACGGGACAAAGCGGAGCTGCCAGCCAGTCGATGACGCGCCCGCCGATGCGCCCATTCGCAAGCACTACGATCCAGTGCAGCGCCTCGTCGTGATCGGCTCCGATCCTTTCGCGCTGGCGATCGGCGGGATGGGGCGGACCGTGGGCTGGGAAGTCAGGCTGCTGAGCCCGTTCGGCCCGTCCGATCACGCTCCGTTCGATCTCGCCTGCGACCGGCGCGCTCTCGACGAAGCGCTGGACGATATCGATCTGGACCGCTGGACGGCGGTCGCCGTGGCGACGCACGATCTTGATCTGGACGAGCGCGCTCTTATCCCGGCCTTGCAGTCCGACGCGGGCTATGTCGGCGTGCTCGGATCGCGGCGCAAGCTTGCCGAGCGGTTCCAACGCCTCGCTGCGGCGGGCCTCACGCAAGCGCAGATCGACCGGCTGCGCGCCCCCATCGGCCTTGCGATCCCGGCGCGCTCGCCTTGGGAGGTGGCGATCTCGGTCGTCGCCGAAGTGATCGCTTCTCGTGGCGACTGAGACGCTGGCGGGCTGCCACGCCCTCGTTCTCGCGGCGGGCGCGGGCACGCGCTTCGACGGGGCGAAATTGCTGGCGGATTTTCGCGGCGAGGCGCTGGTGCGCCACGCGGTCCGTGCGATGCTCGCCAGCCGGGTCGAGTGCGTGACGGTCGTACTCGGAGCGCGGGGAGATGAGGTGGCCGCTGCGCTCGCCGACCTCGCATCACCGCGCCTCGTCACGGTCGAATGTCCGGACTGGCAGGAGGGACTTTCCGCCTCGCTGCGATGCGGGATCGCAGCGCTTCCGTCCGATTGCCGCGCCGTTGCAGTCGCTCTGGGCGATATGCCCCTGATCGATCCCGGCCTTGCGGACACTGCCTTGGGCTATGTCCTCACCGGCGCGCCAGCCGTCCTGCCGCAATACAGAAATCGGCCCGCGCATCCGGTTGCGCTGTCTCGGACGGTGTTCGACCGCCTGAGACGCCTGTCCGGCGATCGCGGTGCGCGGGCGGCTCTGAAGCGGCTTCCCGGTATCGTGCATTTGGAAACCGACGATCCCGGATCGGCCCGCGATATCGATACGCGGGCCGATCTGGCACGGTTGGGCTAGAATGAACAGGCAGTCCCTTCGGGCAGCGCAACCCGCTCCACGCTGGCGAGCGAGAAGGTCAGCGGCGCTTCGGTGCTGATCGTCAGCGAGTCACCTGCATCGGCAAGGCAGGCGGGCGTCAGCAGCATTTCGCGCCAGCCCTTGCCCGCCGCCAGCGTCAGGCCGGTGGTGAGATCGGTCGTGGCGCTGCCGCTGGAGGCGCTGACCGGCCCCGAAGGCGCAGCTTCGAGCGAATAGGAAATCCGGAACGATCCGGTGTCTTCGCCCTCGAGCGTCAGCGCCGATCCCGCCGCCATGGCGATCCGGCGCGCATCTTCCTGGCGATCCTTGTCGAGTCCGACAGCAGTAACTCCGCCGCCGGTCCCGCGCAGGTTCGGCAGATCGGTTCCGCCTGCCGTCGCGACGATCCCGTTGGCGAGACGGCCATTGCCGTACCATTCGGCAGCCGCACCGCCGCCAAGGAAGGCGCAGGTCTCGTCGAGTTCGGGGAGTGGTGCGGTATTGGTGAGAGCACGCCCGTAGCCCAAGGGGAAGAGCGCGCCGTCCGCCGAATTGAGCGGCTTGCCGTCGCAGCCCGCGGGCCAGCTAAAGGACAACTTGCCGGTGGCAGCGCGCGCGCCGAACAGAATATCGGCCACGCCCGCGCCTTCGCTGCCGGGCAGCCAGGAGGCGACGAAAGCATCGGCGGCGTTCAGCTCGCGGTTCATCCACAAGGGACGGCCGGAGAGGAAGACCGCAACCGTCGGCACGCCTTCGCTGTCGAACTTGCGCAGCAGCTCCAGCCCTTCGTCATCGGGGAAGACCAGCGTCTTCCGGTCGCCCGCGAATTCGGCATAGGGCTCTTCACCGAACACCACCACGGCGACATCGGGTTTGGCGGTATAGCTGCCGTCTTCGGACAGCGTCGCGCTACCGCCGCCGGAGCGGGCGGCCTGCTCGATTGCGGCGAAGATGGAGGTCGCGCCGGGGAACATGTCGTTGTCGAGTTCCGTGCCGCCCTGCCAGGTCAGCGTCCAGCCGCCCGAAGCCTGCGCGATGCTGTCCGCGGCAGTCCCCGCGACCAGCACGTTCGTCCCCGCCGCAAAGGGCAGGACGCCGTCATTCTTCAGGAGAACTTGCGATTTCGCCACCGCCTCGCGCGCGATGGCGCGGTGTTCGGGCGAGCCGAGCTTGGTCATGTCGCCCGCATTGGCACGGGCGGACGGCTTCTGCGCATTCGGCCCGAGCAGACCCGCCGCCTGCTTGACGCGCAAAACGCGCGTCACCGCCTCGTCCACACGCACCATCGGGATCGTCCCGTCGCGCACTTGCGAGACCAGCGAGGTGTGCAGCGCCACCGCATCGTCGGGCACCATGTAGATGTCGAGCCCGGCCATCAGCGATTGCGGGCAATTGCTGACTGTGCAGCCCGCGACCTGGCCGTGGCCGTTCCAGTCGCCGACCACCAGCCCGTCAAAGCCCATCTCGCCGCGCAGCACGCCGGTCAGCAAGGCTTCGTTGCCGTGCATCTTCTTGCCGTTGATCGAGTTGAAGCTGGCCATGATGGTTTCCACGCCCGCCGCGATCGCAGCGGGGTAGGGAACTGCGTGGATGCTCTTCAGCGCATCGATGTCGCCATTGACGTCGCCCTGGTCGACGCCCTGATCGGTGCCGCCATCGCCGAAGAAATGCTTGGCGGTGGCGATCACGCGGCCCTGGCCGAGGAAATCGTCCGAACCCTTGCGGCCCTGCAGACCCTCGACCAGTGCAGCGCCCAACGTGGCGACGAGGCGCGGGTCTTCGGAATAGCTTTCATAGGTCCGGCCCCAGCGATCGTCGCGTGCGACAGCGACGGTGGGGGAGAAGTTCCAGTCGATGCCCGTGACTTCGATCTCGACCGCAGTGGCGTGCCCGATGCGGCGGACAAGATCCGCGTCGCGCGTAGCGCCGAGGCCGATATTGTGCGGGAAGATCGTGGCCCCGATCACATTGGTGTGGCCGTGGACGGCGTCGGTGCCCCACATGGTCGGAACGGCGGGTTCGCCATTGGGGAGGGGAGCGGTCGACGCATCCCACATCTCGTCGGCGAGGCGCAGCCATTCGCCTGCGGGCGCGAATTCCTCGCCATAGGGACCGCCATTGCCGCCGTTGAGATAGCTGCCCCAGCGATACTGGCGCATTTCCTCTGCCGTGACGGTGTTGATCTGCGGCTGGATCAACTGGGCGACCTTGTTTTCCAGGCTCATGCGCGAAAGGATCGCGGCGATCTGCGCCTCGCTATCGGGTTGGGCCGTTGCGACGGGCGCAACCGGCGCGTCGTTCGCGGCAGGGACGGTGGCGCAGCCTGCCAGCGCTCCGCTCATGGCCAGTGTCAGCGCGATGGTTCCCGTGCCCGTCAGGGCGTTGAGCCGATTGCGTTTCGCCATTGTCGTATCTCCCAAAGTGTCGGCGTTTCAGGCGCGCTTGATGCGCCTCAGATGCGGCGGCGGCGCGGTCGATCCGCGTTCCTCCAGCGTGCCTTCGATATCGATCACGCCGTCGGGCGCCGCATCGCGGCGGGAACGGATGATCAATTCGACGGCGCGCGAAATGGTTTCGGCGATCGGTTGGTCCACCGCCGTCAGCGGCGGATCGGTGAAACGCACGATCGGCGTGTTGTCGAAGCTTATCAGCGAAAGGTCGCGCGGGACGACGAGACCGAGCTCTCGCGCGGCGTCGAGCGCTGCGAGCGCCATCTGGTCGCTGCTGGCGATGATGGCGGTCGGCGGATCGTCCTGCGTCAGCAATGTCCGCGCCGCTTCGAGACCGCTATCGAATCCGAAATCGCCCACGCCGCAAAGGCCTTCGCATGCTAGGTCGGCGTCCTTCAGGGCCTTGCGCCAGCCATCCACCCGCCAGCCGCTCAGGCTGTAGGCGTCGGGCCCCGCGATCATCCCGATACGGGTATGGCCGAGCTCGATCAGGTGGCGCGTCGCGTTTTCGGCGTGGCCCTTGTCCCCCATGGTCAGCGCAAAACCCGGCCCGGGCGCAATCGAGCCGATCCGCGCAAACGGAATGGACCGTTCGGCCAGCAGGCCGACGATCAGCGGATCTTCAGAATGGGGTGGGGTCAGCACCACGCCATCGGGTTGCAGCGCAGTAAGCGCCGCGTTCAACTCGCGTTCCACATGGTCGCTATGCGTATCGATCAATTCGACGATCATGCGATAGCCATGCTCGGCGCAGGTCAGCATTCCGCCCAGCAGCATCTGATCGACCCAGTCGGTACCGCGCCGCTCGCGCCAGTCGGCCAGAGTGCGTTCGCGATCGTTCAGCGCCATGATCAGATAGCTGCGCGATCCGCTCATCCGCTGGGCCGCTATCGAAGGTGTGTAGCCGAGCCGGTCGATCGAGGCCTGGACCCGCTCTTTCATCGCAGGCCGCACATTCGGCTCGTTGTTGATGACGCGGCTCACCGTCTGAAGGGATACCCCTGCATCGGCGGCGACATGCTTGATGGTTACAGACTGACGGCGGCGTGCCATGTTATCGGATCCTTCGGCATGCGTTCGAACCGGAAGCGGTTGCGGGGCGTTGCCACACTCTCACCAATTTGCCTCCATGGTTTCCGGTTCGACCGTCGCCGCCTCCGCGTTCTTGAGGCCTGGCGGACCTGCCTGCCTCTCGGGCCTGTATGCCTAGCGGGACCGGCGCCGAAACGCCGGTCCCTCAAGCCTCGATCAGAAATCGAAGCGCGCCAGGAAGGTGAAGCGGCGATCGTTGCGGAAGGCGGACCGCGTGATGCGGTTGCCGTCGAAGTCGATCTGGGTGCTCGTCCGAGTCACTTCGTCGAGCAGGTTCACGCCCTGGATGCCGACCTTGATCTCCGGAGTTACGGTGTAGAAGATCGACGCGTCGAGCTGCCCGGTCGCTTCGCCATAGACCGGCGAGAACGGGAAGATAACGTCGCGCGGCGTCTGCAGATAGTCCGAGCGCCAGTTATAGGCGCCGCGAACCGACAGATCGTCATCCTCGTAGAACAGCGTGGCATTGACCGTGTGCTTCGATACGCCGGGCTGCGGCAGGTCGCCGAACACGTCGCCCGAGCTGCTGAAGTCCTTCGAATCGATGTAGGTGTAGGTCAGCTGCGTGCCCAGATTGCCAAGCGGTCCGGGCAGGAATTCGAACACGTCCTGATAGGCAAGCTCGACACCTTGCAATTTGGCCGAGCCGAAATTGATCGGTCCGTTGACTTCGACATCGGTCGAAACGCCGCTGGGCGAAGTGAAGTTGCGCACCGTCGGTCCGTTACCGAACAGATTGTCGAAATCCTTGTAGAAGAAGGCCGCCGTGATCGAACCGACATCGTCGTAGTAATATTCGAAGCTGAGGTCGTAATTCCACGCCGTGATCGGGCCGAGCAGGCGGTTGCCGGTAGCGATCTGGAACAGCGGCCCGGTCTCCAGGGCACCCGCCAGTTCGAGAGCACGGGTATTGTCTCCGATTGCGCCGCCGGTTCGGAACGCCGAGAGGTCGGGCCGGGATATCGCCTTCGAGATGGCGGCGCGTACCAGGAATCCGCCACCGAAATCGAGCTTGACGTTACCGGCAGGCAGCCAGTTGTCGAATTCGATATTGGCGTTGTCGCGGATCGTTTCTCCGGTGAAGACCGACGCGAACTGCGCCTTGCGGGCATCGGAGAGCTTACAATAGCTCGGCGTATCCTGGCCCTGCTGGACGTTGCCGCACGCTGCGTTGATCTCGCCCACGGTCACGCGGTTGTCGCCATTCGTGTCGAAGAAATTGCCGAAGGGGAAGTTGATCTCGCCCTGCGTGCGGACCGTGGTCTGAACGTAACGGGCACCGATATTGCCGGTCAGTTCCCAACCATTGCCGAACACGGTGCCGAAATCGACCCGAAGATAATAGGCGTCGGTCGATTCCTCGACATCGGAAATCTCGCCGGGCAGGAATACGGTACCATCGACAAGGCCGGTGCGGTTGTAGATCGGACCCCAGGCATTGGGCGTCAGCGTGAAATCGGTAATCGCTCTGGCGCGCGCTTCGGCCGTGCCGTTCAGATATTCGTCGACCAGATTGTCGCCGCCGAAGAAGAAGGCCGAACCGTTGCCCAGCGGAGTGGGCGCGTTGCCGCGCTGGAAGTTGTTGCCGAACGGATTGCGGACCTGCGAGCTTTCGGGGAAGTCGAACGCATAGGCGCCGCCGCAGCCGAAGCGCTGGAAGTCGCCGCAGTTCCAATTGCCGCCACGACCCGTCCAGGGGGCACCGAGGTTACCCCAGTTGGAGAAGTTGGCGCTGCGGGTCACGCGGTTGCGATCCGCAAAGCGTGCGCCGAAGCGAGCCGTCCTGAAGAAACCTTCATCGCTGATGTCGTATTCGGCATCGGCGCGCATGCTGGTGAGGTGGCCTTCGTTGCGAACCTGATTGTCGATCAGGAACCAGTAGAATGTGGCCGCGGGATCGGTGAAGTAACCGGTCGAATCGCCCATCGTGCCCGGCTCGAAGAACTGGACCTGCGGCGTCTCGCTCGAATTGTCGATGAAGAGATCGGTGTAGGTCTGCATCGCGGCGATGAAGCCGTTTTCGTTACGATCCGAATTGATGCGCTGCAGTTCGATGTTGAAGCGCAGGCGATCGCTCGGCTCGAGCTGAATGTCGATCGAGTAATCTTCGGTCTTCGCGTCGTCTTCGCGCTGGAAGCGAAGCAGCTCGGTCGGAATGCCGAATCCGCCATTGAAGGGCTGGGGCTGCGTCAGCGATCCGCTCTGGAAGATGCCGTCCCTGAAGGTCGGCGTGGTGCCGGGAACGGGGACGGGGAACAGCGCATCGTCGTTCACCAGCGCAAGCGCGGCGAATTCGTTGAGCGTGCCTTCGGTTTCGGCGCGCAGATATTCGAGCGTGACGAGAGCGCGGCCGTCATTGCTTTCCCACTGGGCGACGCCGGAATAGGCATTGCGATCGCGGGTCAGGTCCGTGGTGCGGACGCCAGCGCCCTTGGGGACGACGACCGAGCCCGGCGGCGGGAAGTTCGATTCGTTGAAATTCGGATCGCCGAAATAACCGCCAGATCCGACATTGACGACGCGCAGGCACGGCCCGTCGAGCGTGTCGGCGCGATAGCAGGGATCGGTCAGCTGCGAGGCATCGGTGCGCGTGACCAGTTCCTGCTGCGCATAGCCGAACTGGAGGCCGAACGTACCCGCGCCGGTTTCGAACGTGTTCGAAATCAGGCCGGAGAAACCGGGCGACCATTCCTCGGCGAGATCGCCGTAATTGACTTCGACCGTACCGGCGAGGTTGAGGCCCGGATTGTCGAGCGGCTTGCGCGTGACGAGATTTACGAGACCGGAGATGTTCCCCTCGATCATGTCGGCGCTGACGTTCTTGTAGATTTCGACGCGGCCGAGCAGTTCGGGAGACACGTCGTTGAACGACAGCGTGCGGCCGCCATTGGCGGAGAAGATGTCGCGCCCGTTCAAAGTCGAGAGAACGTAGGGCAGGCCGCGGATGATGACGTTGGAGCCTTCGACCGAGAAGCGGTCGGGATCGTCGCGCTGTTCGAAGCGCGAGATGTTGACACCCGGGACACGCTGCAGCGCTTCGGCAACCGAACGGTCGGCCAGCGCGCCGATATCTTCGGCAGTGATCACATCGACGACGGTGTCGGCGTTTTCCTTGTAATCCTGCGCCGATTCGAGCGACTGGCGATAGCCGCTGACGATGATGATGTTTTCCGGATCGAGACCTTCGTCGATCCCCGCTTCGTTCTCGCGTGCTTCTTCCTCGGCAGGATCGGCATCCTGCGCATAAGCGGGCGATGCGGTCAGCGCACCGATGGCGAGCCCCGATGCGGTGGTGAGAGCAATCAGGCGCCGGGAAAGCGTAGTTCCGGCCTGGGGTGCGATGCGCAGCATATGTCCTCCTCCCATGATCGGGCCTCACTGTGCACCGATCTTTTAAGAATGTGACCGATACGCGTCATTGTTAGCGTTCACAAGACGCGTAAATGAACGTTCTCAATCTGCGTTGCATTTGCGCATCACCGGCTTCCGTATGCCGAAAAATCGGTTACAGTCGGGGCATGGGAATGGGATCGGACACGGGAAAAGCGATAGAGCGGATCGTCATCGTCGGCGGGGGTACCGCCGGCTGGATGGCGGCGGCGGCCCTGTCGCGTATCTCGGGTAAAGACGGGGCGGGCGCAGGTGGCCCGGTCGCGATCGAGCTCGTCGAATCGGAAGCGATCGGCACCGTCGGCGTCGGCGAAGCGACGATCCCGCCTTTCGTCGATTTCAACACCCTGCTCGATATCGACGAGCGCGAGATGCTGTCCGCAGTGCAGGGCACTTTCAAGCTCGGCATCCAGTTCGTGAACTGGGGCAATCTGGGCGACAGCTACATCCACCCCTTCGGCAATTACGGATACGAGGTGGACGGCGTGTCCTTCCACCATCTGTGGCAGCGCAACCGCATGCGCGGGGACAAGCGCCCGATCCAGGTCTTCAACCTCGAAACGATGGCCGCTCATTTCGGCAAGTTCGCGCGCACCGAAGACTATAAGCGCGACGACATGCCGCCGATGAATTACGCCTATCACATCGATGCGGGCGCCTATGCGCGTTTCCTGCGCGCCTATGCCGAAAAGCGCGGCGTCGTACGGCGCGAGGGGCGGGTGGCCGAGGTGCGGCGCGACGGGGAAAGCGGCGATGTCGCGGCTCTGGTGCTGGAAGACGGCAGCACGATCGCAGGCGACCTGTTCGTGGATTGCAGCGGGTTTCGCGGGCTCCTGATCGAACAGGCGCTGGAGACCGGGTACGAGGAATGGACGCATTGGCTGCCCTGCGACCGGGCGGTGGCCTTGCCGTGCAAGCGCGACGACGGATCGCCCCCGCCGCCCTTCACCCGCGCCACCGCACATCGGGCGGGCTGGCAATGGCAGGTCCCGCTGCAGCACCGCAACGGCAACGGCCACGTCTATGCGAGCGCCCATATGGAAGGCGCCGAGGCGCACGATATCCTGGTCGCCAACATGGCGGGCAAGCCGACCGCCGATCCCAATTTCCTGCGCTTCGTCACCGGGCGCCGCCGCAAGTTCTGGAACCACAACGTCGTGGCGCTGGGCCTAGCGGCAGGCTTCATGGAACCGCTCGAATCGACCTCGATCCACCTCATAAACACCGGGATCAACAAGCTGGTCGCGCTGCTGTCGCTGGACGGCATTACCGAAACGCAGCGCAGCGCCTTCAATCGTTTGACCAACAAGGAATACGAGCGAATCCGGGATTTCCTTATCCTGCATTATCACGCCACCGCGCGCGACGATTCCGAATTCTGGAATTACTGCCGCACGATGAGCGTGCCGGACAGCCTGACAGAGAAGATGGAGCTGTTCCGCGCCAACGGCCAGATCTTCCGCGAGGACGATGAATTGTTCACCGAAACCAGCTGGGCGGCGGTGATGATGGGGCAGGGCATCGCGATGGGCGGTCACAATGTGATGGCGCACGGCATCGCCGATCAGGGCGTGGCGAAGGAGGTCGACGGAATCGAACAATCGATCCGCTTCCTCGTCGAGCATATGCCCGGCCATGGCGAATATCTGCAACGCTATTGCCCGGCGCCGCCCGCGTGACGCCCGTTACGGCGATGCTGCCAGCGCGCGATTGCGATGGACTTGCCGGCAAGGTCGCAATACCGCCAATGAAACCGGTTACGCAGGCGTAGAACCTGCGGGATATCAGAAGAGGAAACAGACGATGGCACTTGCCCCCGACATCGCGTCGAGCACCGACCCCACTCCGATCGATACCGACACGCCGCCTGTCGAGGCGCCGGGCCTGCAATATTTCGTCTTCGGCCTGTTCTTCATCTTCGGCGGGATCACCTCGCTCAACGATGTGATCATTCCCAAGCTGAAAGAGCTGTTCACGCTCAACTACACCCAGGCCATGCTGGTGCAGTTCTGCTTCTTCACCGCCTATCTCCTGATCGGCATTCCGGGGGCCAAGCTGGTCAAGCGGCTGGGCTATATGCGCGGTGCGGTGGCGGGGCTCGTCACCATGATGGTGGGGTGTCTGATGTTCATTCCCGCCAGCCAGACCGCGACATACTGGGTGTTTCTGCTGGCGCTGTTCGTGCTCGCAAGCGGCGTTGTGATCGTGCAGGTGGTCGCCAATCCGCTGATCTCGCTGCTCGGCCCGCAAAAGACCGCGCATAGCCGCCTGACCTTTGCGCAGGCGTTCAATTCGCTGGGCACCACGATCTTCCCGCTCGTCGGCTCGGTCGTGATTCTCGGCAGCCTCGCCACCATCACCGCCGATCAATTGTCGGGCGCCGAACTCCAGGCCTACAGGCAAGCGGAGAGCGAGGCGATCTGGCAGGGCTATCTCGGCGTCGCTGTCCTGATCGGGCTCGTCGCGCTGGCCGTGTGGATGTTCCGCAACCGGCTGCAGGGCGAAAAGCACGAAGCGTCCTCGGGCCTTGCCGGTCTCGACCTTCTTAAGCGCAAGCGGTTCGGTTTCGGCGCGCTGTGCATTTTCCTCTATGTCGGGGCCGAGGTCTCGATCGGATCGATCATCATCAACTACCTCGCTCTGGAGCGCGTCCTCGGTCAGCCCGAAAGCGTCATCGGCTGGATGATCGGCCTGTATTGGGGCGGCGCGATGGTGGGCCGGTTTATCGGATCGGCGGTCCTGCGGATTTTCTCGCCGGGCAAGATCCTCGCCTTCAATGCCACCGGCGCGATCCTGCTCATCGTCATCAGCGCCGTCACCAGCGGAACCTTGGCCGGTTACACGCTGCTCGCAGTCGGCCTGATGAATTCGATCATGTTCCCGACCATCTTCTCGCTCGCCTGCGAGAAACTGGGCCCCCGCGCGGCGGACGGATCGGGGATCATCAACGTGGCGATCTTCGGCGGCGCGGTCGTGCCGCTGGCCTTCGGCGCGCTGGCGGATCTTTCGGGCAGCCTTGCCTTCGCGCTGATCCTTCCGGCGATCTGCTACGCGATCATCGCCAGCTTCGGCCTGTTCGCACGGCGACCTGCCTGACCGATACGGTATCCGGGCGGTTTCACGATAATTACGTCCCGCCCGGATCGCCCGATTACCGCACCTTAATCAATTGTCGGTAACGGCCGACATTATGCAAGACTGCACTCTGGCTAGAGCGGAAAAGATAGAGGCTGCCTGGGATGCGTTGACGCAGACCAATCTGTGCGCGCAATTCGGGCTCAATGGTACGATCGTCTGGGCGAACCGCCTCTTTCTCGACGCGATGGGGTATGAACTCGCGGAAATCGCCGGGCGGCACCACAGTCTGTTTTGCAACGAAGACTACGCGGCGTCCGAAGACTATCGCGCCTTCTGGCGAAACCTTGCCGATGGCAAGCCCGATCAGGGGACGTATCGCCGTACGGCCAGGGATGGTTCGATCGTCCGCCTGCGCGCGAATTACAATCCGGTTCGCAGTACCGATGGCACGGTGACCGGTGTGCTGAAAATCGCCACCGACATAACGGCAGAGACGCTCCGCCAATCGCATTTCCAGGCCCTTTCGGACGCTGTGCGCCACTCGCATGCGGTCGTCGAATTCGGTCTCGATGGCGAGATACTGGAAGCCAATGCGATCTTTCTGGACCTGTTCGGCTATCGCCATGACCAGCTGATCGGCCGGCATCACCGGATGCTATGCACGGCGGGTCATTCGCAGAGCGAGGATTATCGCCGGTTCTGGGATCGGTTGAGGGGTGGAAACCATGCTTCGGGGCGGTTCTGCCGCGTCGATCGCAGCGGTCGGGAGATCTGGATCCAGGCGACCTATAATCCGGTGATGGACCTGGAGGGCAAGCCTTTTCGCGTCGTGAAGCTCGCCACCGATATCACGCGCGAGGTCGAGCTGGAAAACGCCGCCCACTCCCAGCTCGCCGACAGCGAATCACTGCGCGAAAAACTCGGGGACCGGAGCGCGGAGCTTGAACGGATGCTGGGCGAGGTCCAGCGCATCGTCACCACGATTTCCGGCATCGCCACCCAGACCCAGATGCTGGCCCTCAACGCCACGATCGAAGCGGCGCGGGCGGGCGATCACGGTGCGGGTTTCTCGGTCGTCGCGCGCGAAGTGAAAGAATTGGCGAACGCGGCGCGCCGCTCGACCGATCAGGCGGAGCAGATGCTGAAGACCCGCGCCGCCTGAAAAGCCTTACGGGTGCGGCGCGAGCCCGATTTCGACTCCGGTCTTGTCCGTCAATGCGAACTTGTCGACCAGATCGGCGCTGGCCCGATTGAGGCCGACGACCTGAACGCTGCGGCCGTTGCGGCGCATCCGTTCCACCACCTTGTCGAGCGCGCCGACCGCGCTGATGTCCCAGAAATGCGCTTTCGACACGTCGATCACAACATGGTCGGCGGGATCGTCCTGCGTGCTTTCCGGGCCGAGTGCCGCCTCGAACCGTTCCACGCTGGCGTAGAAGATCTGGCCCTTGGCGGTGTAGGTCGCGATGTCGCCTTCCGGTCCGCTGGTTCGGGTCCGCACGACTTCGAACAGGGTCATCACCTTCTGGGTGAAGAAGGCGCCCGACAACAGCACGCCCGCCGCCACGCCGAGGGCGAGGTTATGCGTCGCCACGACCACGCCGACCGTCGTCAGCATGACGATGCTCGACTGCCAGGGATGCTTGGCGAGGTTGGGAATCGAATTCCAGCTGAAGGTTCCGATCGAGACCATGATCATGATCGCCACCAGCGCAGGCATCGGCACCTGGCCGACCAGACCGCCGAGCAGGAACAGCATGATGAGAAGCGAAAGACCGGCGACGAAGGTGGACAGGCGCCCGCGCCCGCCGCTCGTCACATTGATGACCGACTGGCCGATCATCGCGCAGCCGCCCATGCCACCGAACAGGGCGGCGACCACATTGGCCACGCCTTGCCCTGCGCTTTCGCGGCGCTTGTTCGATCCGGTATGCGTCATGTCATCGACGATCTGGGCGGTCAGCAGCGATTCGAGGAGGCCGACCGCCGCCATCGTCAGCGAATAGGGCGCGATGATCTGAAACGTTTCCCAGGTCAGCGGCACATCGGGGAGGACGAAATAGGGCAGGCCTTCGGGCAGCTCGCCCATATCGGCCACCGTGTTGACCGGCGTGTCCAGCCAGATGGCCAAGGCGGTCAGCACCACGATCGCGACCAGCGGGCTGGGGATGGCGGTAGTGAGGCGCGGGAAGAGGTAGATGATCGCCAATGCGGCGGCGACCATGATCCAGGCCTCCATGCCGACGCCGGGATTGCCGGGGAGCAGTTGCGGCAATTGCGCCATGAAGATCAGGATCGCGAGCGCGTTGACGAAGCCGGTGATGACGCTGCGGCTGACGAACTGCATCAACAGGTCAAGCCGCAGCAGCGCGGCGATGCCCTGGAACACGCCCATCAGGATCGTCGCGGCGAAGAGATATTCGACTCCGTATTCCCGCACCAGCGGGATCACCACCACGGCCACCGCCGCGGTCGCCGCGCTGATCATGCCGGGCCGCCCGCCGGTAAACGCGATCACCATCGCGATCGCGACCGAAGCATAAAGTCCAACGCGCGGATCGACGCCCGCAATGATCGAGAAGCCGATCGCTTCGGGAATAAGCGCCAGCGCCACGACGATCCCGGCAAGGATGTCGGCGCGGATGTTCGAAAGCCAGTCGCGCTTGATTGCGCTGGTGTTGAGCATGGTCTGTCCGTGGGTCTGGGCCGCGGCGAAAACGCGCGGCAAGAATGAGCGGCCCCTATGGCCGATGCTGCATTGCAACACAACCCGATGCGCGGCGGATGCGAGGCCGTTGCAACCCCGATGCATGCCGTTTGCCGATAATCGTCTGACCTTGGCAGATAGGTGCGGCCCCACGGTTGCTCTCGCGCGGCTGGCCGCTACGGTCCGTGCCCATGAACCAATGGGGAAGGGGTTTTCCAATCATGTATCGTACCATCCTTGCCGCAGGCGCCGCCGCCATCGCGCTCGCCACCGGTGCAACGGCACCGGTGCTGGCGCAGGAAGCAACGCTGTCCGCGCCGGAAATCGCCTTCACCGAATGGACGCTCGACAACGGTCTGCGCGTCATCGCGCTGCCGGACGACAGCACCGGGCAGGTCACCACCTCGCTCTGGTACGAAGTCGGATCGAAGCATGATCCCGAAGGCCGCAGCGGCTTCGCCCACCTCTTCGAACACATTCTCAGCCGCAAGACCGAGAACATGTTCTACAACCAGATATACGGCCTCACCGCCGATGTCGGCGGCACGCGCAACGCTTCGACCGGGGCCGATCGCACCAATTATTACGAGACCGTTCCGGCAGCCTATCTCGAAACCATGCTGTGGACGCACCGCGAACGCATGTTCAAGCCGGTGGTCGACCAGGAAGTTTTCGACCGCGAGCGCGACGTGGTGAAGGAGGAATTGCGCCAGCGCGTCCTCGCGCCGCCCTATGGCCGGTTCCAGCGCTTCGTGATCGCGGAAAACGCCTATGACGTTCTGCCCCAGCGGCGTCCGGGGATCGGTTCGATCGAGGATCTGGACAGCGCCACGCTCGACGATGCGCGCGCCTTCCACCAGGCCTATTACGGTCCGGACACCGCGACGCTGATCGTGGCGGGCAATTTCGATATGAACAATCTGCGCGCGCTGGTGGACGACTATTTCGCCGACATTCCGCGCCGCGCCGATCCGGTCGATCTGACGATTTCCGCACGCGAGCCCCAGCGCACCCAGCCGCGCAGCTTCGTCGCCACCGCGCCCAACGTGCCTCTGCCGGTCGCGGGCACCTTGTGGAAGGCGCCCGGCTCGGGCGAGGCGGACAGCGCCGCGCTCGACGTTCTGGCCGCCGTGATGGCGCGCGGACAGAACAGCCGCCTCTACGATGCGCTGGTGCGCAGCGGCCAGGCGGTCGATGCGTCCTTCTTCTATTCCGAAAGCGAGGAGGGCGGCTTCCTCGCCAGCTTCGCGATCACCAATCCGCAGGCCGACGTCGATGCGGTGGAAGCCGTGCTGGAAGCCGAACTCGATCGTGTCCGGTCCGAACCGATCACCGCCGCCGAATTGGCCGAAGCGAAGAGCGAGCTGTTCTCCGATTCACTTCGCCGCCGCGAAACGGCGCGCGGGCGGGCATTCGAACTGGGCGAAGCGCTGGTATCGACCGGCAATCCCCGCGCCGCCGACGCGCGGCTGGAAGCGATCGGGCGCGTGACCGTAGAAGACGTCCAGCGCGTTGCGGCGAAATGGCTCGACCCGCAGGCGCGCGTCGATATGCGCTATGTCGCGGGCGAGGAAAATCCGGCAGCCTATGCCAATCCGGTGCCGATGCCGACCTTCCGCAGCCTGCCCGCCGCGACGGGCGAGCCGTTGTCGGTTCTCCCCGAAGGCCAGAGGCAGGACCCTCCCGGCCCCGGTACTGTGCCGAGCGTCGAGCGCCCAGCAATCGTCGAGCGCGATCTGGCGAACGGCGTCTCGGTCGTCGCGGCGCAGACGGGCGATGTGCCGATCGCGACGATGACAGTGCTCGTCCCCGGCGGATCGATCAGCGATCCGCGCATGAAGGCGGGCCTTGCCAATATGGCGGCCAGCATCGCCGATCAGGGCACGGCGGAGATGAGCGCGCAGGAGATCGCGCAGAAGCTCGAATCATTGGGCGCCAGCTTCGGCGCGACGGCGGGGTCGGAAGGATCGTTCTTCAGCCTGACCGCGCCGGTCGCCAATATGGCGGCGGCGGGCGAGGTTCTCGCCTCAGTGATCAAGGGCGCGACCTATCCCGAGGATGCGTTCGAACGCGAGCGCAAGCGGGCGATCGATGGGCTGGCGGTCAGTCTGAAGGATCCGGGCGCGCTCGCCAGCATGGTCGCGCGGCCCGTCCTCTATGGCGATGCACCGTACGGGACGCTGCCGGGCGGGACGCAGGCAAGCCTCGCTTCGCTGACGCGCGAGGATCTGGTCCGGCACCGCGAGACCTATTGGCATCCCGCCCGCACCAAGGTGATCGTCAGCGGTGGGATCGCGCCGGAGCAGGCTGTCGCTCTCACCAACGCGCTGTTCGGGGACTGGCAGGTGGCCAGCGCGCCGCCGGCCGAAATCGCTGAGCCGACCGGCGCGGGCGAGCCCGTCCGCACGATCGTGATCGACATGCCCGATGCGGGGCAGGCGGCGGTCTATGCCGGGATGCGCGCGCCCTCGCGCACCGATAGCGACTATTACGCTCTCGAAATCGCGAATGCGATTCTGGGCGGCGGATCGAGCGGGCGCCTCTTCGAAGAGGTCCGGACCAAGCGTTCGATCAGCTATGGCGCGGGCAGCGGGCTCATCACCGATCGGCTGGTGGCGTCTTCCCAGACTCAGAATTCGACCGCGGACGAGGTGGTGCAGGTCTTTCTCGACGAATTCGACCGGCTGGGTAACGAAGCGGTGGCCGACGATCTGTTGAATCGCCGTCGGCTCTATCTGGGCGGCAATTATGCGCGCAGCCTGGAAACGTCGGGCGGGTTCAACGCTATCGTCGCCAATCTGATGCTGGACGGCCTCGAGCCTGCCGAAGCGGCGCGCTATGCCGAACGCCTGCAGGCGGTGTCGCCGGAAGCGGCGGCCAAGGCGGCGGGCGATTATATCACCGCCGATGGCGCGACCATTATCGTGGTCGGGAATGCGAGCGAATTTCTCGACGATCTGCGCGCGATCCGGCCCGATGTCGAAGTGATCCCGGCGGCCTCGCTCGACCTGTCGAGCGCGGATATGGGACTGGAGTGATCCTTTAGAAAGGGGAGGGGGCCTCAGGCCTCCTCCTGCTCCCCCGCCTGACGCGCCCACATTTCGGCGTAGAGGCCATCCGCGCGCAGGAGTTCGGAATGCGTGCCGCGCTCGGCAAGGCGGCCGTGCTCCAGCACCAGGATCGCATCGGCATCGGCAATGGTCGACAGGCGGTGCGCTATCGCCAGCGTGGTGCGATGTTCCGATACGCGGTCCAGCGTCGCCAGAATGCCCTGCTCGGTCCGCGAATCGAGCGCGCTCGTCGCTTCGTCCAATAGAAGGATCGGCGGATCTTTAAGGAGCGTGCGTGCGATGGCGACGCGCTGCTTCTCGCCGCCCGACAGTTTCAAGCCGCGCTCGCCCACTTCGGTATCGAATCCTTCGGGGAGGGATTGGATGAAGGGCAGGATCGCGGCATCGCGTGCTGCCTGCTCGACTTCGTCGGCGCTCGCGCCCTCGCGACCATAGGCGATGTTGTAGCCCACCGTGTCGTTGAACAGCACGCTGTCTTGCGGGACGATGCCGATCGCGGCGCGCAGGCTCTTCTGCCGGACCTCGGAAATATCCTGCCCGTCGATCAGGATGCGTCCGCTCCAGGGATCGTAGAAACGGAACAGCAGCCGCGCGATCGTGCTCTTGCCTGCGCCCGATGGCCCAACGATGGCGGTGTGGCTGCCTGCCGGGACCTCGAAGCTCAGATCGTGGAGGATCGTGCGTTCGGGCTCGTAGCCGAAGCGGACATTCTCGAAAGCGAGCGTCGGGCGGCGCACCACCAGCGCGGGCGCGCCGGGTCTGTCCGCAACCTCGACTGCCGTGTCCATCAGATTGAACATCTGCGCCATGTCGACCATGCCCTGCCGGATCGTGCGATAGACGAAGCCGAGCAGATCGAGCGGGCGGAATAACTGCATCAGATAGGTGTTCACGAAAACGAGATCGCCGACTGTCAGGTTGCCCCGGCTCCACCCCCACACGGTATAGGCCATCGCGCCCGCCATCAGCAGGTTGGTGATCAGCGCCTGCGCGATATTGAGCATGCCGAGCGAAGCGTCGGACTTGATAGCCGCTTCGGAATAGGCGCGGGCCGACTGGGCGTAGCGTTCTTCCTCGCGGTGTTCGGCGCCGAAATATTTGACCGTCTCGTAATTCAGCAGCGAATCCACCGCGCGCGACAGGGCTGTGCCGTCGAGATCGTTCATCTCGCGCCGCAGATGCGTACGCCATTCGGTGATGCGCTGTGTGACGACGATATAGGCGACCACTGTCAGCGCCGTTGCCGCCACGAGCCCCCAGCCGAAATTGAGATAGAAGATGACGCCCACGGCAACCAATTCGATGATTGTCGGCGCGATGTTGAAGAGCAGGAAATAGAGCATGGAATCGATGCTCTTCGTCCCGCGCTCGATGATCTTGGTAACCTCGCCCGTGCGGCGCGACAGGTGGAAGCGTAGCGACAGGCTGTGGAGCCGGCGGAACACGTCTTCGGCCAGATGCCGCGTCGCCTCCTGGCCCACGCGTTCGAACACGATGTTCCTGAGATTGTCGAAGGCCGTGCCCGCAAAGCGCCCCAGCCCGTAGGCAAGCACCAGCGCCATGGCGAGCATTGCGGCCTCGCCTACCTCGCCCGTCATCGCATCGACCGCACGCTTGTAAGCGAAGGGTAGGGCCAGCGTGACCGCCTTGGTCAGCAGGACCAAGACAAGGGCGATGACGATCCGGCGCCGCAGACCCGAATTCTCGCTCGGCCACAGATAGGGCAGGAACCGCTTGAGGACCGCCCAGCTTTCGGCGTCGATCGGTTTTGAATTTACGGCAGTATCAGGAGGCACGGAAAGCAACATGGGAAGCGTGGACACATCCGGCAATGCGCAAGGCAGGAACCTGCGGACTGTCGGGGGATTGGCAGCCGGAAAGCCTTTTCTAATCTTGCCGCCCTACACCGTCGCTGCAACGGCCCTGCGCCGGTAGCGGAACACCAGAGCACTCATGCAGACAGCAATTATCGTCCTGGCGCATAATGAAGAGCGGCGTATCGCCGCCTGCCTCGCCAGCCTGCCTCTGGACGATGCCGGTGTCGGCGTGACGGTGGTGGTCAATGGCAGCAGCGATCGGACCGCCGCAATCGTGCGCGATCATGCGGAGCGGGGCGTCCGGCTGGTCGAATACGAACAAGGCGGCAAGGCGCGCAGCTGGAACCGCTTCGTTCTCGGCGAGGCGCCCGAGGCCGATATGTACGTCTTCGTCGATGGCGATGCAGTTTTGGCGCCCGGATCGGTCGTAGCGCTCGGCCAATGCCTGACGCGCAATCCCGAAGCCAACGCCGCCGCCGCACTGCCGCTCAATGGGAGGAGCAAGGCATTCTATCAGCGGTCCATGCGAGCAGAGCAGGGCCTGTTCGGCGATTGTTATGCGTTGAGCGGCGCTTTCGTGCGATCCCTTCGAGACAGCGGCGTGCGCCTGCCGGACGATCTCATCGGCGACGATTCGCTCATCAACGCGCTTGCCAACACCGATATCGGCGCCGATCGCGATTTTCGCTGGGGCGCGGTCGTCCAGTGCCTGGGTGCGGGCTTCTATTGCGAGCCCAATCCGATCACGCCCAAAGGTTTGCGGCGGCAGGCCGGGCGCATGGAGAATTACGCCTTGCGCCATTTCCAGAACCGGATCCTCAGCGACATCATGCGGAACGAAGGCGCGCGCATGATCCCGACGCGGCTGGCAAGCGTCTACAGTCTCTACCTCGATCGCCTGCGCCCGCGGCTCAACCCGATGTGGTTTGGATTCGATCGCCGGGCTCTGGCACGGATAAGGGCCGCCGCCTGATCAGTGCCAGGCTTTCATCGACCAGCGCGCGCCAGCCGAACCACATCACTGCGGCGTAGGTTGCCGCACCGGCCGTTGCGAAGGCGATCAGGCGGAGGAATGCGGGCCAGTCGGGCAGAATCATCCGCAAGCCCGTCACTGCGAGAGCCATGGCAAGGCATCCCACCGCCGCCGGAAAGATCGCCCGCAGGAATTGCATCGCGCCCACGCCCACGATGGGGAGGGTCATGACCAGCGTGGCGATCAGCAATGTCGGCGCTGCTACCCACCAGGCCTGAACCAGCCCGAACGGCCCGCTCGCGATCCCGACGAGGAAGCAGGCCGGGAAAACCACCGCTCCGATCAATCCGCTATAGACGGAGATGCGCGCATGGCCGGTCGCGTTGGTGGCGGGCGCGCACACGATCTGCAGCGCCATGGCGGGCATGACGACCGCAAGCCCTGCCACGATCGGTGCCATGGGCAGCCATTTCTCGCCGAAGACGGTCCCGATCGCTTCGGGCGCGGTCAAGGCAAGCCCGATATAGATGGGGGCCGTGACCAGAGCGACGGCGCGCAGCGTGCGCACGAAATAATCCCCCAGCGGTCGGCCCTGCTTGTGCATTTCCGCATAGACGGGAAAGGCCACGTCGTTGAGCGGGGGCAGGAAACGCCCGGTCACGATCAGGGTGAGGAACAGGGCTTCGGAGTAGAGGCCCAGATCGTAGGGCTCGAAGACGCGACCTGCGATGAAGATGTCGCTCTGGCTCTGGACGATCCACAACAGCTGGACCACCGTCATCGCACCGCCATAGCTCACCATCGCACCCGCGCCGCGGAAATCGAACACTGGCCAGACCAGCAGGCGCGAGGTCGCGGTCAGCACTATGGCCCGCGCGGAAAAAGCGAGGATCGGCGCGTAGACCAACGCCCAGACACCGAAATCCATCCAGGCCAGCGTCAGCGCGCTGACCGCCCCGGTGACGGCGCCCGCCATATTGGCCACTCCCTGCGAGCGGAAGGCGATCTCGCGCGACAGCAGGGCGCTGGGCAAAGCGATGAAGGGCGTGGTCAGGAACAGGACCGCCTGGACGCGGAGCATGTCGGCCACGATCGGCTCGCCATAATAGTCTGCCGCGAGGGGGGCGATCAGGAACTGCGCCACCGCAAGCGTTCCGTTGAGAAGCAGGAGGAGCGCGAAGACCTGTCCGACCTTCCGGCGATCGATTTCCGCTTCCTGCACCAGCGAATTGGCAAAGCCCCACCCGTTCATGAAGGCGAGGGCGGCCAGCACCACCTGGCTCATCGCGAAAAGACCGTAATCGCTCGGTTCGAGCAGGCGCACCACCATAAGGGTGGAAACCCAGGTGATGACCTGCGCTGCGATCTGGCTGCCGTAACGCCAGGCCAGCGCATGGCGGACACGGCCACCGAAGCCGCCTGCATCGTCGTCCGTATATAGACTCCCGTGCGCGCGCGTAGGCGGCGGGCTGTCCGCTTCGTCTTGCGGCGACTGCGACCTGGGATCCGGACCATTCATGGACCTGAGGGGTAAAGCCGAATCGTTACCAAGGCGAGGTGGGGATTCGCGAATCGCCGAATCTTAGCGGGAGATTCGGGCCGCAAATCGGGAATCATCCGATTCTATGGCTTCAGCGGCACCCGATTCACCGATTCACCCGTTCTGAGCCGACCCGATTCACCGAAAAATGGCCGTGAATCGGACCCCGGAATGTCGTTTTTGGCCGGATTCGCTGCCGGGCTCCATTCTGAAGGCCTAATCGATCCGAAAAAATTGGCCCGAAAAACGGGAGAATTCAGCCATTTTTCGACCTAGACGAAACAAAATTGCAAAAAGCCGTTGACCGAATCCCGAACCCCCCCTAGATGGACCTCACCGACGCGGCGCTGGCGGCTTCCACCGCCCACCGCAACGGTCGCCAACATCGAGAGACAGCCGGTCCCCCCGGTGAAAACTGGGGGAACGAAAGCTGTCCCTCATTACATTGTTGAGCGGCTCTTTGACATCGTTGGTTTTTGATGAAGGGACATGTGGGCGACGGCGCCTGGTCCGGGGATTTTAAGGCTCCGGATACCAGTAACCAAGCCGATTGCCACATCCTTCCAGTGCTCCACGCATTGGATGTGATGATGCATGTTCATTCGTATCCATTACGTTTGACAGTGCAGGTATCGGCTCCTTGAAGCTCTTGCTTGTTCGGTTAGCGGCTTAACCGCCGTACCTTACAGGTGAGTGACACAAACTTGAGAGTTTGATCCTGGCTCAGAACGAACGCTGGCGGCATGCCTAACACATGCAAGTCGAACGAGACCTTCGGGTCTAGTGGCGCACGGGTGCGTAACGCGTGGGAACCTGCCCTTAGGTTCGGAATAACAGTTAGAAATGACTGCTAATACCGGATAATGTCTTCGGACCAAAGATTTATCGCCTTTGGATGGGCCCGCGTTGGATTAGATAGTTGGTGGGGTAATGGACTGAGACACGGCCCAGACTCCTACGGGAGGCAGCAGTGGGGAATATTGGACAATGGGCGAAAGCCTGATCCAGCAATGCCGCGTGAGTGATGAAGGCCTTAGGGTTGTAAAGCTCTTTTACCAGGGATGATAATGACAGTACCTGGAGAATAAGCTCCGGCTAACTCCGTGCCAGCAGCCGCGGTAATACGGAGGGAGCTAGCGTTGTTCGGAATTACTGGGCGTAAAGCGCACGTAGGCGGCTTTTCAAGTCAGGGGTGAAATCCCGGGGCTCAACCCCGGAACTGCCCTTGAAACTGGATGGCTAGAATACTGGAGAGGTGAGTGGAATTCCGAGTGTAGAGGTGAAATTCGTAGATATTCGGAAGAACACCAGTGGCGAAGGCGACTCACTGGACAGTTATTGACGCTGAGGTGGCTTGGGTGGCGCAGCTAACGCATTAAGTTATCCGCCTGGGGAGTACGGTCGCAAGATTAAAACTCAAAGGAATTGACGGGGGCCTGCACAAGCGGTGGAGCATGTGGTTTAATTCGAAGCAACGCGCAGAACCTTACCAGCCTTTGACATCCTAGGACGGTTTCTGGAGACAGATTCCTTCCCTTCGGGGACCTAGTGACAGGTGCTGCATGGCTGTCGTCAGCTCGTGTCGTGAGATGTTGGGTTAAGTCCCGCAACGAGCGCAACCCTCGTCCTTAGTTGCCATCATTTAGTTGGGCACTTTAAGGAAACTGCCGGTGATAAGCCGGAGGAAGGTGGGGATGACGTCAAGTCCTCATGGCCCTTACAGGCTGGGCTACACACGTGCTACAATGGCATCTACAGTGGGCAGCTATCACGCGAGTGTGAGCTAATCTCCAAAAGATGTCTCAGTTCGGATTGTTCTCTGCAACTCGAGAGCATGAAGGCGGAATCGCTAGTAATCGCGGATCAGCATGCCGCGGTGAATACGTTCCCAGGCCTTGTACACACCGCCCGTCACACCATGGGAGTTGGATTCACCCGAAGGTGGTGCGCTAACCTGCTTGCAGGAGGCAGCCAACCACGGTGGGTTCAGCGACTGGGGTGAAGTCGTAACAAGGTAGCCGTAGGGGAACCTGCGGCTGGATCACCTCCTTTCTAAGGATTTGGTCGAAAGCGCCTGCTTCGGCCGCTCCAAAGAACACTGCCGTCGTCCTCATGTCCTTTCATCACTGGAGATTGCCTAGCGCGGGCTTGCCTCGCGTTCGGCATGACGCCTGAGCCGGCTCACGCCCCTCGCGGCTTTATTGCCGCTGATGGCGGTGTAGGTCCGTAGCTCAGTTGGTTAGAGCGCACCCCTGATAAGGGTGAGGTCGGTGGTTCAAATCCACTCGGACCTACCATAGATTTGGTTGGGGGCCTTAGCTCAGCTGGGAGAGCACCTGCTTTGCAAGCAGGGGGTCATCGGTTCGATCCCGATAGGCTCCACCAAGCTTACACTTCTCCAGGATGAAACGAAAAGCTATCCGGTCTTTACCGGTAGCGGGCGGATCTGCCGCTCGCGTCTTTGACATTGTGAATGGGTTTTTAAATCGATGCCGTGGCGCATGGATTGTATTGAACGGTTTCGGCCGAGCGTGCGATCGATGCATCACAATCAAGATCAATCAAACGATTATCTGGCTGAGATAATTCCTCCGCATCTATAACAGCGCAGTCTTTATGCAGGGCTGTCGTTGATGGTGTGGATTCTCAAGCGTGAGGTAAGAGCATTTGGTGGATGCCTTGGCATGTGCAGGCGATGAAGGACGTGGCACGCTGCGATAAGCGTCGGGGAGTTGTGAGCAAACTTTGATCCGGCGATTTCCGAATGGGGAAACCCACCTTCACCATTTCTCTCATCATCCCTTCGGGGATGGCGAGTGAGGTGGATAAGGTATCACCGAACTGAATATATAGGTTTGGTGAAGCGAACCCGGGGAACTGAAACATCTCAGTACCCGGAGGAAAAGACATCAACAGAGATTCCCGTAGTAGTGGCGAGCGAACCGGGACCAGGCCAGTGCTTCTTCGTCAGTTAACCGAACACTTTGGAAAGAGTGGCCATAGCGGGTGACAGCCCCGTAGGTGAAAACGACCGAAGAAGACTCGAGTAGGGCGGGACACGTGAAATCCTGTCTGAACATGGGGGGACCACCCTCCAAGCCTAAATACTCGCACATGACCGATAGCGAACACAGTACCGTGAGGGAAAGGTGAAAAGCACCCCGATTAGGGGAGTGAAACAGTACCTGAAACCGAATGCTTACAAGCAGTTGGAGCTCCATAGGGAGTGACAGCGTACCTCTTGCATAATGGGTCAGTGACTTAATCTACCATGCAAGCTTAAGCCGTTAGGTGTAGGCGCAGCGAAAGCGAGTCTGAATAGGGCGACTGAGTATGATGGATTAGACCCGAACCCCGGCGATCTAGGCATGGCCAGGTTGAAGGTGCGGTAACACGCACTGGAGGACCGAACCGGTGAATGTTGAAAAATTCTCGGATGAGCTGTGTTTAGGGGTGAAAGGCCAATCAAGCCGGGAAATAGCTGGTTCTCCGCGAAATCTATTGAGGTAGAGCGTCAGATGTATGCCGATGGGGGTAGAGCACTGGATGGGCTAGGGCTGCGCGAGCGGTACCAAACCTAACCAAACTCCGAATACCATCGAGTCTTGTCTGGCAGACAGACGGCGGGTGCTAAGGTCCGTCGTCAAAAGGGAAACAGCCCTAACCTACAGCTAAGGTCCCCAAGTCATATCTAAGTGGGAAAGCATGTGGGAATCCCAAAACAACCAGGAGGTTGGCTTAGAAGCAGCCATCCTTTAAAGAAAGCGTAACAGCTCACTGGTCTAAATAAGGGTTCCTGCGGCGAAGATGTAACGGGGCTAAAGATATGCACCGAAGCTTAGGGTTCAGAATTTATTCTGAGCGGTAGCGGAGCGTTCCGTAAGCGAGTGAAGGCGAAGGGTAACCGACGCTGGACGTATCGGAAGTGCGAATGCTGACATGAGTAGCGACAAAGAGGGTGAGATGCCCTCTCGCCGAAAGACCAAGGGTTCCTGCGCAACGCTAATCGGCGCAGGGTGAGCCGGCCCCTAAGACGAGCCCGAAGGGGGTAGTCGATGGGAACCACGTTAATATTCGTGGGCCTGAAGATGTGTGACGGATCGTGGACGTTGTTTTCTCTTATTGGATTGAGAGGGCAGCCAAGCGGTTCCAGGAAATAGCCTCTTCATATAGACCGTACCCGAAACCGACACAGGTGGTCAGGTAGAGTATACCAAGGCGCTTGAGAGAAGTATCCTGAAGGAACTCGGCAAATTGCCTCCGTACCTTCGGAAGAAGGAGGCCCCATCTATGCGCAAGCACTGGTGGGGGGCACAGGCCAGGGGGTAGCGACTGTTTATCAAAAACACAGGACTCTGCTAAGTCGGCTTCAAGACGACGTATAGGGTCTGACGCCTGCCCGGTGCTCGAAGGTTAAGAGGAGGAGTGCAAGCTCCGAATTGAAGCCCGAGTAAACGGCGGCCGTAACTATAACGGTCCTAAGGTAGCGAAATTCCTTGTCGGGTAAGTTCCGACCTGCACGAATGGCGTAACGACTTCCCCACTGTCTCCAGGATATGCTCAGCGAAATTGAATTCTCCGTGAAGATGCGGAGTACCCGCGGTTAGACGGAAAGACCCCGTGCACCTTTACTGCAGCTTCAGAGTGGCATTAGGAAAGAGTTGTGTAGCATAGGTGGGAGGCTTTGAAACTTGGGCGCCAGTCCGAGTGGAGCCATAGGTGAAATACCACCCTGCTGTTTTCTGATGTCTAACCAACTACCGTTATCCGGTAGTGGGACCCTCTGTGGCGGGTAGTTTGACTGGGGCGGTCGCCTCCTAAAGAGTAACGGAGGCGCGCGATGGTAGGCTCAGGCCGGTTGGAAACCGGCTGCGAGAGTGCAATGGCATAAGCCTGCCTGACTGCGAGACCGACAGGTCGAGCAGAGACGAAAGTCGGTCATAGTGATCCGGTACCTCGATGTCGGCTCATCACATCCTGGGGCTGGAGCAGGTCCCAAGGGTTTGGCTGTTCGCCAATTAAAGTGGTACGTGAGCTGGGTTCAGAACGTCGCGAGACAGTTTGGTCCCTATCTGCCGTGGGCGTCGATTGTTGAAAGGAGTTGCCCCTAGTACGAGAGGACCGGGGTGAACGTACCTCTGGTGTACCTGTCATCCTGCCAAGGGTGCCGCAGGGTAGCTATGTACGGACGGGATAACCGCTGAAAGCATCTAAGCGGGAAGCCTCCCTTAAGATAAGCAATCTTCGAACCGTCATAGACCATGACGTTGATAGGCCGGGTGTGGAAGCGCAGTAATGCGTGTAGCTAACCGGTCCTAATAGTTCTTTTCGCGCTTGTAGGATCCCACCATCAACGACAGTCCTGTTGGATTGTCTGCGCTGAGGAGGAAATCCCAGCACGATAATCGCCCGAATAGCTCAACAAGCATCGATTTAAGCCCCAACCACCTGCTTTATTGCTTCGTGGTCCTAGCGCCTGTGACCCACCCGATCCCATCTCGAACTCGGCCGTGAAACCAGGCAGCGCCGATGGTACTAGTGCCTAAGCACTGGGAGAGTAGGTCGCCGCGAGGCATTACAGCAGGTGGTTGACGGTCAAGCCCATTCACAGTTTCAAAAAGCCGCTGCCGGACGTGTCCGAGCGGCGGCTTTTTCGTCTCTATTGGCCATTTACGGTCTGGCGAGACGATACGGTGCCGCGGGGTGGAGCAGTCCGGTAGCTCGTCAGGCTCATAACCTGAAGGTCGTTGGTTCAAATCCAACCCCCGCAACCACCATCAATTCAATCGATTTTCAGCCTCGCTGTCTTCAGCGGGGCTTTTTCGCGTTCTGGAACGGGGAAATCGCTTCGCAGAACCTACATGGACCTATGGCTGCCCGGCTCAGTGTCGCGACAATGGCTCTAAGGCGGGGACGGCTAAGGGCATTCTTGCTGAGACGCTCGACATTTCGTGAAGCCGTGCGTCAGAGCGGAGATGCTGGAAAGTCCGCAACTTTGCTGATTGGAAATTCGCCAATTAGCTGAAAACCTTCGCACGGCCGTTGGGCCTGTTCCAGCGCCCGCCAATCTCATACTCTTCGATGGCCCTAGCGCGACGGCCTTCGACACCCTTTGCGTCTCCCTGCCTCTTCTTCCACGCGCCGAGAGGGCGGATAAGCGACCAATCTCCGGTGGCATTTAAAAGAGAAAGCCACGCATCAAAGCGCCGCGAGCGTTTTCGCAATCAAGGATAGTTCGCTTCGATCGAATCCCGCTTTACCGATTTCGAAGTCGGGAGCATGGACGAATCCATGTTCGCAGTACGCGATCCGATCCGGCTTATTCCCGTGCTTTTTCTGGGCCTGATACTCGTCGGGACCGTGGTACTAAGCCTGCCGATCGCCACAACAGACGGTTCAACCGCACCCCTGCTTACGGCTTTTTTCACGTCTACCTCAGCAGTGGCAGTCACTGGCCTCATCGTCGTCGATACGCCGGTCTTTTGGTCCCCCTTCGGTCAGGCGACGATCATGGTGCTGTTCCAGATCGGCGGGTTCGGCATCATGACTGCGGCGACGCTTCTGGGCCTGATGGCGGGGCGCGGCTTCGGATTGCGTGACCGGATGGCGACGCAGGTGGAGCGCAATCGGCTCGATACGGGCGATGCGGCTTCGGTGCTCAAGCTGGTCTTCGCAATCACCATAGCGGTCGAGGCGATCGTCGCAGTGGTTCTCGCGCTACGGTTTGCTCTGAGATACGGTATGCCCTTCGGTGAGGCCGCCTGGCACGGCCTGTTCCATTCGATAAGCGCCTTCAACAATGCCGGATTTTCGAGTTTCTCCGACAGCGTGATGGGATTTCAGAACGATCCGATGATCTTGGGTCCGATCATGCTGTCGGTCATCCTGACGGCACTCGGCTTCCCTGTGATGCAGGACATCCGGCGTCATCATCTACGCTGGCGGCGCTGGTCTCTGCATACCAAGATCACTGTGACGGGGACGGTGGCCTTGCTGGTGTCCGGCTTCCTCGCGATCCTCGCGATGGAGTGGAACAATCCCGCCACTTTGGGACCGATGGGCGTCGGCGCGAAGGTGCTGAACGCCGCCTTCCATTCCGTCATGCCGCGCACCGCCGGATTCAACAGCCTCGATGTCGGCGGCTTGCACGACGAGACGCTCATGACGAATTTCTTCCTGATGTTCGTCGGCGGGGGTAGTGCAGGCACAGCTGGTGGCATCAAGGTCACCACTTTCCTGGTCCTCTTCGCGATCGTCCTGTCCGAGGTGCTTGGCCGCCGCGATGCCGGCCTGTTCCAGCGGCGTTTCGGCCGCGCGGTCGAGCGACAGGCCTTGTCGGTGACGGTGTTGGCCGCGTCGCTTATATTCGTCGCGACGAGCTATATCGCCTCGATCTCCCCTTTGCCGCTCGACGATATTCTGTTCGAATGCATATCCGCTTTCAGCACGGTGGGTCTGTCGACTGGCATTACCGGAGATCTGCCGCCTACGGCGCTGCTGGTGCTGTGCGTCCTTATGTTTGTGGGGCGCGTGGGAACCATCACCGTTGCGACTGCGCTTGCCTTGGGCGGGCGCGAGCGTCCCTATCGCTATCCGGAGGAGAATCCGATTGTCGGCTAGACATCGAAAGCCCGTGCTGGTCGTCGGCCTGGGACGCTTCGGCGGTGCCGTGGCGCAAACGCTGGAGCGGATGGGCCATGAGGTTTTGGGCGCGGACACCGATGCGCGCCTGGTTCACGAATTCGCAGGCGAGCTAACCAAGACGGTGGAAGCGGACTGCACCGACAAGACCACTCTCGATCGCCTGGGTGTCGCCGGTTTCGAAGCTGCGGTTGTTGCGATCGGGACCGATATCGAAGCCAGCGTGCTGGCCGTGCTCGCCCTTTCCGATCTCGGGCTGACCAATATCTGGGCCAAGGCGACCAATGACAAGCATGCGCGTATTCTGGAAAGGATAGGCGCCAGCCACGTCGTCTTTCCCGAACAGCGCATGGGCGAACGTGTCGCCCATCTGCTCAACGAAAGGCTGCTCGATTTCATCGCTTTCGGAGATGAATTCGCGATCGCCCGCCTGAAGGCGCCGGAACCGATCGTCGGACTTCCGCTCGTCACCAGCGAATGCCGCAAGAAGTTCGATGTGACCGTGGTGGGTGTGAAGCGGGAAGGCGAGAACTTCATCCACGCCGTGCCAGACACCATCATCTTTCCGGACGACGAATTGGTCGTCTCCGGCCGGATCGCGGATATCGAGCGCTTCTCGGCGGCTTGATCCGTCAGCCTGCCGGTCGGCAGGCTGGCCTCTGCCTAGCCAGCTGAGCGCAATGCCGGGACGATTTCGCCCACGTGGGGGAGGGTCCCGATCTGGGGCTGCGCGAAGAGATAGCCCTGCACATAACGCACGCCGATATCTTCCAGAACGCGCAGTTCCTCTTGTGTCTCGATCCCTTCGGCCACCAGAAGCAATCCCATTTCGCGGGACAGGTTCACCAGGCTTTTGACGATCTGGCGCCGCGCAAGGGACGTGTCGAGATTCCGGATCAAATCCATATCGAGCTTGATTGCGTCGGTCTGCAAATTGGCCAAGAGGCCGAGGCCCGCATGGCCCGAACCGAAATCGTCAATGGCGGTCGTGAATCCAAGCGCCTGATAAGCCCTGACGATGCTGCGCACATGGTCGGTGTCCAACCGCTCGTTTTCGGTGAATTCGAAGATGAGCCGATTGGTCGGAAGGCCCGTTTCGAGCGCCGTTTCCATCGTCAGCTTGATGCAGGCAAGGGGCGAGTAGACGGCGTTGGGCATGAAGTTGATGGAAAGCTTGGCCTCCGTATCCAACAGACCGGCAGCCACCGCTTCCCTGATCGCGTTGACCCGACAGGCCTGATCGAACGCATACCGGCTGTCTTCGGTCACGCGCCCCAGGATTTCACCTGCGCTTTCTCCATTCGTGCCTCGAACGAGCGCCTCGAAGGCGTAGGGACGGCCTGTGGTCAGATCCACGATCGGTTGGAAAGCCGTTCGGATGTCGAAGCCGAGGCTTTCGCCATTCCGGCATCCGCTGCATTTCATAACCATAAAGAGCCCTTTTGAAACGGACGCTATTTGGCTCCGTAATGGCTAATTAAGCATGAACTCGCAGATGAATTTCGCCTCTTTTTTGGCGGGTTCGCTTGTTTCTCGGATCGAATGCAAAAAATTTTCTACTTGGGAGTGCGAAATCGAAAGAAGCGAAAAGATCGGCGATTTATTTCGAGCATGAATCGCCGATGGCATAGGCACGGCAGAAGACGTCCACGGCGCCATCGATCCGTTCCGTGTCGCGCTGTTCATCGCGGGCCATACCGAAGCGACGTTCGAGATCACCCATCCCCTTGCACATGGCGGCGAATTGTTCGGCCGCGAGTTCGGGATCGTCGACGGAAATATCGCCCGCTTGGGTGAGGGATGTCAGCAATGCTGCGAATGCTTCCTTCATCCGATGCGGTCCTGCCGCAAGGAACGTTGCACCGACCGCCGGGTCGAGTTCGGTTTCCGCCGCGATACGGCGCTCGAACTGAACCATCTCCGGGCGCGAGAGGAATGTGACCATCGCTTTCCCGATCTCGGTCAGGCGTTCGCGCAGAGTGCCGTTCGGAACTGACGGCACGGTGAAATATCCCCGGATCCGTTCGCATTCCTGTTCGACAGCCGCAGTGAACAGGCCGCGCTTGTCACCGAACTGGTAATAGACAGTGACTTTGGAAACACCGGCTACGGCCGCGACCTGCTCTATCGAGGTCGCCGCGTAGCCACGGTCGAAAAAGCTGGCGACTGCCGCATCGACGATGGCCTTTCGCTTCGTCTCGCTGGCAGGCCTGCCGGCTCTGACTGGCATCGATCCTGTTTCGTCACTTGCCAATCTGAACGGCTCCGCTCACCTGAACGCAATCGTTCATTAATGAGCTATGCGACCGGTCTTGGCAAGAGAGGCGACGGAGCGTTTGTATGAACTGGATCGCGATCCGCATGCTCACCGGCGACGCGCAGAAGTTCTACGGCCTGCTGTTCGGCATCGCCTTTTCCACTCTTCTCATCACCCAGCAGCTTACCATCTTCGTGAATCTCCTCGAACGCGGGTCGAGCGGGGTCTACAATGTGTCGAGCGCCGATGTCTGGGTGATGGACCCCGTCAGCAGGACGACCGAGGTCGCCTATCCGATGCCTTCGACCGCGCTCGATAAGGTGCGCGGCGTGCCCGGCGTGGCATGGGCGGTGCCGCATATCCGCGCGTCGGCTTCGGTGCGGACCGGAAGCGGCGAATTGGAGGGTGTGACGGTGGTGGGCGTCGATGATGCCACGCTGATCGGCCTGCCGAAAAACATGGCCGAAGGAACCCCGGGGGTTCTGTCGCAACCCGATAGCGTGATCATCGACGATGTCGGCGCAACGCGCATGTTCCCCGACCAAAGCCCGATCGGCCAGCGTCTGGAGCTTAACGACCAGCGCGCCGTGATCCGCGGGATTGCCGATGCAATCCCGAGTTTCACCAGCCAGGTTACGCTTTATACCAAATACAGCCGCGCGCTGAATTACGTGCCGGGCACGCGCAACCGCCTGTCCTTCGTGCTGGTCGGCAAGGCGCAGGACGTGTCGCCGGAAGAACTGGTCGAGCGGATCGAAAGCCAGGCCGGCCTTCGCGCCCGCACCCGTGACGAGTTCGCGCGCGACGGAGTCGATTTCATCATCGAGAACACGGGCATCCCGCTCAATTTCGGAATCACCGTGGCGCTCGGCATCATCGTCGGCGTGGCGATCGTCGGGCTGACCTTCAGCCTCTTCATTCGCGACAACATCAAGCAGTTCGGTGCCCTGAAGGCCATCGGCGTGACCAATGGCACTATCCGCCGCATGGTCGCGGTACAGGCGGGGGTGGTCGGATTTGTCGGATATGGACTAGGTGTCGTGGGAACGGTGCTGTTCATTTTCGGCTTTTCGGGTGAGCCGACCTTCAAGGGATTCTACATTCCCTGGCAGGTTCCGCTGATCAGCCTGTTCGCCATCGTCGTGATTATCGCGCTGACAGGCTGGCTTGCCCTGCGCAGCGTCATGAAGACCGAACCTGCGGCGGTGTTCCGGTGAGCGCGGGGGGCGATCGTCAGGCCGCCATCTCGGTACGCGACGTGGCCCGCGATTTCCTCGCCGGTCAGCAGACCATCCGCGTCCTTCACGGCATCGATCTCGACGTCGCGCCGGGCGAGCTGACCTATCTGGTCGGCGAGAGCGGGTCGGGCAAGACGACGCTGATTTCGATCATGTGCGGCATCCTGTGGCCGACCGAGGGCAGCGTAGAGGTGTTCGGCACTCCGATCTATGGTTTGTCCGATGATGATCTGGTCCGCTTCCGGCTGGAGAATATCGGTTTCATCTTTCAGCAGTACAATCTCATCCCCGCGATCGACGCGGCCAGCAATGCCGCCGTACCCTTGATCGCGCGCGGTATGGACCGCCGGGAGGCCCGCGAACGGGCCGTCGCGATGATGGAGAAGCTCAATATCGCCAATCAGGCGGACAAGCTGCCGAACCAGCTTTCGGGTGGCCAGCAACAGCGCGTCGCCATCGCCCGCGCGCTCGTCAACGAACCGCGTCTCGTCGTCTGCGACGAGCCCACGGCCGCGCTCGACGCCACGTCCGGTCGGCGCGTGATGGACCTGTTGCGCGCCGTAGCGCTGGCCGAAGACCGCGCCTGCATTATCGTCACACACGACAACCGCATCTTCGACCTCGCCGACCGCATTCTCGTGCTTGAGGACGGTCGTATCACGCATGACGGCCCATCCATGCCGGAGGATCATTGAGATGGCTCTGCTGCCTTCGAATATCAGCTTTTCGCGCCAGGTGCTGATCATCGTGGCCGTGATCGGTATGCTCTTGGCAGCGGCCTATATCGCTTTCGGCCTGCCCGATCGCGAACTGAGCGAACCGACCGGCGAACCGCCCACCGCACCAACGACTCTCGCCAACGAAGCTAGGGTCGCGGGTTCGGGCGTCGTCGAACCGTCGAGCGAACTCGTCCAGATCGGTACGGCGCTGGCCGGCCTCGTCACCGATCTGCGCGTGCGCCCGGGCGATTTCGTCGAGAAGGGGCAGCCGCTCTTCGTGGTCGACACCCGCGCTCTGGAAGCGAGGGCGAGCGAGACCCGGACCGCGATTCAAGAGGCACGCGCGGCTATTGCAGAGGCGCAGGCGGCGATTGGCGAAGCGCGGACTGCCGAGGCGACCGCCGCTCGCCAGTTGCAGCTTTATCGCAACGTTTCCGATCCCGCTGCCGTCAGTCAGGCCGAAGTCATCCGGGCGGAAGGCGATGCCGCCGCCGCGCGCGAACGGCGAGGGCAGGCCCAGGCGCGTCTGTCCGCCGCTCGCGCACGCCTCGACAGCGCCCAGGCCCAGGCTTCCAGCGCGCGCACCGAGATCGGTAGGGCGACCGTACGCGCGCCGATCGCGGGTGAGATTCTTGCGGTCAATATCCGTCCGGGCGAATTTCTGTCCACCATGGGTGGGGGAGGGCAACCGTTCATCGAGATGGGAGAGACGCGCCCGCTGCATGTGCGGATCGACATCGACGAGGAGCAGGCCGCGCGCGCCGATCTTGGGGCTGATGCGACGGTCAATCCGCGCGGGGCATCCGATACGCGGGTGAAGGCGAGCTTCGTACGGGCCGAGCCATTGGTCGTGCCCAAACGCTCGCTTACCAATTCGGCTGCGGAACGCGTCGATGTGCGGGTCTTGCAGGTGATCTACGCCTTGCCAGACGATGCGCGCGAAACGTTCCGCGTCGGCCAGCAGGTCGATGCCTGGATCCCGGCAAAGAGGTCCGCCCGGTGATCCGCGCCGTACCTCTGCTGGCCGCTGCGGCGCTCGCCGGATGCGTCGCCGGTCCACCGCCCGAAATCGCGACGCCTGTCCCAGCGCTGCCCGCGAGCTATCTTTACGCAACGCCTTCGGACGAGGCCGGATCGCTCGCGGCCCTGCTGCCAAAGGACGATCCCGCTTTCGACCGTCTTGCGGCACAGGCGCTGGCCGGATCGCCCACGCTTGGCGAAGCGCTGGCGCGGATCGAGCAGGCGCGCGGCGGAGCCGACCGCGCCGGGGCAGAGCGTTTGCCCAATATCGGCGCAAGCGTTTCGGTCACTGGGCAGCGGACCAACCCCGCGCAATTCGGTACGGATCTCCCACCGGGCGTCGAAATAGATAACGAGCGTGTCGGCTATGCCGCCAATCTGACCGCGCGCTGGGATCCGGACATTTTCGGCGCCTTGCGCGCACAGGAGCGGGCTGCGCTGCTTCGTGTCGATGCCGCTTCCGCCGGGGCGGCGGCGGTCAGGCAGGCGCTCATCGCCGAAATCGCGGCGAGTGTGATCGACTGGCGCACGCTTGCAGCGCGCCAGTCCGAGTTGGAAAGCGATCTTGGGGCAGCGGGCGAGCTGGCCCGGCTCGCCGAAGTGCGCGAGCGCGCGGGGATCGCGCCCGGCTTCGATCGGGTGCGTGCGGAAAGCCAGGCCGCCGCCTCGCGCAGCCGGTTGCAAAGCCTTTCGGGCGAGCGCGCGCGCGCCGACTGGTGACGCTCACCGCGCAGGGTGGGGCGCAGGTGCGTGCGGCGCTGCAACAGGAAGGGCCTGCGATACCGCTCCCGCCGCCTCCTCCGGCGCTTCCTTCCGAACTGCTCGCCAATCGGCCCGACGTCGTTCGCGCCGCCGCGGAGCTTTCCGCCGCCGACGCCGATCTCGCAGCGGTCGCCCGGACGCGCTTTCCGCGCTTCGATCTCAGTGCCGCAATCGGGCTGCTCGCATTCGGTGTTGGCGACCTGTTCGAGGCGGATTCCGTGATCGGATCGCTCGCAGCGTCGGTGGCCGCGCCCTTGCTGGATTTCGGGCGGATCGAAGCCGAGATCGACACTGCCGCTGCGGCCAAACGCGCGGCATTCGAAGCATATCGCGGCGCGGTATTTACAGCGCTCGGCGATGCGGAGGCGGCTTACGGTCTGGTGGAGGCCGCCGATGCCGAGGCCGCAGCGTCCATAGCCGAGCGCGATATCGCCCAGCGCGCAGCGGCCATCGCCAACACGCGTTTCGAAGCGGGCCTGGCTAACTTTCTCGCCGTCATCGAAGCGCGGCGGGCCGCCGATGCCAGTGGCGAGCGCGCCGCTGCGGCAATCGGTCGCGCGCGCCGGGCGCGCGTGCTGTCATGGCAGGCGCTCGGCGGATCTCGTTATGGCCCATGAACGCCTGAGCAGGGACGTCCGCGCAGGCTGGCGCCATCACGCGACAGCGGCTCTCCTGCGCAGGATGACGCTCGCGCGCCAGTAGCATCCGATGGCGATCGGCGTGAACGCCGCGATGACCAGCAGGGCGTAACGCAGCGATTGGTCGCCGAAACGCGGCTCGAACAGGTCCGAGATGACCCCGACCAAAGTCGGGCCGATGCCGAGGCCGATCAGATTGATCACCAGCAGCGTGATCGCGGCCCAAACGGCGCGCATCCGAAGCGGGGCGAGCGTCTGGATCATCGCGAAGGTCGGTCCAAGATAGCAGGACTGGAACAGGACGGCGATGAAATATACGCCCACGGCCATCCAGGCATCATCCACCAGATAGAAGATAATCAGGAAGGGAAGCGCCAGCGTCTTGAGCCCTGCGATCATCAGGGGCTGCGCTTGCATCCCGTAGCGATCGGCCAGGCGGTTCGCCAGCCAGCCGCTGCCCAAGCCGCTCGCCACCCCGGCCACCGCCAGAAGCGGCGCCACGATATTGCCGACCTGTAGCGTGTTGAGGCCGAAGGAGCGGATCAGATAGGCGGGCGTCCAGCCGGTAAGCGCGTATCCGATCATCGAGGTCAGGGTCACGCCGGCGACCAACCAGACTGCCGCGCGGTCGGCGAAGATGGAGCGGAACCCTTCGCGGATCGAAGGCATTCGCGTTGCTTCGACCGCGCCCGGTTCGGCCTTTCGCATCGGCTCGGTGGCGAACAGCTTCACCACGATGGCGAGAACGACGCCCGGCAGGCCGATGGCGATGAAGGCGGTGCGCCAATCGAAGAAATAGGTGAGATTTCCGCCGAACATCTGCCCGGCGGCAGCGCCCAGCGTCACGCCGAGCGAGTAGATCGAGAGCGCGAGCGCGCGCTTTTCCGCCGGATACAGATCGGCGATGATCGAATGGCTGGGCGGGCTCGACCCTGCTTCGCCGATCCCGACCCCGATCCGCGCCAGCAGCAGATGGGTGAAATTCTGCGCCAGGCCGCACAGGGCCGTCATCCCGCTCCACACCCCCAGCGCGACCGAGATGATGTTCACCCGGTTCACTCTGTCGGCGAGCGCCGCCACCGGAATGCCGAGCGTGGCGTAGAAGATCGCGAAGGCGAGGCCGGAGAGGAGGCCCAGCTGCGTATCGGACAGCAGCAAGTCGGCCTTGATGTCCTCCAGCAGGATGGCGAGGATCTGCCGGTCCATATAGCTGAAGAAATAGGTCGCGGTGAGGAGGAACAGAGTGACCTGCCGCGCGCGCGGACTGACCTCTTCTGCTACTCCAGCCGGTGTCGGTGCCGGAGCTGTGGTCGCCATGTGATTGTATCCCTTCCCTGCCGTAATCGCCCGCGACGGATCACTCCGCCTTCTGCAGCGCCGACTTATCGATTGTGTTTTTCCCGTTATGCGCCGTGTTCCTCAGACAGGGCCGACGCCGAGTTCTCGTGGTGCCAAGCCGCCCCGATTGCGCGTTCATCGGGAATTGCTGCGGACAAGGGCGGAATAGATCAGCGTCTTCAGCTGCCGCCGGATGGGATAGGTGGACGATGGGTAGAGCTGGGTCATGAACACCATCGTGATCCGCTCCACCGGATCGACGAAGAAGGCGGTCGAATAGACGCCGCCCCAATAAAATTCGCCGCGACTGGCGGGCATGAGCGTGCGGGCCGGATCAATGACGGTGGCGAATCCCAGGCCGAACCCGCTTCCCGCATTGCTGGCTTCGCTGAAGGCGCTTCGGCTGATCCGCGTGAGGTCGGCATCGTCCGGCAGATGGTTCGCCGTCATCAAATCCAGCGTTTTCGGCGCGACGATCCGCGCTTTGTCCAGCATGCCCCGGTTCAGCAGCATCGTGCAGAAGCGGTGATAATCGCCGATCGTCGAGATCAGCCCGCCGCCGCCGGAATGAAATTCCGCCGGTTCGAGCATCCGGCTCCGCTCCGCGCTGTCGATGACACGGGGCGCATCGCGCGGCGTATAGGCCCAGGCATCTCCCAGGCGATCGGCGCGGTCGATGGCGGCATCGAAACCGGTATCGGTCATTTCGAGCGGGGCGAAGATATGCCGCTCGAAATAGTCGCCCAGTTTGAGGCCCGAAAGCCGCTCCACCGCGACGCCCAGCACATCGGTCGATACGGAATAATTCCATCGCTCGCCGGGTGAGAATTCCAGCGGGATTTTCGCGAGCGCGGTGATGTATTCGTCGGAATTCATGCCGCGTCGCGGCATGTCGAGGCGGGCGTCGCGATAGGCGGCGTCTATGCTGGTGCGGTTCTGGAAACCGTAGGTCAGCCCGCTCATATGCGTCAGCAGATCGACGAAGCGCATCGGCTCGGCCCTCTGGCCCGGCGCGAAGGGGATCGACCCGCCGCCGCCGGTATAGACGCGCAGATCCGCAAATTTGGGCAATACGCGCGCGACCGGATCGTCGAGAGCGACCTTACACTGTTCGACAAGCTGCATGAACGCGATCGAGGTCACCGGCTTGGTCATGCTGGCGATGCGGAACAGCGCGTCCTCGCGCATGGCGGTGCCGTCTGCGCGCAGATGGCCGAACTGCGAAAAATGGACCGGATCGCCATCGCGCGCGATCAGCAGCTGCGCATTGGGGAGGCGCCCCGTGTCGATATACTGCGCTGTGATGAAATCGTCGATCCGCGCCAGACGCTCGGGATCGAAGCCACGGCTTTCCGCATCCGCCAGTTTCATGCGCGCCCTCTCCCCTCGCGTTTTTGGAGGGGTAGGCCGCCTTCGCGTATCCGGCAACCGCGCACTTGCTTTCGCGCCGCGTTCCGAACTCGTCCTGTCGCAAAATTACAGCTGACGGTGCTAACCCGATCATTTCTTAGGCTGAAATCAAGCGCTGTGGAATGGTCGAGCCGCGTGCTACCGGATAGAGCCGAGACGAGGCGGAGAGAGATATGGCGAGTTCTATGGCACCTCACGGGTGGGCATCCCCTGAAAATTGGCCGGCGATGAGCCGCGCGCAGTGTCGCGATGTCCTGACCGCGCCCGGCCAGCGCTTCGAGATGGGCGAGGCGGTGATTTCCGGTGTGCCGACCCGGATCTGGAAGAACGCACCCGCTAATTTGCGCCTCGTCGCCCAGGCGGGAGAGGTCCATGGGGAGCGGGACTTCCTCGTCTACGAAAGCGAGCGGGTTTCCTACGATGCCTGGTTCCGCGCCGTGGCGACGCTCGCGGCGGAATTGCAGGCGAAGGGCGTGGGGAAGGGCGACCGCGTCGCTCTCGCCATGCGCAATCTGCCGGAATGGCCCGTCGCGTTCTTTGCTGCCGTGACGATCGGGGCGATCTGCGTGCCGCTCAACGCCTGGTGGACGGGCGAGGAGCTGGCCTACGGACTGCAGGATTCGGGCACCAGGCTGCTGATCTGCGATGCCGAGCGGTGGGAACGAATTGCGCCGTACCGCTCTGAATGCCCCGCGCTTGAAACGGTCATCGTCTCCCGCGCGGACAATCCGGGCGAGGATACGATCATGCTGGAGAGGCTGATCGGCAGGTCGGAAGAGTATGCCTCGCTCGCCTGCGATACCCTGCCGGATGTCGATATCGCGCCGGACGACGATGCGACGATCTTCTACACCAGCGGCACCACCGGCCGCCCTAAAGGTGCGTTGGGTACGCATCGCAATCTGTGCACCAACATCCTGTCGAGCGCCTATAATTCGGCCTTTTCGGTGCTGCGCCGGGGCGAGGCGCTTCCGGACCCGATGCCGCGCACCAGCCTCACCGTCATTCCGCTGTTTCATGTCACTGCCTGCTCGGCAGGGCTGATGGGCTCGATCGTGGCGGGCAACACGCTGATCTTCATGCACAAATGGGATCCGGTCGAAGCCTTCGGGATCATCGAGCGCGAAAAGGTCAATCTGACGGGCGGCGTGCCGACCATCGCCTGGCAGCTGATCGAAGATCCCGAGCGCCACAAATACGACCTTTCGAGCCTCGAAGCGGTCGCTTACGGCGGCGCGCCCGCCGCGCCCGAACTCGTGCGCCGGATCCACCAGGAATTCGGCGCGCTGCCCGGCAATGGCTGGGGCATGACCGAGACCATGGCGACGGTGACCGGACATTCGGGCGAAGACTATCTCAACCGCCCCGACAGCTGCGGCCCGCCGGTGGCGGTGGCTGACCTGAAGATCATGAGCGAGGACGGCAGCACCGAACTGCCGACCGGCGCGATCGGCGAATTATGGGCGCGCGGGCCAATGGTGGTGAAAGGCTATTGGGGCAAGCCCGAAGCGAGCGCGGAGACCTTCGTCGACGGCTGGGTGCGGACCGGCGATCTCGCCCGGCTGGACGAGGAAGGCTGGTGCTACATCGCCGACCGGGCCAAGGACATGATCATTCGCGGCGGGGAGAACATCTACTCGTCCGAAGTCGAGAATGTCCTCTACGATCACCCTGCCGTGACCGACGCCGCCCTGATCGGCCTGCCGCACAAGCAGCTGGGCGAAGAACCGGCGGCGGTGGTCCATCTCGCCCCCGGTACGAGTGCGAGCGAGGAGGAATTGCGCGAATGGGTCGCGGCGCGCCTCGCCCGGTTCAAGGTGCCGGTGCGGATCGCGTTCACGCGAGCCACGCTGCCGCGCAACGCCAATGGCAAGATTTTGAAAAAGGACTTGGCGAGCCTGTTCTGAAGGCTCGCCAAGCGGTTCCTCAATAGCCGGACAAAGTCGCGAAGCGGTTCTTGAGCATGGCCGTGCCGCCCCAGCTCGCCTCCAGCACGCGGGCGCGCTTCAGATAGAAACCGACATCGTACTCGTCGGTCATCCCCATGCCGCCATGCAGCTGGACGCCTTCGCGGCTGATCGTGTGGAGCACGCGATTGGCTTCGGCCTTGGCGATGGTCGCCGCGCGTGCAACGCCGAAGCCGCTGTCGAGCGCCTGGAGCCCACCTTCGACCGCCGAGCGCATCATCGCCAGATCGCCGAACAGATCGGCCATCCTGTGCTGCAGGGCCTGGAAGGTGGCGAGCACCTGATTGAACTGCACGCGCTGCTTCAAATAATCGAGCGTGCTGTCGAACACCTGCTGCGCCATGCCGAGCATTTCGCAGGCCGTCAGCACGCGCGCCCGGTCGAGCACGTCGTCCAGCAGACTCTCGCCGCCATTCGCCAGCCTGTCGGCAGCCGCGCCGTCGAAAGTCACTTCCGCATGATTGCGATTATCGACCATGCTGCGGGTCGATAGCGAAACACCCTCGCCAGCTTCGACCAGATAGAGCCCGTCTGCGGCGGCAACCACGAACAGATCCGCACCATGCGCTTCGTGGACGAAGGCCTTGGTGCCGGTCATCCGATCGTCCGATACGCCGGTCTTGTAATCGGCGGGACCATGCCGGGGCCCTTCATCGATCGCCAGCGTCGCCTTGATCTCGCCGCCTGCGAGACCGGGCAGCCATTTGGCCTTCTGCTCCTCGCTCCCACCCAGCAGGATCGCGGACGCAGCCAGGGTCGAGGCGATCAGCGGGCTCGCCGTCAGCGTTTTGCCGAGCTCTTCGACCACGAGGCCGAGCGACAGCCAGCCGAAATCGGAGCCACCGTGTTCTTCCGGGATTATGACCCCGGTCCAGCCCATTTCCGCCATGGTTGCATAGGCGCCGGGATCGTAGGCTTCGGGCGCGCCTTCGCGGCGCACCTTGCGGAATTCGGTCACCGGGCTTTTCTCTGTGGCCCAGTCGCGCGCCATGTCGCGCAGCATTTCCTGTTCTTCGTTCAGTACCGCCATGATCGCGCTCCCTTACTGATGGTCCAGCATGCCGAGCACGCGCTTGGCGATGATGTTGTTCTGAATTTCGGTCGATCCGCCGTAGATCGTGGTCGCCTTGCCGAACAGCCAGGCGCGAGTGCCCGACAGCTCGCTTTCGGAAAAGCCTTCGCCTTCCCAGCCGAGCGCCTGCATCCCCATGATCTCGATCAGCATTTCGGCGCGTTCCTGGCCGAGCTTGGTGCCGAGCTTCTTGAGAACCGAGCTGATTTCGGAAACGCCACCCTGCGCCTTGCTCTCCTCGCCCGCGCGCCGCGCGGTCAGGAGGAAGGCGTTCCAGCGGATGTCGAAATCCGCGATCCGGTCGCGCAGCACCTTGTCCGCAAGCTCGCCATTGGCGTCGGTTTCGGTGTATTTCTTCGCGATGTCGGACAGGCTCGCACCCATCAGGCGCGCCATGCTACCGCCGCCCGAAAGGTTCGTGCGCTCGTGCTGGAGCAGGCGTTTGCCGATGGTCCAGCCCTGGCCTTCCTCGCCCACGAGGTTGCCCTTGGGCACCTTCACATCGGTGAAGAACGTCTCGCAGAACGGGCTCGCGCCGCTGATCATCTGGATCGGGCGGACTTCCACCCCGGGCGCATCCATGTCGATCAACAGGAAGCTGATGCCCTTGTGCTTGTCGCCACGGTCTGTGCGGACGAGGCAGAAGCACTTGTCCGCCCACTGGCCGCCGCTGGTCCATGTCTTCTGGCCGTTGACGAGGTAATGATCGCCCTTGTCTTCTGCCATGGTCTGGAGATTGGCGAGATCGGACCCGGCATTGGGTTCGCTATAACCTTGGCACCAGCGGACCTCTCCACGCGCGATCGGGGGGATATGCTCGTGCTTTTGTTCCTCGTTGCCGTATTCGAGCAAGGTGGGGCCAAACATCATCACGCCCATGCCGCCGATCGGATTGTAGGCCCCGGCCTTCGCCATCTCCTCGTTGAGGATGGCGGCCTGTTTGCGCGTGAGGCCACCGCCGCCATACTCCTTGGGCCAGGTCGGCACGCCCCAGCCGCGCTCGCCCATCGCTTCGCGCCACTTGCGCTCGGCATCGCTTTCATCCGTAGGCCCCTCGACGGCGGAAAGGAGGTTGCCCTTGCCCTTCAGCTCGTCGGGAAAATGGTTCGAAAGGAATTGTCGCACTTCGGTGCGGAACGCTTCGTCCTCGCTGTGCAGGTCGATATCGGGCTGGGTCGCCATAATGTGTCTCTCCTATCGCGCGCCATTGTTGCGCGCCTAATCCCCTCGGATCAAGGGTTCGCGCGTTCGAACACGGCGGCCATGCCCTGGCCGCCGCCGATGCACATGGTTTCGAGCCCGTAGCGAACCTCGCGTCGCTTCATCTCATACGCCATGTCGGCAAGGATGCGGATGCCCGTCGCGCCGATCGGATGGCCGAGCGAGATGCCCGAGCCGTTGACGTTGACGATATCGCGGCGGCTGTCGTCGTCCGAAAAGCCCCAGCCTTTCATCACGGCGAGCGCTTGGGGCGCGAAGGCCTCGTTCAGTTCGATCAGGCCGATATCGTCCCAACCGAGACCGTTTTTCGCGAACAGGCGGTCGACCGCGGGTACCGGGCCGATCCCCATGCGCGACGGGTCGCAGCCTGCTGCGCTCCAGCTGTGGAACCACAGGATCGGTTCGAGGCCGAGTTCCTCGACCTTGTCTTCAGCCACCACGAGGCAGGCGGCGGCGGCATCGTTCTGCTGGCTTGCATTGCCCGCGGTGACAATGGCGTCCTTGTCGCGCTTGCCATCGATGGCACGCAATCCGCCGAGCGTCTCCATGCTGGCATCGGCGCGGAAGCCTTCGTCCTTTGCGAACACCACCGGATCGCCGCGACGCTGTGGGATTTCGACAGGCACCAGTTGGTCGTCGAAGTGGCCCGCGTCCCACGCGGCGGCGGCGTTCCGGTGGGATCGCACGGCGAATTCATCCGCAGCCTCCCGCGAGATGCCGTAATCCTTGGCAAGGTTTTCCGCCGTCTCGATCATGCCGGTGATGACGCCGAAGCGTTCGATCGGCTGGCTCATCAACCGCCCGCGCGTCAGCCGGTCCCACAACACCATATCGCCCAAGCGCGCCCCGTGGCGGGCCTTGGTTGTGTAGTGTTCGACGTTCGACATGCTCTCGACCCCGCCCGCGAGCACGCAGTCGGCAACGCCGGTCTGGACCATCATCGCCGCAGTCGCGACCGCCTGGAGGCCCGAGCCGCAGCGCCGGTCGAGCTGGAAGCCGGGAACCTCGATGGGCATGCCTGCCGCCAGCCAGCTCCAGCGCCCGATCGCAGGCGCTTCGCCGCTGCCATAGCCTTGAGAGAAGACGACATCTTCCACGCGCTCGGGATCGACGCCGCTGCGCTCCACCAGCGCCTTGATAATGATCGCGCCCAATTCGCCCGCCTCGATGGGCGCGAGCGTGCCGAGAAACGCGCCGACAGGCGTGCGCAGGGGTGAACAGATGGCGACGCGGCGAAGATTGGTCATGCGATTGGCTCCGATTGGCGGATGGGATCAGGTGGTTTCGTCGGACAGGCGGGCGATCTTGCGATCGACCAGATCGGCGATCGTGCCCGAGGCGAGGCCGAGCCTTTCGGCCAGCACTTCTTCGGTGTGTTGGCCGAGATACGGCGCGGGCGCGGGATCGCCGGCGTCTTCGGCGGGCAGATTGGCGAAGCTGCGCGGCGCGGGATAAGAAAAGCCGCTGGGATTGGCGGGCGAAGGGCCGAACAGCGGATTGTTCGCTACCAGTTCGGGATCGTTCGCCGCTTCATGCATGGTGCGGTAACGTTCGAACGTGCAGCCCGCCTCGGTCATGCGCGCGGACAGGTCCGCCCAGTCGATTTGGGCCGCGCGGGCCTGAAACAGGGCGAACAGGCGATGGCGGTGTTCGAAGCGCGGCTCATCTCCATCCGCGAAGTGCACGCCGAGCTCGCTTTCGAGCGTCGCGATCTCGTCCGCAAGGCCCAATGCAGCGACAAGCCCGGCCCATTGCTTGGCGGTCAGGGCGGCGACCATGAAGCGCACACCGTCCCGACTGCGGAAATCGCGGCCGAACGCCCCCCAGATGGCGTTACCCAGCCGTTCGCGATCCGCGCCGCGATAGAGCATTTCCGCCATCGCCCCGCTATTCGCAACCGTGCCCATGGCCACGTCGCCCAGCGGCACGCGCACTTCGCTGCCCTGTCCGGTGGCGTCGCGGCGACGCAGAGCGGCCAGCAGGGCGAAGGCGCTATAGGCCCCGGTAATGAAATCCCAGGCGGGCAGCACCTGATTGACCGGCGGTGCGGTGCGATCGTCCCAATCCTCCGGCCCGCACATTAACGGATAGCCGCTGGCGGCGTTGACGGTGAAGTCCATTGCCTGGCGCCCGTCATGCCAGCCCATGATCCGCACGCTGACGAGTTCGTCCGCTCCGTCGGGCTGGGCCGCCTTGACTGCGTCATGCGACAGGAAGCTTTTTTCGGGCAGATTGGTAATCAGATTGGCGGTGCGCGCCGCCAGTTCGACCAACAATTCTCGCCCCTCTTCCCCTCTCAGGTCGAGCGCGACAGATTTCTTCGCCCGGTTCAGATTTTCCCAACTCAGCGAGCGGCCTTCCTTGGTGAGCATGTAGCGATCGTAATCGAGCCCGCCCGCGATATGATCCACCCGGATGACCTCTGCGCCCATCTGCGCGCAATAAAGGCCTGCGGTGGGCGAGGCGACGAAGCTGGATGCTTCGACGATGGAGAGGCCGGAGAGAAGATCGTACATGCGTTGGAGCGTATCCCTGAATTGAGTCCGCGCGACGGTTCGTTGCCAAGCTTGACGCGCGATGGCCAGCCCTTCCTTGTGCCGTCTATCATGCAGGCCTAGCGATGAAGGCACGGGCGGAGAGGTAGTGATGACGGACTGGGTCGAGGAAGCGGATGGGGTAGCGCGCAAGGCGGAATGCCTCGTTTCGGCGATCCGCGAGGCGGTGGCGGAACTCATCGCCCCTGCCGGAAAGGTCGAAGCGGAGCTTGCCGACCGCCACCAGCGCGCGCTGCACGGTTTCGCATGGTATGCGACCCTGGCCGAGGCGCTGGCCGCCACCGCCGCATGGGCGCGCAGCGCTCGGGACGCGGGCGAATGGAACCCGATCGACGAATTGATCCTGCGCGTCGGGTTCGACGAAACCTGTGGCCAGATCGCCCATGGCGTCGCGATGAGCCAGTCCGAAATCGTCCGCCCTGCCGAATTCGGTTTAGCCGACGCAGCGTCCGACTTTGCCAGAGACACGGCGGTCGACCGGTTCCTCAATAATCCGGATGCGGCGACGAACCGCGCCGATCTCGCCCGTCGACTGGCGGAGGGGGAAAGGCCGTGCGAGAGCTTTCGGGACGAGACGCTCGACCTGATCCGATCGCAGATACGCGCCTTTACCGCAGCGCGGATCGCGCCCCATGCGCATCGCTGGCATCTGGCGGACGACCTGATCCCTTCCGAAGTGATCGAAGGAATGGCCGAGCTGGGCGTGTTCGGGGTGTGTATTCCGGAGGAGCACGGCGGCCTCGGCCTCGGCAAGCTGGCGATGTGTCTCGTTTCGGAAGAATTGTCGCGCGGATGGATCTGTGCCGGTTCGCTGGGGACGCGCTCGGAAATTGCCGGAGAATTGATCCTTGCCAACGGTACGCAGGAGCAGAAGCGCAAATTCCTCCCCCGCCTCGCCGATGGGAGCATCCTGCCGACCGCCGTGTTCACCGAACCGGACGCGGGATCGGACCTTGCCTCGGTTCGGACGCGGGCAAAACGCAGCGACGCAGGAGGCTGGCACATCCACGGCTCCAAGACATGGATCACCCATGCGGCGCGTGCCGATCTGATGACCATACTGGTCCGTACCGATCCCGACCGGCCCGGACAGAGAGGCCTTTCGATGCTGCTCGCGGAAAAAACGCGCGGCACGCAGAACGAACCTTTTCCCGATGCCGGTATCGACGGCGAGGAGATCGCGGTCCTCGGCTATCGCGGTATGCGCGAATACACGCTCGGCTTCGAAGGTTTCGCCGTTGCGCAGGACGGATTGCTGGGCGCAGAGGAAGGCAAAGGCTTCAAACAGCTGATGCACACTTTCGAAGGAGCCCGCATCCAGACCGCCGCGCGCGCCATCGGCGTAGCCTGGAACGCTCTCGATCTCGGCCTCGCCTACGCCGTTCAGCGCAGCCAGTTCGGCAAGGATCTGCTTGTCTTTCCGCGCATAGCGGACAAATTGGCGTTGATGGTCTGCGAGATCGTGATGGTGCGCGAGCTCACCTATAGCGCCGCGCGCCACAAGGATCGCGGCCAGCGCTGCGATATCGAGGCGGGCATGGCGAAACTGATCGCCGCACGCACCGCCTGGAGCGCGGCGGACAATGCGCTGCAGGTGCACGGCGGGAACGGCTACGCGCTCGAATACGAGATCAGTCGCATACTGTGCGATGCGCGTATTCTGAACATCTTCGAAGGCGCGGGCGAAATTCAGGCTCAGATCGTGGGACGCGGATTGCTGGCGCGAGACTAGCGGCAGGAGGAACCGAACCGCGGCACCGCGCGCTTATCCGGCTGAAAGTCAGAGGAGCAGGACATGGCGGCACGGGCATATTGGCAGGGGCAGATCAGGCTGGCGCTCGTCTCGATCCCGGTCGAAATGTACAGCGCCACGAAATCCGGCGCCAAGATCCGATTCAACCAGATCCACGAACCCAGCGGCAAGCGCATCTCCTATGAAAAGGTGGTGCCCGGCATCGGGCCTATCGACCGCGACGATATCATCAAGGGATACGAAGTTTCGAAGGGCGAATACGTCCTTCTGGACGACGAAGAGATCGAAGCGGTCAAGATCGAGAGCAAGCGCACGCTCGAACTCGTCCAGTTCGTCGATGCCTGCGAGATTGACCCGCTCTATTTCGAAAAACCCTATTACGTCGCGCCCAAGGACGAGTTGGCGGAAGAAGCCTTCATCGTGCTGCGCGAAGCGCTGCGCAAGGCGGGCAAGGTGGGGCTGGGGCAGCTCTCGATCCGCGGCAGCGAGAAGCTCGTCGCGCTGAAACCATGCGGCAAGGGCCTGCTCCTCGAAACGCTGCGCTATGCCGACGAGGTGAGGAAGGGCCAGTCCTTCTTCTCCGAGATCGAGGAGGCAAAGCCCAAGAAGGAATTGCTCGACCTCGCCCAAACGCTGATCGACCAGAAAAGCGCCCCCTTCGATGCGGGCGAATTCGAGGATCGTTACGTCGAGGCGCTGAAGAAGCTGATCGACAAGAAGGCAAAGTCGAAGAGCGGCAAGAAGGTGATCGAAGACGTCGACGAGCCCGAAGCCGGTTCGGGCGGCAACGTGATCGATCTGATGGCGGCGCTGAAGAAATCGGTCGGCGACGATAAGGCCAGCTCGAAATCCAAGAGCAAGGCCAAGAAGTCCGCCTGACATGGCGAAGACCGATCCGCTCGGCGCGTACAACGCGAAGCGCGATTTCGCGAAGACGAGCGAGCCTGCGGGCAAGGCCGAACCGAGCGAGAGCGGCGATCTCTTCATCGTCCAGAAGCACGATGCGACGCGGCTGCACTGGGATCTGCGGCTGGAGGTGGACGGAGTCCTCAAAAGCTGGGCAGTGACGAAAGGCCCGTCGCCCGATCCCGACATCAAGCGGCTGGCGGTGCGGACCGAGGATCACCCGATGGCCTATGCCGAATTCGAAGGCACGATCCCCAAGGGCGAATATGGCGGCGGCACCGTGATGCTGTGGGATCGCGGGAGCTGGGCGCCGGTCGAGGGCAAGAGCGCCAAGGATCTCGATAAGGGCCATCTCCATTTCACTCTCGACGGCGAGCGGATGAAGGGCGAATGGCTGCTGATCCGCCTGAAGAAGAAATTAGGCGAAAAACGCGAGAACTGGCTGCTGCGCAAGCTGGACGACGAGCATGCCGAAGAGGGCGATGCGCTGGTCGACCGCGAGTTGACGAGCGTCTTGACCGGTCGCTCGATGGCGGAAATCGCCGCCGACAAGGAGGGCGAATATTCGCTCGAAGGGAAAGGCAAACAGGCCTTTCTCGAACAGATGGAAAAGGTCTCGGACCGCAATGCGGGCAAGGCCAAACGCGCCCGACCGGATGCGCCGCTGCCCAAATTCCGCAAGCCCCAGCTCGCCACGCTGGTCGATGAAGTGCCGACCGGAAATCGCTGGATGCACGAAATCAAATTCGACGGTTACCGCGCGCTCGTCGCCGCGAAGGGGGACGACGTCCGCGTCTACACGCGCAGCGGGAAAGACTGGACCGACAAATTTGCGCTTCTGGTAGAAGCACTGGCCGAACTCGACCTGCCGAGCTGCCTTATCGATGGCGAGATCGTTGCTTACGACGGCTCCGGCAATCCTGACTTCTCCACCCTGCAGAAGGTCCTGAAGCGCGGGAAGGGCGCGCAGGCGCAATCCGACACGCTGGCCCTCCACGCCTTCGACCTGCTCGAACTCGGCGGCGAGGACCTGTCAGATCTGTCCAATATCGAGCGCAAGGAACGGCTCGAAGCGTTGCTTGCCGAGGCGGAGCCGCCGATCCATGTTGCGGACCATGTGATCGGCGCTGGCGAGAAGCTCTATCGGGCGATGTGCGATGCGGGGCAGGAGGGGATCATCTCCAAGCTCGTCGATGCGCCTTACAAGGGGCGGCGCAGCAAGGGCTGGGTGAAAGTCAAATGCACGCGGCGGCAGGAATTCGTGGTGGTGGGGTGGAAGAAATCGTCCGCCAAGGGACGGCCCTTCGCTTCGCTGTTGCTCGCGCAGCACGAGGGCGAGGAACTGATCTACAAGGGCAATGTCGGAACGGGATTTTCCAACGACGATCTGGACGATCTGGCCGCGAAGATGAAGCGGCTGGAGCGCAAGACGCCGCCGGTCGAAACGGACAAGGCCAGCGCGCGCGGAGTGATCTGGCTCACGCCCAAATTGGTGGTCGAAATTGCGTTCGCCGAGTTCACCGCCGACGGGAATGTGCGCCACGGAAGTTTTCTGGGCCTTCGGGGCGACAAAAAAGCCGAGGAGGTCGTGCCCGAAAAACCCGTAGCCCAATCTGCGGACGATACGCTTCCGGCGATTTCGAGCCGCGACCGGGTCGTCTTTCCCGACAGCGGCGAGACCAAGGGCGATCTGGCCGATTACTACGCGGTCGTTTCCGGTCTGATGCTCCCCTTCGCCGCGCGCCGTCCGATCAGCCTGGTGCGCTGTCCGCAGGGGCGGGCGAAGAAGTGCTTCTTCCAGAAGCACGACAGCGGCGGCATGGGCGATGGCGTGCTGCATGTGCCCATCCGCGAGAAGGACGGTGGGCATGAGGATTATCTCTATGTCGAGGACCGGCGCGGGCTTCTGCAATGCGTGCAGATGGGCACGATCGAGTTCCACGGCTGGGCTGCGCGCACCGGCGATGTCGAAAAGCCGGATAGGATGATCTTCGATCTCGATCCCGACGAGGGGATCGGTTTCGGCGACGTCAAGAAGGCCGCGCGCGACATTCGCGACCGGTTGGTCGATCTGGGTCTTACGAGCTTCGCCATGCTTTCAGGCGGGAAGGGCGTGCATGTCGTCGTCCCGCTTACGCCGCGACACGATTGGGAAAGGCACAAGGATTTCGCCAGCCGCTTCGCCGAAGCGCTGAGCCTGGCCCAGCCCGAACGCTTCACGGCGACGATGAGCAAGGCCCAGCGCAAGGGGAAAATCTTCATCGACTGGCTGCGCAATCAGCGCGGCGCGACGGCGGTCGTCCCGTATTCCGTCCGCGCCCGCAGCGGCGCGCCGGTGGCGGCGCCGGTCAGCTGGAACGAGCTGAAAGACATGGCAACCCCGCAGGAATTCCGCATCGGGGACGCGAAGCGCCTGCTCGACCGCGCGCAATCCAAGGCCTTGTCGGGCTGGGGCTTCGCCGAACAGGACCTGCCCGACGTCTGAATACGCTTCAGCCGACCGCGCCCGCTTCGCGTAATCTCGCGATCTCGTCCGCGTTCAGGCCGATATCCTTCAACACCCCCTCGCTATCGTCACCCGGCATCGGAGCCGGTTCGGGCGTTTCGGGGCGGGTTTCGGAATAGCGCGGGGCGGGGGCGGGCTGGACGTGGTCTCCGATCGTCACGAAGGCTTCGCGGGCGCGGTTGTGCGGATGCTCGGCCGCCTCGCTCATCGTCAGCACCGGCGCGTAGCACACATCGGTGTGCTCCATCAGCGAGTCCCACTCCGCGCGGGTCCTGGTCTTGAACAGGTCCGTCAGCTTAGCTTTCAGCGCCGGCCATTTGGACGGATCGTGCTGCGCGTCGAAATCCCGGTCTTCGGTCAGTCCCGCAAGCTCGCGCAATTGGGCGTAGAATTGCGGTTCGATCGATCCGACCGAAACGTATTTCCCGTCCGCGGTCTCGTACGTGTCGTAGAAATGCGCGCCTGTATCGAGCGTGTTGACGCCCAGCTCTTCTTTCCAGACCCCGGCATTCTTCATACCGTGGATCATGCCCATCAGCACTGCCGTCCCGTCGGTCATCGCGGCGTCGATCACCTGTCCCTTCCCGCCGCGCGCGACATTCAGCAGAGCGCTGACCATCCCGAAGGCGAGCATCATCCCGCCGCCGCCGAAATCGCCGACCATATTGATTGGCGGCGTCGGCTTCTCACCCTCGCGCCCGAAATGTGCCAGTGCGCCCGCAAGCGCGATGTAATTGATGTCGTGCCCGGCATAGGGCGCGTAGGGGCCGGTCTGTCCCCAGCCGGTCATCCGTCCGTAAACGAGTTTGGGATTGTCACCGAGCAACTCGTCGGGGCCAAGGCCCAGCCGCTCCATCACGCCGGGGCGAAACCCTTCGATCAAGCCGTCCGCCGTCGCGCAAAGCTTGCGCGCCAGCGCGACGCCCTCGGCGTTCTTCAAATCGAGCGCGATGGATTTGCGTCCGCGTGCCAGCACGTCCGCCCGGCTGACCGGAGAGGATCCGCCACGCGATCCGCTGGCGCGGTCGATCCGGATCACTTGAGCGCCGTGATCGGCCAGCATCATGCCGCAGAACGGACCCGGCCCGATCCCGGCAAATTCCACGATGCGCAATCCCGTCAGCGGCCCGGCCATGTCTTTCTCCCGATCGTTAGCCACTTCGCGTTGGAGGGCTTTCGGGAGCGATCATGGCAGTGCAGGCGGGCTGGGCCAAGAGTTGGAGATGCTCGTGGCCGTTCCGACCGAGAAATCAGCGTTGGTCGGCAAGCTTGCGAAGGGTCTGCACGGCGAGATCGAGCGCTTGCAGCCTGTTCATGTGGCGCATCACGACCTCGGCATCGCCAGAAAGTGCATCGGCCAGCCTTTCGAGCTGGTCTGCAACTTCTGCGGCCTGATCGGCATCGACCGGACGGGAAATCAGCGGCGCGGGCTGGCGGGGTTCGGAGGCCTGGTGCGTGGCATAGCCGTTCTTCGCTTCGGCGACCGCGCGATCGACGTCGCTCTGGGTGCGCCCCCCATTGGGCAGCCAGTCGGCGACATGGGCAGTCCCATCGAAGCGTATCCCTGCGCGATTGCCGGCCACCCAGACGACTTCGCCTTCCAGTTCGAGGCCGCCGCGTCGTATGCGGCAATGCGCGGAAGATGGCGGTAGGGCAGGTCCTTCGATCATCGCTCCGCTTGCCGACATGTTGCGGATCTTGACCTTCCCGCTCGCCGTGGTGCTGGCGAGGTCGGCTATCACGAACATGTTCGTGCGCGGTGCGCGGCGCGAACAGTCCGGACGATCCGGCGTGAGCTGATAGGCAAGGGAAGGCATGGATCTTGCGGTTCTCCAACCTGTTTTCTGCCACATCATCTTCAAACTAAGTCTTCTAGGCCCTAAGTAATCCTACGTAATTTTTCCGCATGAGCACACGAAGTACCCGCGCACGCGAAAAGGCCCGCCGCCCTTTCGAGCGACGAGCCCCTTCGCCAATCGGGTGACCGATTATCTTAACGAAGCAGCGAGAGAACGTTCTGCTGGCTCTGATTGGCCTGTGCGAGCATGGCACCCGAAGCCTGGCTCAGGATCTGGGCCTTAGCGAGAGCGGTCGTCTCAGCCGAGTAGTCCGTATCTTCGATCCGCGAACGGGCGTCGGACAGGTTGGTGATGTTGCTGGAAAGGTTGTTCACCGCCGATTCCAACTGGTTCTGCGATGCACCGAGGTTGGCGCGGGTCGTCGAGATCACCTTGATGGCATCGTCGAACAGGGCAAGTTCGCTACCGTCGCCGGCTAGATCTGTCACATCGACACCAAAAGTGCCGGTAGCAGCGATGAATGCTGCGTTATTAGCTAAGCCTGCGCCAAGATTTATTTCGACCGTATCGCTTGCATTTGCGCCAGCCTGAATAGTGATTTTGTTCTCTACAGCAGGGTCTAGGGTCCCTGGCGTAGCTGCCGATTCACCACCGGCGAACAGCTTACTACCGTTGAATTCGGTATTGTTCAGAACGCTTTGGATTTGCGTATTCAAAGCATCCATTTCGGCCGCAAGGTTTGTTTTGTCATCAGCGGAATAAGTCCCATTGGAAGCCTGGACGGTAAGTTCGCGCTGGCGCTGCAACATGTTCGTGACTTCATTGAGCGCACCTTCGGCGGTCTGCGCCAACGAGATACCGTCATTGGCGTTGCGGATGCCCTGGTTCATGCCGCGGACCTGCGAGGTCATGCTGGTCGCGATGGCGAGGCCGGCGGCGTCGTCCTTGGCGGAGTTGATGCGCTTGCCGGTCGACAGGCGCTCCATCGCGGTGCCCAGCGCCTTGCCGGCCTGGGTCGAGGCGTTGGCGGCTTTCATCGAGGAGATGTTGGTGTTGATCACGTTCATGGCAAAAATCCTTCTGGTCTATCGATCACTGCCCCTGGTCAGGATGCGGCAGCCAATACCAGACCGACCTGCTCACCGGAAATTTAAGTGCTTGCCGGGGCAGGGATTTGCCGGGTTCGCAGCCTTCTAGGTAAAAATACGAGGTCTAAAATTAGCCATTCCTTGGCCGTCAAGGACGCAAAAGCCTTCGTGTCGTTAAGACATGCCAATCGGGGGCACCAATGGACGGACTGAACACAACCACGATTTTTTCGCGCAAGCACGCCTCGCTGGAGTCGCGGCTGGCCGGAATCGCCTCGTCGCTCTTCATGAAAAAGCCGGTGACACTGGCCGATGAGAGCGATGCGAGCGCGAGCCGGGATGCGCGCAGCATCGTGGTGACTCGATCGGACGTGGCGGCGTTTGCACGGTCGGGCCAAGGTGGCACTCTTTATTATAAGGACCCCAACGCCGAAAGCAGCATCGCCGCACTGGTCGCGATGATCTATGCTGGCCAAGGCCCCGTGGCTGCCGATCCCGCCATGCTTTCGATCATCGCTCTGGCTGATCGGCTGGCCCGAACCGAAATTCCCGTCCTGATCAACGGACCGACCGGCACCGGCAAGGAAGTCCTGTCGACCTTCATCCATGCGCGCAGCGATCGGGCGGACAAGCCGTTCATTGCCGTCAATTGCGCCGCGATCCCCGAAACGATGCTCGAAGCCATGCTGTTCGGTCACGAGAAGGGATCGTTCACCGGCGCCAATGCCGCGGGCGAAGGCTTCTTCCGCGCGGCCGATGGCGGCACGCTGCTGCTCGACGAAATCGCGGAAATGCCGCTGTCGCTGCAGGCCAAGCTGCTGCGTGCCCTTCAGGAAGGCGAAGTCGTCCCCATCGGTGCGACCCGCCCGGTGAAGGTGGACGTACGCATTATCGCCTGCGCCAACCGCGATCTTCCCCACGAAGTCGAGCAGGGCCGCTTCCGTGCCGACCTTTTCTATCGCCTCAACGTCTTTCCCGTCAGCATGCCTGCCCTTCGCGAGCGTCCGGCGGATATCGCTCCGCTCGCCTTCACCATGCTGCTGCGCCATGCACCCAAGGGCGAAGCGATGCCGTGGATCGGCGATGCCGCGCTCGACACGCTGCGTGCCTATGCATGGCCCGGCAATGTGCGCGAGCTGGAAAACGTGATGCGGCGCGCGCTTCTGCTTGCACAGGGCCAGAGCGAGATCGCGCCCGAACACATCGTGTTCGACATGGCCGCGCGACCGGTCGCCTGCGAGACGGCCCCGGCCGCTACCATGCCAGACGCCATGGAGGCGGTGGCCGACGCGAAGGGCCAGGCCGCTCCGGCGAAACTTTCCAAGATCGTGAAGCTCAGCGAAGCGCGCGCGATCATGGACACTCTTGAATCGGTCGGCGGACACCGCGCGAATGCCGCGCGTGCGCTGGGCATCAGCGAGCGCACCTTGCGCTATCGTCTGGCGTCCTTCCGTGAAGCCGGCATCGCTATGGGAGCGGCACGATGAACCCGGTAGGCGGCATCGGCGGCGGCGGATCGATCGAACAGATCATCGCCATGCGCCAGCAGATCATCGATCGGTCGAAGGTTCTGACCGATCTCCACCAAGCCAAACCGGCGGCGCCGACCGAGGCGGGCGGCGTTGGCGCAACGCAGGCCCAGCCGACCAGTTTCGGAGATTCGCTCAAAGGTGCGCTCGACAGCGTCAATGCGGCACAGAGCCGCTCGGGCGAACTCACCGCAGCATACGAGCGCGGCGAGACGACCGACATCGCCAAGGTCATGCTGGCCCGCCAGGAAGCGGGCGTGGCCTTCGAAGCAACTCTCCAGGTGCGCAACAAGCTGTTGTCCGCGTACCAGGAAACCATGCGAATGGGGATCTGATAGATGAGCGACCTCGTTCCCGCCACGATGCCCGCACAAGGTAACGGGGGCATGTCGGCCAATCTCAGCGGCGGCACGATCGTCGATCGCGCCAAGGCGCTGACGGTGCAGCCGGGCGTAAAGAAGATGCTCCCCTGGTTCGCCGGCACGGCGGGCCTCGGCGTTCTGGCGCTGACTTGGGCGGCCATGTCGCCGGCACCGCAGCGCATGCTGTATTCCTCGCTCGACGATGCCGAACGTGCAAGCGTGGTCGAAACGCTCGATACGGCGGGCATCGCCTACACGATCGACAACAATTCCGGCGCGCTGACGGTGGGCGAGGACGATCTGTATCGTGCGCGCATGCTGGTCGCATCGGACGGTTCGCTCGCCGCGCCCGAAAGCGGGCAGCAGATGCTCGAAAACCTGCCGATGGGCGCCAGCCGGACGCTGGAAGGCGATCGCCTCCGGGCGGCGCAGGAACGCGAGTTGGTGCTGACCGTCATGGAAATCGACGGGGTGGAGGCGGTGCGCGTCCATCTTGCCAAGGCCGAACGCTCGGTCTTCGTGCGCGAAGATGTCGATCCTTCGGCATCGGTTATGGTGCGCATGGCGCGCGGGCGCCAGCTAACCGACAGCCAGGTCACCGCCATCACCAACCTCGTCGCCGCATCGGTGCCGGGGCTGGGGACGGAATCCGTCAAGGTGGTGGACCAGCACGGCAAACTTCTGACCCAGCCGCGCGATCCCAATAGCGGAAGGCTCGACCTTCAGGCGCAGCTCGAAAGCAAGCTCAACGCGCAGGTCAATCAGCTGCTCGCCCCGATGTTCGGGGCCGAGGCATTCTCGGCACAGGTACAGGTCGAGCTCGACATGAACGAGGTCACCTCCGCGCGCGAAAGCTACGACAAGGACGGCACGATACGCCGCGAGACGACGCAGCAATCTCAAACTGCGGGCGGCCCGGCGGGCGGCATTCCCGGCGTTCTCGCGAACACCCCTCCCGCCGACGCGGAGGCCGAGCAGCGCGCGCCGGAAGACGCCCAGCAGGCCGAAGCCGGTGGCACGGGCGAGAGCAGCGCCACGCGTGTTTACGAGATGGGCCGCGAGGTCTCGGTCTCCAATCTTACGCCGGGTTCGATCAAATATCTCTCGGTCGCCGTGGCGATCGACCAGGCGGCGCTGGCCAAGGCGAGCGCGGCGGATATCAACAAGGTCAAGGAATTGGTCACTGCCGCCGTGGGCGCGCGGGCCGACCGGGGCGATCAGGTGACCGTGATCATGCGCCCGTTCGAAAAGGTCGAGGAGGAAGTCATTCCCTTCTACGAGACCGGCTGGTTCGCCATGGCGGTGCGCAATGGAGTCGCGATCCTGGCGGTTTTGCTGGTCCTGCTGCTGGCGGTTCGCCCCGCGATCAAGGCGCTGAAGGGCCGGACGGAGCCGGTCAAGGAAGGCGAGAGCGACGAAACGCTGCTGGTCGAGGGACCGGATGGAACTTTCGTTCCCGAAAGCAAGCCGGGCCTCGATCGTGAAGCGCTCGATGCGCAGATCGAACTCGCCCAGCGGATCGCGCGTGAGAACCCGGACGACGCGGTGCTCGCCCTGCGCCGCCTGCTCGCCGACAATACTCAGCAGGGACAACCGGCATGATCCAGTCAGATATCCCCCAGCCGGATACCGCGCTCTCCGCCGAACCTGCGGTGCCCGCGCTGCTGGGCGCCGACAAGGCCGCCATCATGGTGATGCTGTTGTCGGAAGAAGATGCCTCGCGCATCCTGTCCCAGCTTACGCCCGACGAATTGCGCCAGATTGCCACCACCATGGTGGAAATGGGCGAAATCGAACCGCGTGCGATTTCCGATGCCATTGCAGGCTTCTCGCATTCGACAGAAGGCAAGGGCATCTCCGCTCATGGCCGCATCGACAATGTACGCCGTATGCTGGAAGGCGCGGTGGGCGAAGTGAAGACCGAAAACCTGATGCGTCAGGTTGCGCCCCAGGAACAGGAAATGAGCCAGCCGGCGCTCGGCCTGTTGCGCTGGTTGGAACCCAAGATCATCGGCGAGATCCTGGCCGACGAACACCCCCAGGCAATCGCAGTGCTGCTCCTGCAGCTCGACAGCGACGTGGCGGCGGCTGCGCTCTCGGCTCTGCCCGAGCATCTGCATACTCCGGTGCTGCACCGCGTGGCGCGGCTGGGCCCGGTTTCGCGCCAGGCGATCGGCATCTTGGAACAGACTCTCAACGCCAAGATCGAAAGGCTGCACGGTGCGATTCCGCTGACCATGGGCGGGGTTCGCCAGGCCGCGGAGATCATCAACAGCTCGCATCGCAGCGTCGAACAGCGCGTGATGCCTTCGATCAGCGAGATCGACAAGGATCTCGCCAAGGAACTCGAGAACGAGATGTTCAAGTTCGAGCATCTGTTCGCGCTCGATACGAAGATGATGGGAACGCTTCTGCGCGAAGTCGAAAGCGATGTCCTCATTCTGGCCCTGAAGGGGCTGGAAGAGCCGCAGCGCGACCTCTTCTTCGCGGCCATGTCGAGCCGCGCGGCCGACGGCCTGCGCGACGAAATCGAAAATCGCGGCCGGGTTCGCAAATCGGAAGTGGACGTGGCGCAAAAGGATATCGTCGCGATCGCCAAGAAGCTGATCGAAAGCGGCGACCTAATCATAGGCGATGGCGGCGACGACTATGTCTAGGATCGCCTACGCGGATCTTGGTCGTCCCGGCGCTTTCACACCGAGTGTGCGATATACTCGCACGCCGGAAGTGGCGGCACCCGAACCGGTCGCGGTCGATCCTGCCGCCGATGCCTATGGCATTGGATATCGCGAAGGGCATGCTGCCGCACGTGCCGAAGCCGAGGCGGAACTGATGCGCGAACGTCAGGAGCGCGCTCGTATCGAATTGGCCTTTGCCCGCTTCGATGCCGAAAGCGCGCTTGCGCTGCGCGAGAATCTGAGGACCACCGTTCTTGCCCTTTGCGAGGATGCGGTTCTGCCGCTGGCGCTCGATCGAGACGGGCTCGCTCGCCGGATCGAAGCGGCTGCGGCGATGTTCCAGCGCCGCCATGACGAGAGGACTATCCTCATCCACCCGGACGATCTCGCGCTGGTCAAGGACAGCGTCTCCGATGCCCTCGAACTCGTGCCCGATCCCAGCGTCGAGCGCGGAGGGCTGCGGGTCGAAACCGAGGATGGCGGTGTCGAGGACGGTCCCGAACAATGGCGCCGTGCAATTGCGGAGGCGCTCGATTCATGCGTGCCCTGATAGAGGCGACACTGAAAGAATGCGGAGGCGGCGGGAGTTTCGATCTCGCGCCGCGCCGCTTCGGCCGTGTCGTGGCCTGCGACGGGGGTTTGATCGAAGTGTCCGGCCTGGGCGTTCCGATCGGCACGCTCTGCGCCATCGCGCAGGGCCGCGGGGTCGAACATCGGGCCGAGACGATCGGATTTCGCAACGGCCACACCATGATGATGATGCTGGGCGATACGGTCCTGCTGCGTCCAGGTGCGGTGGTCAGGCCCGAAGGCAGTCCCGGAATGCTGGCCGTGGGCGAGGATTTTCTCGGCCGCTCGGTCGATGGGGCAGGGCGCCCCATCGACGGCAAGGGTCCGGTCGGCGCGACCGTGTCCTGGCCCGCAGGTGGCTACCGGGTCGATGCGCTCGACCGGGCAAGCGTGACCGAACCGATGGATGTCGGGATCCGCTCTCTGAACGCACTGACCACGTTCGGAGTGGGGCAGAGGATCGGGATCATGGCCGGATCGGGCGTCGGCAAATCGGTGCTGATGGACATGATCGTCCACGGGGCGGATGCCGATGCGATCGTGGTCGGCCTGATCGGGGAACGCGCGCGCGAAGTCTCCGATTTCGTCAACCGCTATATGGGCGGGGAACGCGCCGCGCGCACCGCCATCGTGGCCGTACCCGCCGATCATGCAGCCAATCTGCGTTTACGCGGAGCGATGCTGGCGACCAGCATGGCCGAACATCTGCGGTCCAAGGGTAAGCGCGTGCTCCTTATATTGGACAGCCTCACACGCGTAGCGCACGCTGCGCGCGAGATCGGCATCCTGCTGGGCGAGCCTGGCGCGGCGCGGGGCTATCCCCCTTCCGCCCTGGCGACGATCACCAAGCTGATCGAACGCGCCGGAAACTCCGCTGAAAGCGGCGGATCGATAACGGGCATCTACACCGTCCTTGCCGATGGAGACGATCAGAACGATCCGGTCGTGGATACGGCGCGCGCCATTCTCGACGGACATATCGTCCTTTCGCGGGAGATCGCGCAGCGTGGACAATATCCGGCGGTCGATATCGGCGCATCGCTGAGCCGCGTCATGAACGACATCGTTCCGCCCGATCACGAGAAGATCGCACGCCGTTTCCGCGCGCTGACCGCAGCCTACGAGGCGAACCGCGATCTGGTGATGATGGGCGCCTATCGCCCGGGAATGGACAAGCTGCTGGACGAGGCCATCGCGCTGCATCCGCGCATGGTCGATTTTCTGTCGCAGGGAACGCGAGACCAGGTGACGCTGTCGCAAGCGGCCGATCAGATGCTGGAATTGCTCGCCCATGCCGCCTGACAAGCGCAAGCTGAAGCGCGCCAGACTGATCGAGCGCGTCCGTACGGTCGAGAAAAGCCGCTCCGCGCTCGCGGCGTCGGAGGCGGAAGCCCTGCGGGAACGTCTGTTCGGGGTGGCCGAGCGCACCCGATCGCTGGCGCGTTATTACGCCGAAAAGGACGATGCGCTGACCGGCATGGACCTGCGCAGCGGAAAGGCGATGCAGGACCAGCTCGAACATCTCGTCGCCGTAAGTTCAAAACAAGCCGCCGAAGCGGAGAAAAGATCCGACGCGACACTGGGCGATCTGGCGGCGGCGGAACGGCGACGCAAGCGCGCGTTCGAGGATCGGCGCGATCTGGTCAAGGCCATCGTCTCTCATCTTTCCCAGTCTTAGAAGGTGGGTCGTGCCGGTTTGGCACGCTTCTTGATAGAATATCCGTGACAGCCACACGGATATACGATGATCAACTCGCTCTCCTTTTTGACCTCGCTCGAAACGCCTTCCAAGCTGAGCTTTTCCGCCGAATTTTCGGGCGAAGAAGAGGCTGGAAAGAGCGCTTTCGACGGGTTTGCGAACCTGCTCGATCAATTGGTCCAGATCGCGCCGATCGAAGGCGACGGCAAAGCTGTCGGCCTCCTTCCGCCGGCAGCTCAGGAAGCGCTGGCGGCAAGCGGCAAGGAAAGCGGCAAAGAAAGCGGCAAGATTTTGCCGGTCTTGCCGGTCTTGCCGGTCTCGTTGCCGGGCCTCGCTTCGTTGCAGGCTTTTGGGGCGGAAGACGATGCACCGCTTGATGCGTCTGGCACTCCCAAGACTATCGTGGACACACCGGCCTCCATGACGGCGAAAATCGTCGAACTGCCCGTCGGACGCCTCGACGCGGCGCGCCTGGCGCAAGGCGCGGCCCTAGCGCAGGCAACGCCTTCGGTATCTGCGCAGAATCCCGCGGCGGATTTGACGACGCCGACAGCAAATGTCCTGCCGGTCGAACCGAAGATCTCTCCGGCCGCGAACCTCGCAACGCTTCCTGCCGCCTCGTCTTTTGGCGCTCCTGGCGCTGCCTCGCCCGTCGCCGCTCTTGTTGCCGCTTCGGCTGTGTCGACCGCCTCGACGACCGCTTCGCCTGTCGGCATTCCTGCCGCCGTTTCGCCCTTCGCCACTGTTGCTACCGCGTCGCCTGTCGGCACTCTTGCTGCCGCTTCGGCCCTGTCGACCGCCTCGACGCAATCGCTCACCGACACGCCGGTTTCCGCCATCACTATCGCAGCCGCACCGACGACTTCGGTGGCCATGTCCGCACGCATCGAGAAAGCTGCTGTGGTGGACCTTCCGGTGTCGGCCAGCGAAACTGCGCGCCGTATTCTCAGCACGGGCGAAGATGCTCCGACACCCGCGCCGGTCCCCGCTACCCGCGCCGTCCTCGCGACCTCGTCCGAAACCGGGGCGCAGACCGCCGCCGCAGCGACGGCGCTTTCCCCGATGGTGGCCAAGAGCGATGCGAAGCCGGGCCCTGTCGCCCAGGCCGCCGCCCTCGCACCCGTCGCTTCCGCGAAAACCGAAGGCGAGGCGGACACCGCGCGTCCGGTCGAAGCCGTCCAGGCTCCCACCCGTCTCGCTGCCCATGCCGAGATGCCCCGTGTCGAACCCGCGATCGCCGCGCCGAATGCTCCGGCCAGTACGCCGACCGGGACCGAGGCGATTACGCGCGCCGCCGATCTTGCCCGTCCCGACGCCTTCGCAGCCATCGACTCGATCGCCCGCATGGTCGATCGCCTCTCCGCCGCCCGCGATTTCGGCGTCGTGCCGACGGCGGCCATGGCTGTGATGCACAAGGAATTCGGCGAGCTTTCGATCGCCATCGACCGGATCAGCGATACGCTTCAGGTCGAAGTCGCAGCCAAGGATGGCGAGGCGCAGCGCGCCCTTGCCGCGGCGCTTGCCAATGAGCGCGCCGCCGCCCTTGCCGGCGATCGCGGCCCGCAGCGCAGCTTCGAAGCGCAGCAGGGTGCGGCGCAGGGTCATACCAATGGCAATGGTGCGGGCCAGTCCGCTGCCGGAGCCGATCGCGGCACCGCCGACACTTCGGGTCAGGCCGCTTCGAACAATGGGCAGTCGCAGCGCGAGGGCCAGGGCCGCGAGCGCACCCGGCCCGAAGGCCAGCCGCTTCATGCTCGCAACCCCGCCGCTTCCGACCGTCCGTCCGCCAGCGACGACGGCCGCTACGCCTGACCACAGATAGACACGTTTAAACACAGGGATTGATCATGTCCGACGCGAAAACCGACACCGCAGAGCCCAAGAAGAAGGGGGGCTTCATGAAGAAAGCGCTGATCGCGCTCGTCCTGCTCGGGGCGGGCGGCGGTGGCACTTACGGCGCCTTCGCCATGGGTATGCTGGGCGATGCCGGCCATGAGAAGGAAGACGACACTCCCAAGCTCGTCCTGAAGGGCGAGGAGGATCCCTATCCCTTAGGTGCCGCCGAAGCCGAGAAGGACAAGGTCAAGGTCGTCCATGGCACGGGCGGCAGCAAGTATCGCACCGCCTATTACAACTTCACTGACGAATTCACCTCGAACCTCGCCGGTGGCAGCGCTCTGGTTCAGGTCAGCCTGGCCGCCTCGACGAATTACGACGGGCGTGTGCTGATGTGGCTGCAGGAGCACGAGACGGCGCTGCGCTCGCGCGTGCTGGCCGAACTGGCCACCACCGACGAGATGCAACTCATCGATGTGCGCGGCAAGGAAGAGCTGCAACAGCGCCTGACGAAGGCGATGAACGAGGTGCTGGAGGAGCGTGAGGGCTTCGGCGGCGTCGAGAACGTCTACTTCCGGTCCTTCATCGTCCAATGATCTCCGAAAACTTCCCCGATACCGCGACAGCGAAGCGCGCTGCCCGTCATTGCGACGAGTTGTTGAGCCGCGCCGCGACGCCGGTCGATCTCGAGACCGAATTCGCACGCCTCGTTCGCCAGATCGGCGATCAGGCGCAGCCGCTGCTGGCCGAATTGTGCGACAATCGCGGCCTGACGGTGGCGATGGGATCGATCGCGACGGTTCCCGCCGCAGACTGGCTGGCCCAGTTGGGCGCGGGCGGATTGCACGGCTTCTATTCGCTCGGCCAGGATACGCGCGGCGCACTGGTTTCGACGAATGTCGGCGCGCTGGTCGCTCAGTTCGAGCGTATTCTGGGCGGTACGGGCGAAGTCGACGAGTTGTGCGACACGCTGCCTTCTTCGGCGGCCTGCTTCGCGCGCCAGTTCGAAGGCAAGATCAATTCCCTTCTCCAGCGCGCCAGCGACCGTCGCGAATTCGCGCTCAGCGCGACCGGCGAACACGCACACGAGATTCTGCCGATCGCGGGGACCGAAAAGGTCTGGACCGCAACGCTTACCGCGACGCCCAAGGACGCGACGACCGGCTGGGAAATCCGGTTCGCACTGTGCCAGTCGACGCTGATCGAGCTGGTCGGCTCGCGCGCCGTCTCGCCTGCTACCGGTCGTTCCATCGGGGCGCGTGGGCTGGACGGATCGGCGATCGGCAATGTCGATCTGCCGTTGCGTGCGGTGCTGGTCGATGTACCGATGGCGATTTCGCGCATCGCGCAGCTGACCGAAGGATCGATGATCCCGGTCGCCCTCCAGCGCAACGTTCCGGTCCTGATCGGCAACACGACCATCGCCCATGGCACCGTCGGCGAACTCGACGACCGGGTCGCCATGGAACTCACGCATACGAACTTTGACACTAATTTCTCGGGGAATTCCTGACATGTCCTTTTTGAACGACGGCTTCAGCCTGATCCAGGATATCGACGTCCGCCTGACGGTGGAACTGGGCCGGAAGAATATGCGCCTGCGCGATGTTCTTGCACTGGGCGAATCCAGCGTGATCGAACTCGACCGGCTCACCGACGACCCGTTGGATATTATGGTTAACGGCAAGCTTATCGCGCGCGGCGAAGTCGTGGCGCAGGGCAATCGCTTCGCCATCCGCGTGCTGGAACTGGTCGGCGCATCGGGCGAAGCCTCGTCCGAGCGCCGCGCTCCTCCCATCACTGCCGCGCCCGTCCAGAACCCGGAAGAAGCCATCTGATGTTCTGGTACGTCCTCAAGCTTCTGGTCCTGCTGCCGCTGATCGGCCTCATGATCTGGGGCACGCTGAAGCTCGCCAAGAAGATGCAGGGCCAGTTCGGTGCGCCTTCGGGCGGAGCCAAGGCGGTGCGTATCGTCGAGACGACCATGCTTTCGCCCACGCTGCGTCTCGCGGTGATCGAATTTCACGGCCGCGAAATCCTCGTCTCCACCTCCAAGGGCGGCCTCACCCGCCTCGCCGAAGCGCCTGCTCGCCCATCCGAGCACTCGGCCGAACCCGCCATCTCGCAGGAAATCGTCCAGTGATCGCACGCCTTTGGAAAGCAGGCGCGGCTCTCGTCGCGCTGAGCTACCCCACGCTGGTCAACGCGCAGGTCGGCACCGCTGCGGCCACCGGCGGCGATACCGCCGTCTCTGGCGCGCTCGACCGTGCGTTCGGCCAGCTTTCGGGCGCCGGTGGTGAACCGCTGAGCCTGTCGCTCCAGCTGCTGCTGGTGATGGGCCTGCTGACGATTCTGCCGGCGCTTCTTTTGATGATGACCAGCTTCACGCGTATTATCGTGGTCCTCGCGATCCTGCGCCAGGCCCTAGGCCTACAGCAATCGCCGCCCAATCAGGTGCTGATCGGGATCAGCCTGTTTCTCTCGCTCTTCATCATGGCGCCGACGCTGGACCGCGTGAACGAAGCAGCCATCGCGCCCTATTCCGCAGGCCAGATCGGCGCGGAAGTCGCGATCGAGCGGGCGGGCGACCAGTTCCATGCGTTCATGATCCGCCAGACGCGCGAATACGACCTCGAAATGTTCGCGGACATCGCCGATGCGGGCCAGTTCGCTTCGCCCCAGGACGTTCCGTTTTCGATCCTGCTGCCCGCCTTCGTGACCAGCGAATTGAAGACCGCTTTCCAGATCGGCTTCATGCTGTTCCTTCCCTTCCTCGTGATCGACCTCGTCGTGTCCAGCGTTCTGATGAGCCTGGGTATGATGATGATGAGCCCGATGATCGTTTCGCTGCCCTTCAAGCTCCTGCTCTTCGTCCTGGTCGACGGATGGGCGCTGCTGATGGGTTCGCTCGCCTCAAGTTTTGGATGATCCGACAATGGACGAAAGTGCCCTTCTTCTCTCTATGGCCGATCGCATGCTCTGGATTGCAGCGCTCGTCGCGGCTCCGATCCTGCTGGCGAGCCTCGCCATCGGCCTCGTGATCGGCCTCGTTCAGGCGGCCACCTCGGTCAACGAACAGACGCTGACCTTCGTCCCCAAGCTGGGTGCGGTGGCCTTCGTGCTCGTCATTCTGGGCGCTTCGATGATGGCGCTGGTGGGCGATTTCACGCAGGATATCTTCGCCGAAATCGCGCGGATGGGCGGCTGAGGCCAGACGCGTGATCGGGCTCGACTTCGGACTTGGCGCTCTCGAGCAGGACATGTGGCGGGTCGTCTTCCTGATGACGCGCCTCGGTGCCGCCCTGCTTGCCGCGCCCTTTTTCGGAGCGTCCGCCGTACCCGTAGCAGTGCGCGTAGCGATGACCGGGGCGCTTGCCATCTTCGTGTCGATCTGGATGCCGAACGTGCAGACGCCCGAAGCGCTGATCAGCGCCGAAGGCATGCTCGCGATCGCGGGCGAAGTGATCGTGGGCCTTGCCCTCGGCTTCATCCTCCAGCTCGCTTTCGCCGCGCCGACCGTGGCCGCCGAACTCATCAGCGGGGGCATGGGGATGAGCATGGCGATGACGACCGATCCGAGTTCGGGCGGGTCGACCACCGCTTTCGGCCAGTATTTCATCATCGTGCTGACGCTCATCTTCCTTGCAACGGGGGCGCACCTGCACTGGATCGCCCTTGTAACCGAAAGTTATAACGCTTTTCCGCCCGGCCAGACATGGCTCGGCCCCGAACGCTTCGCCGCCATTGCCGGTTTCGCCAGTTTCATGTTCGAGACCGCGCTCAGGATCGCGCTGCCCGTCACGCTGATCCTGTTGCTGGTGCAGGTCCTCACCGGCATTCTGAGCCGCTCGGCTCCTTCGCTTAACCTGTTCGCGCTTGGCCTGCCCGCGGGCGTTCTGGCCGGCATGGCGGCGCTGATCATTTCCGCGCCGCTGATCTACGATCAGTTCACCGGCCTCGTTGCCGACGGGCTCGACCAGACCGAAAGCATCCTGGCACCATGAGCGAGCAGCCCGCAGGCGAAAAGACTTTCGCACCGACAGAAAAGCGGCTGACCGATGCCGCCAAGAAGGGCGACGTCCTGCGTTCCAAGGATGCGGGCACGGCAGCGGTGATGATCTTGGGCGGAGCTTGGCTGGCATTCGCCGGGCCATGGCTGCTGGGCGATCTGCAGGGTCTGGCGCGCGAGGCGTTCCAGTTCGACGTGCGCGATCTGCGCGATTTCGGACCCGAGACGCTGCTGATGGAAGGCCTGCTGCTGACGGTCCCCGCCATCCTGACGCTGGCCGTGCCGGTCATCATCGTTACGCTGATTTCCCAGCTCGCTTTCGGACGTGGCCGTTTCGTGACCGACAATCTCAAGGCCAAGGGCAATCGCATCAATCCGTTGAACGGGCTGAAGCGCATGTTCGGCCCCCAGGGCGCGATCGAGATGGGCAAGGGCCTGCTCAAGATCGTTCTTCTGGGCGCGATCGCCGTGTGGTGGTGGTATTCCAGCATGGAGACGCTGATCGGATTGGGGCGGGGCAATCTGTCCGCCCAGCTCTCGGCCGCCTGGGACGCGATCGTCTCGCTGATCTTCGCGCTGTCCGGCGGGCTGGTCATCATCGCGCTGGTCGATCTGCCGATTCAGTGGGTGCGCCAGCAGGGCCGCCTCAAGATGACGCATCAGGAAATGCGCGACGAAAACAAGGAAAGCGAAGGCTCGCCCGAAATGAAGGCCGCGCGCCGCCAGCGCCAGCGCGATATCGCCACCGGCTCCGTCGCGGGCGCCATGCGCGATGCCCAGTTCGTCATCACCAACCCGACCCATTTCGCGGTCGCGCTGACCTACGATCCCATGAAGGCGTCCGCACCCATCGTCCTTGCCAAGGGACGCGGCGACAAGGCGATGGCGATGAAGGAACTGGCGCGCGAGATGGAATTGCCGACGCTGGAATATCCGCAGCTGGCGCGTTCCGTCTATTACACCACGCGCGAACGCCAGGTGATCTGCGAGGATCTCTATGGCGCGATCGCTTCTGTCCTCGCCTATGTCATGAGCCTCAAGCGCGGCGAGACGCCGCTGATGCCTGAAATCGACGTGCCCGAAGCGCTGCGCTTCGATACAGAAGGGCGGGTATCGGTGGCTCAGGCGGTTAATCCTGGAGCGGCAGCGCCGTTATAGAACCTATGAATGTCTCCGCCTCAAACATCGCCAATTCGCTGGGCATAGGCAGCGGTATCGACATGACCGGGCTCGCCTCGCAATTGGCGGAGGCGCAGTTTGCCGGACGCAATGCGCGGCTGACTCAGAAATCGGAAACGCTGGAACGCCAGATCTCGCTTGCGGGATCGATCCGAAGCTCCCTGAGCCAGTTTGCCAGCGCGCTGGGCGATCGACTGCGGACCGGCGATCTGGCGCCCACGCCGAGCATTACGAATTCCGCCGTCGCGAAGGTCTCGGCACCCGTCGGCGGGCAAGGCAAGGGCATTTACTCGCTCGAAGTCACCCAGATCGCCAAGACTCAGACCATGACCACCCCCAGCTATGCCAGCGCGACGGCGGGCGTGGGTGCGGGCACGATGACGATCCGCTTCGGCGCGACCACCAATGCCGGCTTTACCGAGGATACGGCGCGCACGCCGCTGGAACTCACCTTCGCGCCCGGCGCGACCCTGTCCGAAGTGGCGGGGGCCATCAATTCGCAGAACGCCGGGCTTTCGGCCTATGTCGCCCAGACCGATGCGGGCGCGCAGCTCGTCATCAAGGGGGCGGAAGGGGAAAAGAACGGCTTCGTGATCGATGTCGCGGAGGATGCCGCAGAGCCCGGCCTTTCCGCGCTTGCCTGGCGTCCGGGGGACGATCCCGCGCGGCTGGTGCAGGCCTCGGCCGATGCGAAATACACGCTCGACGGCGTTGCGCGCAGCAGCGCCAGCAACACGATCGCCAGCGCGGCCCCCGGCCTGTCACTGGAACTGACCGCGACCAATATCGGCGCACCGGCCACCATCACCTTCTCCAATTCCAAGGCCGCGCTCACCAGCGTGATGCAGGACATTACCGGCGCGCTGAACGAGATCGTGGGAAGTTTACGCGAAGCGGTCGATCCTATGACCGGAGAATTGTCGCGCGATAGCGGCGCCCGTGCGCTCAGCCGCACTTTGTCGGGCCTCGGCACGGTGGAGATCATGCCCAATGCGCCCGCTGGATCGCCCCGCACCCTTGCCGAGCTCGGCCTGTCGATCGGACGCGACGGGAGCTTCACGCTCGATACGAAGCGGCTGACCGACATGATCGAGCGCGATGCCGCGGGCGTCTCCGCCATGTTTACGACGGGGATCAACGGCGTTTATTCCACCATCGACCGGTTGGCGCGTGCCAATTCTTCTTCGACCGATCCGGGATCGCTGGGCGGATCGATTGCCCGCTACCAGTCGCAATCCCAGACCGTTGGTCGAGATCTCGAAAAGCTAAGCGAACAGATGGAGACGCTGCGCAGCACCATGATCGCGCGCTTCGCAAAGGCCGACAGCAATGTCGCGGCCTCGCAATCGACCCTGTCGTTCTTGCAATCGCAGATCGACGTGTGGAACGCGCAGAAGAACTGACATGCTGGCCCGCACCAAACCCCGCGACGCGTATCGCGAAGCCGATTTCGACGCGCGCCTCATGGGCAGCTCGCGCGAGAACCTGGTATTGTTCTGCATCGAGGATTTCGTCCAGACCCTGGGCGCGCTCGAAATCGCCGAGGCCCGCAGGGACCGGGCCGCGCGCAGCCGTTCGCTGACCCGCGCGATCACGGCGCTGACCGCACTCGAACTGGGCGTCGATCGCACTGCGCCGATGGCGGAAAGCCTGCTACATTTCTACGGGGCGGCCAAATTGCTGCTGCTCGATTCGATCCGCGTGGTCGATCTGCGGCGCATCGCCGAACTCAAGCAGGACTTCCGCGACATCGCCGTCGCCTTCGCCGGCTGAACGGCGTAGGTCCCGAGCTCGACGCGGCCCGACAAGCGCCCGCACCGATCCGGCTTTGCGTGGCTGGCCGGGTGCGATACGAAGGGCTGCAGCCATGCTCAAGATTTTCGTCATCGATGCCGACGCGGCCCGCCGTACCCAGATCGGGCGCGCACTGGCGGAGCACGACGCGCATGCCGAACCGTTCGAATCGCTCGACGAGTTCGAGCAATACACGCCCGCCGACGGTCTGATCCTGGTCCATGACCGCGACGATATGATCGGCAGGCTGATGACCCATGTCGAGCGCACGTCCTGCCTTCCCGCGATCGCCTATTCCGATGCGCCGGACCGGGTGAGAGTGGTGCGCGCGATGCAGGCGGGCGTCGCGTCCTATCTTGCTCTGCCGCTGGCGGCGGAGGAAATCGTCGCCGAATACGATCAGATCGCCGCCGAACTGCCCGCCCGGATCGAGAAGCGCCGCCGTGCCGCGGAGGCGCGCACGCAGCTCGAACGCCTCAGCCGACGCGAGCACGAAATCCTCGCCTGCATGCTCGATCACGGGACCAGCAAGGCGATCGCTCGCCATCTCGGCATCAGTCCGCGCACGGTCGAGGCGCATCGCGCCAATCTGATGGCCCGGCTCGATGTCGCGAGCACGAGCGAGGCGATCCGCATCGCTGTCGAAGGCGATGCGCTGGGAATGATGGCGAAGGAAGCGCCCGAACGGGGCGAAGCGCGGCCCTAGTCTGTCTGCTCGCCCGCGATCTTCAAGCGCAGTTTGTCGAGCGCGGAGGATTTCAGCTGGTGCACGCGCGGCACGCTGATGTCGAGAATCGCGGCGATTTCGGTAAGGTTCAATTCCTCGACAAAGTGCAGCTTGATGACCAGTTGCAGGCGCTCGGGTAGGGCGGCGATCGCGTGGATCAGTTCCTCGCGGTCCTCGTCCTGCAACAGATTGGCTTCGGCGTCGGGCTCTTCGCTGCTGAACGCGGCATCGCTGTCGGAATACATGTCATCGATGGAGTGGGTCGATGTCGAAAGCTGGAGGCGCGCCTCGTGCAATTCATCGAGCGAGAGGCCGAGAGCGCGCGCCAGTTCCTTGGGTGAAGGCTCGCGCTTCAATTCGGATCGCAATTCGTCCGCCATGCGCTCGATCCGGCGGCCAAGCGCCGCGGCTCCGCGCGCCAGGTTCGACTGGCTGCGCAACAGATCGATCATGGCGCCTCGCACGCGCATCTTGGCATAGGCGGCAAATCCGTCGTCATTGGGCCGGTCGTGGCGCTGGGCGCATTCCGTGAGCGCGATCAGGCCCGCCTGCTGCAAGTCGTCGACATCGAGCGATCCGCCGCAACTGCTTTCGTAATACCAGGCCAGCTTGCGGACCATCGGCATGAACTGCGCGATCCGCGCCGTCGCATCGGTGCCATAAGCCCGCTTCGCGGTGGTCTGCGCGGTGAAGGAGGAATGGTCGTGCTTCATGCCGCGAGTGTCTCCATTTCGGGGCT
>LUMS01000013.1_pt1 | contig 183946 bp, 172 predicted proteins | sample 729711 | NCBI WGS metagenome assembly LUMS01 (sample SAMN03860298, study PRJNA289734) | marine metagenome | biome: seawater column; feature: ocean; material: water; isolation source: Red Sea water column Station 192 - depth 25m | place: Saudi Arabia: Red Sea | collected 2011-10-15 | depth 25 m | reverse complement strand
CTCGGCCAGCAAGCCGATCACTGGCTGCTCGACGAGCCGCTGAACGGTCTCGACGCGGATAGCGTGATAGTGGTCGAGCAGCTGATTGCCGATCATCGCGGAACTGGCGGTATCGCTATCGTCGCCTCCCACCAGCCGATTACAATGACCGACGCGACCGCTCTCGATCTGAGAGAGTATCCGTGGTGATCGGAACGCTCCTGCGCCGCGATCTCGCGACGCTGCTGCCCGGCGGGAGGCGTGGCGGTACGCTGCTGCCGCTCCTTTTCTTCCTCGCCGTGGCGATGCTCTATCCCTTCGCGGCCGGGCCCGAGCCGCAAATGCTCGCCCGTACCGGCGGCGGCGTGATCTGGATCGCGGCGCTGCTGGCGGCGATCCTGCCGCTGGAGCGGTTGATTGCCGCCGACTTGGAAGCAGGCATCTTCGATCAGCTATCGCTGCGCGGCATATCCGAGGAATGGGCGATGGCGAGCCGGCTCGTCGCGCACTGGCTGGCCTTCGGGCCGCTGCTGCTCCTCGCAACGCTCCCCGCCGCCACGCTTCTCGGCCTGTCGGGAGAAACGGTTCGCGTGCTGCTGCTGGGCCTGCTCGCCGGAACGCCCGGCCTAGCCGCGATCGGCCTCGCCATCGCGGCGCTTACCGCCGCCCTGCGCCAAGGCGCGGCTCTCGCCGGACTTATGGTGATCCCGCTGGCGATCCCGATCCTGATCTTCGGTGCAGGCGCCCTGTCGCGCCCGGACACGGCGGGATTAGCCCTGACGGCCGCCATCAGCCTGGGCCTGTGTGCAGTGACGCCGTTCGTCGCCGGAGCGGCGATCAGAGCCGCACGCGAAGGCTGATCGCGCCGTTCAGTAAGGTGGCTTGTCGAGGCCCTTCGGGCTGCCGGTGAAGATCTCGTTCCCGGTCTCGGTGATGCCGATCGAATGTTCGAACTGGGCGCTCAACGATTTATCACGCGTCACGGCGGTCCAGCCGTCGTTCAACACCTTGGCATGCGGGCGGCCGCCATTGATCATCGGTTCGATGGTGAAGAACATGCCCGGCTTCAGCAGCGGCCCAGTCCCGGCCTTGGCCGCGTGAATCACTTCGGGTGCATCGTGGAACAGGCGGCCCAGCCCGTGGCCGCAGAATTCGCGCACCACGCCATAGCGATACTGGCGGGCATGGGCTTCGATCGCGGCGCCGATATCGCCGACGCGCGCGCCCGGCTGCGCGGCCTCGATGCCGAGCATCAGGCATTCGTACGTCACTTCGACCAGCCGCTTCGCCTTGAGCGAAGGCTCCCCTGCAAAGAACATCCGGCTGGTATCGCCGTGCCAGCCGTCGAGCAGCGGGGTCACGTCAATATTGAGAATGTCCCCGTCCTTGAGCGGCTTTTCACCGGGGATCCCATGGCAGACGACGTGGTTGATCGAGATGCAGCTGCTATGCGTATAGCCGCGATAGCCGAGCGTTGCAGGCGCAGCGCCGCCATCCAGCATCAGCTCGCGGATCTTGTCGTCGATCGCGGCGGTGGTCACGCCCGGCTCTACCATCGGGGCGACTTCGTCGAGGATCTGCGCTGCCAGCCGTCCGGCGCGGCGCATGCCTTCGAAACCCTCTTCGCCATGCAGCTTGATGGTGCCGTCGCGATAGACGGTCTCGCGCCCGTCGATTTCCTGATATTCTGTCATGGCGCGCGATGTAGCGATCAATCGCCCGAAATGCGAGCTTGCTTCTGCGGAGCCCGGCTGAAGGCCTCGACATAGTCGGGATGGACCGCGTCGATGACGGCGGAATCGACCGGAAAGGTAAATTCGTACGATCCCTCGGCATAGGGCCCCGCGACGTAGGGGCCGATCAGAATGCCGATCCTGTCGAAAGTCTGCGTGTTGCTCGATCCCAGAAGCACCGTCACTTCGCGCGGTTCGGGACATGTGTTGAAGGCGTTGTCCGACTGCGGATCGACCGCTTCGCCGCGACGCGTGGCCCGTTCCGCGTCGAGAGCGTCGCAGAATCTACCCCACAACGCAGTCTTGAAAGCGGCGGCGCTGCGGAACAGGTCGAGCGGGGCGCGGGCGGTATCGGCGCGCTTGTCCCAGACCAGGCTGTCATACCCGTAATTGGGATGCGCCCCGCCGGTATAGGAATAGATCAAGGCCGAAAGGCTCAGCCAGTCGGTAATGTCGGCAACCGTCTCCCACTCCTTTTCCGCAGCGTGAGGGCGAAACTCCCACCCCTCCCCGCGCGCGGCTGCCTGATCCTCCGCCGCCATTGCCTGCGCTTCGCCAAGAGCGGTCTGCGCCTCGCTTTCGAACCGCGCCGCCAGCTTTGGAATGGCATTCGCCGCTGCCGGCCAGGTGTGCGAAAATTCGGCCCGCTCGTTCTGGAGCTCGACCGCGCCGGGCTCGGCATCGGTATCATTCGCGGCATCGGCGACCGGTCGATCCGTCGTTGAGCCTGCGCCCTCTTCCAGGCCCACTTTGGCCTCGTATTCCTGCGCTTCGCTGCAGGCACCGCTCGCCAGCACACTCGACAGCAGCAAGGGAATCAGGAACAGGCGCATCGGGGGTGGGTTTCCTGTGCGAAGATTGACGTGAGGGAATAGAAGTATGAACGGCATTATGAACGCGGGCGAAGCATTGATCCAGCCCGATCGCGGGCAGGACGCGATCGCGATCCACCTGACCGATAGAAACGGCTTCGAGGGTTTCGCAAAAGGCTTGAACGCCGCCCAGCGAGCAGCGCTCGGAGCGCAGAAATTCGACGGGAGCGGCTATCAGACCGCGATCGTGCCCGATGGGGAAAGCTGGTTCGCCGTCGGCGGCGTGGCCGATCCGCAAAGCCTGTCGAGCTGGTGCCTCGCAAAGTTGGCCGAGGTCCTCCCCGAAGGCACCTATCGTTTGGCGAAGGATGCGTCGGGCGGCGATCCCGGCCCGGCGCTGCACGGCTGGCAGACCGCACAATACGTGTTCGATCGCTACAAAAAGCCGGAAAAGCCCACCGGGCCGCGCATTCTCCTGACCGAGAAGGCAGGCCGCATCGATGCGGTCCGCGCCGAGGCAGAAGCCGTCTGCCTGGTGCGCGATCTGGTCAACACGCCCGCAGAGGACATGGGGCCGGAAGCGCTGGAGGAGCGGATAGAGGCGCTTGCGAAGACCCACGGTGCCACGCTCGAAACAGTGCGCGGCGATGCGCTCGAACGCTGCTACCCCATGGTCCACGCCGTCGGCCGGGCTGCAGCGCGCCGCCATGCGCCGCGCCTGATGCATCTTACCTGGGGCAAGGAAAGCGACCCCGTGCTGGCCGTGGTCGGCAAGGGCGTCTGCTTCGATTCGGGCGGGCTCGACATCAAGGGCGCGTCGGGCATGATGCTGATGAAGAAGGATATGGGCGGCGCGGCGCATGCGATCGCGCTGGCCGGACTGATCATGGAGGCGGGCCTCAAGGTGCGGCTGCATCTGCTGGTGCCCGCGGTCGAGAATGCGATTTCGGGCGAAAGCTTCCGCCCCGGCGACGTGCTGTCTTCGCGAAAGGGGCTGACTGTCGAGATCGGGAACACCGATGCCGAGGGTCGCTTGATTCTGGGCGATGCCCTGACCCGTGCGAGCGAGGAGAATCCTGATCTGATCCTCGATTTCGCCACGCTGACCGGTGCGGCGCGCGTGGCGCTGGGTCCGGACCTCCCCGCCCTGATGGCCCGCAATGATGCGACGGCGGATGCGCTGATCGCGGCGGGCAAGGCGCATGACGATGCGCCGTGGCGTCTGCCTTTGCCCGAAGCCTACCGCGAATATCTGGCCTCCGACATCGCGGACACCAATAATGCGGCGAGCAACGGCTTTGCCGGGGCCAGCGTGGCCGGATTGTTCCTCGACAAGTTCGTCGGCGAAGGTATCGATTGGGCGCATTTCGATACCTATGCTTGGCGCCCGCAGGCCAAGCCCGGTCGCCCAAAGGGCGGCGATGCCTACGGCCTGCGCGCGGCGTGGCACATGCTCAAGGATCGCTACGGGTCGTAAGAGGGCGCAACGCCCGGTCATGCAGCCGAACTTGCGAGCCGCGCCCGAGGCGGCTAAGCGCGCCAGATTCAATCCATCAACAGGTACGATCGCCCGACTTCCGTGAGCAGGCCCGCAGACTATTCGCTTCCGACCGAAACGGTGGGCCTGACCGGTCCGGTGCGCAAACCCGCGCCCGGCACGAAGCCCTTGCGTGGCGATCTGGCGCATATCGCGCTGGCGGGCCAATATCTCGCGACGCAATATGTCGTTCCCCTCTGCCGCAAGATAGGCCCGAACAGCGTCCAGTTGCGGCTCGCCATGCGCGAAGACGCGGATATCGGGGCCAGCCTTCCCGCCGGGACGCCGGTCGAGTTGCTCGATTGCGCGGGCGAATGGGCGTGGATTGCCTGCGGACCCGAAGGGCCGAGCGGCTATGTCCAGCTCGGCGCACTCGAACCGACGGAATAGCCCATGGCCGACCGGATCTTCATCGACGGCGCCGCCGGAACCACCGGCCTGGAAATTCTCGACCGCCTGAACGGCCGTAGCGAATTCGAGCTCATCCAGCTCGACGCAGCGCACCGCAAAAGCGCGGAGGCCCGGCGCGAGGCGCTGAACGAGGCCGATATCGCGATCCTGTGCCTGCCCGACGATGCGGCGCGCGACGCGGTCGAACTGCTCGATCCTGCAAAAGGCACGCGCATCATCGACGCATCGAGCGCGCATCGCACCACCGAAGGCTGGTGCTACGGTTTTCCCGAACTGGTCGGCCGCGAACGCGTGGCCGATGCGCGCCGGGTCAGCAATCCCGGCTGCTATCCCACCGGTTTCCTCGGCCTCGTCGCTCCGCTGGTGCGCGAAGGACTTCTCCCCGCCGATTGGCCTTTCACCGTCAACGCCGTCAGCGGCTATTCGGGCGGCGGCAAGGCGATGATCGCGGATTTCGAAAGGGACGATGCGCCGGGCTTTCGCGCCTACGGGTACGATCTTCGCCACAAGCACTTGCCCGAAATGCAGGCGCGGGCCGGATTGGAGCATTCGGTGCTGTTCGCCCCTGCGGTCGTGCCGGTCTATCGCGGTATGATCGTCGAGGTGCCGCTGCATCTCGGCGCCATGGCGGGCGAACCCCATGCCGACGATCTGCGCGCTAGCCTGGCCGATTTCTACACCGGATCGTCGGTCGTGTCGGTGCGTCGCGACGGAAATCCAAGCGAACTCGTGCTTCAGCGGGAGGCCGAGCCTTGGGACGGGATGGAATTGTTCGTTTTCGGCAATGAGGGCGGCAGCAACGCCCGCCTCGTCGCCCGGCTCGACAATCTCGGCAAGGGCGCGAGCGGGGCGGCGATCCAGAATCTCAACCTGATGTGCGGCCTGCCGGAAACGACGGGTCTGTCGCCCTAGCCTGCCTGTTTTTCAGGCAGCGCTCGCCCGGTGTTTGGGCAGCAGATCGTCGCATGAGGCGATCCGATTTCAAGCCCGGCTCGCCCGACTATGCAAAAGATACCGGAATGCGCCCTTTGCCGCGCGCTTTCGATCCTCTAGGCTACCTGCGAGCGGGTCGAAACGATCTGGCACGATTCTTGGTAATCGATCCTTAAGGATCGCCCGGATCGGCGAACCGCGCAGCGCCGAAACGCCTTACAGGTTGGGGGAATTCCCGGTTTCATGAAGAAGATCGAAGCGATCATCAAACCCTTCAAGCTCGACGAGGTGAAGGAGGCGCTGCACGAAATCGGCGTGTCCGGCATCACAGTGACCGAAGCGAAGGGCTTCGGCCGCCAGAAGGGCCACACCGAACTCTATCGCGGCGCGGAATACGTCGTCGACTTCCTCCCCAAGGTGAAGCTCGAAGTCGTGGTGAGCGACGATATCGCCGAACGCACCGTCGAAGCGATCGCCGCCGCCGCTCAGACCGGCCGGATCGGGGATGGAAAGATCTTCGTCTCCTCCCTCGAAAGCGCGCTGCGCATCCGCACCGGCGAACGCGACGACGACGCCATTTAACGCCAACACCCAAGAGACATCCCGCCGCGAGGCGTAACTCGAAACCAGCAAGGAAATTGATCACATGAGCAATGCAAGCGACGTCCTCAAGCGTATCGAAGACGAAGGCATCGAATGGGTGGATCTTCGCTTCACCGATCCCAAGGGCAAGTGGCAGCACCTGACCATGGTCGCCAAGACGCTCGACGAGGATCAGCTCGAAGACGGGCTGATGTTCGACGGCTCCTCGATCGCGGGCTGGAAGGTCATCAACGAAAGCGACATGATCCTGAAGCCTGACCTCGAGCGGGTCTATGTCGATCCCTTCAGCGCCGAGCCGATGCTCATCGTGTTCTGCGACATCGTGGAGCCCTCCACCGGCGAATGGTATGCCCGCGACCCGCGCACCACCGCCAAGCGCGCCGAGGCGTTCCTGCAATCGACCGGCGTGGGCGACACCGTGTATGTCGGCCCGGAAGCCGAATTCTTCATGTTCGACGATGTCCGCTTCGAAGACGGCTATGCCGGCTCGGGCTACACGCTCGACGATATCGAGCTGCCGACCAATTCCGGCCGCGAATACGAAGCGGGCAACATGGCTCACCGTCCCCGCGCCAAGGGTGGCTATTTCCCCGTCGCGCCGGTGGACAGCGCGGTCGACATCCGTGGCGAGATGGTCTCGACCATGATCGAAATGGGCCTGCCCTGCGACAAGCATCACCACGAAGTCGCCGCCGCGCAGCACGAGCTGGGCCTCACCTATTCGACCCTGGTCGAAACCGCCGACAACATGCAGATCTACAAGTATGTCGTGCACCAGGTCGCTCATGCCTACGGCAAGTCGGCGACCTTCATGCCCAAGCCGATCAAGGACGATAACGGTTCGGGCATGCACACCCACTTCTCGATCTGGGATGGCGGCAAGCCGACCTTCGCTGGCAATGGCTATGCCGGCCTTAGCGACAATTGCCTCTATTTCATCGGCGGAGTCATCAAGCACGCCAAGGCGCTGAACGCCTTCACCAACCCGACCACCAACAGCTACAAGCGTCTGGTGCCGGGCTTCGAAGCGCCGGTCCTGCTCGCCTATTCGGCGCGCAACCGTTCGGCTTCGTGCCGCATCCCCTACGGTGCGGGCGAGAAGGCGAAGCGCGTGGAATTCCGCTTCCCCGATGCGATGGCCAATCCCTACCTCGCCTATGCCGCCTTGCTGATGGCGGGCCTCGACGGGATTACCAACAAGATCCATCCGGGCGAAGCGATGGACAAGAACCTCTACGATCTGCCGCCCGCCGAACTGGCCGACGTGCCGACCGTGTGTGGTTCCTTGCGCGAAGCGCTGGAGAACCTGGAGGCCGATCACGACTTCCTGCTGAAGGGCGATGTCTTCACCAAGGACCAAATCGACGCCTATATCGAACTGAAGTGGGACGAAGTCCTGCGCGTCGAAACGACGCCGTGCGCGGCCGAGTTCGATATGTACTATTCCGCTTAACCTTTAGCGGTTAAAGGCCAGCCTTCACCGAGCGGGGCGTCCGGAGCGATCCGGGCGCCCCAATTTTTTGTCCGGCTGCCTTAGGATCCTGTCGCGAGCGACTTTACTCGGCAAAAAACCATTTTCCTACAGGCCCATTGCGCGACTACTTGCTCCGCCTCCCTCGATTCGGCGCTGGAGGCCCCCGATGATCCGCAAGCCTTTGTTCGACTTGATCCGCCGCCTGCTCGGCCGCCCCTTTCGGCAGGACGAGGTCGATCTGATCGACGCGGCACTCGACGATCTCGACGATCCGGATTCCAAATTCCTCCACCCCCACACCATCGGCCCCGGCGGTATCGCGCTGATCAAGCATTTCGAGGGCTGTGCCCGGCGTCGCGACGACGGAATGGTGGCGGCCTATCCCGACCCCGGGACGGGCGGCGCTCCATGGACGATCGGCTGGGGCTCGACCGGGCCGGGAATCGGACCGGATACGGTATGGACTCAGGACCAGTGCGATGAACGATTCGCCCGCGATCTCGAAGGATATGCCGCCGAAGTCGCGGATGCGATCGGCGATGCTCCGACCACGCAGGCGCAATTCGATGCGCTCGTCAGCTTCCATTACAACACCGGCGCGATCGGTCGGGCGAGACTGACGCGACTGCATCGCGCCGGCGATCACTCGGCGGCGGCACGCGAGTTTGCCCGCTGGATACACGCTGGCGGAAGGGTTCTGCGCGGCCTCGTGAAACGCCGGGACGCAGAAGCACAGCTTTACCGATTCGACCGCTAATCCTTTTCTCGGACGCTCGTCTCGACTCGTCGTTACTGTGGAACCGGGTGCGAAATACGCCGTTGGGTTTCCGATCAGGAGTTAACAAATGCGTATTCTTACCAGCAGTGTAGCGATCCTCGCTCTCGCCGCGACAGGCGCGATCGCCCAAGGAAACGGCAAGGGCAACGGACAGGGAAATGGTGGCAACGATCGCGGCGGCCCGCCCGCCGCTGCCCAGGCCGGACCCGACGCGAAGGGCAATCGTGGAAACGGCAACAATAAGGGCAATGGCAACGCCGAACGCGGCGGTCCGCCGGTTCAGGCCGAACGGGGCAATGGAAACGCGGGCAACCCCAACGCGCGAAATGGCAATGGCAATGGAAACGGCAATGCCGGTGTCCGCACGCTCGAACGCGGCAACGGCCAAGGGGCAGCCAAGCAGATCGAGCGCGATTTGCGCGGAAATAACGGCAACGGAAACGGCAATCGCAACGCTGCGAACAATCGCGGCAACGGCGCGAATGACGGGCGCATTCTCGATCGCACGCTCGACCGGACCCGGGACCACTATATTCAGACCGAAGGCCGTTATGGCGGAACCTTCGGCTATGCGCCCTCGGTGATCGACGGGTGTCCGCCGGGATTGGCGAAGAAGAACAATGGCTGCCAGCCTCCGGGCCTTGCGCGTCAGCGCGCGCCTTACGGTTCGATCTACCAACCCTCACTTTTCGGGTTGTCGGGTTATGATCGCGGCAATTACTTCTACGACGATGGCTATCTGCTGCGGCGCAGTGGGTCGGATATTGCCGGTTATATTCCCCTGCTCGGCGGTGCGCTGGCGATCGGAAACCAGTGGCCGAATTCTTATGGCAGCAGCAGCCTTCCCGATTATTACGTCGATTATTACAGTCTGGGCGGGCCGCAGAACTATCGTTACGCCGACGATGTGATCTATCGCGTCGATCCGACGACGAGCGCGATCCAGTCGATCGCGGCGCTGCTGACGGGCGATCAATTTACCGTCGGCCAGCCGATGCCGCGTGGCTATGACGTCTACAACGTCCCCTCCGCCTATCGCGATCGCTATTACGACACGCCCGAAGCCAATTATCGCTACTCGGACGGATACGTGTACCGGGTCGATCCGCAGACCCAGCTGGTGGCCGCAGCCATCGACCTGCTGACCTGAACCGGAGTTTCATAATGTTCAATCGCACTTGGCGCTCTCTGGCGCTCGTCACTCTGCCTGCCAGCCTGGCTCTCGCGGCATGCAGCTCCGAACCGGGGGAAGCCCCTGCAACCGAAGCGACCGATCGGGACACGGTCGCTCAAGCGATCGCCTCTGCGGGCAATCTTTCGACACTGTCCGGCGCTCTTACCGACGCGCAGCTTGCCGGAGTTCTCGATGGATCGGGCAGCTATACGATCTTCGCTCCGACCGACGAGGCGTTCGCGGCCCTGGGCGAAAGCGGCCAGCTGCTGCTCGAAGTCGAACAGCGCCCACTCCTCGTCGGCCTGATGCGCGAACATATCGTGCCTGGCCATATCACGCCCGACGCAATCCGCCAGGCGATCGACGCGGAGGGCGGCCCGGTCACCATGACAACCATGGGCGGCGGATCGCTGACTTTCTCACGCGAAGGAGACGCGATCAGCGTTTCGCGCGATGGCACTAACAGCGCGACCTTCGCAAGCGAGGGCACGGAAGCCGGAAATGGAGTCGTCATCCCAATCGATGCCGCTCTGATTCCTCAGGGCGCCACGAATGCGGGTGCCAGCGACGAGACCGGTGCCGCCGCTCAGTAATCGCGACTGATTTCGGCCACCACGCTTTCGCGGCCGATCGTCGATACCGAAGCGAGCAGCGCCAGCCAGCTCGTGATGCGGAATTCGACTTCGGTCGCGGAATAGCCTCTGCCGTCAGTGATGATCTCGACATAGAACCGGCGGCCGAAATTCTTGCCCAGTGCAATTCCGGTTCCGCGATCGAGCGCCGGATCCGCGCTGACGATACGCAGCCGATCGAGCCCGATCGCGCTGCGCAATTGATTGATCGGATCCATCCCGCCCCCACCACGCAAGGACGCGACCGCCGCGCCCAATTGCAGCGCATCGGTAGCGGACAGGTTCGTGATCGATCCGCCGAACAGGAGGCGGGCGAGAATTTCCTCTTCGGGCAGAGCCGGGTTCGAACTGAAAGTGATTTCGGGTTCTTCCGAACTGCCCACGACGCGCACCTCCACCTCGATCCCGTCGCGCTCGCTTTCCGCGCGGATATCGAGACTGGGATCGATGGGGCGCGTGACGTCGAACTCGATCATTCCGCGCGACAATTCGAACCGTGTTCCGGCAAAGGTGTAATCGCCTCGCACCACGCGCGCCTCGCCACCGATGCGCGGATCGTCCGTCGTTCCGCGCAGACGGATATCGGCGCCCCATTCGCTGTCGAGCCCCATCCCGTCGACGTCGATACGATTGTTGCCCCGCGCATCGATCAGGTACCGCCAGGGCCGTCCGGGGGCCACGCGCTGGCCGATATCGGCGGGCCGATTGATCTCGCGCGTGGCGATGCGGGGCAGGCGCATATCCTCGGCAGCCGTGGCAAGTTGCCAGCTCGCGCGGTTGATCCGTACTCTGCCTGCGATTGTCCCGCCGAAACCGTCGGAAACGATGCGCAAGGGGCCGGTCACCGTCGCTTCGATGCCGTTGGCGTCGAGGAGTTTCGCGTTCGCCGCAGCCGCCTTGAGGTCGAGCTTGGGGCCGCGCGCTTCGAGGAAACGGCCCTGCACGCGCTCCCCCAGCCCTTCCAGATCGACCGTTCCGCTGCCCGTGACCGTTCCGCCATTGGGCGCGGTGCCCTTGAAGCGCAGCAGGCGCAGGCGCGATCCGGCGAAATTGCCGCGCACGGCAACATCGCGAATATCCGTGCCCGATAGAGAGCTTCGCACTCGTAGCGCCGTGCTGCGCAGCGACCCGCGCACGCGCGGATTGGCGAGCGTACCGGTCGCGTCCGCTGCAATGGCGACCGGGCCGGTAAGGTCGAAGGCATCCACTGCCGCAAGCCTCCACAGGCTCTCCGCTGCGCCCTGATACCGCAATTGCGCCCGCAACGCGCCGCGCCGCAATCGCTCGTCGAGCGTTCCGTCCTGCGGCAATCCGGCAATCACGGCCTGGATCCGTCCGCGCCTGATATCCTGGTTCTCCACCACTGCGCGGGCCTCCAGCCGGTTCGCAGTCAGATTGGCGACCAGCGCGAGGTCGACCGGTCGGCTCGACAAGACGAGGCCCGAGCGTGCCAGATCGTCGACCTTTACGCGCGCCTGGCCCCGCGGCAATCCATCGGCGCCCTTCGCGAATTCGATCCGGCCCGAAATCGTGCCACCGAGGCCCAAATCGGGCACGGCGATATCGGTGAGCGAAAGCGGCATCTGCGAAAGGGCCAGATCGAATGCGGTTTCGCCGCCTCCGAACCGTCCTGATGCAAGCACGCCGCCTTTGCCGAACTTCACCAGAGTGCGGTCCATTCGCCAGCCGCCATCCTCCAGCTTCGCGAACACGGCGCGGCGCGGCATGGTAATGCGCCGTCCGGCAAATTCGCCCTGCGCCGCCAGCGTGATCCGTTCGGGCGCGATGCCTGCTTTCAGATCCATCGCGAAGCTGCCGCTGCGGCGTCCGGCGATCGAAGCATCAATCGTGCCGCGCCCATTCGTCACTTCGCCCTGCGCAGCGAAGCGACCGATGAAGAGCGTTCCGTAGGTAAGACCCGCGCCGCGCGTAGTGCCGGACACGGTCGAATTGCCATCCGCGATCAGCCCGCGCGCATCGACCGTCGCGCGCGCGATCGTGATCGGAGTGACACCGCCGAACACCGCGTTGCGCGCTTCCAGATCGAGGTCGAAACCCTGCCCGCCGCCGCGCGGCGCCAGCGCTATCGTGCCATCCAGACCTCCGCCCGCCAGCGCCAGATCGCCGGCAATGCCACCGTCCGTCAGCGTCAGATCGCCGCGCACGTCCGTATTCGAGACGCTGAGCCGTTCGATCGCGATCCGCGTCGGCCCGTCACCCGGAGCGAGCAAGGTCAGCACGCCGTCGAACGGGCCGAGCGTGGAGCCGCCCTCGGTCTCGATCCGGAATCCGTCCCCGTCCGGCGCTATCGCGAGGCGCACATCGCGCAAACCTGCGGCAGGCAGAGGATCGGCGAAAACCAGCACGGCCTCCGGCCCGCCGGGCGCAAGCCGTCCTTCGATCGTGAACGGCCCGTAATCGACATGGCGCCCAGTCCCGGCCAGCGTCGTCACACCCTGCGCGATCGTCCCGTCGAGCCGCGCCGTCAGCTTGCTCGCGGCGACGTTGAGACCGTCGAAGCGCAAAGGCGCGCCGGAGCCGAACTGCAATCCGCCGCGCAGCCGGATCGGCTCGCCCGCCAGATTGGCCAGCGTCGCATTCGTCACCGGGTTCACTCGTGCATCGAGATCGGCGCGCACCTGCCAGGTTCCGGGTGCGATAGTTGCTCTGATCCGGGCCGAACCGCTCGCCCGCCCGATATCGTCGAAGGCGACCTGCTGGGCGCGCACACCGCCTGCAATGCCGAACAGGCCGCGCGCCAGATCGCCCTGCACCGCGACATCCGCACTCGCCGTGGGAAACCGCAGAGCGAGATTTTCGGCGGTCAGTCTGCGTCCGCTGAGCACGGCCGTGCCGCGAACCGTGCCGTTCGCCAGCCTGGGATCGAGAAGCGAATTTCCAGTCGTAATGCGCGCCAGCCGGGCGTCGAGCGGGAAGGTCCAGCGCGAACCGTCATAGCGCGCAGTGCCCCGCTGGACGAGATCGGCGATGCGCGTGCCGCCGCTGACCACCTGCCCGACTTCCAGCGTGTGATCGACAGCGAGATCGCGGAACGCACCGTCGATAGTCGCCGCGAGTCGGGCACTCTCAAGCCGGATACCGCCGAACAGGCCGGGATCGCGTAATGTGGCGGACAGCGCGAGTTCGTCCACGCGATTTTCGGCGAGATCGATCAGCCCTTCGGCCTGCGCAGCGAAGGCGGGCGCCGAGACGGCATAGGTCCCGTCAATCCGGCGATTGTCGATTCGCGCTTCGGCCCTCACCGACACGGTCCCGTCGAACATGTCCGCCAGCAGTCCTTCGAGCGCAGGCGCAGGTGTCGCTTGGCCGAGCAGGCCGAAACGACCGGCGCGATTGGTGATCCGGAACGCTGCGAAGCGCTCGTCTCCCCGTCGCACCAACAGCGATCCGTCCCATCGGCTCCAGCTGCCATCACCGACGATGCGCGCACGATACGGCGCTTCGGCGCCCAGCAGCCGCGCGATGGCCCCGGTTTCGGGCGCGACGTAATTCAGGCCGAGATCGAAGCGGTCCCGGTCGGGTGCGGCATCGATCAGAGCGGCAAAGCGATCGCCCGATCCCATCGAGCCGCGCGTATCGACCTTCAGCCGACGATCTCGCAGCTGGACCTCTGCGAGCAGATCGAGCGTCTCGGCCCGGCCGCCCAGGATGCCTTCGGCAAGCGTCAGGCGTTCGATGGCCAGCCTGTCTATCGCGATATCGAAACCGGGCAGGATCGGCCCGTCCTTCTCGCTGGGCAAAAATTCGGGCAGGCGCATCAGCGTGGCGCGCCGCGCGGTGAATTCGTCGATATCGAGCGTATTGCGCAGCCATGCGCCCGGATTCCAGTCCACCTCCGCTTCCGGGATAGTCATGAACGGTCCGGTCGGATCGGAGAGCACCACATCGTGAAGCGTGGCGCGACCGTAGAGATTGCCCTCGATCCGCCCGATACGGATATTGAGCCCGTTGGGCAGCGTGCGCGCCGCAATGCGGTCCGCCAGAAAACGCTCCCCGACGGGCGTGTTGAGCGTGACGACCGCTGCGACGATTAGCAACAGGACAGCCGCCGCAATCCCGGCCAACCATTTCGTGGACCGGCCCGCAATCGCGCGCTTGCGGCCCTTTGGACGCGCCGCATCGTTGGGCGCCGTTTCGACTTCGGCTTCGGGTAGCGTCTCCTCGTCCATCAGAACGCCTGACCGAGCGAGACGTAGACCGCGACCGGACTGTCATTGGGCCCGGGGTTGAGCGGAACGCCGACATCGACGCGCAAGGGACCGAAGCCGGTGTAATAGCGCAAGCCCACGCCGACCCCCAGCTTGATCTCCTCGAAATCGGGGATCACGTCCGGACTGACCGAGCCTGCATCGAGGAAGGGGACGACCGATACCGCGCCGTCGAAGAGCCCGGTGCGGATGCGCGCTTCGATCGCGCCTTCGACCACGCTGCGCCCGCCGCTGGGGTCGCCCAGAGTGTCGCGCGGGCCGATCTGGCGGAAGCCATAACCGCGCACCGATCCGCCGCCACCCGCGTAATAGCGGCGCGAGGGCGCGATGTTCTCCAGCTCGGTTCCGGGAATGGCGCCGAACGCGACGCGGCCCGCCACCACGACGCTGTCAGTGACCCGGCGATAGGTCGAGGCATCGGTCCGGGCGCGCAGATAGAAGCTCTGCGTTCCGCGATTGCGCGAAACCTCGGGGGACAGATTCGCCGAGACGCGGAAGCCCTCGGTCGGATCGAGCAGATCGTCGGTCGTATCGAGCTGGATGAAGCCGGGTATACCCGCGACGAGGAAGGTCGAACGCGGCGCCGCGACGCCATTGACCGCCGGAGGGCGTTCGTCCGTGGCGACCAATTCGACGCCTATCGACCAGCTGACGGGTTTCTGGAACAGCAGCGTCGAGCGCCGCTCATACGTCGCGAGAAGCCCCGCCGTGTTCGCGTCGAAAGCCGGGCTGTCGATCGTGCTGGCATAGGCATCGAGGCTCAGAATCCGGTCGCGCCCGCCGAAATTGTTCTTGCGCAGCCCGACGCCGAGCAATTGTTCCTGCGTCCCCAGGATACCGCGCACCTTCAGCGCGCCTTCCGGCGGGAAGAGATTGCGGTGCTCCCAACTCGCCGCGACGCGCACGCCTTCTTCCGAACCGTATCCGATCGCGCCTGCGATGGTGCGCAGGTCGGCGCGTTCGATCCCCACATCCATCGCCACCACGCCCGGCTCGTCGCCGCGCGGCGCGCTTACTTCGCGCGGGTCGATCGTGACTGAAGAAACCAGTCCGGTGGCCGTGATCGCACGGCGCAGATCGAGCTCCAGGCTGCGCTGGTAGATATCGCCCGGATCGAAACGCGCGATGGTGGCGAGGTGATCGCCGGACAGGAAATCCTCGTCGCTGCTGGTCACCGCGCCGAACACATATTTGCCGCCGGGCGTGACCGGCATGGTCAGATCGCCTTCATTGCGCTCGTGATCGATCAGCAGCTGCGGTTCGTCTATCCGCGCAAAGGCGTAGCCGAACTCGCCCAGCGCCGTGTCGAGGTCGAAGCGTTCGGTCTCGATCCGGTCGCTCTGCATCGGTTCGCCGCTCTCGATCTCGAAGGCGCGCCGCAAAGTTTCGGCATCCGGCGCCATGGCGAGCGCGCCCAGATCGATCGCGCCGAACCGATAGCGTTCGCCGGGAATGACATCGAACCGCACGGTAGGATTCGGCGTCGCGCCGTCATTCGCGCTTGCGCCGCCCGGTGCAGTCGTCCCGATGGAGCGCACGATCCGCCCGTCGTAAAACCCGTAGACCCGCAGCAATTCGGCCAGCAATTCCTCGTCCTCGCGGGCGCGCGCAGCGAGCTGGGCGATGTTCTCACCGTCTCCGTCCAGCTCCTCGATGGTGGAGAGGGCTTCGAACCGCTCCACGAAATCGCCGCGCTCGGTGAAGGGCGGATCGAGTTGCGGAAAGCCGAGCGTGAGCGAATCGTTGAGGCGCACAAGATCGGCCTCGGTAAAGGCCACATCCGGCCCGGCGACGTCGAGATCGGCGAACTGGATGTCCTCTTCGGGAAGGTCGATTTCGATCGGCGACAATTGGAGATCGTCCGGCCATTGTACCGAGATTTCCGGAGAGTCGTCCAACGGCGTTTCGGGATCAAGCTCGTCGATCTCTTCCCCGCCCAAATCCGTCTCGTCCGGACCTTGCCCGAATTCTTCAATGGCCCAGTCCTGCGGGTTCTCCACCGCGCTATCGGGGATCAGGTCTTCCAGGGCGGCGTCGGTCGCCTGATCCTGCGCCGCCAGCGGCATGGCTATGGCGAGCGTGAGAATTCCGCTCGCGCAGAGAAAGCGCCCGGCAACCGGCCGCAGAATCTTGCCGAAGGTTAGGACAAAAGCGTCAGCCGACGAAGTCGTAGCGTGCGGATTCCGACGCGTCAGAAGGCACGGCGTCCTTGCAGGCGCGGCCCTGAAGGCGTTCGGGCGAGCGCGAGGCGGTGGCGGAGGCGATGAGCCTCGTCTGCTCCTCATCCGAACGGTCCGACCCGGCGACCCAATAGCCGAGATAGACATATGGCAGCCCACGCTCTGCCGCCAACCGCATATGATCCAATATGATATAGGTGCCAAGCCCCGAACGCTCCGCATGGTCGGGATCGTAGAAGCTGTAGATCATCGACAGCCCGTCAGCCTGTACATCGGTGAGGCAGGCACCGACGAGACGGCCCGGACGTCCGTCTTCGGTAGGCTCACGATATTCGATGACGGTGCTGGTGACCGGCGTGTGCTCCACCATGTCGGCGAAGTCGGTTTCTTCCATATGCGTCATCCCGCCGCCCGGATGGCGAACGGAAAGATATTTCTGCAACAATTCGAACTGTTCCTCGGTCGCCCAGGGGCGGCAATCGGTCGCCACCAGATCGCGATTGGCCTTGATCAGCCGCTTCTGGCTGCTGGACGGACGGAATTCCGGCGCCACCACGCGCACCGAAACGCAGGCCTGGCAATCGAGGCAGCTGGGGCGATAGGCCACGGTCTGGCTGCGGCGGAAACCGATCCGGCCCAGCGCCTCGTTCAGCTCGTCCGCATTCTCGCCGCGCAATTCGGTGAACACCTTACGCTCGCTCTTGCCGGGCAGGTACGGACAGGGCGACGGGGCGGTCACGAAAAAACGGGGGAAGCGGATCGGTGCCGTCACGGCGGGCTGTCTCCTGGGCCTTTACGGACAGGGCGAAGGATGCCGCCCTTGTCTGGAGACATGTTTATGCCTGTTTCGATCCGCCGTTAAAAGGTTCTTAACCACGTTTTCTGCGTAGCCTTGATCCGATGGTCGCATTCGCGGAACGGGACGCGTGGTTAACGGCTGAAAAATCGCCCTCGCGTCAATCGACGGCGACTTCCTCGACCGAATAGCCTTTGTCGCGCAAGGCCGCGACCAGTCCGCGCATCTGCGCCTCGTCCCGGGCCTCGCACTCGATCTCGGTGAACAGCCCCTTGGCGGGCAGCGAGGTGAAGATGCGCTGGTGGTGGATTTCGAGAATGTTGACATTGTGCGCGTCGAACACGCCCATCACCCGGAACAGAGCGCCCGGCCGGTCCTGTAAGGTGATCCTGAGCCGCGCCATCCGTCCGCTGCGCACCAGATCGCGCAGCAGCACATTGGCGAGCAGGCGGGTGTCGATATTGCCGCCGCACAGCACCAGCCCGACCTTGCGCCCGGCGAAGCGTTCGGGATGGTCCAGCACTGCCGCTAGCCCCGCAGCGCCCGCGCCCTCGACCACGGTCTTTTCGATCTGCAGCAGCAGCGAGACCGCGTGTTCGAGCGCCGGTTCGTCCACCAGCAGCACTTCGTCGACCAGTTCCGCGATGATCTGCGAGGTGAATTCGCCCGGCGCCTTGACCGCGATTCCCTCGGCCAGCGTGTCCCCGCCGCAGGCCATGTCCTGCCCGCGCAGATGCGCGTACATGGACGGGAACAGCTTGGCCTGGACACCCACCATTTCGATCGCCGGGTTCAGCGCCTTGGCCACTGTCGCCATGCCGCTCATCAGGCCGCCGCCCCCGATGGGGACCACCAGACAGTCGAGATCGGGCTTGGCCTCCAGCATCTCCAGCGCCACCGTTCCCTGTCCTGCCGCGACATGCGGATGGTCGAAGGGGTGGACGAAAGTCAGCCCGCGCTCGCTTTCAAGCTTGCGGGCATGGGCATAGGCCTCGTCGAAGGTCTCGCCATATTGCTCGACCTTGCCGCCCACGCTCTCGGTCTGCATCACTTTGACGGTCGGCGTGGTCGTTGGCATCACGATCGTGACCGGCACGCCCAATCGCGTCCCGTGATAGGACAGGCCCTGGCTGTGATTGCCGGCAGATGCCGCAATCACGCCGCGCGAACGTTGCTCTTCCGGCAATTGCAACAGCGCGTTCAGAGCGCCGCGCTCCTTGTAGGCGGCGGTGAATTGCAGATTCTCGAACTTGAGCCAGATATCGGCGCCCGTGATCTTGGACAGCGTCTGCGAATGCAGCATCGGCGTTTCCACGATCTGCCCCGCGATACGCCCGGCGGCGGCGCGCACGTGATCGATGGTGAGAAGAGCGGTCGCCTTCTCGGAAATTGCGGTGCTGTCCTGCTGCTGGCTCATGGCCGGTGCCCTACGGCGCGCGGCCAATCGGCGCAATCGCGCAAAAATGCCGGATGGCTTCGCGCTTAGCCCTTCCGCAAGGCGCCCTTCCCCGATAACCCGTCACCCCATGACATCCATAAAGACCGCCCGCCGCCTGTTCCTCGCCAGCGCCTGCGCGCTCGCGACCGCACTCACCGCAACGCCCGCTCTCGCCGATCAGCTGATCGAGAATGTCGACGGCGTGCGGATCGACGAGGACGGCAATATCGACCGTTTTACCGCGCTGCTGATCGACGACGGCGGGCGCGTGAAGGCGGTTTACGACCGGAACGACAATCGCCCGCGCGACGTCGATTATCTGCTCGACGGGGAAGGTCGCGTCATGCTGCCGGGCCTGGTCGACGCGCATCTTCACGTGATGCAGCTCGGCATCGCGCAGCTCACGCTGGACCTGTCGGATACCAATTCGCTGGAAGAAGCACTCGACAAGATCCGTCGATTCGCAGCCGAAAATCCCGCCCGTCCGTGGATTTTGGGGCGCGGCTGGAATCAGGAGAAATGGGGCCTCGGTCGCTTCCCGACCGCTGCGGAACTCGACAGTGCGGTGTCCGATCGGCCCGTCTGGCTGAGCCGGGTGGACGGCCATGCCGCCTGGGGCAATACGCTGGCGCTCGAAGCGGCAGGCGTAAGCGCGGCCACCGCCGATCCGGAAGGTGGCCGGATCGAGCGCCTGCCCGGTTCGCGCAAGCCATCAGGCGTGTTCGTTGATGCCGCCGAAGCGCTGGTCCAGCGCGTGGTCCCCGCCCCGCGCCCCGCCGAGCGCGATATGGCTCTCTTGCGCGCGCAGGAACTGCTGCATTCGATGGGGATTACCGCCGCCGCCGACATGGGCACCAGCATGGACGATTGGCACACCTTCCGCCGCGCGGGCGATGGCGGGCGGCTGACATTGCGCATCATGTCCTACGCGACCGATGCCGATACGATGGAAGCCATCGCCGGTCCGCGCCCGACGCAATGGCTGTACGACGACAAATTGCGGCTCAACGGCATCAAGCTCTATCTCGACGGGGCGCTCGGTTCGCGTGGGGCCTGGCTGAAGCAGCCCTATGCCGACGATCCGGGCAATACCGGCCTGCCGTTGATGAGCCCGGCGCAATTGCGCAACGTTATGGTACGCGCCGCCAGCGGCCAGTTCCAGATCGCCGTCCACGCGATCGGGACCGCCGCCAATGCCGAAGCGCTGAATGCCGTCGCCGATATTTCCGACAGCTTTTCGGGCGATCGGCGCTGGCGGATCGAACATGCGCAGATCGTCGATCCGGTCGATATCCCGAAATTCGCGTCGGCCAAAGTGATTGCCTCGATGCAGCCGGTCCACCAGACCAGCGATCGCACGATGGCCGAAGCGCGCCTCGGCCCGAACCGGCTGGACGGCGCCTATGCCTGGAAGACGATCGCCGCGACGGGCGCAATGCTGGCTTTCGGTTCGGATGCGCCGGTCGAATCGCCCGATCCCTTCGCCGGACTCGCCGCTGCCTTCACGCGCACCGATGTGAACGGACAACCCTTCGGCGGCTGGCGGCCGCAGGAAGCGGTCAGCCGCGAACAGGCGCTCACCGCCTTTACCGCGAATGGATCCTATGCCGGGTTCGGCGAAGGGCGATTCGGCAAGCTGGTGGTCGGCGAACGGGCCGATTTCGTGCTGGTGGATCGCGATCCTTTGCTGGCCACGCCAGAACAGATCCGCGACACCATGGTGCTCGAAACCTGGGTGGGCGGGCGCCGGGTCTATGCAAAGGATGCCGAATGAGTCTTTGTCTACGGCGTCGGTCGGTCGGGGTTCCGGATCGCGTTAACCTCAGCTAAACCAACCCTCGTCTAGGTCCATGCACGCGATCGGGCCGCACGGGCTCGGTTGCGCCTATGGTGAGATTGTTCGTGTTTGGGAGCGGCCTGACCCGATCTGGGGCTGGTCCGATCCAAAAAGGGGATATCGATGCTTCGCAAGATTTGTTTGGTCGGTGCAGTTGGGGCGATCGCCCTGTCTCCTGTGCTCGCCCAGGCCGAAACGCGCGGTCACGCGCCGATCGAAGGGGAAAGCGCAATCGGCGGACAATCGCCGATCGTTTTTCTCGCCGGGATTGCCGCAGTAGCCGCAGCGATCGTTTTCCTTTCGGAAGATGATGATCCCGTCAGCCCATAATACTTAAATTGTCGCTTTTGGGGCGATATTTAGGTCTTGCATCCAACTCCCACCCTTCCTATCACCGCACATGAACGAGAAACGCTGTGTTCTCCGAAGGAGATTGAAATGAAGATTCGTAACCTCGCTGCAGTTGCTGCTGCTGCCACTCTGGTTTCCGCCCCGGTTGTCGCTGCCGAGCGCAGCGCTGCTCCGGTCGAAGGTGAATCCGAACTCGCCGGCGGCGTCGGTGTGGTCATCGGCGTTCTGGCCGCTGCCGCCATCATCACCGCGGTTGTGATCGCTGCCGACGATGGCGACGACGATGCCGTCAGCCCGTAAGCGGACTGATCATTCCGATTAAGAAAGCGGGGCCGATCGGCCCCGTTTTTTTTGGTCTATCACTGTCGGGCGTTCTGTCGTCGGGGGCAGGACCGAAGCGCGTTCAGCCCATCCCTTCGGTCGAGGATTTCGAAGATCCAAAAGGCGCGCTCGACCGGGTGATCGGATTGCGCGCTCAAGCCAATCGCGCGGCCTGCAACCTGAGACGGACGAATGGACCGCGGTTCAGATAAAGCCGCATTACCAAACGTCGGCCGATCAGCCGGTTTCAGAGGCTCTCGGTACTGCCCTTGGACGCATCGCCGCTCTCGTCCTTCGCGTCTTCCTCGCCGCCTGTCTTCCGATCCGCAAGGCGCATCAGGATAAGCGATCCCTCGAACAGCAACAGCAAGGGTATGGCCAGCAAGAGTTGCGATCCGGGGTCCGGCGGCGTGATGACCGCCGAAAGCGCGATCACGAGCACGATGATGTATCGCCGCGCGCCCACCAATTGCTCGCGCGACACGATGCCTGCGCGGTGCAGCAGCAGGAGCAGGACGGGCAGAAGAAAGCTGATCCCGAAGGCGAGGATGAACTGCATCACCAGGCCGAGATATTCGTTCGCTGTCGGCAACGCCTGGATCGCCATTCCGCCCGCTTCGCCCTCGAAGCCGAGAAACCATTCGAACGCAGTCGGCATGACGACGAAATAGGCGAGCGACGCGCCGCAAGCGAACAGCAGCGGGGTGGCCAAAATGAATGGCAGAAATGCCTTCTTCTCGCGCGCATACAGCCCCGGGGCGACGAAGGCCCAGAGTTGGTTGGCGATGATCGGGAAGCTGAGGCAGAAGCCTGCGAACAGAGCCACTTTCAGCTCGACGAAGAACACCTCGTAGAGCTTGGTGAAAATCAGCTGCCCTTCCCCGTCGGGGAAGGCGCCTTTCAGCGGCTGGATCAGAAAGCCGAGGATCGAATCGGCGAAATAGAGGCAGATGCCGAAAGCGACGACCAGCGCCAGAACGCAGCGAACCAGGCGCGTACGCAGTTCAATCAGGTGTTCGAGCAGCGGTGCCTGGGTTTCGTCGAGGTCCTTCATCGTCCGGCCTCGCCGTTTTCGGGCGGCGGGGGTGGATCGAGCGGAAGTTCGGGCTCACCGGCCGCTTCGCCAGACGCTTTGGGCTTAGCGCGCTCGATCGCCGCTTCGGCCCGAGCGTCGGCTTCGTTCGCAACGGGTTCCGGCGCCGGGCCGGGAAGCGGCTCCATTGCCGGTTCTACCGGATCGCTTCCGAACGTCTCGCCGCCCGAACGCGCCATGATCTCGCGATTGCGCTCGCGCCATTCCTTTTCGGCCTCTTCCATTTCCGCTTCGCGGATCATGGCGTCGAGCCCGGTGCGGAAGTGATTGGACATGCGCCGCATCTTGCCGATCCAGCGCCCGGCGGTCCTCAAGGCGCGCGGCATCTCTTTGGGGCCGATCACCACAATCGCAGTGATGACGATCACCAGAAGCTCGGCGGCTCCGATATCGAACATTTACGGGTCCGCCCGCCGTTGCGGATCAGGTGCGGTCCGAAGGCGTGTGCGCCTGCTCGTCCCTCACCGTTTCGGAGGCGGGCTTCGCATCATGCGCGGGGCCTTCGATCCGGGGCGAATCGCGGCGTTCGGACGCACCGTCCTCCTCGTTCATGCCCTGCTTGAAGCTTTTGATACCCTTGCCGAAATCACCCATCATTTCGGAAATCTTGCCCCGTCCGAACAGGACGAGAATGACGAGAGCGATAATGATGAGCTGCCATGGACCGAGCGACATTTGAGTACCTTTTGCTAGCTGTCCCTCCGATATAGGGGCCCGCGTGCGATTAAGCCAGCGGATCGCGCACAGGACCGCATGTTTCGGTGTCAGACCTCGTCTGCATCCTCGCGATCGGGATCGCTCCCTTCGCCCATAAGGTCCTCGTATGCCTCCTCCACCGGGTCGAGCAGTCCGGCGGCGCGCAGTTCCGCAAGGCCGGGAAGATCGCGGCGGCTGGAGAGCCCGAAATGGTCCAGAAAGGCAGGCGTCGTCGCATAGATCGTGGGTCGGCCCGGCGCTTCGCGGCGTCCGGCGATACGGACCCAGCCCTCCTCCATCAGCACATCGAGCGTGCCGGACGATGTCTGCACGCCGCGAATCGATTCCACTTCGGCCCGGCTCACCGGTTCGTGATAGGCGACGATCGCCAGCACCTCGGTCGCCGCGCGGCTGAGCTTGCGGACCTGTTCGCGCTCCCGCCTGAGGAAATGCGCCAGATCGGGCGCGGTCTCGAAATGCCAGCGTCCGGCCCGCTCGACCAGATGGATACCGCGCCGCTCGTAATGCTCCGCCAGCGCGCGCAGCGCCTCCTCGACCTCGCCGAGCGGCGCATCGCGCAGGAAGCCGGCAAGCGATTCGGCACTCATCGGCTCGTCCGCCGCGAACAGAGCCGCTTCGAGCGCGCGCTCCAGATCGGTGCTCATCGTGCGACCCTGCGCAAACGCAGGGGTCCGAAGACCTCGTCCTGCGCCAGCTCCGCCCTGCCCAGTCGCGCCAGTTCGAGCGCTGCGACGAAGCTGGAGGCGAGCGCGGATTTGCGCAAGCGCGGTTCGGCATGGGGCGGGAGGAATTCTTCCAGCCGCATCCAGTCGAGCGTCACGCCGAGCATGGCCGACACCCGGTCGAGCGCCGAATCGAGCGTCATCACCGGACGCTCGCGCACCATGTGAACGGCAGGCGCAGTGCGCGCCTTGACCCGGCCATAAGCCTCGATCAGCGCGAACTGGTCGCAGCGCCAGCGCGTCTTGTGCGCGATCTCAAGCCCCTCCGGCCTTCCGCGCAGAAAGACGTCGCGCCCGATACGGTCGCGCGCCATCAACCGCGCCGCCGCCTCGCGCATCGCGCCTAGGCGCTGGAGCCGCAATTGCAGTTTCAGCGCCAGTTCTTCGGCAGACGGCTCTTCCTGTTCGTCCTTTGGCAGCAGAAGCGCGGATTTGAGATAGGCGAGCCATGCCGCCATCACGAGATAATCGGCCGCCAGCTCCAGCTTCAGCGCCTCCGCCTCGTCGATATAGGTGAGATATTGATCGACGAGCGAGAGGATCGAGATCGACCGCAGATCGACCTTCTGGCGGCGTGCGAGATCCAGCAGGAGATCGAGCGGCCCTTCCCACCCGTCCAGTTCGAGATAGAGCGCTTCGTCGGTGCCTAACCGGTCGTTGGCCCTCTCGTCGGCGATTTCCTGCCCATCGGATGCCCGCTGCTCCTCCGCATTATCGCCGAAGAGAGAGAGCGTATCGCTCACGCGGCGTCCTGCGCGGCGGCGAAGAAGGCATCGCGACGGGCGATCAGGTCGGAGGTCTCGAACCCTTCCGGCATCGGACCGATCGCATCCATGACCCGATCGAACCGCGCGCGGGCCGGATCGCTCAGATCGGGATTGCGCGTGGCGATGCCCTCCATGTCCGGCATCTTCGCCCAGCAATTGAGTGTCACGTCGCACCCTGCGGCCAGCGCGCGTTCCGAGCGTTCGGGTACACTGCCTTCGAGCGCTTCCATGTCGATATCGTCGGTCAGCAACAGGCCGTCGAAGCCGATCGCGCCGCGGATCACATCTTCGATGATCGTCGGCGACTGGGTGGCGGGATGCTCGCCATCCCAGGCGGGAAACATCAGATGGCCGGTCATGCCGAGCGGATGGCTTGAAAGCGCGCGGAAGGGCGCGATGTCCTCTTCAAGCTCCGCTTCGCTCGCATGGACCACCGGCATTTCCTTGTGGCTGTCCACGGTGGCGCGGCCATGGCCGGGCATGTGCTTGAGGCAACCCAGTACGCCACCGCGCGCCATTCCTTCGAGCGTGGCGCGCCCCAACGCTGCGACCTGCAAGGGATCGGTGCCCAGCGCCCGATCGCCGATCACATCGCTCGTCTCGGGGCGACGCACATCGAAGGGGGCGTGGAAATCGACCGTGACGCCCACTTCGGACAATTCGCGCGCGATCGCTTCGGCGTTCAAACGGACCGCCTCGATCGCGCTGGCGGGCGCGATCTGGTACAGTTCGGCAAAGGCCTGGCCAGCCGGGTAGCGGTTCCATTCGGGCGGCTTCATACGCGCGACACGGCCCCCTTCCTGGTCGATCGAGATGAAGGTCTGCTCGCGCCCGTGGATCGCCTTCAGCTCGTCGGTCAGCGCGCGCATCTGGTCCCGGTCGACGCAATTGCGCGCGAACAGGATGTAGCCGACAGGATCGCAATCCTTGAAGAAAGCGCGCTCTTCAGCGGACAGGCGCGGACCGGCGATACCGAATATGGCAGGTGTCATAGCCTGAAGAATCGCAGCTTTGCCCCCCTGCCGCAAGCATCATCAGAAGCATCGGTGTGGACAGGCCGCGCCTGCCCCTCAGCTATTTGACTTAGCCCTATTTGACTTGGCCCTATTTGACTTGGCAGGGCAGTCCGTCGGACTGAAGCGCGTTGCAGAGGCGACGCGCACCGGCATTGTCGCCGCCCGCCGCCTGAAGCCGGAAGACGGTGCCGATATCGGCGCGACCTTCGACGATGCGATAATCGACGCCCGACAGCGCGTCGGTCTGCCGCTGCAAGGTGCGCCACCCTTCTTCCGCATCCGCCCGATTAGAATAGGCGCCGACCTGCACCGCCGTGCCGCGCGGCAGGGCGTTGGATCGCGGCGCGGGCGTTTCGGCGGGCGCAGGCTCGCTCGCAGCGGTCTCGGTAGGAGTGGGCGTAATCGCAGGCGCTGGCTCGTTGGCCAGGCGGCCTTCCCGCGTCTGGCCTTCGCCGACTGCGAAGCTGGTGTCGCCCGTTCCGGCGAAGGTCTTGCCGCCGGCATCTTCGGGTCGGCTGCGATAGGGCTCGTCCGGCGCCTCCACCAGCGATCCGTCCGGCTCTGGCCCGCCTGCGGCGGTGGAGTTGGTGAACCACCAGATCGCGCCCACGATCACACCCAGCGCGACCACCATCAGCAGCGCGATTCCGATCAGCCGCGTGGTGTCGAAACCGGTCTGCGTCTCTTCCTCGCCCGATTCGAGCCAGGGGAGGCTTTCGTCCCCATCGCCGAAATCGAGCGTCCGGCTGTCGTTAGTGCCCTCCGCGCCCTGCATCACCGTTCAAATCCCTCACATTTCCTCGACGGCTTCGACCCCCAGGATCGCCAGCCCGTTGCGGATTACCTGCCCGATCTGCACCGCAAGGAAAAGCCGCGCCGCGCTCAACGTCTCGTTTTCGGACTGGATCATGCGGAGCGAGGGATCGTCGTTCCCCGCGTTCCAGAAACTGTGGAAGGCGGCGGCCAGATCGCCGAGATAGAAGGCGATGCGATGCGGCTCGCGCGCGATCGCGGCGGATTCCACCACGCGGGGGAATTGCGCCGCCTCGCGCACCAAGGCCAGCTCCGCCTCGCCCAATCGGTCGAGATGCTCGCCCGAGGGTATGATGCCCTGTTCCTTCGCCTTGCGCAGCGTCGAATGGATGCGGGCGTGGGCGTATTGAACGTAGAAGACCGGATTGTCCTTCGACGCTTCGACCACCTTGGCGAAGTCGAATTCCATCTGCGCGTCGGGCTTGCGGGTCAGCATGGTGAAGCGCACGACATCCTTGCCGACCTCCTCGACCACTTCGGCCAAGGTCACGAAAGTGCCTGAGCGCTTGGACATCTTCACCGGCTCGCCGTCGCGCAACAGCTTGACCATCTGCACCAGCTTGACGTCGAACGGCACGCTGCGCCCCGCCCCTTGCGTCAGCGCGGCGACGGCGGCCTTGATCCGCTTGACGGTGCCCGCGTGGTCCGCGCCCCAGATGTCGATCAGCGCATCGGCCTGTTCCGCCTTCTGGAAGTGATAGGCGAGGTCGGCGCCGAAATAGGTCCATTTGCCGTCCGATTTCTTGATCGGCCGGTCCTGGTCGTCTCCGAATTGGGTCGAGCGGAACAGCGGCAGTTCGACCGGCTCCCAATCTTCGGGCGGCGCCTTGCCCTTGGGCGCTTCGAGCACGCCGTCATAGACGAGGTCGCGCGCGCGCAGCCATGCTTCGGCTTTTTCGGGCTTTTTCGCGGCCTGCAGTTCCGCTTCGGACGAGAACAGGTCGTGATGGATGCCGAGCAGGGCGAGATCGGCGCGGATCATTCCCATCATTGCCGCCACGGCGCGGGTGCGGAACAGAGCGAGCCATTCGCTTTCGGGCGCATCGGCATAGCGATCGCCGAATTCCTCGGCCAGCTCCTTGCCGACCGGGATCAGGTAATCGCCGGGATAGAGCCCTTCGGCAAGTTCGCCAGCATCTTGCCCCAGAGCCTCGCGATAACGATGGTGCGCGGAACGGGCGAGCACGTCGACCTGGCCGCCCGCATCATTGACGTAATATTCGCGCGTGACCGTGTGGCCTGCGAATTCCAGCAGGCCGCACAGCGCATCGCCCACCACCGCGCCCCGGCAATGGCCCATATGCATCGGCCCGGTCGGATTGGCGGAGACGTACTCGACGTTCACGCGCTTGCCGCCGCCCATCGCCGAGCGGCCATAGGCATCGCCCATCTCCGCGATCGCGGCGATCTCGCGCCGCCAGGCGTCGGGTTCGATGCGCAGATTGATGAACCCCGGCCCCGCGATGTCGAGCGACACCACGTCGGGATCGCGCTCAAGGTGTGAAACGATCTTCTCGGCCAACGCGCGCGGATTGCTCTTGGCCTGCTTGGCGAGGACCATGGCGGCATTGGTGGCGAGATCGCCATGCGCAGGATCGCGCGGCGGCTCTACCGCGACGTTGGAGCGGTCGGTTTCCGGGGGCAGCGAGCCTTCCATTTCGAGCGCGTCGAGCACCGCATCGATCCGCGCGGCGAAATGGGCGTAGAGAGTCGTCGTGTCGGTCATAGAATCGTCCATGGCCGCGCGGTGCCCGCGCGGCAACCAGTGTCGCGTGTCGAATGGCCGGAGCGCGAGGCCCCGATCGGCTCAGCGCGTAGCGTTGTAGGCCAGTTGCTGTTCGGTCAGCTGGAAGCCGATCAGCAATTCGAACGTGGCGCGCTGCACTGCCGCGCGCACCGCCGGATCGGCCAGCGGGTCGAGCGCGGCGTCGGGGTCGCCCGGCTTGCGGCGGCGCGTGATCTGACGGCGGATATCGTCGGGCAGAGTGGCTTCCGAACGATCGACGAAGGCCCCGGCCTTCGCGCTGGCCTGCGCGCGCTCCGCGCCTGCCGGGAAATTCAGCGTCACGCTGCCGACCCGCTTGGTCACGATGGCGCTGCCGCCGCGAAGGACGGTGCTGAAATAGGGCAGCGTAACCTGGCGCGCCGCGCTCGTATCGGTCCGGCGGGCGACCACGTCGAAGCTTGCCTCGCTATAGACCCGGTCGCCGCTTTCATTGCAGGTCGAGCGGACATTGGTGATCGCGGCGGTCACGTCGATATCGCTGGCGAGGCGCGAATTCGGGCTGCGGAAGGTGGTGATGTCGCCGGTAAAATCGGGCACGCCCACTGCGGGGCAGGCGGTGCGCACCGCCGTGATGCCGACGCCCTGGTCGAGCACCAGCTCGCCTTCCGAACGGCAGCCCGCAAGAGCGATACCGAGAGCGAGGATCGAGAACAGGCTGGAGCGCGAGGTCATGAGCTGGAACGTCCCTGGCAAATTGGGTCAATACGAAGGCAGCGGACCGGAGCCCGCGAGAAAGCGCTTCCCCTAGCGAGGGCGCGCACAAAGCGCTAGGGGTCGGGTTATGAACGCCCCCTTGCACCCAAGCCCCCTCTCCGCATCTTCGCCCGACTCACAGGACAAGCCGCCGCTGGCGTTGCTGATCGCCGCCCCGCGCGGATTCTGCGCCGGAGTCGATCGCGCGATCGAGATCGTGGAGCGCGCGCTCGAGAAATACGGCGCGCCCGTCTATGTCCGGCACGAAATCGTCCACAATCGCTACGTGGTCGATGCGCTACGCGAAAAGGGCGCGGTCTTCGTCGAGGAACTGGACGAGGTGCCCGATGGTGCACCGGTGGTGTTCAGCGCGCATGGCGTGCCCAAATCCGTGCCCGCCGAAGCCGATCGGCGCGAAATGCTGTATGTCGACGCCACCTGCCCGCTGGTCAGCAAGGTGCACCGCCAGGCCGAACGCCAGATCGAAAAGGATCGGCACATCATCTTCATCGGTCACGAAGGCCACCCCGAAGTGATCGGCACGATGGGCCAGGTCGAAGACGGGCAGATGACGCTGGTCGAAACGGTGGACGATGTCGCGAAGCTCGATTTTCCCGCCGGGACCGAGCTGGCCTATCTCACCCAGACCACCTTGTCGGTCGACGATACGGCGGATGTGATCGCCGCGCTGGAACGGCGTTTCCCCGATATCTCCGGCCCCAAGGCGGAAGACATCTGCTATGCCACGTCCAATCGCCAGGCCGCAGTCAAGAAAATCGCGCCGGGCAGCGATCTGGTGCTGGTGATCGGCGCGCCCAATTCGTCGAACTCGCTGCGGCTGGTCGAAGTGGCCGAGCGGTTGGGGACGGATGCCTACCTGATCCAGCGCGCATCGGATATCGATCCGGAATGGCTCGAAGGCGTCGGGACGCTGGGGCTCACGGCCGGCGCCTCCGCGCCCGAACTGCTGGTGCGCGAAGTGGTCGACAGGCTCGGCGAATGGCGCACGGTGGAAGAGACCACGATCATGGCCGCCGAAGAAAAGATGGTCTTCAAGCTGCCCCGGCAATTGCTCGACTGAGCAGGCGGCGGCGGACGCATGGCGGTCTATACCGATCTCGGCACCGAGCGGCTGGCGGAGCTTATCGCCGCCTACGATGTCGGCGATCTGGTGTCGGCCAAAGGCATCGCCGAGGGTGTGTCCAACAGCAATTGGCTGATCGAGACCTCGGGTAAGGATGGCGGCCCGAGGAAGGACTCCGCGCAAAGCGCGCGCTTCATCCTCACCATGTACGAACGCCGCATCGAAACGGCGGACCTGCCCTTCTTCCTCGACCTGCTCGATCATCTTTCCGCCGCCGACTGCCCGGTACCGCGCACCATTCACGACGGCGAGGGCGCAAGCTTCCGTATGGTCGAGGGCAAGGCGGTGGCGCTGATCGAATTTCTGCCCGGCGTTTCGCCCACCGCGCCCAGCGCCGCTCAGGCCCGCGCCGTCGGCGTGGCCCTGGCGCGAATGCATGCCGCGGCGCAGGCTTTTCCCGGCTCGCGCGTCAACGATCTGGGGCCACAAGAAAACTCCGCCACGCTGGAATCGTGCGGTAGCGCCGCGCTCGCGCAGATCGACCCCGACCTGCCCGAAGTGCTGCCCCGCGCCCGCGCCGTAGCGGAAGCCTGGCCGAGCGATCTCCCGCGATCCATCATCCATTCCGATCTCTTTCCCGACAACGTCCTGATGCTGGGCGACCGGGTCAGCGGCCTGATCGACTTCTATTTCGCCTGCCACGATACGATGGCTTACGATCTCGCCGTGACGCACGCCGCCTGGTGCTTTTCCAAGGACGGAAGCCGCTTCGATGCCGCGCTGGGCCATGCGCTCGTCGGCGGGTACGAATCGGTGCGCCCGCTCGGACCGCGTGAGCGCGATGCGCTTCCCCTGCTGGCCGAAGGCGCCTGCCTGCGCTTCGTCGCCAGCCGCGCGCAGGACTGGATCGAAACGCCTGCGGGCGCACTCGTCATCCGCAAGGATCCGATGGACTTCGTGCGGCGATGGAACACCTATCGCGATCTTGGCCAAGAGGCTTTCGCCTGAGGGCGAGAGCGCGCTAAGAGCCCCGAAGATGAAACGCGTAGACCTGTTCACCGATGGCGCCTGCAAGGGCAATCCCGGCCCCGGAGGCTGGGGCGCGCTGCTGCGGCTCGGCCCACACGAAAAGGAAATGTCGGGGGGCGAGCCCGATACCACCAACAACCGCATGGAAATGACCGCCGCGATCCGTGGGCTGGAAGCGCTGATCGAACCGTGCGAGGTCGATCTTTATACCGACAGCAAATACCTCATCGACGGGATCACCAAGTGGGTCCACGGCTGGAAGAAGCGCGGCTGGATCAATGCCAGCAAGAAGCCGGTGCGAAACGCCGATCTCTGGCATGAACTGATCGCGCTGACGGACCGGCACCGGGTCGAATGGCATTGGGTGAAGGGCCATTCGGGCCATGCCGAAAACGAACGCGTGGACCGCTTGGCGAGCGACGCGGCCGAAACCTTTCAGGGCGGCTGAAAGGCGCTAGCCGAAGCGTTCCGGCGCGTAGAGGCTCGCATCCAGAGAACGGGTCATCGCATCCCGCTCCAGCCCGAGCAGGAGCTGCGATGCGAGGCGAACGGCAGCGGGCGCGGTCTGAATGCCGAACCCGCCCTGCCCCGCGAACCAGGCGAAGCCCTCGACGCGCGGATCGTAGCCATAGACCGGCCGCCGGTCGGGCGCGAAGCTTCTGAGGCCCGCCCAGCGGCGCTCGACCGCCTCGACCCGCCAATCGACCACGCCCTGCAACCGGTCGATCGCTTCGGCCACCGCCAGTTCCTCGGGCGCCGCATCGCAAGCCTCGCTCGGCTCCTCGTCATGCGGGCTCAGCCAGACGCGTCCGGCCTCGGGCTTGAAATAGAAGCGCCCCGAAATATCGAGCACCAGCGGCATGTCGGATGGCGGGGCGGGATCGACCCGCAACTGGACGACCGTCCGGCGCAAGGGTTGTATGCCGAGCGGGCGAATGCCGGCGGCTTCGGCCAGCCGATCGGCCCAAGCCCCCGCCGCATTGACGAGCGTGGCGGCGCGGAATTGCTCGCCGCTTTCGGAGGCAAGGGTCCACACTCCATCCTCACGCTCGACCTGCGCAATCCGGGCTCTGGTACGAAGATCGACGCCGCGCGTTTTGGCGTGTTGCAGATAATGGGCGTGCAGTCCGGCAACGTCGATATCGGCGCAGGCAGGCTCCCACACCGCGCCGGTCCACTTGCTCCGCAGGCCCGGTATCCGCTCGGCCAGCGCGTGGCGTTCCAGCCGCTCGATCGTCGCGCCGGTATCGCCGAAGCGGTCCATGAACGCATCGAGCGCGCCACGCTCGCCCTCGCGCCCGACATACAGCGCGCCGCGCCGGTCGAGAAAGCCTTGCTCTCTGAGGTAATCGCCGGAAGCGAGCGTCAGCGGCACGATTTCCGGCCCGCCATAGCATTCCTCCCAGAATGCGGCGGAACGTCCGGTGGCGTGATAACCGGGCGCATCTTCGGCTTCGAGCAGCAGGACGCTGGCATGCTCGGCCAGCTCTGCGGCAAGGCTTGCGCCCGCCATGCCGGCGCCGACGATGGCGAAATCGTAAACCGTCACTGGGCCGGTTGGGGTGCGGATACGGGTACTACGCGATCGAGAAACTCGCCGATCGCGTCCATCGCCCTGCCGCGCACGCTATCGGTCTCGCGCAGGATTTCGTGCCGCGCCTCGGGCCCGAATTCGGCCAGCTCGCCCTTGGGCAACCGCGCGATTGCCCGTTTGATGGCGGAGTGGGAGACCAGCTTGTCGTCCGATGTCGCCACGATCAGGACGGGCACGGCGAGCCGTTCGAGGCGGCCGTGCTCGAACAGCGCTATGGTGGAGGCATAGGCGCGTTCGACCCAGCGCCAGCTGCCCGGCCCCATCACCAGCTCGGGGCGATGCTCGCGCCACCAGAGTTCGTCTTCGTAGCGATCGTCGTCATGGGTCAGGAGGTCGCGCCGCCGGGTCGGCATTTCGCCGGGCTTCTCGCTCCATTTCCAGGCCGGACGCGCGGGATCGCCGATCAGCGTCATCAGCTTGGCGATGGGTTGGAGAATGCTTGGCGGCAAAGGCGGCCCGGCCATGCCCAGCATGGGCGCGGACAGGACCACCGCATCGGGATCGACCAGATGTTCGACCGCGGCGCGCAGGACGATATGCCCGCCCATCGAATGCGCGGCGAGCACGTGGGGGCCGGGCGTTGCCGTTTTCCAGGCCCGCCAGAAGGCCGCCAGATCGTCCAGCCAGACCTGGAAATCTTCGACATGGCCCGTCGTCGCATCGCCGCCCAACCGGCCCGAGCCTGCCTGGCCGCGCCAGTCCGCCGCCGTGACGCGCCAGCCCGCCCGGTGCCATTCTTCCAGCGTTTCGAGATATTTCTCGTAATGATCCCCGCGCCCGGGAAAGAACAGGATCGATCCGCGCGCCGCGTCATCGTCGAGCGGCCAGTCGATCCGCCGCACCTCGTGCCCATCGGGCGCGGTCCACACCGCCTCGCGCGCCGCGTTCGGGATCGTTCGCCGATCGATCGGGTCGGATGATGCGCTTCGAGTGATCGCCCGCGTCCTTTGGTATGGTTACCGTTTGGTAAGCCGCACCCTGTAGCACGGCCCATCGAAAGGGGGCCCTGTGGGTACGACGCTACATCAGATCGCGCATTACGGACTGCTCGGGGGCTTGGCAATCGCGCTGCTGATCGCGATCGCCACCGACCTCAAGAGCCGCCGCATCTACAATTGGCTGACGCTCTCCATCGCGCTTGCAGCGCCCTTGTATTGGTGGAGCAGCGGCCTTGCACCATGGCCCGGCATCGCCATCCAGATCGCCGCCGGTTTCGGTGTCTTCGCAGTCTGTTACCTGTTCTTCGTTCTGGGTCAGATGGGTGGCGGCGACGTCAAGCTGCTCGGCGCGCTCGCTCTGTGGATCCCGTTCGATCGCCTCCCCGCCCTCGTCGTGATGATGGCGATCATCGGCTGGCTGCTGACCATGGGCATGGCCGCCTGGCGCGTTTGCGCGTCGAGCGGCGGCGGGCTGAGCCGCGACATGATCGTGTTGAGCGTCTGTTTCGTCATCGCTCTTGCGATCGGCACCATGCTCCTCGGCGGGCTGGCCATGCCGCCCGGCCTGCGCAGCTTCGGCGCCAGCGGCCTTGCCGGAGCGCTTGTCGTCGCGCTTGCGCCTTCGCTCGTGCTGCTGGTCGCCACACTCGTTTCCTTGCGCGTCATCAAGCGCCACGCTCGCCGCATCCAGGTGCCCTACGGGCTCGCCATCGCGATCGCGGGGCTGTGGATCATCGCCAGCGATCTGGCGGTGGTTTCCGGCGGCCCCGCGCTCACGGCCTGAATACGCGATGTTAACCACTCACCCTTAAGCCGGAAAACCATACCTGCCCGCCATCCGGGCGCGGGCCATCGAAGGGGGCTTATCAAGCCATGGACAGGAAGAAACTGGTTCTGCTGCTCGTCGCGCTGATCATCGCGGTCGGCACGGCAATGGTCGCGCGGAGCATGTTCGCAGGCGCTTCCGCGCCGCAGGCGCAGGCGGCGCCCGTCGTTCCGACCGGGCCGAAAGTGCTGGTTGCCCAGCGCGCCCTGCCCGCAGGCACGATCATCACCGCCGAATCGATCGGTTTCCAGTCCTGGCCTGCCGAAATGGTGGCCGACGCCTATTTCCTCGAAGGCGAGTCGGACCTTGCGAAATTGCTGGGCACCGTGGTGCGCCATCCGATCACCGCAGGTGAGCCGGTCACGCAGGGCTCGCTCGTGAGCCCCGGCGATCGCGGCTTCCTCGCCGCGGCTCTCAGCCCGGGGATGCGGGCCATCACCGTGCCCGTCTCCGCGCAGACGGGCGTCGCAGGCTTCGTCTTTCCGGGCGACAGGGTGGACATCATGCTGACGCAGGAAGTGGCCGGCGTGGAGGGCGCGGCGCTGAAGGCGTCGGAAACCATCATGCGCAATCTGCGCGTGCTCGCCACCGATCAGTCGACCTCGCAGGAGACCGAGAACGGCAAGACCGTGGTGCGTGAATCGCGCACCGTCACGCTCGAAGTTACGCCCAAGATGGCCGAAAAGATCGCGGTTGCGGAAACCATCGGCCAGCTCAGCCTGTCGCTGCGTTCGCTGACGGATAACCAGTCCGACCTCGAAAGCGCGCTGGCTTCGGGCGATATCTCGATCCCCGACGATGCGACGCCCGAACAGGAAGAGCGCCTGCTCCGCCGTGCGATGGCCCGACCGAACGACAAGATCGGCTCGTTCTCGACCGGCGGCGATGTCTCGCGCTTCCAGCGCTCGACAATTCCGCCGCAGGTCGCGCGCAACCCGGCGCCCCAGCAGATGGGCGTCACCGGGCCCGTGCAGACGGTGGTGAGCGCAGAGCCCGCCAGACCGACCGGACCGCAGGTGCGCATCATGCGCGGCACACAGACCGACGCCGTGGGAATCGACAAGAACGGCCAGGCCATGCCTGCCGGGGCTGGCACGCGATGAGCCGCTTCAATTCCGACCGTATATCAGGCGAAGCCATCAGGGGGCTTGCAACCATGAAACCGCGTATCTTCAACAAAGTGCTGCCGACCGTCTGGCCCAAGGCGGTCATGGCCGGACTGGCGCTCGCACCGGTGGCCGCCGCCGCGCCCGCCACAATGGCAAACGCCCAGACGGTGGTGCGCCCTTCGCAGGATATCGTCCTGTCGATCGGCCGCGGCGAGCTGATCAACGTACCCGGCGCCATGGCCGACGTCTTCGTCGCCAATAGCGAGATTGCGGACGTGCAGCTCAAATCGCAACGCGCGCTGTACGTCTTCGGGGTCGGCGGTGGAGAGACCACGATCTACGCCAGCAATTCGCGTGGCGACATCATCTGGTCGGCCAATGTCCGGGTGGGATCGAACATCGGCAGCATCGACCAGATGCTGGCCCTCGCCATGCCCGAAGCCAAGATTGCGGTCGCGACCATGGGCAATAACACCGTGCTGCTGACCGGCACCGTCGCTGCCCCGGAAGATGCCGCGGAAGCGCAGGATCTGGTTGAAGCCTTCGTGGGCGATAACACCAACGTCATCAGCCGCCTGCGCATGGCGACGCCCCTGCAGGTCAATCTCCAAGTGCGCATCGCCGAAGTCAGCCGCAGCGTCGTGCGCTCGCTGGGCGTGAACCTCGCCACGGTCGATAGCACGCAGGGCTTCCAGTTCGGCGTGGGCCAGGGCCGCCAGGGCACCTTCCCGCAATACACTCCGGGAAGCCCCGCAGGTTTCGGCGTCAACTTCGAAGAGGCACCCGACGGCGGTTCACTCGTCACCAAGATCGGCCAGGGAACCACTCTAGGTCTGGCCGGCGAATTTCTCGGACTCGACATCGGCGCCGCGATCGACCTTGCCGAAACGCAGAACCTTGCCGTGACCCTCTCGCAGCCGAACCTGACAGCACTGTCGGGCGAAACCGCCGAATTCCTTGCTGGCGGCGAATTTCCAATCCCGCTCAGCCAAGGCCTCGGTACCACCACCGTCCAGTACAAGAATTACGGCGTCAGCCTTTCCTACACACCCACGGTGCTCGCCAATGGCCGCATTTCGCTGCGCGTGCGACCCGAAGTGTCGGAACTCACGAGCCAGGGATCGGTCAATCTCAACGGGTATCAGGTGCCCGCACTGATCACGCGCCGTACCGAAACCACCATCGAACTCGGCTCGGGCCAGAGTATGATGATCGCCGGCCTGCTGTCCAATTTCTCGCAGAACGCGATCGAAAAGGCGCCCGGCCTCGGTGACGTGCCGATCCTGGGCAATCTGTTCCGGTCCACCAATTTCCGGCGCGGCGAGACCGAGCTGGTGATCATCGTGACGCCTTATCTGGTGAAGCCGATGAACGCCGCCGATGTTCGCCTGCCGACGGATGGCTATCTCAAGCCCACCGAGAACCAGCGCATCCTGCAATATCGCGACGCCGATGGGGTGACGGGCGGAACGCGTCCGGAACCGTCGGCAGTTCCCGCAGCTCCGGCAAATCCCGCCATTTCGCGCAAGGTCGAGGCCGAGCCCGTGCTCGCGCAGTCCTACGATCCGCGCAACCGGGAAAAGAGCGCATCCGCCAAGCCCGGCTTCAGCTTCAAGTGAGGGGACCGATCATGCCTTCCCATTTCCTGTCCCGCCCGTTCACGCGGATCGGGGCACCACTCGCCGCCACCCTGGCGCTCGCTCTGGGCGCGTGCGCGGGCACGGTGAACACGGACAATCGCTCGCTCTATAGCGTGAAACAGCCGGTCGTCGAACGGACCAACTTCGCGCTCGACGTCGCCACCACCGGTGACGGCTTGCCGATTTCGGAACAACGCCGCCTTGCCAGTTGGTTCGAGACGATGGAACTCGGCTATGGCGATCGTGTCGCCATCGACGATCCCACCAGCTCCTACGGCGTGCGTGACGATGTCGCGGCGCTGGCAGGTCGCTATGGCCTGCTGCTTTCCGAAGCGCCGCCGGTGACGGCGGGGGCGCTCGCACCGGGCCAGGCGCGCGTGATTTTGACCCGCTCCGTCGCGTCCGTTCCCGGCTGTCCCGACTGGTCGCACACGGCCGAAGGGAACGATGCGAACGCAACCAATCCCAATTATGGCTGCGCCACCAACGGCAATATCGCAGCCATGATCGCCGATCCCGAGGATCTGGTGCAGGGCAAGCGTGGTACGGGACAAACCGTTTTGCTGACCTCGACCAAGGCGATCGATGCCTATCGCGAAGCCGCACCCACGGGATCCGAAGGCCTGACCGAACAGCCTACCACCGGAGGGAACTGACGTGAACGCACCCTGGAAAGTCAATCCCAACGGCGACCGCACCCCCTTCGCCGCCTATGTGTGCGACGAAACCGCGCTCGACACGCTGCGTCCGGTGGTGATCGAGCTCGGCTGGGCACCCGAAAAGTGCAACAAGGGCGGCCTGCGCAACGCGATCCAGTCGCTGTCGGTCAGCGCGAGCCCCAATATCCTGCTGGTCGATCTGTCGGAAAGCGGCGATCCGCTCAACGATATCAACTCGCTGGCGGAGGTCTGCGAGCCTGGAACGATCGTGATCGCGATGGGTCAGGTCAACGATGTGCGCCTGTATCGCGATCTGCTGGCAAGCGGTATCTACGATTACCTTCTGAAGCCCTTGTCGGCCAACACTCTGCGCGATGCGCTGACACAGGCTCAGGCGTCCTTCAACGCCCCCAAGGCGAACGATCCCGATGCGGCCCACAACCACGTCTCCACCGCGGTGGTCGGAATGCGCGGCGGTGTCGGCGCCTCCACTCTCGCCACTTCGCTCAGCTGGTATTTCGCTTCCAAGAAGAACCTCCAGACCGGGCTGCTCGACCTCGACGTGCATTTCGGCACGGGCGCGCTGGCACTGGATCTCGAACCGGGTCGCGGGCTTACCGATGCCATCGACAATCCGAGCCGCATCGACGGGCTGTTCATCGAACGCGCCATGATCCGCGCGCACGACAATCTCTCGATCCTGTCCGCCGAAGCGCCGATCAACGCGCCGCTGATGACCGATGGAGCCGCCTTCCTCCAGCTGGAGGAGGAATTCCGCCAGGCCTTCGAGATGTCGGTGATCGACCTGCCGCGTTCGATGCTGATCACCTATCCCCACTTGCTCAACGAGGTTAACGTGGTGGTGGTGGCAGTCGAAATGACGCTGGCCTCGGCCCGCGATGCGATCCGCATCCTGTCCTGGCTCAAGAGCTATGCGGCGCACGCGGTCCCGATCGTGGTCGCCAACAAGGTCCAGACCGGCGCACTGGAAATCAGCAAGGCCGATTTCGAAGCTTCGATCGAGCGCCCGATCGATTTCAGCATTCCCTTCGATCAGAAGACCGCCGCCAATGCCGCCAAGCTTGGCCAGGCCTTCATCGAGGCCAATGCGACGAGCAAACCGGCCAGCGTGATCAAGGCTCTCGGAGAGCGGATCATCGGTGCGAGCGAAGAGGATGCGCAAGGCGAGGACGCTCCGCATGCGGGGAAGAAATCGCTGCTCGGCAGCTTCGATCTGAAATCCCTGCTCGCCAAGAAGACCAAGCCCGTACCCGCCACGGCGGAATAACGGGCCGCAGCTTCACGAGATCCGCAATCGCTTCGGACGGAGACACGGCATGGACATGATGCAGCTGGCCCTCTTGCTCGTGGGAGCGATGGCGGCGTTCGGGATCGCGGGCTACGCCTTCGTCGGCCCGTCGCCGAGCAAAGCCTCGCAGCGGCGGCTCGAACAGCTGCGTTTCCGCCATTCGGAAAGCACGGATGCGAAGGTCCAGTCGCAGCTGAAGAAGGCCATCGCCTCGCGGCGCCCCACGCGGCAGGTGATCGCGGGATCGACGTCGCGGGTGGATGCCCTGGCCTTGCGGCTCGACCGGACGGGTAAGGGCTGGACGCTGACGCAATATGCCTATGCCTCGATCGGCCTGGGTCTGGTGATCGCCCTGCTTCTGTTTCTGCGCACCGGCGCGCTCCCGCTCGCGCTGGGGGTTGGCCTTCTGTTCGGTGCGGGCGTCCCGCATTTCATCGTCAATCGCGCGATCAAGAAGCGCACGACGGCCTTCAACGCCAAATTCGCCGACGCCATCGATCTGCTGGTGCGCGGCCTTCGATCCGGTCTTCCCGTTACGGAGACTCTGTCCGTCGTCGCGCAGGAAGTTCCTGGGCCAGTGGGCGAGGAATTTCGCGGCGTCGTGGAGCGTATCAAGATCGGTCGCACGATGGAGGATGCTCTCCAGCAGACCGCCGATCGGCTGGGCATCCCGGAATTCAACTTCTTCTGCATCACGCTTGCAATCCAGCGGGAAACGGGTGGCAACCTCGCCGAAACGCTCGCCAACCTGGCCGAGGTGCTGCGCAAGCGCGCGCAGATGAAGCTCAAGATCCGGGCGATGAGTTCGGAATCCAAAGCGTCGGCCTATATCGTCGGCGCCCTGCCCTTCATCGTCTTCGTCCTGATCTGGTGGATCAATCCGGGCTATATCGGCACCTTCTTCGAAAACGAAACTCTGATCGTGATCGGTATGGGCGGGCTCGTCTGGATGTCGATCGGCGTGTTCATCATGGCCAAGATGGTCAGCTTCGAAATCTAATCGCGCAGAACGGGACGAGATCATGGAAAGCCCTGCTGGCCCTACGCTTCTCGGTGTCGACATCATGGTCGTGGGCTCGATCCTGGCCGCCGTCGCCGCGATGGCCGTGCTGTTCGCGATCTACACGGCCGTCACGATTACCGATCCGATGTCGAAGCGGGTCAAGGCGCTCAACGCCCGGCGCGAGGAGCTGAAGGCCGGGGTCGTCACCGCGACCGCAAAGAAACGCCAGAGCCTGACGCGCAAGTCCGACACCACCGAAAAGGTAAAGGAACAGCTCGGCCGCATGAAGGTGCTGCAGGATTCGCAGGTCCGCGAAATGCAGCAGAAGCTGGCCTGGGCGGGATATCGCAACCAGGAAGTCGCGGTCATCCTGATCGCGCTGCGCGCCATTCTGCCGATCGTCGTCGGCGGCTTCGCCTTCGTGATGCTCTACATGGTCGAAATCTATCCCGACTGGCAGATGAAGCGGGTGGGCGCGCTCGCGCTGGTCATCTTCCTCGCCTATAAGGGCCCGGAACTGTTCCTGAAGAACAAGGCGACCAAGCGTACCGACGCCATCCGCAAAGGTCTTCCCGACGCGCTCGACCTGCTCGTGATCTGTGCCGAGGCGGGCCTCACCGTCGATGCCGCCTTCAATCGCGTGGCCAAGGAACTGGGCCGCGCCTATCCCGAACTGGGCGACGAATTCGCCCTTACCGCGATCGAACTGTCTTTCCTCAACGAACGCAAGAAGGCGTTCGACAATCTCGCCTTCCGCGTGAATCTGGAAGCGGTGAAGGGTGTGGTGACCACCATGGTCCAGACCGAACGCTACGGCACTCCGCTCGCGTCCGCGCTGCGCGTGCTGTCCGCCGAGTTCCGCAACGAGCGCATGATGCGCGCGGAAGAAAAGGCCGCGCGCCTGCCTGCGATCATGACCGTGCCGCTGATCATGTTCATTCTGCCGGTGCTGTTCATCGTCATTCTCGGCCCGGCGGCCTGTTCGATCACTGCAGCGTTCGAATAAGCGACCGCAGACGCGGGCTCAGTCCTCCAGCGCCGCGGCGTCGAAGTCGCCCGCCGCTTCGCGCAGGCGCAGGAGCATGGATTTCAACTGCTCGCGCTCGCTCTCGTCGAGGGCGGAGAACAGTTCGCGTTCGATGTCGAGCGCCAGCGGCATGATCCGTGCATGGACCGCCCGCCCCTCCGCCGTCAGTTCGAGCAGGTGCGAGCGCCCGTCGGCGGCATTCGGCTTGCGCTCTGCAAGGGCGCGGCTCTCCAGCGTCTTGCAGGCCCGGTTGACCGGCACCTTGTCCATCAACGTGATCTGCGACAGGTCGCGCTGGGTCAGCGGGCCGCTATCGCCGAGTACCGCCATGATCCGCCATTCGGTGGTCTTGAGCGCGAAGCGGCGCCGATATTGTTCGGCGATCCGGCTCGACACCGCGTTGGACGCAATGGAGAGCTGATAGGGCAGGAAATCGGCGAGCCGCTGCGAGGTGTGCGGCGAAGGAGATTTGTCGGGCATGAACCCGTCCTACAATTCGCCCGCGCAAGCGCAAGGCCGTCGCAATCGCAACTATCTATATTCCGGCTCGTCCCACCACGGATAGAAATCGGGCATGTCCGCGCTGACCGTATCGGGATAGTCGGGCGGACGCTTTTCGAGGAAGCTGGCGACCCCTTCCTTCGAATCCGCGCTTTTGCCGAGGCGGTAGATCGAGCGGCTGTCGATCCGGTGCGCCATCATCGGGTGTTCGGTGGACGACAGGCGCCACAACATCGCGCGGGTCATCGCGACCGAGACGGCGGAGGTGTTGTCCGCGATCTCGCGCGCCAGTTCGATGGCGGCAGGCATCAGGTCTTCGGGGGCGTGGAGAGAACGGACGAGCCCATGGTCCAGCGCATCCTGAGCGGAGAATATGCGCCCGGTCATGCACCATTCGAGCGCGGTCTGCATCCCCACGAGGCGCGGCAGGAACCAGCTGGAACAGGCTTCGGGCGTGATCCCGCGCCGGGAGAATACGAAGCCGAAGCGCGCGGTCTCGCTCGCCAGCCGGATGTCGAACGGCAATTGCATCGTCGCGCCGACGCCCACCGCCACGCCGTTGCAGGCGCCGATCAGGGGTTTTTGCGAATTGAACAGGCGCAGCACCACCCGCCCGCCCCCGTCGCGCACTCGCTCGTCGGACAGGTCCTCGACCGGATCGTGGCGCGCGAAGATATTGCCGCTGCTGCCTTCGGGCGTCAGGTCCGCGCCCGCGCAGAACGCCCGATCGCCATGGCCGGTGACGATCACGGCGCGCACGCTGTCGTCCGCGTCCGTCACGTCGATGGCATCGATCATCTCGTCCATCATCGTGCGGGTAAAGGCATTCATCTTGTCCGGGCGATGCAGCGTCAGCGTCGCGATCCCGTCGGCGATATCGAGCTTGATCTGGGTGTAGTCTGTCATCGTCCGGTCCTTCAGAGAGTGTCTCCCCGCCGGACCGTGTCCGGCGGGGATGGTCGCATCAACGCGGCGCCATGCGGATCGCGCCGTCGAGGCGCACGTCCTCGCCGTTGAAATAGCCGCATTCGAGCATGGTCAGCGCGAGCTTGGCGTATTCCTCGGGATTGCCCAGACGCTTGGGGAACGGGACGCTGGCGGCCAGCGCCTCCTTCACCTGCGGCGGCGCGGCGTTCATCAGCGGGGTGTTGAAGATGCCGGGCAGGATCGTGTTCACCCGAATCCCCTCGCTCATCAAGTCGCGTGCGATGGGCAAGGTCATGCCGATCACGCCGCCCTTCGACGCGGCATAGGCGGCCTGGCCCATCTGCCCGTCTTCACCCGCGACAGACGCGGTGTTGACGATCGCGCCGCGATCTCCGTCCTCGCTCAGCGGGTCCAATGTCAGCATGCCCGCCGCCGATTTGGCAATGCAGCGGAAGGTGCCGATCAGATTCACCTGGATCACGAAATCGAAGGCGGAGAGCGGGAAATGCTTGATGCTGCCGTCTTCCTTCGATCGGCTGGCGGTCTTGATCGCATTGCCGATCCCTGCGCAATTGACCAGGATACGCTCCTGCCCGTGGGCCTCGCGCGCCTTGGCGAAACCGGCATCGACATCCTCGTCGCTGGTGACGTTCACCTTGCAGAAGATGCCGCCGATATCCTTCGCGACCGCTTCGCCCTTTTCCTCGTTCATGTCGAAGATCGCGACCTTGGCGCCCTTCGCCGCGATGGCGCGCGCCGTCGCTTCGCCGAGGCCGGACGCGCCACCGGTGACGACGGCGGGAGTGTTGCTGCTGATTTCCATGGGGTAGTCCTCTCTATCTCTCGAAAAATTCGGGTGTAACGGGGTCAGAGCGCCTCGACGATGGTGACATTGGCGACACCGCCGCCTTCGCACATCGTCTGGAGCCCGTATTTCTTGCCGTGGCGGTGCAGCGCGTGGACCAGCGTCGCCATCAGCTTGGTGCCCGACGCGCCCAGCGGATGGCCGAGCGCGATCGCGCCGCCGTGGACATTGAGCTTGTCCGGGTCCGCGCCGGTATGCTTCAGCCAAGCGAGCGGCACGGGGGCGAAGGCTTCGTTGACCTCGTACAGGTCGATATCCTCGATCCGCATGCCGGCACGTTCCAGCGCGCGATCGGTCGCGAACAGGGGTTCTTCCAGCATGATCACCGGATCGCCCGCCGTCACCGTCAGATTGTGAATGCGCGCGAGCGGGGTGAGGCCATATTCCTTCAGCGCACGCTCGCTCACGACCATGACCGCGCTCGACCCGTCGCAGATCTGGCTGGCGCTCGCCGCCGTGATCTTGCCGTCCGGGCTCAGCAGCTTGACGCCCGCGATCCCTTCCAGCGTGGCGTCGAAACGAATGCCCTCGTCCACCAAGTGGCAGGCCTCGCCCTCCGGCGTCTCGATCTCGACGCCGACGATTTCCTTTTCGAACGCGCCGCTTTCGGTGGCCCGGATCGCCTTCTGGTGGCTTTCCAGAGCAAAGGCGTCGAGCTGGTCCTTCGAGAACCCGTGCTTGTCCGCGATCATCTGCGCGCCGGTGAACTGGCTCCACTGGATGCCGGGATATTTGTCTTCGAGCCCCGGCGATTTGTAGTGGCCCAGCCCCTCTTTCATATGCAGCATCGCGGTCGATCCCATGGGCACGCGGCTCATGCTTTCGACGCCCGCCGCGATCACGACATCCTGCGTTCCGCTCATCACGGCCTGCGCGGCGAACTGGATCGCCTGTTGCGAAGACCCGCACTGGCGATCGATCGTGACGGCAGGCACGCCTTCGCCCAGCCGCTTGGCCGCCAGCACCGCATTGCGCCCGACCTGCATGGCCTGTTCGCCGCCCTGGCTGACGCAGCCCATGACGACATCGTCGACCGCCTTGGCTTCCAGCCCGGTCCGCTCCATCACCGCATCGAGCGAGACGGCGGCGAGATCGACCGGGTGAACCCCTGCGAGCCGCCCTCCACGCTTGCCCCCGGCAGTACGGACGGCTTCGACGATATAGGCTTCGGGCATCGATCTCTCTCCTCGTCGCGCTTCGGAACGCGTTGCTTTTCAGGACCGGGTTATGGGAGGCTTACGTAAGCGTCAAGTTGCCGATCCGGTTTCCTATCGTGAGGGCGCTCGTGCCACCCGGTGCTTGCAATTGGCGCGGCGCCCGCCCTAGTCATCACGCCATGAGCGAAGCGATCAACATTTTCGAAGTCAACGGCACACTGGATACGGCAGGTCTCGCCGAAGAATTCGCCCGCAACCGCCGGATTCAGATCCGCAACGTGCTGACCGATCCGACGGCCGAGGCCCTGCGCGCGGCTCTGGCCCAGACCACCCCGTGGGGCATGGCGTTGCAGGCGGCGGATGGCGAACCGCAGGATTTCCGGGTGGAGGAACTGCGCCAGCAAGCGCACGCCCAGCGTGCTCAGGCGCTCAACAAGGAGGTTCACGAAGCGGCGGCGAAGGGGCATTACTCCTTCCGCTACGCCCGCTATCCCATGGTCAGGGCCTATCAGGAGGGGTGGAATCCCGGCGGGCTGCACGATGTGCTGATCGAATATATCAACACCGAACCCTTTCTCGAACTGGTGCGTCAGGTCACGCGCATTCCAGAATTGAAGAAGGCGGATGGGCAGGCGACCCTGTTCGGCCCGCAACACTTCCTCGGCCTGCATCAGGACCAGCAGCTCGAGGAAGGGTGGCGCATCGCCTATGTGCTCAACATGACAGCCTTGGAATGGCGGCCCGACTGGGGCGGTTATCTGCTGTTCTTCGACGACGATGGAGACGTGATCGAAGGCTATATGCCGCGCTTCAACACGCTCAACCTGTTCGCCGTGCCCCAGCATCACGCGGTCAGTTTCGTTCCCCCTTTCGCGCCGCAGGGCCGGATCGCGATCAGCGGCTGGTTCCGCGACCAGTGAGCAGTCAATCCCCGCGGCAATGGCTCGAACAGGCCGGAGCCGCGGAACGGCGGGGCGAGCGGGCAGAGGCGCTCGCCGTGATCGCGCAGGCCGTCGCAGACCATCCGCGCGACGCCGCTCTTATCAACGATGCCGGTTCGCTGGCCCAGCGGCTCGGCGAGTATGCGCTGGCGGAGGCAAGGTTCGCGGCCGCTCTGGCGCTCGCTCCCGATAACACCGATTTCGCCGTCAACCGTGCCATCGCTCTGACGGCGCTCGGCAGACCGCGCGAGGCAGTGCGAATATTGCATCCGCTCGAGACTTCTGGAGAGCGGATCGCGCGCTATTGGTCGGTGCGCGCCAATGCGGAGCGCGCGGCGGGCATGGCGGCGCAGGCCGGTCGATCCTACGATCGCTGCCTCGCCCTTCAGCCGAACCATCCCCGCGCCCTGCACGGAAGGGCGCGCATCGCGATCGAGCGCGGAGAAGGGGATGCAGTGGCCCGCTTCGATCGCGCGCTCGCCGCCAATCCGCGCGATGCGGATCTCTGGCTTGGAAAGGCGCAAGCGCTGGACGTGGCGGGAGACGTGGCGGGCGCGCGCGACCTCGTCCAGCAGATCCTGGCACAGGCCCCCGGCTGGATGGACGGCCTGCGCCTGATGGCGCAGCTGAACCTCGCGCAGGGACGCCCCGAATTCGCCGAGCATTACGCGGAAGCCGCCGCCCGCGCGCCGGACAACCCTGCCATCCCCGTCGCGCACGCAAACCTGCTCGCGGTCCACGATCGCTTCACGCAAGCCGCAGACATCGCGACCGAAGCGCGCCGCCGCTTTCCAAACGATCCCTCGCTCGCTCTGCTCGAAGCGAGCTACGCCGCGTCGGGCGGAGACGATGAGCGCGCCGAAGCCCTGTTTGCCGCGCTGGATTCGGAGACGAGCGAACGCTGGTTGCAGGAAGCACGGCACGCTCTGCGCCTCATAGACGTCAGCCGCGCCCACGCTCTGCTCGACCGAGCCGAGGAGGAAACGCCGTGGAGCGTCAGCGGGTGGGCCCTGCGCGGCCTCGCCTGGCGCCTTTCGGACGATCCGCGGGCGGAATGGCTCTATCGTCCCGACGAAACGATCCGACCGCTCCCCCTTGGCGGGGCCGACGATCTGATCGAACGCGCCGTCGCGGTCCTGCGCGATCTTCACAAAAGTTCTCCCCTCCCGCTCGGTCAATCGCTGAGAGGCGGTACGCAGACACGCGGGCGCTTGTTCGATCGCACCGAGCCGGCTCTCGCGGAACTGCGCCAAGCTGTCGAAGGCGCGGTCGAACGCTATCGACAGGGCCTGCCCGAAGCGGATCCCGAACATCCGCTCCTTCGCCACCGCGATGCCGGTTTCGCTCTCGCCGGATCCTGGTCGGTTCGGCTGACCGGAGGAGGCGATTTTCACATCGCGCATATCCACCCGGAAGGCGTAATCTCGTCCGCGCTCTATCTCGTCGTGCCGGACGATGCGCATGGGCCAGATACAAGCGGCTGGCTCGAACTCGGCCGCCCGCCGCCCGACATACGCCTCGACCTTCCCCCCATAGCGACGATCCAGCCCGAACCAGGCCGGCTGGCGCTGTTTCCCAGCTATCTCTTTCATGGCACCACGCCCTTCGACAGGGCCGAACGGATTACGGTCGCCTTCGATGGCGTGCCGCGCGACAAGGGGCCGTCAAACTGAGCGGCCCGAGAACCGCATATGGGGGAGAACGATATGGCGCAGGCAAGCGAACAGGCGGCGTGGAACATGTTCTGGGAACAGAACGCGCGCGGTGGATCATCCGGCTGCCTCCCGCATAGCCGGCAGGCCATTGAACAGGCACAGAAAAAGGCCTGGCAGGCTTTCGCAGCCCAGATCTCGAAAAATGCCAAACTGCTCGATCTGGCGACCGGCGACGGCCGCGTACCCGCATGGATCGGCGCGGACCGTGCCGATCTGGAATGCCACGGGGTCGATCTGGCACCCAGCCTGCCCCCGGCCCCGCCGGGCGTTACGGTGCGCGGTCGGGTGCCGATGGAGGAGCTGCCATTCGAGGCTGCGAGCTTCGATGTGGTGACCAGCCAGTTCGGGTTCGAATATGGGGACACCGCCCGCGTCGCGACCGAGATCGCGCGAGTGCTCAAGCCGGGCGGAAGGATCGGGCTGATGATGCACCGTGGGGACGGGCCGATCGTCGCGCATAACCGCACTCGGCGGGCCCAGCTCGAATGGGCGTTAGAGGAAAAGGCGATTGTGGCGAAGACGCGTCAGTCGATCGGCACTGGGTCCGACCTTTCGCCTGCCCTGCCCTATGCGACCGAAACCGCCCAAAAAGGGCTGGAGCAGTTTGGTGAGAGTTCACCCGCATGGGAAATCCCCGAGGCCGTTCGACGCACTCTGCTGATGGGCGCGCGCGCGGGACGGCAATTCGTACTCGACACGCTAAACGCGATCGAGGCGCAGGCAGGAAACGAGATCGGCCGCATAAAGGCCCTGATCCGCGCTAGCGCCGTGGCCGACGATCGCCAGACGATCGAGGATCGCTTCGCATCGACCGGCATAGAACTGGTCGATGCCAAGACGATCGAAGACGAGACGGGCAACGCCTTTGCTGATTTTGTGGTGCTGACCAAAGCCTGAACCAACCGGCATGCTCAGGACCAGACCCGGCTTGGCGGTCTGATTTTGGCTCGATGACACAAAAAAGGGCGGCGGACCGAAGTCCGCCGCCCCTCTTTGTTCGTGGAGCTTGCGCTTCCCGTTTCTTAGAACTTGAAGTTCGCCGAAACGAAGAAGTCGCGGCCAAGCACGTCATAGGTGCTCGGATAGGTGTTCGCCTGCTCCTGGTTGTCGCCCAGCAACGTGCCATCGTTCTCACTGGAGACGAAGATGCCGTTGAAGGTCGGCGTCTGCGGCAGTTCGTCGAAGATGTTGTTCACACCGAAGGTAAACGTCGCACGTTCCGAAGCGGCAAACGAGAAGGTCAGATCGAACAGATCGTAGGCCGGAATTTCTTCGACGCCGTTGAAGGCTGCATAATCGACACTGTCATCGTCGTCCGCAACCGACGACAGGTGCCGCCAGCGGATCGAGGTGGTCAGCGGACCATCGATGAACGAGGCACGCGACGTCCACTTGAAGGTCGGCCGCGGTTCGCCGCAATTCGCACCGAACTGACCTTCACACTCGAGCAGGTCCGCACCCGGGAACGCCAGGAAGTCGAAGCTTTCGGTCCAGGTACCCAGGAACGAGATGTTGAAGTCCTGCTCGCCCGTATCCGTGAAGATCGAGAACGGCACGCTGGTGCTGTAGCTGACTTCAAGGTCGATGCCCGACGTTTCGAACGAAGCGATGTTCTGACCGCCAAGCAGCGGCGGATTGGCTTCGGTGATGACGCCGGCGCTGTTGCGGATCGGGCCATTGCCGAAGAACGGACCGCAGACGCCGCTATCCGGATCTTGGACCTGATTGAAGCACAGGTCGAAGCTCTGAGCGAGCGAGATCGTGGTGATCGCGTCTTCGATTTCGATGTTGAAGTAGTCCGCCGTGAGCGTGAAGCCCGGAACGAAGGACGGCTGGAGCACGACACCGAAGGTGTAGCTGGTCGAGGTTTCTTCTTCCAGGGCGGGGTTACCACCGAAGAGTGAAGGAATCTGCGTGTTCAGCTGAATGGCCGGATCGCCGAGGCTGCCTGCCGGAACACCGTTGGCAAGACAGATATCGCGCAGGCCGCCGGACGTTGCGCCCGCCGTGGTGCACGGATCGGTCGCGCCCGGGAAGCCGATCGCCTGACCGCCGAACAGTTCGCCCACGTTCGGAGCGCGAACCGCACGCTGATACTGACCACGCAGGATCACATCACGGATCGGAGCGAATTCGACGCCACCGGCGTAGGTCCACACGCCACCGACTGCGTCGAGCGAGTAGTCGGAGTAACGCGCCGCACCCGAAAGCTCGAGACGGGCACTGCCGAACTCGACCGGGATGTTGAGCTCGGCGAAGACTTCCTTGACGTCGTATTCGCCCTGGGTCGCTTCACCGGCGTTGAAGCCGATAACATCGCCCGAAGCCAGCGCGGTGTCGGGAATGAATTCCGACGTCACCTTGCGGTATTCCGTACCGATGGCGAAAGCGACCGGTTCGGCAGTGCCGAGGGCGAAATCTCCGAGCGTGCCGGAGATGGCGGCGTTGACGACCTGCTGGGTCGAGATATCGCCGTTCTGTGCCAGGATCGAAATCTGGTCGACGGCTGCGGGCGTAAGGGTGCCCGGGCCGAAGATGTTGATCGCCGGATCCGTACCGTCGAGGCCACGCTGGAAAGCCGAGCGCGAGATATTGCCCTGCTGGACGTTGGCGTTCCGCGTACGCGAGAACATGTAGTACGCGTCGTAGTCCAGGTACGATCCGATCGGGCCGGTTGCACCGCCGAGCACGCGGAAGGCGTTACGCTCGTCGAGGCTGTTACGCGAACCGGTTTCGACCGTGCGGCGCTGCAGGAAGAGGTCGATATTGTCGGGATCGCCATCGGTTTCGGTCGCATTGAGCTGGACCAGCTGCGCGAAGTCTTCCGCAGACAGGAACGGCTGAACGGTCGCCAGGTTGACGGTGAAGGTTCCGGTGACAGGCGTCGCCGCCAGTTCCTGCGCCACGCGATTGTTGACGTAGGTGACTTCCGTATACGCACGATGACCGCCGCCGATTTCGTAATCGGCATAACCACCGATCAGGTAACGCTCTTGCGGCAGCTGCAGGTAGTTGACGGGTGCGTAGTTATAGGTGTCGCCAGCGCGGGTACGGAACTGGCCGGGCGTGTCATCGAACACAACCGCGCGGTTCGCCGCGAATTCGGTTCCGGCACGATTGCCGTCCCCGAAGTAACGGATCACGCCATTCGGGAGCGTCGAGGAACCGAACTGCTGCTGGTTCTCACCGAAGGTTTCGCCGCCGAGAGCAAAGTTCGAAAAGCCGCGATCGCCCTGGAACACAGAATCACGATTGTAGTATTCACCGTAGACGGTGGCCGAGCCACGTCCGTCGGCGAAGCTGGTGCCGATAGCACCATGAATTTCATAGCGACGGCCATCGCCACGCTCGGTAAGCGAATACTGTCCGCCAACTTCGATACCTTCGACCTGACGAAGGCGGAAGTTGACGACGCCGGAGAGCGCGTCCGAACCATAAACCGCAGATGCACCGCCGGTCACGACATCGACGCCGTCAAGCAGGAAGGACGGGATCGTGTTCAAGTCGACGACCTGCGCGGTGTCGTACGACAGCCAGCGACGGCCGTTAACGAGCACCAGAGTACGAGCCGAGCCGAGACCACGAAGGTTCAGCGTGGCGGTACCGTTACCGGGATTGTTCGAGAACGACGTCGTACCCGGAACAACCTGCGGCAGGGTGTTGATCACGTTTTCGACGTTGACCGTACCGGAGAGTTGGAATTCCTCGTCGTTGACGACGGCGATCGGAGCTGCGGTTTCGACGTTGCGGCGCGCGATGCGCGAACCGGTGACAACGATCAGACCTTCGGCTTCATCGGGAGCGGCCTGAAGGGCGGGCTCCTGATCGGTCAGGTCATCGGTGTTGTTGGTGGCGGTAGTCTGAGCCGCCAGCGGAGCGGCCATCATGGCACCCGCCATGATGGTGCCGGTCAGCAAGGAGGCCTTGGTGAAGCGATAAGACATTGCAATCCCCTCATATGCGGGAGGCCGGAGGGCGTCCCGATCGCATGAAAACGGATTCAGACATGTGTCCGAATAGGGGCCCTCTATGATAAGGCGCTCGTATCGGGCAATGCATCCCACACCTTCGCAGATGCGGAAGCTTTCGAGTGTGACATTCGAGAGACACCGACTGCACCCCCTCTCCGAGGTCGCCGGGGATAGGCATAGTCGAATTTTAGAAAAGCATTTAAGGCGTTACAGCTCTGATGGAGATTTACGAATGACCCGCGCCATGAACGTCGCAGCCGAAAGCACCGAACCCTCTCTCATCCTTTCGCGACCCAGCACACGTTCTGCCGCGGCGATGCTTCTATTCGCCAGCCTCGCTTTCGCCTCGCCGATCGCAGCTCAAGATGGCACTGGAGAGAAGGATTTGCTCGCAGAACTGCAAGCCTGTCGCTCGATAGCGGTGCCGGCGGAGCGCCTCGCATGCTTCGACCGTGCTTCGGCTACGCTCGTCGAGGCGCGTGACAGCGGCGAGGTGCGCCTCGTCGATCGCGAGGAGATCCAGCAGACTCGGCGCGGCCTGTTCGGCTTCACCCTGCCCAAACTCGACATCTTCGGCAGCGGGAATGACGATGAAATCGACATGCTGGAATCGACGATAACCGGGGTCAGCCGCTATGGTCGCAACGGCTACCGGATCAAGATCGAGGAAGGAAGCGTCTGGCAAATCGACAGCGCTCCTTCGCGCCTTCGCATGCCCAGGCCGGGAGACGAGATCGTGCTTAAGAAGGCCTCGCTTGGATCCTTCTTCATTCGAATCGCTGGCCAGATCGGCGTGAAGGGGAAGCGCGTGGAATGAACGCGCCCCCGTCCGATAGAGGGCTGGGCAACGGATCAGCCTGTGCAGCGATCCGGTATTTCAGCAAGCGCCACGCAAGGGTGTTGCAATTGTGTTACTGATACCGTGCAATCATGCCGGTCATGCAGCATTCATCACCGCCGCGCTTGCCTTGCCTCTCGCCTCTATGCTTGTGTCCTCAGGCGGGTCGGAGCAGACCGACCTTCTTGTAGGGGATAATCCAGATGAAAACCACCTTCGCCACCGCGCGAGGCCGCGCCCTTCTTTGCGCGGGCGCAAGTTTTGCCGCACTAGCCCTTTCCACACCTGCATTCGCCCAGAATGCCGAAGACGACGGTACCGTCACTCCGGATTGCGCCGATGTGGACAATGATGGCGAATGCGATCCGTCCGCCGATGCCGGTGCGGGCGCGACGAGCAGCGGTCTGATCATCGTGTCCGGTACGCGTATCGCGCGGCCGAACCTCGACTCGCCGGTTCCCGTCACCTCGGTCGAGGCGTCGGAAATCCTCGACGATGGCGCCATCTCGCTCGGCGACGCGCTGAACGACCTTCCCTCGCTGCGTTCAACGTTCTCCTCGTCGAACTCGCAGCGCTTCATCGGCACGACCGGTGTGAACTTCCTCGATCTTCGCGGCCTTGGAACGAGCCGCACGCTGGTCCTCGTCAACGGTCGTCGCCACGTCACGTCGAGCGCGGGCGACTTCCAGGTCGACGTCAACACCATTCCCTTCGAACTGCTCGAGCGGACCGACATCATCACGGGTGGCTCTTCGGCCGTGTACGGTTCGGACGCCATCGCCGGGGTGGTGAACTTCATTCTCAAGCGCGATTTCGAAGGCCTTGAACTGAACGCCCAGGCCGGCATTTCCGAGCGTGGCGACAATGGCCGGTATTCCACCAGCCTCGCCTTCGGTCGCAATTTCGCGGACGGTCGCGGCAACATCGCCCTCGTCGGCGAATACAGCAAGATCGAAAGCGTCCTGAATTCGCAGCGCCCCGAAATTTCGGGCTTCGGACGGGGTTTCCGGTCCTTCATCACGGTCGATAGCGACACCGAACTGACCAATTCGGACGGCAACCCCGACACGATCCTCGCCGATCGTCTGGTGTATGACTTCATCTCCGAAGGCGGTACGGTCGCTTCGTTCTGTCGTCGCGGCTTCGAAGCTCGTCAGCCCACCAGCTGCCCGACCGGCAATTCCTTCGGACGGTATCGCTTCGGTCAAGACGGCCGTCTCTTCTACGAGACCAATGGCCCGATTTTCGGTAGCTTCACGCAAGGCGGGACCGGTTCCACTCTCTCGGACGGTTCGCTTATTCCCGACATCGAACGCTACAACATCAATCTGCTCACCCATTTCGATGTCAGCGATGCGTTCCGCCCCTACCTCGAAGCGAAATATGCTCGCATCGAAGCCCTCGGCCAGGGTACGCCGACCTTCTTCAACAGCTTCTGTGGCGGCCTGAACGGCCTGTCGGGCCTCGATCCCAGCTGTACGAACGGCCTGACCTCCCCGCCCTTCTTCATCCGCTTCGACAATCCGTATCTGAACCCGGCCGATGCGGCGGTGATCCGGAACAACGTTCAGGGTGAACTGCTCCGGGCATTCGGTGCAGGTGGTTTGACAGCGGCATCGCAAGGCTTCTTCATCAATCGCAACAACAGCGATTTCGGCACCCGCAATGACAGCGTCGTGCGCGAAACCTATCGTGTGGTTGCCGGTGTCGAAGGCGATATCGCGGCCAACACGCGGTACGATGTTTCGTTCAATTACGGTCGGTTCGAAAGCGAGCTCCTCGCTCAGAACCAGATCATCTACCAGAACACCCGTAATGCTCTCGACGCCGTGCGTGCCCCGTCGGGCCAGATTGTCTGCCGTATCAATGCGGACGCCGATCCCAGCAATGACGATCCGGCCTGTTCGCCGCTCAATGTCCTCGGTGCCGGTGCTCCGAGCCAGGCCGCGCTCGATTACATTCTTGTCGACGCTGGGCTGAGTGAGCGTGCGGAACAGTACAACGCGCTCGCCTATATCAGCTCGGACAGCTCTTCGTTCTTCGAACTTCCCGGCGGGCCAATCGGCGCGGTTCTCGGCACCGAATGGCGCCGTGAAGAAGCCTTCTCCGAGCCCGACGAACTGTCGGCGAGCGGGGCGACGTTCTTCAACGCGTTCCAGGTGTTCGATCCTCCGGCACTCGAAGTGTTCGAAGTGTTCGGCGAACTCAGCCTGCCGCTGCTTGCCAACGTTCCGTTCTTCAACGAACTGACCGTTTCCGCAGCCGCTCGTTACTCGGACTACAATTCGGGTGCCGGCAACACCGGTGGTGTCTGGGCCTATAACGGCAACCTCGTCTGGGAGCCGGTCGACTCGCTGCGTCTGCGCGCGAACTATTCGCGTGCGGTTCGCTCGCCGACTCTGAGCAATTTGTTCTCGCCGCCGACGGAAAACTTTCTATTCCTGAACGATCCCTGCGACGCCGACAACATCCAGAACGGCACCGCCACCCGCGAAGCTAACTGCCGCGCCGCCGGTGTTCCGGTCGGGTTCCAGGATCCGGTGACGGGCAACCGTTCCGTGCTCCAGGGCGGTAACGATCTGCTCGAAGCGGAAAAGTCGGACAGCTACACCATCGGTGCGATCTTCCAGCCGGACTTCCTTCCCGGGTTCACCGCCTCGGTCGATTACTACAATATCGAGGTGGAAAGCGTCATCGCGAACATCAGCGGTCAGCAGATCCTGACCAACTGTTTCGATGCGCCGTCGCTGGACAACCGGTTCTGCCCGCTGATCGCTCCGCGTCTGCCCGATGGCTCGCTTGCGAACACCAATGCGATCAACATCGCGCCGATCAACTACGCGAACCTGACCGCCGAAGGCATCGACTTCGACGTTCGGTACACGAAGACGTTCGACAATGACGATCGGATCAGCTTCCGCGTCTTGGCCACCCACGTCATCGACCGGACGAATTTCCTCGACGTCGACAATCCCGATCTGCCGAATATCGTCAAAGGCGAACTCGGCGATCCGGAGTGGCAGTTCAACTTCAACGCGTCGTATCAGACCGGACCGATCTCGTTCAGCTATAGCTGGCGCTGGATCGACTCGCAGTACATCGGAGCTGCCGAAAACTACATCCCGTACACCACGGAATGTATTTCGGACGGTGCCGGTGGCGGCGTAATACCGCGCACCACCACTAGCTGTACGGTCGGCGAATTGGTGACGGCGCCGCCGGCCAATCCGGACTTCACGGCTGAGCGCAAGTATCCGGTCAAGGCGTTCCACGACATTCGCTTCGGTTACGACGTGAATGAAGAGTTCACCTTCTACGCCGGTGTCGACAACCTGACCGACGAACTCCCGCCCTTCGGCCTGACGGGCGCAGGCGCTGGATCGGGTATCTTCAGCAATACCGGTCGGTACTTCTATGCCGGGATCACCGCCGACTTCTAAGTCAGCCGGAGAGATCCGCTCAAAACCAAAAGGGCCCCGGGAGACCGGGGCCCTTTTTCGTTATTGCTTACGCAGTCGAGGGCGTGATGGTCGGAACGTCAGGCGTTTTACTCCACCGCCATCTCCAGCGCCCCGTCGCCTTCGTCGATCCTTACCGAGCTGCCATCGGGCACTTCACCGCGCAGCATCTTGTCGGCGAGGGGATCCTGTACGTAGCGCTGCACGGCGCGCTTCAACGGACGCGCGCCATACACCGGATCGTATCCGACCCTCCCAAGCCAGCGCTTCGCCGCATCGGTCAGGTCGAGCGTGATCTTGCGATCCTTCAGGAGCTTCTGGACCCGCACGACCTGGATTTCGACGATCGGGGCCATGTGATCCTGCCCGAGACGGTGGAACAGGATGATCTCGTCCAGCCGGTTGAGGAATTCGGGGCGGAAATGGCCGCGCACGACATCCATGACCTGCGGTTCGACATCCTCGACCTGCTGGTCGTCGGTCATCTGGGCAAGGAACTGGCTCCCGAGGTTCGAAGTCAGGATGATCAGCGTGTTCGAGAAATCGACCACCCTACCCTGCCCGTCCGTGAGGCGTCCGTCGTCTAGCACCTGCAACAGCACGTTGAAGACGTCGGAATGCGCCTTTTCGACCTCGTCGAAAAGCACCACCTGATAGGGACGCCGACGGACCGCTTCGGTCAGCACGCCACCTTCTTCGTAGCCGACATAGCCCGGAGGCGCGCCGATCAGGCGGGCAACGGCGTGCTTTTCCATGAACTCGCTCATGTCGATGCGCACCATCGCCTGGTCGTCGTCGAACAGGAACCTTGCGAGCGCCTTTGTCAGCTCGGTCTTGCCGACGCCGGTGGGGCCGAGAAACAGGAACGAGCCCAGCGGCCGGTTGGGATCCTGCAAACCCGCGCGCGCACGGCGCACCGCTTTCGACACCGCGTCGATCGCCTGCGATTGGCCGATCACCCGCTTGCCGAGAATCTCTTCCATCTGGAGCAATTTCTCGCGCTCGCCTTCGAGCATCCGGTCCATCGGAATACCCGTCCAGCGGCTGACGACGCCCGCGATGTCGTCCTCGGTCACTTCTTCCCTGAGAAGCGCGTTCTCGGTCTGGCCGGATGCTTCGTCGAGCTTCTTCTCAAGCTCGGGAATGCGCCCGTAGGACAGCTCGCCTGCCTTCGCGAGATCGCCCGCGCGCTGCGCCTGTTCCAGCTCGAGCCGCGCCGCATCCAGCTCTTCCTTGATCCGCGCTTCGGCATGGATCTTGTCGCGCTCGTTCTGCCAGCGCGTCGTCAATTCGCTCGACTGCTGTTCGAGCTCGGACAACTCCTTGCGCAGCGCCTCCAGCCGATCGCGGGACGCTGTGTCGCTCTCTTTCTGGAGCGCCTGCTCCTCGATCTTCAGCTGGATGATCCGCCGGTCGAGACCTTCGATCTCTTCGGGCTTCGATTCCACTTCCATACGGATGCGCGATGCCGCCTCGTCCATCAGGTCGATCGCCTTGTCGGGCAGGAAGCGGTTCTGGATGTAGCGGTTCGAAAGCTGCGCCGCCGCCACGATCGCGCCATCAGTGATGCGCACGCCGTGATGAAGCTCGTATTTCTCCTTGATGCCGCGCAGGATAGAGATCGTATCCTCGACGCTCGGCTCCTCGATATAGACGGGCTGGAACCGCCGCTGGAGCGCGGGATCCTTTTCGACATATTTCTGATATTCGTCGAGCGTGGTGGCGCCGATGCAATGCAACTCGCCGCGGCTGAGCGCTGGCTTCAACAGATTGCCCGCATCCATCGAGCCTTCGGATGCGCCCGCCCCGATCAGCGTGTGCATCTCGTCGATGAAGAGAATGATCTGCCCGTCCGCGCCCTTCACCTCGTCGAGCACGGCCTTCAGCCGCTCCTCGAACTCGCCGCGATATTTCGCGCCCGCGATGAGCGCGCCCAGATCGAGCGACATCAGCGTGCGGTTCTTCAAGCTGTCCGGCACGTCGCCATTGGCGATCCGCAGGGCAAGCCCTTCCGCGATCGCGGTCTTGCCCGTGCCGGGTTCGCCGATCAGCGCCGGATTGTTCTTGGTGCGCCGGGCGAGGATCTGGACGGTGCGGCGGATTTCCTCGTCACGGCCGATTACCGGGTCCAGCTTGCCGTCGCGCGCCGCCTGCGTCAGGTCGCGTGCGTATTTCTCCATCGCATCATAGGCCTGTTCGGCATTGGCGCTGTCCGCGCGGCGCCCACCGCGCAATTCGGTGATCGCGGCCTCCAGCTTGGCCGGATCGACCTGCCCGGCCTTCAGTGCCTGCCCCGCCGAGGTCGTGGTGGCGAGCGCCAGCGCGACCAACAGCCGTTCCACCGTCACATAGGAATCGCCCGATTTCTGCGCAATCTGTTCGGCCTGGTCGAGCACGCGCACCGCATCGTTATCCAGCCCCGGCGTCGCCTGCGCGCCGCCGCCCGTAACCGCTGGAGTCTTTGCCAGCGCCGCGTCCAAATCGTCTTCCACCATGCGCGGCTGGCCGCCCGCACGTGCGATCAGGCCGGACGCCATGCCCTCGCTATCCTCGATCATCGCCTTGAGGAGATGCGCGGGGCTGATGCGCTGGTGGTTCATGCGGATCGCAACGGTCTGCGCGGCCTGGAGGAAGCCCTTGGCGCGGTCGGTGAACTTTTCGAGATTCATGGGCGGCTACCTTTGATGCTGTGTCCCGAACGATATGGTGTTGCCATTCCGCAACACAAGTGTGGTCTGTATATTTCCAGGCCACAGGGGGTGTGTTAGTCGAATATAGAACCTGCGCTTCGGCTGGACAGTCCCTCGGGCGAAAATTTTCCGGCACCGGGCTTGTTCCTGCGCTCCGCGCGTCTAGGCAGAGCGCGGGAGAGATATGCGATGAAAAGATGGTTGCCGCGCGTCGGCTTTGTCCTGCTGGTTTTGCTGATGGCGGCTTTCGTCGCTCTGGCTACGTGGGAGCCTTTCTTCGCCCGGCAGGATACCAGCGGCAGCTCGTCCGGCCGGATCTACAGCGCGGAAATCATCCGCGACGAATTCGGTGTGCCGCATATCTACGGCGAGACCGATGCCGACGTAGCCTATGGGGTGGCCATCGCCCATGCAGAGGACGATTTCTTCACGCTGCAGGATGTGATGGCGATGAGCCGCGGCCGCTATGGTGCGATCGCGGGAGAGGACGGGGCGCAGGTCGATTACGTCTATCACCTCCTCGACGCGCGCGGCACGGCGGAGCGGCGCTATCCCGACCTTCCCGCAGATACGCGTGCCCTGTTCGAAGCCTATGCCAGCGGCCTCAACCAGTTCGCCGCCGCGCATCCGGACGAACTCAAGATCGCCAATCTCTTCCCCGTCGACGGAACGGACGTGGCGGCAGGCTTCGCGCTGCGCCAGCCATTCTTCTTCGGGCTCAACAATATCATCGGGCCGCTGGTGGCGGGCGAGGACTTGCGGCCGGAATTCGGCCCGCCGATCGTGCCCGATCCCACTGCCGCAGACGACGGCATCCCGCCTGCCCGCGTGATCGAGGATACGGCGGACCACAGCGCCGCCGCCCGGCCCGAACCCGCTCGCGCGCCCCTCCCCCTCGGCAGGGACGGAGCGCTGGCGGGCTCCAACGCCTTCGCCATCGCGCCGGAGAAATCGGGTGGGCCCACTCTGCTCGTCTCCAATGCGCACCAGCCCTGGCGGGGCGGCGTCGCCTGGTACGAGCTGGTCGTCGAAAGCGGCGAAGGCTGGCATTATGCGGGCGCGAATTTCCCCGGCAGCCCGTTTCCCTTCCTCGGCCATAACGAGAATCTCGGCTGGACCAACACGGTCAACCGGCCCGACATGGTCGATGTCTACGAGCTCGTGATGGACGATAGCGGCACGCGCTACCGCCTCGGCGACCGCTGGCTCGAACTCGAGGAGAAGACCGTCACTCTCCCGGTCAAGATGGGTCCGATGGTCCTGCCGATCCGCCGCACGGTCTATCGCAGCGTCCACGGGCCGGTCATCAAGAACGACAGGGGCGTCTTCGCCTTCCGCTATGGCGGGATCGACAATCTCGGCCAACTCGATGCGTATTACCGGCTGAACAAGGCAGAGGATTTCGAGGAATGGGAGAGCGTGCTGGCGCGCATGGACATCCCCAGCACCAATTTCATCTACGGCGATCGCGAGGGCAATATCGCCTATATCTACAACGCCGCTCTGCCCGACCGGAAGCCGGGCGTGGACTGGCGCAGCATCCTTCCCGGTGACGATCCCACGCTGATCTGGACCGGGCCGGTCGCCTACGACCGCCTGCCGCGCTATTTCAATCCGGCGAGCGGCTGGCTCTACAACGCGAATAATGCGCCCTACACCGCCGCCGGGCCGGGCAGCGACCTGTCGCCTGACGATTTCGCACCTGAACTGGGCGTCGAGACCAAGCAGACCAATCGGTCGCGCAGGGCCTGGAAGCTGATGAGCGAATCCAGCCTGATCGACCGATCGCGGCTGGAGGAGATCAAATACGACACGGGCTACGAGCGGACCGGCTATCTGGCGCGGATGTTCGAGGAAATGGCGGCGCTCGACCTGTCGGATGCGCCCGAGCTGGCCAAGGCGCGCGACCTGCTGCTGACCTGGGATTTCACCGCCGACAATGTCGGGAGCGCGGATGCCCTGGCCCTGCTGCTGGTCCGCGATTTCATGTCGTCGGAATACCAGAACAATCCCTGGCCCGATGCGCGCGAGGAACTGACCGAGGCAGTCGAGCATCTCCAGACTCATTTCGGGCGGATCGATCCGCCGATGGGCGATCTGCTTCGGCTGCGCCAGGGGCCGGGGCCCTATGCCGTCGATCTGCCGCTGGACGGAGGATCGGATACGCTGCGGGCATCCACCACCTGGGATGTCGCGGATGACGGGCGGCTCGCCGTGCGTCACGGGGACAGCTTCATCCAGTTCGTCGAATGGCAGGACGGGCGGCGAGTCCGTTCGGAATCGATCCAGCCCTTCGGCGCGGCGACCACGCGGCCCCGCAATGTGCATTTCACCGACCAGGCTACGCTGTTCGTCCAGCACCGCTTGAAGCCGGTGCATTTCTGGCGCGAGGATGTCCTCGCGAATGCCGCGTCTCGAAAGCGAGTGACGAATGCCCGCTGACGCGATACCTGTTTACCACGCTGCCAACTAGAACACGAAAAACCTTGGGGAAAATCATGCGCATCAAATCCATTCTCGCCGCGGGCGCTGCATCGCTCGTGCTCGCCGCCTGCACCACCACTGCAAGCGACATGGACATGGCGAGCACGCCCGCTGCCGCGACACCGATGGCCGATGCGGGCGACATGACCACCGCGGAGCCTGCCGAGCTCGCCTCGCTGATCGACGAGGTAGAAATTCCGTACGAGAAGTTCACGCTTCAGAACGGGCTCGACGTGATCGTCCATACCGACCGCAAGGCACCGATCGTGGCGGTCGCGGTGTGGTACAATGTCGGCTCGAAGGACGAGCCCAAGGGCGAAAGCGGCTTTGCCCACCTGTTCGAACATCTGATGTTCAATGGATCGGAAAACGCGCCGGAAGATTATTTCCAGTACCTGCAGGAAATGGGCGCCACCGATTACAACGGCACCACCAATTTCGACCGCACCAATTATTTCCAGACCGTCCCCACCGCCGCTCTCGAACGCGCGCTCTGGCTGGAAAGCGATCGCATGGGCTACCTGCTCGGCGCGGTGACGCAAGCGAAGCTCGATAACCAGCGCGGCGTCGTCCAGAACGAGAAGCGCCAGGGCGACAACCAGCCGGGCGGGCTCGTCTTCTACGAGATCGTCAACACGCTGTTCCCCGCGCCCCACCCCTACGATCACACGCCGATCGGTTCGATGGCCGATCTCGACGCGGCGACGATGGATACGGTGCAGAACTGGTTCCGCGACAATTACGGCCCGAACAACGCCACGCTGGTCCTCGCCGGCGACATCTCGCCCGAACAGGCGCGCCCGATGGTCGAGAAGTATTTCGGCCCGATCGCGCGCGGCCCGGTGAATGAGCCTGCGATGGCCGAAATCACCGAGCTTCCCGCCGATGTCCGCACGGTGATGAAGGATCAGGTGGCGGCCACCAATATCGCCAAATACTGGACCGCGCCCGGTATGCTCGATCGCGAACTGACCGCGCTCACCGTGGGGACGCAGATCCTGGGCGGCCTCGCCTCCAGCCGTCTCGACCAAGCGCTGGTGCGTGACGAGAAGCTGGCCGTCAGCGTTTCGGCGGGCAATTTCAGCTTCCAGCGCGTCGGCATTCTGAATGTCAGCGCCACGGCCCGTCCCGGCGTCGATCCGGCGCTGGTGGAAAAGCGCCTTAACGAGCTGGTCGCCGATTTCATCCGCACCGGCCCGACCGAAGACGAAGTGCGCCGTGCTGCTACCAGCACTGTCTCCAGCACGATCCGGGGCCTCGAACAGGTCGGCGGTTTCGGTGGCAAGGCGGTCACGCTGGCATCGGGCGAAGTGCTGGCCGACGATCCCGATTATTTCGCCAACCAGCTGGAAATCCTCGCCACGCTGACGCCGGGTGAAGTCCAGGCCGCGATGCAGCGCTGGATGACCCGCCCGGCGATGACTCTGGTCCTCGAACCGGGCGAGCGCGAAGGCAAATACGCCGAAGCCGCCTCTGTCGCCGCCGAGCCGACCGCTGCCGAAGAAGCGGCCGCCGAAGAGCAGATCACCGTCACCAAGGTCCGGCCCAAGCCGCCGATCTCCGGCACGGCGGAACTGGACTTCCCCGATGTCCAGCACGTCACGCTCGCCAATGGGATGCGCCTCAATTACGCGCAGCGCGACGCGGTGCCCGCGACCTATGTCACCATGTCCTTCGATGCGGGCAGCGCCGCCGATCCGCGCGGCAAGCGCGGGCTGGAATCGCTGGCGCTGGGCCTGTTCGACGAAGGCACCACCACCATGACCTCGCAGCAGATCGCCGAAGCGCGCGAGCGGCTCGGGGCCAGCATCTCGACGGGTGGCGGGGCCGATCGGTCGAGCTTCACCCTGTCCTCGCTCTCCGCGAACCTGGTGCCCTCGCTCGAATTGATGAGCGACATCATCCGCAACCCGGCCTTCGCCGAGGCGGAGATCGAGCGTGTCCGCAATCAGCAGCTCACGGGCATCCAGCAGGAACTCCGCACGCCGCAAAACATCGCGGTGCGCGCACTGGCACCGCTCGTCTACGGGGCGGACAACCCCTATGGCGGCCCGGGCAGCGGCACCACGGAATCGGTCGAGTCGATCACGCGCGCCGATATTATCGGCTTCAAGGATCGCTGGATCCGGCCCGATAACGGCCAGGTCTTCGTCGTTTCCGACCGTCCGTTGAACGAGATCGTCTCCGCGCTGAACGCCGTCTTCGGCGATTGGCAGGCTCCGAATGTGGCGAAGGGCACCAAAAGCTTTGGCAGCATGGCGGCCATGCCGACCGAGCCGCGCATCGTGCTGATCAACCGCCCGAACTCGCCGCAAAGCTTCATTCTGGGCGGCCAGCGCACGCCGGTCGATCCGCGTGAGCCGACCTATGTCGACTTCCTTAACGCCAACAACGCGCTAGGCGGCAATTTCCTCGCGCGCCTCAACATGAACCTGCGTGAGGACAAGGGCTGGAGCTACGGCGTGCGCGGCGCGCCGCAGACCAACGAGAACGCGGTCGGCTATCTCATCTCCGCCCCGGTCCAGGCGGACCGGACGGGCGACGCGCTGGCCGAGCTGATCCGCGAGACGGGCGAATTCCTCGACAGCGACGGTGTCACCGATGCCGAGCTGGAGCGGATCGTCACGGCGCAGATCGGCGAATTGCCTGGCCAGTTCGAAACCTCGGGCGCGGTCCTCGGCGCGATGCAGCAGAACGCGCTCTATGGTCGTCCCGACAATTACTACGAGACGCTGGCGGCCCGCTACCGCGCGCAGACGGGTGAAAGCCTCGATGCCGCAGTCCGCGCCGCGATCGATCCGGACCGCTTCGTCTGGGTCGTGGTCGGCGATGCGAGCGTGGTACGCCCGCAGCTCGACAGCCTCGGTCTCGACATCGAAGTACGCGAGATGGGCCAGTAAGGTCCGGCTCAATCGCGCTTATTGACATTCGTGTCAGCAAGCGCGATTGAGCGGGCCGTAATTCGAACTGCCTCAACCCTCTTTCAGGCCCTATCTCAGGCCAAATTTCAGGAGAGAATTTATGTCCGTAGCCGGAACCTACGATACCGTCGTCAAGAGCCCGATGGGCGACCAGAAGGGCACCTTCACCGTGGTGCCGGGCGACGATGGCAACACCTTCACCGGCTCGATGGCCGGCGGCATGGGCTCGATGGACGTCAAGGACGGCACCATTGCGGGCGATACGCTCAAGTGGAAAATGGACATGACCGTCCCCATGCCGATGACGCTCGATTGCGAAGCCACCGTCAATGGCGACCAAATGACCGGCAAGGTCAATGCGGGCGCATTCGGCGACATGGCGCTGACCGGCGAACGTCAGGGCTGATCGCCGTCGAAACGACATTTGAGGGGCCGCCGGAGCGATCCGGCGGCCCTTTTCGTTTGCGCGCCTACGTCGGGTGCGGAACCCGCCGGCCCCTTCGCGGCTTGAGGTAGCAGACATGGACGACGACTTTCCCGACACTTCCGATTCATCCCGCAACCGCGCCGTGCCCAGCAGCCGGGTGGCGCGCCTCGGCACGTTCGGGCGGCTGGCAGGCGGCGTCGCGGGCGGCGTGATCGGGGAAGGCGCGCGGCGGCTTGCGCGAGGCGAGCGCCCGAAAATGCGCGACCTGCTGCTGACGCCCGGCAATGTCGGCCGGCTCGCGGACCGGCTGTCGCATCTGCGCGGGGCGGCGATGAAGCTTGGCCAGATGATTTCGATGGACGCGGGCGATTTCCTCCCTGCGGAGCTGGCCGCGATCATGGCGCAGCTGCGCGAGCAGGCCTATCGCATGCCGCCCAAGCAACTCGGCGACGTGCTGGCGCGCGAATGGGGCGCGGACTGGAAATCGCGCCTCTCCGCCTTCGACGCCAATCCGATCGCAGCCGCCTCGATCGGGCAGGTCCATCGCGCGCGTCTGCCCGATGGGACCGAGCTGGCGATCAAGGTGCAATATCCCGGCGTTGCGCAAAGCATTGATGCCGATGTCGACAATGTCGCGACGCTGCTGCGCGTTTCCGGCCTGTTGCCACGCGAACTCGATCTCGGCCCGCTGCTGAACGAAGCCAAACGGCAATTGCACGAGGAGGCCGATTACGAGCGCGAGGCGGGCGAGATGCGGCGCTTCGCCGATTGGCTGGAAGACGATGCCCGTTATCACGTTCCGCGCCCGATCGAGGCGTTGACGACGTCGCGTATCCTGGCGATGGAATTCGTGGCGGGCGAGCCGATCGAAGCGTTGGAAACCGCACCGCAGGTGATACGCGACACCGCGATGCGCGACCTCATGGCGCTGGTGCTGCGCGAGCTGTTCGAATTCGGCGCGATGCAGACCGATCCCAATTTCGCCAATTACCGCTACGACCGCGAAAACGAACGGTTGGTGCTGCTCGATTTCGGCGCGGCGCGCGATCTGAAACCCGATACGGCGGAAGGCTATCGCGCCATCCTCGCCGCGGGACTGGCTGAGGACCGCGCGGCTGTGCGCCGCGCCACCATTGCGGCGGGCTTTCTGGGCGAAGCGGCGGCGGAGCGGCACGGCGCGCTGGTGGATCGCATGATCGACATCATCGTGACCGAAATGAACCGCCCCGGCCCCTTCGATTTCGGGGATCGCGCTTTCGTGTCCACTTTGCGCGAACAGGGCATGGAAATGGCCGCCGACCGGGCGACCTGGCATATCCCGCCGGTGGACACGCTGTTCGTCCAGCGCAAGATCAGCGGCACTGCGCTCCTCGCCGCGCGCCTGAAGGCCCGCGTGGACGTGCGCGATCTCGTCCGGCCCTACGTCACGACATGAAAAAGGGCCACCGGATCGCGCCGACGGCCCCTTTCTTTGTCGCGAACGGATCGGATCAGTCGACGATGTCCATCTCATCGATCAGCGCGTCGGCGCCATCGACCTTGTCCATCACCCACAGCATGTAGCGCGTGTCGACATGGATGGTCCGCGTGGTCTTGGGGTCGAAATCCCAGTCCGAATTGACGCTTTCGTACGTCCCGTCGAACAATAGCCCGACCAGCTCGGCCCGCGAATTGAGCGTCGCCGAACCGCTGTTCCCGCCGGTCGAATCGAGGTCGGATAGGAAGTTCACCGGAACGCTGCCGATGCTGCCGAGCTTGTAGGGCCCGTAATCGCGCTGGCGGATTTCCTCCAGCTGCTTGGCGGGCGCATTGAAGGGATCTTCGCCCGTGTCCTTCTCCAGAATGCCTTCCAGCGTGGTGAAGGGCAGATAGGCCATCCCGTCGCGCGGAACGCCGCCCAGCACCTTGCCATAGGTCACGCGCAGCGTGCTGTTGGCGTCGGGATACGTGACCACGCCCTGCGAGCGCTGCCAGTCGGTGATCGCTTCCATATAGGTCGGTCGCACCGCCAGCATCCGGCCCGCGCGCGCTTCGCCCTCGGTTTCCTGCGCCCGCTCGTAATCGTAGAGCGCCACGGCGAGTTTCATGAAGGGATCGCCGCTCGCTTCCAATTGGGCGGGCGTCGCATCCATCAGGGCCAGCCGCTGTTCGGCAGTGTCGAGATCGGTCTGGGCGTAATAGCCATCGAGCCGCTGCGACAGCGCGGCGCGATCGACTGTGCCGGTCAGCCCCAGCGCATTGTCGAGAACGGCCACGCGCTCGCTCGCCGGTTGATCGAGATACTGGTCGAGGAACAGCATCCATTCCGCCTTGTCGACCGCCGGATCATAGCGCCGGTCGAGCGCCTGGAGGCCCTGGCGGAAGAAGGTCATGTCGCGTTCCTGGTAACCCGGATCGCGCTGCGCATTGGGCTTCTGCCGCTCCTTCGCCAGACGATACAGGCGCTGCGCAGTGCTCAGCATCTGCGAATTGGTGGCGTAATTGTAGAGATAGTTCTCCCGAGCCGCTGCCGCGCTTTCCGCGCTCAGCGCCTGAAGATCGCGGACTGCGCGGCCATATTGGGCGCGGCTGCGATCCTGTCCGATCCAGTCCGCCAGCGACGCCTCGCGAATACGCCGCCGGTCGATCAGGCCCACGCGGCGTGCGCCTTCGATCTGGCCGCGCAGATTCTTCTCGTAATTGTTGAGGCCCGCCAGGCGCGATTCGTATTTCACCCGCGCGTCCGATCCTTCGGGCGCGGTTTCCTCGATCGTGTCGATCCACTCGTTGAGCATCGTCACCATCGTCGGATACTGCCAGCCGAAGGTGTTCTCAACCTCGGTCAGCGTGGCGTAGCGCGAGGTCGAGCCGGGATAGCCCGCAGCCATCACGAAATCGCCATCCTCGAGGCCGGCGCGGCTCACCTTCAGATGGTGCTCGGGCTTGAACGGCACGTTGTCGGGCGAATAGTCCGCAGCCGTTCCGTCGGGCGCGACATAGGCGCGGTAGAAGGCGAAGTCGCCGGTGTGGCGCGGCCACATCCAGTTATCGATATCGCCACCATATTTGCCGATCGAATCGGCAGGCGCATAGACCAGCCGCACGTCGCGCACTTCGAGGCGCTTGATGAGCTTGTATTGGTCCCCGCCGTAGAAGCTCGCCACGAGGCAACGATAGCCTGCGTCCTGCTCGCATTCGGCAGTGATGTCCTTCATGCGCTGCTCGATCGTGTCGTAACGCGCATTGGGCGTGAGGCTCTCGGTCCCTGCGCGCATCCGCTCGGTCACGTCGCTTTCCGCGACCGTCACGTAGATGCGCGAACCCGGGGCGGCCTGCAATTCGGCGCCCTTGGTCTTGGCGAGGAAGCCGTTTTCGAGATAATTGTTCTCAGCGGTGGAATTGTACTGCACCGATCCGCGCGCGCAGTGATGGTTCGTCACCACCAGCCCTTCGGGCGAAACGAAGCTGGCCGAACAGCCACCCAGAGAGACGATCGCGCCCATCGGGAAGCCGGTGAGGTCGCTCAATGCCTCGGGCGAGATTTCGAGGCCCGTTTCGCGCAGATCGGCGGCGATTTCGGGCAATTGATCGGGCGTGTACATGCCCTCTTTCGCGGCGGCGGGCATCGCGATGGTGGCAGCACCGGCGAGCAGCGCGGCGATGGTAACGTGTTTACGCATGATATGGATCGGTTCCTTTCCCCGACGCGCTTTAGGGGCGCGTCCTGCGGCATGGGCTAGGCCGATCGCGGACGCGCTTCAAGCGAGCTTATCGGCGAGCGACTTGAGCGCTCTACCGGGGTCGAGCGTCAGATATGCGCCCGCACCGCCTGATAGGCCGCCGCCGCCACCGTGTTGGCGAGATTGAGCGAGCGTACCTGGTCGGATCGCATCGGCAATTTCACGAGCGCATCGCGATGGGCGGCCAGAATCGGCTCGGGTATCCCCTTGGTTTCGCGCCCGAACACCAGATAGGCGTCCGCCGGATAGTCGGGTTCGTAGAAGCTGCGGGTGGCGAATTCCTCGAACAGGAACATCTGGTCGCCGCGCGGCGCGCGCTCGGCCATGAACGCCTCCCACGAAGCGAATTCGACCAGCCGGATATGCTGCCAGTAATCGAGGCCGGAGCGCTTCACGCGCTTGTCCGAAATCTCGAAGCCGAGCGGGTGGATCAGCACCAGCTCCATATCGAGCGCCACACAGGTGCGCCCCACCGCGCCGGTGTTGCCGGGGATCTCGGGCTGGACGAGGACGATGGAGGTCACTTGGTGCCGCTCGCCGGTATGATCGCCCTGACAGTGTAGTCCCCTGGCGGAAGCAACAGCGGAATATCTTCGCCGGGTTCCAGATAGACACGGTCCATCGGCACGGCGGAAAAGGGATCGCCCGCCCGGAACGCTTCGACGATCAGCGGCCCGGCGCGGTTGCGCAGCTCTGGCGACAGGTTAACTTCGGCGTCTCCGACCTCGCGCCGCCACATTGGACGGCCGCGTTCGAAACGCGCCACCGGCTGCGACAGGACCAGATCGACCAGCCCCGCGGGTTCGTCCTGCGGCAGCTCGGCGAGAAACGGCAAGCCGCCATCGCTCCGGCATAGCGTCTGAGAGACCGTGAGCGGATCGATACCCGTCAGCGCCTTGAGGCGCGCCGCCATCCAAAGGTTCTCGCTTCCGTCTCCGTTCGTGAGCGGGACCTCGCTCGCATGCGAATAGCCGACATGGACGATCAGCTTTTCTTCCGAAGCCATTGTAGCGAGGATTTGCGCCAAATTGGCTGCCTGCGCGGTTTCGCGCGCGCGGATCGACTCGGTCATGTCCGCATCCCGCCCGGCGGACTGGCTTTGGGTTTCCTCATAGGCAGCCAATCGGTAACCCAGCGACCTTGCCAGCCCTATCGTTCTGCCGAAAGCGGGCTCTCGCGAATAATAGCCGTCCGACGACGAGGCCCAGCCGAGCCCGGCATTGTCCTCCACCGGGTCGGCTTCGTTCTCGGCATTACTGAAGGTTTCCGCAGCGTAGACCGTAAAACCGAGCGGTCGAAGCGCCGATAGCAAGCGGGCAACCGTGTCGCGATGGCGCGTTACCGTGTGGCTTTCATTGACGATCACCACCCGCGTCTCGGCGGCGTGCCGCGTTATTTCGGCGATCGCATCGTCCAATCCCGAAACCGCCGGTCGCACAGGAGTACAGGCCCTGGCGCGATATTCGCGGTCGCCGGTCTGGGCAGCGCGATCCTCGCGCCCCAGCATGGACCATTGCTGGGTGACCATGCTCTCGTGATCGGTGGCTGATGGCACCCGATAGAGAAACGCCTGATGCGTCCGATCGGCGGGTATCGGAGCGCCCGCCAGCGTGAGAGTGACCGGCGATCCGGTCGGCTGGACCGTGGCACACGCAGCCAGCGCGAACGCACCGAGAAGCGATGCGGCTCGGGCCGCGATCACCCCAGCCGGTCCTTCAGGATCTGGTTCACCACTGCCGGATTCGCCTTGCCTTGCATCGCCTTCATCGTCTGGCCGACGAAGAAGCCGAACAGCTTGTCCTTGCCGCCGCGATATTGTTCGACCTTGTCCTGATTGGCGGCGATGATGGCATCGACCGCTTCCTCGATCGCGCCGGTGTCGCTGACCTGCTTCAGGCCCTCCGCATCGGCGATTTCCTCGGGATCGCGGCCGGTCTTGAGGACGATCTCGTAGATCTCCTTCGCCTGCCCGCCCGAAATCTCGCCCTTGTCCTGCATGGCGAGGATGCTCGCCTGCGCTTCCGCCGTCGCGTTGGCGGGATCGGCTTCGTCGCCCAGCGACTTCATCACGCCCGGCGCCACGGACAGCGCCCAGTTCGCGGTCTGCGTGGCGACCTCGGCTTCGGGCTTGCCGATCTTTGCCGCCACCGCGCCCAGCAGCGTTTCGAAGCGGGCATAGGTTTCGACCTCGGCGGTCAGCTCACGCGCATTATAGGGCGTGAGGCCCAGCTCGCTTTCATAGCGCCGCCGCTTGGCGTCGGGCAGTTCGGGCAGCGAGGCGCGGCATTCGTCGAGGAAGCTTTCCTCCAACTCCAGCGGCAACAGATCGGGATCGGGGAAATAGCGGTAATCGTGCGCGTCTTCCTTCGATCGCATGGTCCGTGTGGTGCCGGTGCCGGGATCGAACAGGCGCGTTTCCTGATCGACCGTGCCGCCATTTTCCAGCACATCGACCTGACGATTGGCCTCGTATTCGATGACCTGCATGACGAAGCGCACGCTGTTGACGTTCTTCGTCTCCGTCCGCGTGCCGAATTCCTCGCCCGGCTTGCGCACGCTGACATTGACGTCCGCGCGCATCGAGCCTTCTTCCATGTTGCCGTCGCACGATCCGACATAGCGCAGGATCGCGCGCAGCTTACGCACATAGGCTCCGGCTTCGGCGGGGCTGCGCATATCCGGACGGCTGACGATTTCCATCAGGGCGACGCCGCTGCGGTTCAGATCGACATAGGACATGGTCGGATGCTGATCGTGCATCAGCTTGCCCGCATCCTGTTCGACATGGATACGCTCGATCCCGATGATCTTGTCCTGCGCGATGCCGGCTTTCTCGTCCGCTTCGATCAGCAGCTGCCCTTCACCCACGATGGGGTGGTAGAGCTGGCTGATCTGGTAGCCCTGCGGCAGGTCGGCGTAGAAGTAGTTCTTGCGGTCGAACCGGCTGTAGCGGTTGATCTGCGCCTCGATCGCCATGCCAGTGCGCACTGCCTGGCGGATGCATTCGCGGTTCGGCACCGGGAGCATGCCCGGCATTGCGGCATCGACGAGGCTGACCTGCGAATTCGGCTCCGCCCCGAACGCCGTGCTGGCGCCCGAAAACAGTTTGGCCGCGCTGGTCACCTGCGCGTGGACTTCGAGGCCGATCACGACCTCCCATTCGCCCGTCGCGCCCTGGATGCGGTACTCACTCATCGTCCATCACCTTACCGTCGGAATCGAAGCGCGCCTCGCCGGTCTTGCCCCGGCTTGCGACCCAGATCGGGACCACGCACAAAGTCACGAGAACCGCGATCGACGCGATCCATTCGACAGGGCCCCAGCCTAGCACCACCAAGCCTCCGGCTTCGCGACGAACCCGGCGCGCTGTTCGATCGCGAGGCCTGCGTTCAGCACGCCCTGTTCGTCGAAAGGCTTGCCCACGATCTGGAGGCCCAGCGGCAGGCCGTCCGAATTGAGACCTGCGGGCACGCTCATCGCCGGAAGCCCTGCGAGGCTGGCGGGCACGGCGAACACGTCGTTCAGATACATGGTCAGCGGATCGTCGTTGAGCGATCCCAGCAGGAAGCTCGCCGTCGGCGTCGTGGGCGCGAGGATCGCGTCGCATTCGGCCCATGCGTTCTCGAAATCCTTGGCGACAAGCGCGCGGACCTTCTGCGCCTGCGTGTAATAGGCGTCGTAGAAGCCTGCGCTGAGCACATAGGTGCCGATGAGGATGCGGCGCTTGACCTCGTCTCCGAACCCGTCCGCGCGCGTGGCGGCGTACATGTCCTGCAGGCCCGCCCCGTCCGGCAGATCGCGCAAGCCATAACGCACGCCGTCATAGCGGGCGAGATTGCTGGAGGCTTCGGCGGGCGCGATGATGTAATAGGCGGGCAGCGCGTATTTGGTATGCGGCAGGGAGATATCGACGATCTCGGCCCCTGCATCGCGCAGCCATTCCTTGCCCTGTTCCCAGCTGTCGAGGATTTCCGCGTCGGTCCCGTCCATGCGATATTCGCGCGGGATGCCGATGCGCTTGCCCTTGAGATCGGCGTCGAGCGCGTCTTCCCAGTTCGGCACGTCCATCTGGAGGCTGGTCGCATCCTTGGGATCGAAGCCCGCCATCGCTTCGAGCATGATGGCGCAATCTTCCACGCTGCGCGCCATGGGCCCCGCCTGGTCGAGGCTACTGGCGAAGGCGACGACGCCCCAGCGGCTGCAGCGGCCATAGGTCGGCTTGATCCCGGTGATGCCGGTAAAGGCGGCGGGCTGGCGGATCGAGCCGCCGGTGTCCGTACCGGTAGCGGCGGGCGCGATGCGCGCAGCGACGGCTGCCGACGAGCCGCCGGACGATCCGCCCGGGCTCATCGCGGCATTGCTGCCTTCTTTGCGCCAGGGCGAGGAAACATTGCCGAAATAGCTGGTCTCGTTCGACGATCCCATCGCGAACTGATCGAGATTGAGCTTGCCGAGCATGCCCGCGCCCGCTTCCCACAATTTCTGGCTGACCGTGCTTTCGTAGCGCGGCACGAAGCCTTCGAGGATGTGGCTGGCAGCGGTCGTCTGCACGCCGTCGGTACAGAACAGATCCTTCATGCCGATGGGCACGCCGCCCATTTTGCCCAGATCCTCGCCCTTCGCGCGCTTCGCATCGATGGCGTCGGCAGCGGCCAGCGCATGATCGGGGGTAGTGACGATGAAGGCGTTCAGCGCGCTCGCCTGTTCGACGGCAGCGTTAAAGGCTTCGGCGGCTTCGCGCGCGGTGAAATCGCCTGTGGCGATTCCGTCGCGCAGGGCCTTTACGCCCAGTTCGGTCAGGTCGGTCATATTATTCGATCACCTTGGGCACGCCGAAAAAGCCGTGTTCGGCGGCAGGCGCATTGGCGAGCACATCCTCGCGCCGCCCGCCCGCGGTCTGGGGAATGGCGTCCACCTCGTCTTCGCGCAGGCGCAGCGTATTGGGGATGACGGCGGTCATCGGCTCTACGCCGGTCACGTCGACCTCTCCCAATTGCTCCACCCAATCGAGGATGTTGTTAAGTTCGGGCACCATGCTGTCGAGCGCATCGTCGCCCATGCGGATGCGCGCCAGGGAGGCGATCTTCGCCACTTCGTCTCGTGTAATCGACATGGTCAGCGCGTTAGCCGCGCCGCCCGCCACCTTCAAGCGCGAGCTTGCGATCCCGGTCCGATCGTTTCGATTCCCAGGTGTACCGCGATCACTCGCTCGGGGGAGGCGGAGGGGCTGCGCCCTCAGCGCCCGGCGCGCCGGGTGCACCCTGCATCTGCAGCGCCTGTTGCAGCGTCTGGAGGCGGCGTTCGAAATCCTCCGCGCTCATCGCTTCGATCAGTTCGACTTCGAAGATCAGCGGCGAATTCGGCGGGATCGGCGATCCGGGGGGCGGCTCCGCTCCGTAACCCTCGTCGCCCGGAATGGTCAGCCGATAGGTGCCGCCCGGCTGCATCTGCTGGACGCCTTCGGAAAAGGCCGGGAGCATCCGGTCGAGCGGCAGCGGCGTGCCTTCGGGGAAGATGCCCTGGACCGGCAGCGGGATATCCTGCGATTCGTCGAACACCGTCCCATCGGGCAGCGTGCCCTTGTAGCGCACGAACACGACGTCATTGGCACCCGGCGTCGGGCCGGAACCGGCGGTCAGTTCTTCCAGATCCGCCCCTTGCGGCATCGCGGCCCAGGCCAGTCCGGCGCCGAATACGATGGCGGCGAGAATGCCGAGCCACAGCTTGGCAAGCGAGCCCTTGGCGATGGGATGGAGGGGAACGCGGGTGATCTCGGTCATGGAAACACTGTCCTGCAAAGGCCCCGAAAATCGACGGGGCCTGATACGCAAAAGGGCGCGGATGGCTCCGCGCCCTCATGGCTTTTCTGCGTCAGGCGCGCAACGGCTTACTTGATGCCGTCGCGTTCCATACGCTTGCGCTCCAGCTTGCGGGCGCGGCGCACGGCGGCGGCCTTTTCACGGGCGCGCTTTTCGCTGGGCTTTTCGTAATGGCGGCGCAGCTTCATTTCGCGATACACGCCTTCACGCTGCAGCTTCTTCTTGAGCGCGCGCAGGGCTTGATCGACATTGTTATCGCGAACCATGATCTGCATAAAACTTCGATACCTCGACTAACGGGCCAGAGCCCGCAGCGCGGGGTTCGCCTCCTTGAAACGATTTCGCCAGACTAACGAAAAACGCGCCGAATCCGTTCCGGATCGGCCCTATCGGCGCGCTGTTACGGATTCGGAGCGCGAAATGCAAGCCGCTAGATCGCCCGAAACCCGCATCAGCCGGGATGACGGCTGGCTCGCATGGCGCTAGGGAGAGGCCCTATGTCCTCAACTTCCTCCTTCTCCCCCACCGTCGCCACGCTGCATGTCGCCATCGGCGGCGCGGTGGGCGCAGCGAGCAATTGCGCCTCCTGCTCGGCGTCGGCCTGCTGGGAGGGTTTACCACTTTCAGCGCCTTCAGCCTCGAAATGGTGCTGTTGATAGAGCGCGGCCAGTTCGCGCTCGCCGGACTTTATGCGATCCTGTCCTTCGCGCTGGGCATCAGCGCGCTTCTGTTCGGCCTGACTGTGATGAGGAGCTTCGCGTGAGCATTTCCGACGAAGTACGCCAGTTCACCGTTGCGGCGGACGATGAGGGCATCCGGCTCGACCGCTGGTTCAAGCGGCATCTGCCCCAGATCGGCTTTGCCACGGTGGGCAAATGGGCGCGCACCGGCCAGATACGCGTGGACGGCAAGCGCGCCAAGCCCGACGATCGGCTGGAGACCGGCCAGATCATCCGCGTCCCGCCCGGCGGCGAGGCGACCGGCCGCCCACAGCGCCAGCGCCGCGCCTTGAGCGACGACGATGTCTCGCTGGCGAAGGACATGGTAGTGCTCGAAACGAAGGCCGCCCTCATCCTCAATAAGCCACCCGGCCTCGCCACGCAGGGCGGCACCAAGACCACGCGCCATGTCGACGGTCTGCTCGATGCCTATGCGGGCGAGGACGATCCGCGCCCGCGCCTCGTCCATCGGCTCGACAAGCATACCAGCGGCATCCTCCTGATCGCGCGTACGCCGGGCAGCGCGGCCTTTTTCTCCAAGCGTTTTTCCGGGCGCAGCGCCAAGAAGGTTTACTGGGCGCTTGTGGTCGGCGTTCCCGACATCCGCGAAGGCACGATCGACGCCCCGCTCGCCAAGCAGCCCGGCTCGGGCGGCGAGAAGATGCATGTCGATCACGAAGGCGGCCAGCCCGCCAAGACCCGATACCGCGTGGTCGAAGCGGCGGGCAAGAAAGCCGCTTGGCTCGAACTGGAACCGATGACCGGGCGCACCCACCAATTGCGCGTCCACTGCGCGGCGATGGGCCATCCGATCGTGGGCGATGGGAAATATGGCGGGCAGGACGCTTTCCTGACCGGATCGGTCAGCCGCAAGATGCATCTGCATGCGCGCCGCCTGATCATCGACGAGCCGGAAGGCGGCACGGTCGATGCGACCGCCGACCTTCCCGAGCATTTCGCATCGTCGATGGATCAGCTGGGCTTCAATCTTTCGCTGAGCGACGCGGCGCCTCTGCGCGAGGATACGGTGCCCAAATCGCGCGAGGAAAAGAAACAGGCCGCACGTCAGCACGCCAAGCAGTACCGCAAGGCCCGCCGCGGCGAACGCAAGACGCGCGTGACCTCGAAGCCGGGAAAGGCCGCGAAGAAAGCCGGTGGGAAAACCGGCGGCAAGCCGGGCGGCAAACCCGCGGCCCGCCCCTCGGCCAAGGCCGGAGCCAAACCGAGACCCAAGCGCTGATGAACCCTTCGAGCAAGACCCACTGCGTCATCTTCGATTGCGACGGCACGCTGGTGGACGGCCAGGCCTCCATTTGCGAGGCGATGGAGACCGCGTTTGCCGGAGCGGATCTCGCCCCGCCCAGCCGCAACGCGATCCGCCGCATCGTCGGCCTCAGCCTGCCGCAGGCGCTGCGCGAGCTCGTGCCCGATGCCAGCGACCGGCAGCGGGCCGTAGTGGTGGACGGATACAAGAGCGCCTTCTTCGCCGCGCGCACCGAAGGGCGGCTGCACGAACCTCTGTTCGACGGCATGGAGGACCTCCTCCGCCGCCTGCATTCAGGTGGCCGCACGCTCGGCGTGGCGACGGGAAAGAGCGACCGGGGCCTTGTCTCCTGCCTTCGCTCGCACGGGATCGCGGATCTGTTCGTCACTCTCCAGACCGCCGACCGGCATCCCTCCAAGCCGGATCCCGCCATGCTCCAGGCCGCTCTGGCCGAGGCGTCCAGTACACCGGAAAGCGCCGTGATGATCGGCGATACGAGCTTCGACATGGAAATGGCGCGCGCTGCCGGCGTGCGCGCGATCGGCGTATCCTGGGGCTATCATGCGCCGGAGGAATTGCTGGAATTCGGCGCCTGCGGCGTGGCGAACACGATGGCCGAGCTGGAAGCGCTGATCGATGGCTGAGCGGGATAACGGACACGATCCCGCGATTGGTCGGTATTACCTGCTCCAGCTCGTGCGCGTGACCTGCGCGGCGGTGGTCCTGATCGGCGGCATGGTGATGACGGGCAAGATCGGCGCACCGGAATGGCTCGGCGCCCTGGCGCTGGTGGCAGGCGCGGCGGGGTTCTTCACCCTGCCCAACCGGCTGGCGCGCCGCTGGCGGACGCCCGACGCATGAAACGCTTCTACACAGACGTGGCGGTCGCCTCGCGCGGCGATGGTTTCGCGGTGCTGCTCGACGAGCGGCCCATCCGCACGCAAGGCGGCGGCGTCGATCAGATCGTGCCGAGCGAGGCTTTGGCGCAGCGACTGGCGAAGGAATGGGCCGAACAGGGCGAAACGATCGAACCGGCCCGCTTCGTGGCGCGCGATCTGGCCGATCACGCTATCGACACGGTCTCGCCCGATCCGGCGAAGACCGTCGAAATGCTCCTCGCTTACGCCGACACCGATACGCTCTGCTATCGCGCCGAGCCCGACGAGCCGTTCTGGCACCGACAGCAGGCCGTATGGGAGCCGCTGGTGGCCGAGATGGAACGGCGCGAGGGTGTGCGGATGGAGCGCGTCAGCGGGATCATCCACCGTCCCCTGAAGCCCGACACACTGGATCGTCTGCGCGCACGCCTTACCGTGCTCGATCCGTTTCAGCTTGCCGCACTGGAAACCGTGACCGGCCTCGCCGCATCGCTCTGCATCGGCCTAGCCGCGCTGGAATCCGAGGCGGATGGCGACGCGCTGTGGGATGCCTCGAATCTCGAAGAAGACTGGCAGGCCGAACGCTGGGGCGAGGATGCCGAAGCCGCAGAGCGCCGGGCGCATAGGCGCGATGCCTTTCTGGCGGCAATGGATTTCGCGAACGCCGCCCGATCAGCGTGAACGCCGAGCCAATCGGATCGACGGACCCAAAACGTTAAAGGTTTTGCGTTAGCCGGCCCCCGCACGCCGACGCTGTAAGCAGGAACCGACCATCGATGCCGCAAGCTTTGCTGCCCTTCATCATGAATACGATGATTGCGGTCATGCTGGCCGCGAGTTTTCTGTTGATCGCCTATCTTAATCCAAAGGCCCGCGCGGCGCGCTGGATCGGCCTCAGCTTTCTGTTCGGTGCGATGGAGCCGGTCTCCAACATGGCAGTCGTCTTCGGTGCCGACGCTCAAACCATGCGGATCGTCGCCACAGCGTGTTTCCTGACTGGGCTGGCAATCCTGTCGCCCGCCCTTTCGCTGTTTCACGGAAGCAGCCCCATGTGGGCAGCTGCCTTCTGTCTTATCGCTGCCGGCATGGCCTATCGGATCGCAACGCTCGACACGCCGCGCGATTACCTGTGGTATCAGGTCGGCTTTCAACTGTGCTTCGCGCTCCCTGCCGCGCTGTGCGCCTTTACGGTTTGGCGTCACGCCCGCGCGACAGCGCTCAATCGCGTGCTGTTGTGGCTGTTGGCGATTACCAGCCTGCATTTCCTGCTCAAGCCGCTGGTCGCCATGCGCTGGAACACCGGCGCGAACGAGGCGGAGTTCGCGAGTACGACGTATGCGATCGTGTCGCAGGTCAGCTCCGGCCTCCTGCTGTTGGGCATCGGCCTCTTCATCCTGATTTCGGTCCTGCAGACGGTCGTCCAGACCAATCACGCCGAGGCGAGGCACGACCACCTTACCGGCCTGCCCAATCGGCGCGCGTTGCAGGAAGTTTTCGATGCGCTTGTTCAGGCCACGCCACAGCGGCCCGGACGGGACTTCCTCGCTATATTCGATCTCGATCATTTCAAGCGCATCAATGACAATTGTGGCCATGATAAGGGCGATCAGGTTCTGCGGGAAATCGCTGCCTGCCTGGACCGCAACCGTCCTGCTTCAGCCCATCTCGCGCGCATTGGTGGCGAAGAATTCATCTTGCTGCTTGCCGACCAAAGCATGGAAGGCGCAGCGTCCGTCTGCGAGACCCTTCGGCTTGCGGTTCGACAGCTTGCCTTGCCGGATGTTGACCGCCTTACGGTCAGCATCGGCCTGGCCACGATCCGCGCCGATGCCAGCCTCCCGGAGAATATGCGCCGGGCCGATCAGGCTTTGTACGCGGCCAAGAACGGGGGCCGCGACCGGTGCGAATTCGCATGGCCTGAAACCAAGCTCCGATTATCCCTGGTTAGTCGGTCAAGCTGACGCGAACGATAAACGCCCGCGCCGGATCGGACTTACAATCTTGTAATTGGCTTAGCGTCGCGACCTCGGCTTACTGCGCTCCCCTTTGTTCTGGACGATGGTCCGAGAAAGGGGTTGCAGATGGAAGTCGATGTCAGGGAAATTCCGGGGCCTTGGGAACTTGGTTATGCGCTCGACCGGCATGTGGTGCGTAGCGAATATACAGGCGACAACGAAGAAGGTCGCCCCACATTCGATACGACCTACACGGAAGCAGGCAATGCCTTGCACCAATTGAAATACAAGCAAGGCTGGAAACTGAAGCACGACATCGCCCGCGCGCTCAACACGCATATCATGCCGAAACTTCCCGATATCGACCTGATTGTGCCGATCCCCGCCTCGACCAAGCGCCCCCGTCAGCCGGTGGACGAAATTGCCAGGGCACTTGGCGAGCGTGCTGGAATCCGCGTCGGCAGTCATTTGATCGAGATGAAAGATTCTTCGTCGGTGGCACCGAAGCTGAAAAGCCTGGCGACGAGAGAAGAAAAAGACGCGGTTCTCAAAAATCGTTTCAAGATCAACGTCGCGGCGCCCGTGCCTAGGGGCGCGAACATACTCCTGCTCGACGATCTGTTCGATACCGGCGCGACGATGAGCGCGGTCTGCACTCTCTTGCAATCGCATCCGAAGGTCGCGAAAATTTACGCCGCCGCCGTCACCAAGACAGGGAAAACATGACCACAGTCTTCATCGCAGGATCGATTGCGATCAAGCGCCTGCATCAAAAGGTGCGCGAGCGGATCGACAACGCGGTCGCAAGCGGTCTGTCCGTCGCCGTCGGGGATGCCGACGGGGCGGACGCGGCGATACAGGACGTGCTGGCATCGCTGAATGCGGACAAGGTCACGGTCTATTGCAGCGGCGAAACCCCGCGCAACAATCGCGGGCAGTGGCCGGTCCATCAGGTCTTCCCCCTCGCCGCGCCCGGCACTCGCGCATTCTTCACCGCCAAGGACATCGAGATGGCGCAGGATGCCGATTATGGGCTGATGATCTGGGACAGCAAGAGCACCGGCACCTTGAGCAATGTGCTGGAATTGCTCTCGCGCGAGAAGAAATCGGTGGTCTTCGTCAACAAGGCGCAGATCTTCGTAAAGGTGGCGAGCGTCGCGGATTTACGCGATCTCGTCTCTTACATGTCGGATCATGCGCGAATGAAGGCGGAACAGAAGATCGGCCTGACGAAACGCATCGCCGCGCTCGGTCAGGTGCAGATTTCCTTGCCGATGTAGAGCCGGGCGATCGAAACGCCGCTCCTCAACCAATCCAGGCCGCGACCTGACCGGCGACCTCGTTGGCCGCCTGATTCAGCGCCGGGCCGACACTGGCAACATCTGCGGTCACGCCCGGCACACGCGCTTCGAAGCGGCGTGTCTGGACCTGCGCGCCCTCGCCCGGGCGGACCGCATCGAATACCACGACCACACTCTGCGAACGGACATCGTAACCGAACTGGCGCAGCGTTCCTGTCAGCCGGTTCTCGGCCAGGACGCCGGGATCGTCCCCGTCGATCACGACGCGGTTGCTGCGGGTGCGGATGGTTTCGGCAATCAGGCGACGGAACAGCCGGGCCGGCTGCTCGACCCACACCGCGTCCTGAAGATAGGCGAGGCTCGTGTCGTCGATCTGGACCGGAACGCGCGTATTGCTGAGCGATGACGGCGCTTCGAATTCCTGAAGCACCAGCGCCGAGGCATCGGAGCCGCGCGCGCCCGAATTGGCAGGCGCAGTGGCCGTGGGCGTGAGCGTCAGGAGCTGGTCCGGCACGTCCGGTCCGAAGCTGAGGCACCCGCCCAGCAACAGCGCGGGGGCCAATCCGGCAAGAAGGCGAACGGAATTCATCGCGGGATATCCTCTCACGGCTCGTAATCGGGCAGAGGTTGGCTCGACAGCAAAGCGCCCGCGCCCTGTTCGTCGATCTTTTCGGTCACGTCGCGCAGCGCTTTGCTGGTGGCGCGCAGATCGCGCAGCGTCGCTTCGGCGGCGGGCAGCGTGCTTTCGGTCAGCTGGCGCGTGGCCGGACGCGCTTCCTCGAGCGTCTGTTCGAGCGCTTCGGCAGCACCGCTGGCGGATGTGAGCGTGGCACGCAATTGCGCTGCGATCGCTTCGCCTTCCTGGTTGATGATCCGGTCGGTGGAGCGCGTAACCGTCTCGAACTCGTTCAGCGCCTCGCCCGCTTCGCGCAGCGTGACCTGCAATTCGGTCATGGTGCGTTCGATCTGCGGCGTCGCGCTGGCGAGGTCCGCGCTCATGCGGTCGGTATTGCGCAGGATGCCCGCGATGGAAGCCTGGTTGTCGTCCGACAAGAGCATCGTCAGCCGCTCGGTCAGTGTCGCCAGGCGTTCCAGCAGCAGCGGCGCGTTGGCGAGAATCTCCCCGAACCCGCCAGCCTTGGGCGGGATCACCGGCACGCCTTCGGTGCAGGCGGTCGTCTCGCAAGTGATCGGCGGCTGGCCGCTGCGCGCGCCATCCAGCAGGATGGTCGACACGCCGGTGAAGCTCGACTGGATGGTCGCGGTCGTACCGACCAGGATCGGCGTATTGGGCTTCACCTCGATGCGCACGCGCACGAATTCGGGGTCTTTCTCCCACAAAACGATATCGCTCACCTGCCCCACCGGGACGCCGGTGAAGGAGACCTGCGATCCGGTGGCGAGGCCCGACACCGAAGTCTTGAAGAAGATATCGTATTCGTCCCTGTCGCCCTGGCCCAGTCGTGCGAGCCAGATGACGAAAGCCGCCAGCGCGGCCAGAAGGACGAGGGTGACGACACCCACCCAGACGTGATTGGCACGCGTTTCCATTGGTTAGGCCTTATCCTTTCCGGCAGGCGGATTGTCCAACGCTTTGATCGTCTGCGCGGCTATCGGCTCGTCCATATGCCTGCGCAATTCGTCGAGCGCCTGCGCAGTCAGCGCTGCGCGGCCGCGCGGGCCGTTGAAATATTCCTGGATCCATTCGTGATCCAGTTCCATCAGATTGGGAACCGTATCGACCGCGATGACCTTCTTGTCGGCCAGTACGGCAACCCGGTCGCAGATTTCATGCAGGCTGTCGAGATCGTGCGTGATCAGGAATACGGTGAGGCCGAGCGCTTTCTTCAGTTGAAGCGTCAGCTGGTCGAACGCCGCCGCTCCGATCGGGTCGAGACCTGCGGTCGGCTCGTCGAGGAACAGGAGTTCGGGATCGAGCGACAGTGCGCGCGCGAGGCCGGCGCGCTTCTTCATCCCGCCCGACAGTTCCGACGGGTATTTGTTGACCGCCTCTTCCGGCAGGCCCGACAGCAGCACCTTGTAGCGCGCGATATCGTGCATGAGCTCGGGCGAGAGGTCGGGGTAGAATTGCTTCAAGGGGACTTCGACATTCTCGCCCACGGTCAGCGTCGAAAACAGCGCCCCGCCCTGGAACAGCACGCCCCAACGATCGCGAATGCCCAGCGCCTCGTCCGGATCGGCATCGGTGATCGAGCGTCCGAAAACCTTGATCGATCCTTCGGTTGGCGGTTGCAACCCGATGATCGAGCGCATCAGCACCGATTTGCCGGTGCCGGAGCCGCCGACCACGCCCAGGATTTCGCCGCGCTTGACGTTGAGGTCGAGCCCGTCGTGAATGGTCTGATCGCCGAAGCGGTTGACCAGCCCCTCGACCTGGATCGGGTATTCGCCGCGAAACCGTTCGTGCCGACCCACGCGCTCGTTCTGGCTTTCGCCATTGTCGGTGCTCGCTTCGGCCATCACGCCCATCCAACTCGGGTGAAGAAAACGGCGAAGAAAGCGTCCAGCACGATCACTGCGAAAATCCCGGTCACCACCGCCATGGTGGTTCGCGATCCCACCTGCTCGGAATCCCCTTCCACCTGCATACCGTTATAGCAGCCCGCCAGGGCCACGATCAGCCCGAAGACCGGCGCTTTGATCATGCCAACATAGAGATCGTAGGGAGGAACGACTTCCTGAATGCGCTGGAGGAAATTCCAGAACGGGATACCCAGCATCAGGTCCGACACCACCGCCCCGCCGATGATCGCCATGACCGAGGCGTAGAAGCCCAGAAGCGGCATCATCAGGATGGCGGCGAGGATGCGCGGGATCACCAGCGCTTCCATCGGCGCGATGCCGATCGTGCGCATCGCGTCCACTTCCTCGGTCAGCTTCATCGTGCCCAATTGCGCCGCAAAAGCGGAGCCGGAACGGCCCGCGACCATGATCGCGGTCATCAACACGCCCAGTTCGCGCAAGGTGATCCGGCCGACAAGATTGACGGTCAGCGTCTCTGCGCCGAATTGCTGTAATTGCACCGCGCCCTGCTGCGCGATGACGATACCGATCAGGAAGCTCATCAGCCCGACGATCGGTAGCGCCTTGACGCCGACCAGTTCGAGCTGGCGCACCAGCGCCTTGCCACGGAACCGGCTCGGATGGCGGATGACACTGCCCGCGGCGAGAATCAGCGCACCGAGAAAGCCGATTACGCCGCGCGCACCGTGGCGGGCGTTGTAAACCTTTTGCGAGAAGCTGTGATAGACCCGCTGCCCCAGCGGTTCGCGCGGCGAGCTCACCTCGGTGTCGGTTTCGTGGCCGCAGACCGCGTCCATCAGGCGCTGCGCACGCTCGCTCGCGCCGACGATTTCGGCTTCGTGTTCCTTGGCGAGGTCGCAGGCGATCCAGGCACCGACAGTATCGATTTCCGACACATCCGAAAGGTCGATTTTCGAGACCGGGCCTTCGACGGCGTAGATCCCGTGCTCGATATCGGAGACGGAGGATACGAGATAGGGTCCGGAGAGGGCCAGGACACCATCGTTGATCGCGAATTCGGCCGTGCGCTCCATATTCCCGCGCCTATGCGGGCTTTCGCGCGGTTTGCCAAGGGTTTCGGCGTGTGTGCGCCAAGTCGGTACGCCAGCGGACGCCGCCGCGTACCGGACTGTCCGGGCCTCTGGTGGCCTTGTTTCGCCAGTCGCGCGGGGCGCTGGCGTCCTTGTGTTGCCAGTCGCGCAGGGCGCTGGCGTCCTTGTGTTGCCAGTCGCGCGGGGCGCTGGCAAAGGCTCCGCCCATGAGCACCGATCTTTCGAAAACCTTCGACCCCGCCGAAATCGAGGCGCGCTGGTACGCGCACTGGGAGGAAAACGGGCTTTTCCGCCCCGAACGCCCCGACGCCGAAGCCTACACTATCGTCAATCCGCCGCCCAATGTGACGGGATCGCTCCATATCGGCCATGCGCTCGACAACACCTTGCAGGACATCGCGATCCGTTACGAGCGGCTGCGCGGCAAGGATGCTTTGTGGGTGGTGGGTACAGACCATGCCGGGATCGCGACCCAGATGGTGGTCGAGCGTCAGCTGGAAGCAGCGGGCGACAAGCGCACGAATTATGCGCGCGAGGATTTCGTCGCCAAGGTGTGGGAGTGGAAAGAGGAATCGGGCGGCACCATCACGCGCCAGCTGCGCCGCCTCGGCTGTTCGATGGATTGGAGCCGCGAACAGTTCACCATGGACGATCATTTCAGCCGCGCCGTGATGCGCACTTTCGTGCAGCTGTACAAGGATGGGCTGATCTATCGCGACAAGCGGCTGGTAAACTGGGATCCCAAGCTCAAGACCGCGATCTCCGACCTCGAAGTGGAAACGCGCGAGGTCAAGGGCAGCTTCTGGCGCCTGCGCTATCCGCTGGAGGACGGCGTCACGCTGGCCGATGGGCGCGATTATATCGAGGTTGCGACCACACGGCCCGAAACGCTGCTCGCCGACATGGCAGTGGCGGTGCATCCGTCGGACGATCGCTATGCGAGCGTGGTCGGCAAGCATGTCGTCCTGCCGATTACGGGACGCCGTGTCCCCATCGTGGCGGACGAACATGCCGATCCCGAATTGGGATCGGGCGCGGTCAAGATCACGCCGGGCCACGATTTCAACGATTTCGAAGTGGGCAGGCGCGCAGGGATCGCGGCGGGCGACATGCTGAACATGTTCGATGCGGACGCGCATGTCTGCCAGACTTCGGACGGGCTGGTGCCCGGCGACCTCGTCGGCCTCGAACGCTTCGCCGCGCGCGACGAGGTGGTGGCGCGGATGAAGAAACTCGGCCTGCTCATCCCGCACGTCACCGAAAAAGATGGCGAGCGCACCGAACACGATGCCGAGCCGCGCACCATTCAGCAGCCCTTCGGCGATCGCGGCGGCGTGCCGATCGAACCCTGGCTGACCGACCAGTGGTATGTCGATGCCGAGACCCTGGCGAAGGATCCGATCGAAGCGGTGAAGTCCGGCGCGGTCGAGATCGTGCCGAAAAGCTGGGAGAAGACCTTCTTCAACTGGATGGAGAACATCCAGCCGTGGTGCGTCAGCCGCCAGCTGTGGTGGGGACACCGCATTCCCGCCTGGTACGATGGCGACGGAAACGTCTTCGTCGCCGAGACGGAGGAAGAAGCCCAGGCGCAGGCGGGCAGAGGTGTGGCGCTGACCCGCGACGAGGACGTGCTCGACACCTGGTTCAGCTCCGCCCTGTGGCCCTTCGCTACGCTCGGCTGGCCGGAAGAGACCGAGCTCGCGACCAAGCATTACCCCAATTCGCTGCTCGTTTCGGGCTTCGACATCCTGTTCTTCTGGGATGCGCGGATGATGATGATGGGGCGCTATCTGACCGGCGAAAATCCGTGGCCGCGGCTCTATCTCCATGGGCTGGTGCGCGCGGCGGACGGTGCCAAGATGTCGAAATCGAAGGGCAACGTGGTCGACCCGCTCGGCCTGATCGACCGCTACGGCGCCGATGCGCTGCGCTTCTTCATGGCGGCGATGGAAAGCCAGGGCCGCGACATCAAGATGGATGACAAGCGGGTCGAAGGATACCGCAACTTCGCCACCAAACTGTGGAACGCCACGCGTTTCTGCCAGGCGAACGGCATCGGCGCGAGCGATACGATCGCCGCACCGACCGCCACATTGGCGGTCAACAAATGGATCGTCGGAGAAGTCGTCGAAACCCGCGACACGCTCGACAAGGCGCTGGCGGAGCTGCGCTTCGACGCGGCGGCGAACACGATCTACCACTTCGTGTGGGACCGGTTCTGCGACTGGTATCTGGAGCTGATCAAGGGCCAGATCGACGACGAGACTCGCGCGGTCGCCGGGTGGGCGCTCGACCAGATTCTGGTCATGCTGCACCCCTTCATGCCCTTCATCACGGAGGAACTGTGGTCGAAGCAGGGGGACCGCGCGGACTATCCCCTCATCACCGCCAAGTGGCCCGAGCCCGAGGCCGACGTGGACGGCGAAGCCAAGGCGGAAGTCGATTGGCTGATCGCGCTCACCAGCGCGGTGCGCACGGCCAAGAACGAGCTCGCCATCGCGCCGGGTGCCAAGCTCGAAGCCTACTGCCCCGCCCCGTCCGCACTCGCACGCAAGGTCGTGGAAGAAAACGCCGCCTCGATCGAGCGGCTCGCGCGTCTGACGCCGATCCGCTTCGCCGATGCACCCGCAGGCGCGGCGATGCAGGTCGGCGCGGGCGAGGATGCTTTCGTTATCCCGCTCGAAGGCGTGATCGATATCGACGCGGAGAAAGCCCGCCTCGCCAAAGCGCTCGAAGCTTCGCGCAAGGAAGCGAAATCCTTGGAAGGCCGGCTCGGCAATGCCAATTTCGTCGAGCGGGCCAAGCCCGAGGCGGTCGAGAAGGCGCGCGCCGACCTCGCCCACCACACCGGCGAGATCGAGCGGGTGGAGGCGGCGCTGGCCCGCCTGGGTTGAACAGCCCTTGCCGATGCCCGCCCTCCCCTTCTGCCACAGAGCCGCGCCATGACGCTGACGCTCGCCACCGACGATACCGGCGGGCCGGAAATTTTCGCCTCGGTCCAGGGCGAAGGGCCGAGCGCGGGCATGCCGGTGGTGTTCCTGCGCCTGTCGCGCTGCAACCTCGCCTGCGTATGGTGCGACACTGCCTATACCTGGCATTTCGACGGGGACGATCGCCCGCATCGCAATAGCCGGACATTCGATCGCAAGGCCAATCAGGTGACGCTGGACGAACGGGACGTTGCGGAGCGGATCGCCGCTTTGGGCCAGAAACGGCTCGTGATCACCGGGGGCGAACCGCTGCTGCAGGCTCCGGCGCTCGCCAAGCTGCTCGATCTGCTCCCCGATATCGGCGTGGAGATCGAAACCAACGGCACGACCAAAGCCCCGCCCCGCCTCGATGTCCGTATCGACCAGTTCAACGTCAGCCCCAAACTGTCGCATAGCGGCAATCCTGCGGAGCTGGCGCTGATTCAGGAACGGCTCGACGCATATGCCACCGATCCGCGCGCTTTCTTCAAATTCGTGGTCGCGAGCGAAGACGACGTGAGCGAAGCCGCCGCGCTCGTACGCCGCCACGCGATTCCGCCCGGGCGCGTATTCCTGATGCCCGAAGGCACCGACAGCGCCACCCTGCGGGCGCGCGAGGAATGGCTGGTGCCGCTATGCCTCGACCACGGCTTCCGCCTCAGCGACCGGCTTCATATCCACCTCTTCGGAGATACCAGGGGGACGTAGCTTGTTTTCCGCACGCCTCCGGCGCGCGATATCCTCGCGCCTGACGGCGCTGCGGGCGGGCGGTCGCCCTTGCGGTCGGCTGGTCGCCGACCGAGCTCCGCCACCAAGCCCTCAGACCGGGAATAGCCCGGTCCGCGACCAGCGGACCGCAAGCGCGACTGCGCGCCCCGCAGGTGCCCGACCGAAGGGAGGACTAGCACCGAGGATGGACCCGCGGAGGCGGGTTCGGCACTTAACTACTCGCCCGCCAGCGCGCCACGATCCGTTCCACCTGGTCTTCTTCCCCGCCTGCCTGATTCCATAGCTCGACGAAACTGGGATCGTCAGAGGCAGGACGCTTCGATTCTTCCAGTGTGTCGAAGCTGACCCTGATCGGAATCGCCACACCCTCGCCGCAGACGATGCATTCGCGATTGCGCAGCGCCGGTATCGAATCGAGGAATCCGCGCGCGCCTTCGGGCATGGCAGCCTTGACGAAAGCCTGATCGCGTTCGTTGTTGAGGCGCATCGAAATGATCGTGCCGCACTGCGACAGCACGCCTTCGGCCAGATCGCTCGGCCGCTGGGTGACGAGGCCCAGCGAAATTCCGTATTTGCGCCCTTCCTTGGCGATGCGGCTCAGGATCTTGCCGACCGACGAACCATCCGCGTTCTTTTCGTTCGGCACGTAACGGTGCGCTTCTTCGCATACGAGCAGGATGGGGCGAGTCTTCTCTTCGCGCCCCCAGATCGCGAAATCGAACACCAGGCGGCTCAGGACCGCGACGACCGTGGCGGTCACGTCGGACGGAACGCTCGAAACGTCGATGATCGAGATCGGCTTGCCGCCGCCGGGCATGCGGAAGAGCTTGCAGATGAAGTCCTTCATCGTATCCGCCACCAGCATGCCGGAGAACATGAACTGGTAGCGTGGATCGTTCTTGATCTCGTCCAGCTTGTTCCTGATCCGCATATAGGGTGCCGAATTGGTCGCCTTGTCGAGCTTGCCCATCGCGTCCTGCAACGCGGCGCCCAGATCTGAGAGCAGATAGGGGATCGGCGAATCGACCGTGATCTTGCTCAGCTGGCTTGCAAGGCGGCTTTTCTGTCGGGCGGCCAGAAGGCATTTGGCCAGGATGTCGGCATCGATCTGCCGCTCGTGACCCTCGCTGTTGAGGAACACTTCGCAATGTTCCTCGAAGTTCATGATCCAGTACGGCATCTGGAGATTGGAGACGTCGAAGATATTGCCCGCCTCGCGAAACGCCGCAGAATATTCGCCGTGCGGGTCGATCATCACGATATGGCCGTCGGGCGCGGCCTGGCAGATGCGATGGAGGATCAGCGCGGCACTGGTCGATTTGCCCGTCCCCGTGGAGCCGAGAAGCGCGAAATGCTTGCCCAGCAGGGCATCGATATAGAGGCCCGCGCGGATATCCTTCGTGGGATAGACTGTGCCGATCTGGACCGAACTGCGCCCGTCGCTGGCATAGACCTGCCTTAGATCCTGCGTCGTGGCAGGATAGATCATGGCACCGGGAACCGGATAGCGCGTGACGCCCCGCCGGAACCCGTGAAGCTTGCCCGTGAGCTTCTCCTCCTTGCCTTCGCCAAGGAAGTCGATGTTGGCAACGATGGAACCTTCGGCACGCCGATCCTGGCGCTGATCGCGCACGCTTGCCAAAAGCCAGCTATCGCCGACGCGGATCTTGATCTGGCTACCGACCTGTCCGGTCATAGCGATGGAGGGGTCGGGATCGTCCGCGCAATCGGTGAGCCGCTGAATATCGATCGCGATCTGCGATCCGGCGCCAGCTACTTCGAGCACCACGCCGATGGGAAGCGCGGCGTTTTCGCCGGGAGCGGGCGTATCCGGCTTTTCGGACGTTTCCGAGGGAGGTTCGGGCTTTGAATGCGGCGTTTCCACCTTCGGGCGCGGCGGCTGCTTTTCCGCATCGATTTGGCGCAGTCGGTCGCGCAGGGCCGCTGGACGGGCGGGCTGGGCCTGGTCTTCGAAATCGCGCTCCGTGGCCGGGTCGAACACCCGAAAATTCCCGCCTCCCACATCCGTCATACGAAAACCCTTTGCGCGCCCTCTTGGTCTAGGGTCCGCTATGGATCGGGAGCGGTTAAGAACGGGTCAATATCCACAACCGCGCTGTGTCAAGCGTCAGATAAGCGCGAAAAAACGCCCCGCTGCCCAGCCCATCCCGATCGACAGGATAACCGCGACGAGCCCATATACGAGGCCGTGGCGATTGGCCGAGTTTTCGACGAAGCGTTCGAAACCGACCTTGCGTACGGCGACCTCCGCCGTCGCCGAAGCGAGCACGCGCCCGCGCGAAATCGCGAAGGTTTCCGCCGTGTAGATGCCGGTAGTCACATTGGACGGCAGCTCGATCCGCGCCTGATACAGCACCTCCTCGCTGATCGTAACGCCGCCGACCTGTTCCTTGTAAAGGCCCTGTCGCGTTTTGAGATCGACCAGCCCGGCGGCGAAGCGCGCCTGTTCCTCGGTGTCGATGACCCCGCTGGGCGAAAGCTGGATATAGGACGTCCCGAATTCGTAGATCGCGGCGGTCTTCTCGTCCACGATCTGCTCGATCGGGCGCGAGGACGCGACGGCGAAGAAGCTGGGGGCGGAACGGAAATCGGTGTCTTCGGCATTCAGCCAGACACCGGCAATCCGCTCCTTCTCGCGGACCCGGATAGGCTCGGACGGGCCCTTCAGGACCACGACGATATCGTACAGCCCGCCGGTGCGCTGGGCGATCGGATCGATGATCGCGCCGAAAAGAAGCAATTCGGTGCCGGTAAAGCCCTGGCGAACCTGCACCTCGTGCTGCGACACTTCCGGCACGAGTACCGGATCGCGCTGGCCCATCGTCAGGACCGCGAAAAACAGGAGCAGCCAGGCTCTCACAGGCTGTCGACCGTGTAGATTTCGTCCGGCTGGACGAACAGGCCGAAGAACATCCGCACGGCGATCACGAGCACGATCACCGCCAGCACGATGCGCAGTTTTTCAGGCGCAAAGCGCGCCGCCACCTGCGTGCCCATCTGCGCGCCCGTCACCGATCCGATCAGAAGCAGGCCGACCAGCACGATATCGACCGCCTTGGTCGTCAGCGAATGCATCATCGTCGTCACCACGGTCACGAACAGGATGTTGTAGAGGCTGGTGCCGACCACGACATTGGCGCTCATTCCCAGGATGTAGAGCATCGCCGGGACCAGGATGAAGCCGCCGCCCACGCCCATCAGCATGGTCAGCGTGCCGACAATAACGCCCAGCAAAAGCGGGGCGAGCGGCGAGATGTAGAGGCCCGAGCGATAGAAGCGCCAGCGTCCGGGCAGCGAGGCGACCAGCGGATGGTGGCGGCGACGGCGCGGTGCGGCGGCATTCGGATCGCCGCGCAACGCCTGCCACGCCTCGCGCGCCATCAGCGTCCCGATTGAACCTAATAGAACGACGTAGAGCGCGTTGATGACCACGTCGATCTGACCGATCGAACGGAAGAAACGGAACAGGAGCGATCCGATCCCCGCCCCAATCCCTCCGCCTGCGACCATGACCGCGCCCATGCGGTAATCGACGCCGTTGCGCTTGGAATGCGCCAGCACGCCCGACACGCTGGCCCCGGTGACCTGAGTCGAAGCGGACGCGGCTGCCACGGTGGGCGGCACCCCGTAGAATATCAGCAGCGGTGTCGTCAGAAACCCGCCGCCCACGCCGAACAGGCCCGAAAGTATGCCCGTGATCCCGCCCAGCAGCACGATCCAGAGCCCGTTGACGGACAGGTTCGCGATGGGGAGGTAGACGTCCATCCTCCGGCTCTATCGCAGGGGAGGCGGGCTTTGAAGTACGCCGTTTCAAAATCCGGTCGAAAGCGTCACCGCCGCGCCCGATCCCGGCTGCGCATCGCCCGCGATCCGAAACCGGTAGTCTGCGGACAGCCAGACAGGCGATCGGCCAAGGCGTAACGCTACGCTGGCGCTCGGGCCGATATCGAGCCGCCCCGCGCCGCGCTGGACGCCGCCCCAGGCCCCCGCCCCGATGGAGATCTCTCCCAGATCGAACCGCGCGACCGCGCGTTCGCCGACGATCTGGGCATCGGCGAAGGCCGTGGCCGATTGCCCGCCGACATATCCCGCCTGCGCATAGCCGCGCGCCGTCAGCCCGGTTTCGCGGTCGTCGCTGTAAAATCCGGTGGTCGCGAAGACGGCGGGGCGCACCAGCGTCTCTCGCTGCGAGGCCTCGCCCTGACGGGTCACGCGCGCTTCGGCGTGGAAACGCAGAGGCAGACTCGCCACAGGCTGCGCGCTGACGCCGAGCGCGACATCCTGTTGCGTGGGCACCTGAAGAGCGGCGACGAGCCGCCCGTACAGTTCGGGCCGGGCCGCCTCTTCAGGCGCGAGCGCGTAACGCAGCACAGCTCCTGCCTGGCTGGCTCCGTAAGTCGCAAGCGCGGGAGCGACTAGCGCAGAGGGGGAATTGCCCGCTCGGTTGAAGATCCATACATCACCGCTAATTCTATTCCGAGAGGCCGGACGATAGGCCGCTTCATCGTAAAAGATGGGAAGAGTTCGGAAATCCGTTCCCGCGACGAGAAGCGACTCTCGCATCGCCCGCGATGGTTCGGCGATCGGGATCGGCCAGAAACCTCGCGGTCCAGGATCACCGGACGGGGCTTGGTCCACCAACCTGGTGCGGGCAATTTCGCCGAAAGTGAAGGATGGCTCGATGCGCTCGGCTCGTATGAACCGCGCACGCGAAGGTCTGGCTGGTATCGCGATTTCGGGCGCCTCGCTGCCGTGCGCGAAGACCTGAAGCGGGGTAATCGGTCCGGCGAGAGGCTCGACCGATGGGCTAGGGAGTGGCGGAACGGCTTCGAACAGCGGTGTCCAGAACGCCGTGCGTAGGACGGTATAACCCGCGAGCAGCGAGACGATCGCCACCAGCGGTTGGCCCCGCTGCTTCGCCGTCGTCATATCAGCTGCCTTCGCGCCTGTCGGGACCAGGCCCTGCGGAAACATCAAACGCGGGTTCATGGAAGGCAGGATGATCGCGATGCTCGGTCTTTTCCCACACCACGGGAGCCCCGCGCAGAGTGCGGAGATAGGCGAAGAGGGCCCGCCGCCCGGCAAGAATGGCAATGAAGTTCGAGACCGGAATGCGGATGACGGCCAGCATGGCCTCGCGCCAGCCGAATTCCCGCCCCGTGAAAGCGGCGCGGACAACGGCTCGCCAGACAAGAGCGGCGAAGTTCGCGATCAGAAGCATTCGGAGCACCGGACCGGGCGCGACCGGTCCGATCCTGCCCAGCGACCGCACTGCCCAGCTTACCGCGATCGACAAGAGCAGGGCATATGCCAGGAACAGGAGCAGGGCGGCCAGGGGCCCGCGCCGGTCGCGAAGATCGAACCAGCGCCGGGCGAAACCTCTGCCCCAACCCATCCGGTCCCAGCCCAGCAAGGCGATCCCGTTTATCCACCGCGTCTTCTGCCGCACCGATTCTCCGATCCTCCCGGGAAAATAGGCTCGCGTTGCGATCAGGCGCCCTTCTATAGTCCGCATGCGCAGAAATCGCGTCCGCAGGCCCATCGCCGCGATATCGAGCCCGAATTCGTAATCCTCGGTCAGCGAATCGGCCGCGAAAGGCCCCGTTTCCCCCCGCATTCGCGCGACCGCACGAATTGCGTCGCGTCGCACGGCGCATCCGACGCCTGCGCCCGGTACGCCCGCCCCAAGACCATCGCGCACGGCCATGGTCTTGCCATGGGCCTCGCAGAATTCATCCGCATAATGACCGGCCACGAAAGGCGATCCGGGCTTGGGCAAGGCCAGCACCGGCAATTGGACGAAAGCCGCATGGTCGAGCGCGAGGTCGAACAGCTTGAGCGCCAGGGGATCGACCATATCCTCGGCATCGTGGAGTACGACCATGCGGACCGTTCGCCCCGTAGCCGTCTCCTCGTCTTCAAGCGCTTTGTAGAGACAGTTCAGACAATCCGCCTTGGATGTCGGCCCCGGCGCGGGATTGACGACAACGCGCACGCGGCAATCCTGCGCGGCGAGCGAGCGCGCGGCAGCCAGGGTTTCGGCATCGTTGACGTAACAGCCGATATGGATCGTAAGCTCGGGATCGGACCAGACCGTGAGCGCATGGGCAACGGTGGCACCGATAACCCGCGATTCTTGCCAGCAGGGAATGAAGACTGCCACCCGCCCGCCGAGCGGATTGGTGGAAAGCTCTGCCGCATCGATGCGTCCGGTACCTATTCTGCGCGTAATGCGCAGCCACAGATAGGCAATATCGACGGCAAATTCGTCAAGCGTTCCGATCAGAAAGAAGATACCGGCGAACAGCAGCATCTCGTGCTGGAGCAGCATGAACCATTCGCCGCCTTGAAAGGCGTCTGTCAAAGTAATTGCATGCCCCCAACACGCCCCCCCGTTCTTGCCGCCCAATTCTAATACGCAATCTGCGTAGCGGCAATACTAGAAAGTCGCAGGGGAAAATGCGAGCGGTTGTCGGCGGCGATCGCTATCGATCGATCTGCCGCCGATTAAATCAGGGCCTCGCCCCCCCCGATGGCACGAACGCCCCTACCAGGTGCCGGTGTTTTCCATGCTCGCCCAGGGCTCCCGCGGCGGTAGATGGCCTTCCTGCAACAATTCCACCGAGATCCCGTCGGGCGTGCGCACGAAGGCCATATGGCCGTCACGCGGCGGACGGGCGATCGTGTGCCCGGCATCCATCAGGCGCTGGCAGGTCGCGTAGATATCGTCGACGCGATAGGCGAGATGCCCGAAATTGCGGCCACCGGTGTAGTCTTCCGGCGCGCTGCCGTCTTCGGCGGGCCAGTTATATGTCAGTTCGACCTCGGCCACGCCCTCCTGCCCTTCGGCGGCGAGGAAGATCAGCGTGAAACGGCCCTGTTCGTTGTCGAACCGGCGCATTTCCTTCACGCCGATTAGGTCGAAAAAGGCAATGGTCGCATCCGGATCGCTGACCCGGATCATGGTGTGGAGATATTTCGTCATACTCGGTCCCTTCGTCTAGGCCTGCCAGATGGGACCCATGACGGGACGGCGAAAGGGGCGGCCCGTAAGGACCGCCCGACTTTCTTCGATACGCGAACTATCTCAGAAGCTTGCGCTGAGCGTGACTACGAAAGCGTCGTCGACGAAATCGTAAGCGCCCGGCGCAATGTCGCCTTCCGCACCGACATAGGCCGCGCTGAGCGTGAGCGGACCGTAGATATTGGCCTCCGCCCCGATCGACCAGTCGAACGCATCGCCATCATCCGTGAAGGTGAGGAAGCCGTCGGTGTAGCCGAGATGCCCCGTCAGAGTGACCGGCGTATTCGGAATGCCGACGCCGACATCGCTGTAGACGTAGAGATTGTCCGTTCCGCCGAGCGAATCCTGTTCCGGCGCATAGGCGACGCCGACCGTGGTTTCGGCGGGTCCGAGGGTGAAACCCAACGACGAATAGAATTCGACGTAATCGAAGTCTCCCGGCCCCGCGTCGGGATAGAGATAGCCGATAACCCCGACATCGAGTGCCACACCTTCGCCGACATCACCGCTCCAGCCGCCATAGACGTCGAGCTCGATATCGCCGAAGCCGACCGTATCGTTATCCAGCGTGGAGGCCCAGGTGCCGACGTAGAAGCCCGATTCGTGGCCCAGGTCGAGGCCGCCCTGAACGGCCACGTCGCCGCCCGACAGATCGACACCGCGGAAGCGGTATTCGCTGGTCAGCGCGACATTGGCGGAAAAGGTAATAGGACCTTCGGTTTCCGCTTCGACTTCGTCGGCGGGATTGACGGTCTGAGCAGCCACCGGGGCTGCGAAGGCGAGGCTCGCCAAACCAAAAAGCGCGGTCGGGCCGCGAAAGGACGTGCGCATGACAGACTCCTGTATGTGTCGCTTCGTCCCACCTGCAATCCGCCGGGCCCCTTGTTTTCGAGCGGGGTCCTCGTCCGGATCGGAAAGCTTGTTTCATCAAATTGGGGTCAGGCGCAAGTTTCGATCCACAGCTTTTCGCACTTGCAACAAATTGCGTGGCAAATCTGCAACTAACCGATGGGGCAGAGGGGCGCGATGGCGGTTGCCGTGCCACGCGCCCTCCCCTATGTGCCTTGCGCCGGGCTCCAGGGTCGCCACATGCCAGCCATGATAAAAGCTCTCAGCAAGATTTTCCGCTCAGACAAGGCTGTCAAGCCGCTCCCCTCCGTGCCCGAGGGCGAGCGTTATTACGTGATCGGCGATATCCACGGTCGCTGCGACCTGTTCGAAGCGCTGGTGCAGGCGATCGAGCACGATGAAAAGGACTGCGAGGGCACCAGCACCATCATCCTCCTCGGCGACCTCGTCGATCGCGGGCCCGACAGCGCGGGCGTGATCGCCATCGCGCGCGCGCTCGAAAACCAGCGCCCGATGCGGTTCCTCGCGGGCAATCACGAGGAAATGTTTCTCGAAAGCTTCGAGGATCGCAAGGTTTTGCGCCATTTCGTCAAGCATGGCGGGCGCGAGACGATCATGAGCTACGGCCTCACGCGCAAACAGTACGACGCGCTGGAACTCGCCGAATTGCAGGACGAGATGCGGCGTCTGGTCCCGCAGGAGCACCGCGATTTCCTCGCAGGCTTCGAGGACATGGTCGTGATTGGCGATTTCGTCTTCGTCCATGCGGGCATCGATCCCGCGCGCCCGATCGAGGACCAGTCCGGCAAGGATCTGCGCTGGATACGCGAGCGCTTCCTCAACAATGTCGGCCCGCTCAGCCATGTGGTGGTGCACGGCCACACAATTTTCGAAGACGTGCAGGACAAGGGGCACCGCATCGGGATCGATACGGGCGCCTTCCGCACCGGCATCTTGACCGCGCTCGTCCTTGAGGGCACCCAGCGTCGCTATATCCAGGCCGTCGAGCGTGACGGTACGATAACCATCCAGGACGGGTAGACGACATGAAAATAGCAATGGTCGGTTCGGGTTATGTCGGGCTGGTATCGGGGGCCTGCTTTGCCGATTTCGGCCACGAGGTCGTCTGCATCGACAAGGACCAGTCGAAGATCGACCGCCTCCATGACGGGATCATGCCGATCTACGAGCCCGGGCTCGATCAATTGGTGGCGAAAAATGTCGAGGCCGGACGGCTCGCCTTCACCACCGATCTGGCCGAGGGGATCGGGGGCGCTTCCGCGATCTTCATCGCGGTCGGCACGCCGAGCCGCCGGGGCGATGGACATGCCGACCTCTCCTTCGTCTATGCCGTCGCCGAAGAGATCGGGGCGAACCTGTCGAACGATGCGGTGATCGTCACCAAGTCGACCGTTCCGGTCGGCACGGGCGACGAAGTCGAACGCATTCTCAGGGATAGCGGCGTACAGCACCGCTTCGCCGTCGTCTCGAATCCGGAATTCCTGCGCGAAGGCGCGGCGATCGGTGATTTCAAGCGGCCGGACCGGATCGTGATCGGGGCCGAGGACGATTTCGGGCGCGACGTGATGCGCGAGGTCTATCGCCCGCTCTTCCTCAACGAATCGCCGATTCTTTTCACCGGCCGCCGCACCAGCGAACTGATCAAATACGCCGCCAACGCCTATCTCGCGACCAAGATCACCTTCATCAACGAGATGGCGGATCTGTGCGAAAAGGTGGGCGCGAACGTTCAGGACGTGTCTCGCGGGATCGGGATGGACAACCGGATCGGGTCCAAATTCCTCCATGCCGGACCGGGCTATGGCGGATCGTGCTTCCCCAAGGATACGCTGGCCCTGCTCAAGACGGCGGAAGATTACGACAGCCCGACGCGGATCGTGGAGGCGGTGGTCAAGGTCAACGACACTCGCAAGCGCGCCATGGGCCGCAAGGTTCTGGACGCCATCGGCGGGCATGACGGGGCGCGCGGCAAGAAGGTCGCGCTCTTGGGTCTGACCTTCAAGCCCAACACCGACGACATGCGCGATTCGCCCGCCATTGCGGTGGCGCAGACGCTAACCGATGCGGGCGTGGACGTGGCGGCTTACGATCCGGAAGGCATGGAGCTGGCCAAGCCCCTGATGCCCGACGTCACCATGTGCGCCGATCCCTACGAAGCGATCGAGAATGCGGACGCGGTCGCCATCGTTACCGAGTGGGACGCCTTTCGCGCGCTCGACCTCGACCGGGTCAAATCGCTCGCCAAGGCGGCGGTCATGGTGGATTTGCGCAATATCTACCGCCCCGACGACATGCGCGAGCGCGGCTTCGCCTACACCAGCATCGGGCGGGAATAACCCAACCTGAGAGGGCGAAGGCGGCGGGCCGCGATCAGTCGATCACGCGCCCGCGCACCATCACCCAGTCGACGTCTTCCAGCACGGTCACGTCGGCCAGCGGATCGCCGTCCACCGCGATGATGTCCGCCGAATAGCCGGGCGCCAGCCGCCCGATCTCGTTTTCCATTTCCAGCACGCGCGCCGCCATGGTCGTTGCGCTCGCCAGCGCTTCGCGGTCGGTCATGCCCTGCGCGCGCATCAGCGCGAATTCGCCCGCATTGCGGCCATGTTCGAATACGCCCGCATCGGTTCCGAAGGCGATCGGCACGCCCCAATTGCGCGCCTTGCCCATGAAGGTCTGCGCCACATCGGCGACTTCGCGGATCTTGTTTTCGACCACCGGGGTGTAGATCCCCTGCCCCAGCCGCTCGGTCACGCCCTTGAACGCCATCAGCGTCGGGATCAGCACCGTGCCGTTCTTCACCATCTCGCGCGCCGCCGCCTCGTCGAGATAGGTGCCGTGCTCGATCGTATCGATACCCGCCCGGCTCGCCGCCTCGATCCCGCGCGCGCCATGCGCATGCGCCATCACCTTGAGCCCGAGGGAATGCGCGGTGTCGGCGATGCTCTTCATCTCGCTATCGGTGAAATGCGCTTCCAGCCCGCGGCCCTGCTGGCTGAGGACGCCGCCGGTCGCGGTGATCTTGATCGTATCCGCTCCATTCTGGCTGGCGCGGCGCACCTCCGCCGCGCATTCGACCGCGCCGGTGCAGCTGTAACCGCTCGACAGGATCTCGTTGATTTCGGGCAGGAAGCCGGTGACGTCGCCATGCCCGCCGATAATGGCGAGCGGCGGCCCGGCGGCGACGATGCGCGGGCCCGCGATCAGCCCTTCTTCCGTCCCGCGCCGCAGAGCGAAGGCCGTCTGTTGCGCGCTGCCCGCTTCGCGCACGGTTGTGAATCCGGCCAGCGCGGTCAGGCGCGCGTTCTTGGCGCCGACCACCACGCCCCATTCGGCGGGCTCGACCGCTTCCTTCCAGAAATCGCCGCCCGGATCGCCCGTCAGGTGGACATGCAGATCGATAAGGCCGGGCAGCACCGTCTTGCCCGGCAATTGCACCAGCGTCGCGCCATCGGGGGCTGCCTGCCACCCGTCTGCGATCGAGACGATGCGCCCGTCCGTAACCGTGATCGTCGACTGACCGAGCGGCGGCGCATCGGGCGCGACGATTACCCGCTCGGCCTGGATCACGGTGGTATCCGCCAGCGCCGGGGCCGCGATCATGGCGAGTGCGGTGGCGGACATAAAACGGGCGATGGATCTGGTCATGCGGTCTCTCCCTTTTCCATAGCTTGTGACGCGATGACCGGTGCCGGGCAAGCGCCGGTTTGCCATCGGGAGTGGCATCGGTATGAAGGGCGGCAATGATTTCAACGGAAACCGGAACAAAGAGGATCGCCATACCGATGAACCGCAAGCTTGTTTTCGCCAGCCTGTTCGCCAGCGCATCGCTGATCGCCGGGGCAGCCAACGCCCGCCCGATGACTCCCGAAGACGTCGCCAAGCTGGAAAGCGTGGGTACCATCGCGGTCTCGCCCGACGGGCGCCGCATCGCCTACACCACCGCCAGCCTGCCCGACGTGACGTCCGGCGAAGCGAATGGGACGACGCAGCAGCAATTGAAGCTCGCAACCGGACCGGACATGGCGCGCACCTTCCTGCCCGACGATGTCAGCGTGGGCGGCGTCGAATTTTCGCCCGATGGCCGGATGATCAGCTTCCTGTGGACCAAGGATGGGGAAAAGCGCGCGGTCTGGGGCATTCCGGTCGATGGCGGGGCGCAGCGCAAGCTGGCCGAGGTGGATGGCGTCGGCGTGTCGAGCTACGCCTGGTCGCCCGATGGCTCGATGATCCACATGCTGACCGCTGCCGCCGAGGATACCGAGCGAACGTCGCAGAACGAGGCCGGATTCAACGCCATCGTCTATGAGGAAGAGGCGCGGCTCAACCGCCTGTTCTCGGCCCGCGTCGGCGAAGAGATCGACGAGAACCCGCGCGCCGTCACCATCCCCGGCTATGTCAGCGCGTTCCACGTCGCGCCCGATGGCCGCATGGCCGTGGTCGAAAGCGCGCCGACCCCGCAAATCGACGATGCCTATACCTCGAAGCGCGCGCATATCATCGACCTTGCGACCGGCGAGATCACGCGCGTGGTCGAAACGCCGGGCAAGCTCGGCGATATCGAGATTTCTCCCGACGGCCGCCAGCTTTCGATGATCGCGGGCGTGGACGTGAACGATCCTGCGGACACGACTCTGCATCTGGTCGACGTTTCGACCGGCCAGTACCGCGCGCTCAATGCCGGCATGCCCGAAGCGGCGGTGGATGCCGAATGGCTGGCCGACGGACGCCTTGCCGCCGTGATCCACAAGGGCGCGCAATCCGCGCTGCGTCTCTACAACAACGATGGCAGCCTTGCGGGCGAATATCCCGGCGGCGAGCTGATCCTGACCGCTGTCGAGGCAAATGGCGGAACCATCGCGGTGGAAGCCAACGCCCCGCGCCACCCGACCGAATTGTTCACCTGGAACGATGGCGGCTTCACCCGCTGGACCACGCACAATCCCTGGCTGTCCGAAATCGATTTCGGCAATCAGCGCACGGTGACCTACACCGCGCGCGACGGTCAGGCGGTCGAAGGCGTTCTGATCGAACCCGTCGGCGGGGCGCCGCGCGGTGGCGCGCCGCTGATCCTCAACGTCCATGGCGGGCCGGAAGCGCATGAGAGCAATGGCTGGCAGACCGCCTACAGCAAGCCGGGCCAGGTTGCCGCGGGCGAAGGCTATGCCGTGTTCCTGCCTAACTATCGCGGATCGACCGGTTACGGCACGGCGTTCTCGAAGCAGCATCAGGGCCGGTACACCGATCCCGAATTCACCGATCTGGTCGATGCCAAGCGCGCGCTGGTCGTCGAAGGAATCGCCGATCCGGACCGCGTCGGCGTAACCGGCGGCTCCTATGGCGGCTATGCCACCGGCTGGTCCGCCACCGCGCTCAGCGACGAGTTCGTGGCGGGCGTCATGTTCGTCGGCATCTCGAACCAGATCAGCAAGTTCGGCACCACCGACATTCCGTACGAAATGTACAACGCCCACAGCCTCGCCTGGCCGTGGGACGATTGGCAGAAGATGCTGGAAGTCAGCCCGATCTATCACGTCGACAAGGCGAACACGCCGCTTCTGATCATGCATGGTGCGGAAGACCCGCGCGTGGCGCCGAGCCAGAGCTACGAGCTCTATCGTTCGATCAAGGTCAGGAAGCCCGACGTGCCGGTGCGCCTGGTGCTGTATCCGGGCGAAGGCCACGGCAATTCGCGCGCCGCGGCCCGCTACGATTACAATCTGCGGATGATGGACTGGTTCGACACCTATCTGAAGACCGGCGATCGCGACGCGGAAATGCCCGGCCCCCGGCCCGCCCTGGCCGAAGGGACGGTCGGCACCGGATCGGGCGAAGACTGATACGAAAAGGGCGGCCCCGGGGCCGCCCTTTTTTATTGCCGGATGATCGGAGACTAGAAGGTGTAACCGATCCCGATCGCCGCGAACCACTGATCGGCATCGCCGCGGATCGACGTGAAGGGGGTGTCCTCCGCATCGCCCAGCAGGTGCGAATAGCCGCCGATCCCGATCAGCGACACGCCCCCATCGGCGAGATTGCCGCCGAGATCGTAAGCCACGAGCAGATTGGTGCCGACCTTTTCGAACCCGCCTTCGGCCTGGAAACCGGGCAGTTGCGCGCCCACCGGGAGGTTGGGATTGCCGGGCGCGACCGAATAGTAATAATCGGCGTAATCGTCGTCGATATAGGTCGCGCTGGCGGACAGCGAGACCGCGATAGCCTGGCTGAGCGGGGTGAAATACGCAACGCTCGGCGAAATCTTCATCCCGTCATGCGCGCCCGCGACATCCCACAGCGCATCGACGTTGAAGCTCAGGCTGTCATAGGGATTGAGCACGGCGGGAAAGGACAGCCCAACGGTCGGCCCCACTTCGATCGCAGTGTCGAGCTCGCCATAGGCGGCAACGACGTCGTCCTCGATATCGTCGATATCGCTGCGATCGGTGTTGATGCTTCCGGCGATGCCGAGCGAAAAGTTCGGCCCGCCGTCCATCTCCGCGTTTAGGAAGTTCAGCGCGACGCCGCTGGGGCGCGGATCGATGTCGATCCCGCGATAGGATCCCTGCACGACGGGAAACACGAAGGTGACGTAATCGTCCGACCCCGAATAGCTGGCGGCATAGCCCACGCCGACGCCGACGCTGAGATAGTCGCCGTCGAAGACCGTTTCTTCCGGTCCTTCTGCAGTGACGCCGGGCTCGCCCTGGTCCTGTGCGCTGGCCGGAGCAGCCAGAGTGGAGGCGATGGCGAAGGCCGCCACGCCGGTGAAGAATTTCGTAACTGTCATGATCGATCCCTCGGTCTGTCTTGTGCGCGTAACGGATTGCCGCGCGTCTCGTTCCTGTCGGCTGGATGAATATCTTGCCTGCGCGATTGCTGCCCCGGCGCGTTGCGCCTACCGGATAGGGCGATGAGCGCATCTGCGATCGACCTCGCCATCGTGGGCGGCGGGCTGGCCGGTGGCCTCACCGCGCTGGCCGTCCATCGAAAATATCCCGAACTGGATGTCGCCCTGATCGAAGCGGGCGACAGCTATGGCGGCAATCACCGCTGGAGCTGGTTCGAAAGCGATTGCGGCCCAAAAGGCGATGCGCTGCTCGGATCGTTCGAGGCCAAGCGGTGGACCGGCGGAAACGAGGTCAGGTTCCCGCGCCATAAGCGCCGTCTCTCGGCCGATTACCGTTCGCTCGACAGCCGGGATTTCGACGCAGGGCTTCGCCGGTGCCTCCCCCAAAGCGCGCTTCATCTGAATGCGCGCGTGACGGCGCTGGCGCCGGACAAGGTCACGCTGGCAGACGGGCGCTCGATCGCGGCGCGCCGAATTCTCGATTGCCGCGATGCAGCCCCCTCTCCCCATCTCACCGGCGGATGGCAGGTCTTTCTCGGCCAGCATCGCCGGATGGACGCACCGCATGGCGTGACCCGGCCGGTCATCATGGACGCGACCGTCGATCAGATCGGCGGCTATCGCTTCCTGTATCTCCTGCCTTTGAGCGAGACCGACCTCTTCCTCGAAGACACCTATTACCAGGACCGCGCCGAATTGGACGCGCCGGCCTTGCGCGAGCGGATCGAGAGCTATTGCGCCGAACGCGGCTGGCAGGGCGATCTCGTGCACGAGGAGACGGGCCTTCTTCCCGTCATCACCGGTGGCGATTTCGACGCGCATCGCGAGGCTCTGGAACAGCCGGGGATCGCTCTGGCAGGCGCGCGCGGCGGTTTCGTTCACCCGCTCACCAGCTACACCGTGCCGATCGCGGTGCGCACCGCACTCGCCGTGGCCGATGCGGTCGGCGGGATGGATGGGCCGGACCTCGCCGGTTTCGTCGCCGCGCGCGCGCGCGATCACTGGCGTTCGACCGGCTATTACCGCCTGCTCGGCAAGATGCTGTTCGATGCCGCCGATCCTTCGGAACGCTATCGCATCTTCGAGCGCTTCTACACTCTGCCGGAACCGCTGATCGAGCGGTTCTACGCCGCCAAATCCTCCCCGCTCGACAAGCTTCGCATCCTGTCGGGCAAACCGCCGGTTCCCATCCGTAGCGCAGTGGCCGCCCTGCTTGGCAAAGGCGCCCCGCTCGTCCAAGGTGACAAATCATGAACGCCCCCATTATCGAGACCGCTCGCCCCTCCTCGTCCGTCACTCCCACCGGCAAGACCGCCTGCGTCGTCGGCGCGGGATTCGGCGGGCTTGCGCTGGCGATCCGCCTGCAATCGGCGGGTATCGCCACCACGGTGATCGAGGGCCGCGACAAGCCGGGCGGCCGGGCTTACGTGTGGGAGCGAGACGGCTTCACCTTCGATGGCGGACCGACCGTCATCACCGATCCCGCCTGCCTTCAGGAATTATGGGCGCTGTCCGGCCACGACATGGCCGAGGATATCGAGCTCGTGCCCGTAATGCCCTTCTATCGCCTGCAATGGCCCGATGGGACGCTGTTCGATTATTCGAACGACGAGGACAATCTGTTCGACGAGATTGCCAAGATCAATCCCGCGGATGTCGCGGGTTATCAGCGCTTCCTCGAATACAGCGCAGGCGTTTACGAGGAAGGCTACGTCAAGCTGGGGCACGTTCCTTTCCTCGATTTCAAATCCATGCTGAAGGCCGCGCCCGCTCTCGCGAAAAAGCAGGCCTGGCGCAGCGTCTATTCCATGGTGTCGCATTTCATCGAGGACGAGAAGCTGCGCGAAGCATTCAGCTTCCACACGCTGCTGGTCGGCGGCAATCCGATGAAGACCAGCGCGATCTACGCCCTGATCCACAAGCTGGAAAAGGATGGCGGCGTATGGTGGGCCAAGGGCGGCACCAATCGGTTGATCGCCGCGATGGTAACGCATTTCGAAAGGCTGGGCGGCACCGTCCGGCTCGACGATCCGGTGGAGCGCGTCCACACTCTCGGCACCCGCGCGACCGAGGTGGAGACGAAATCGGGCTTCAAGCAGCGGTTCGACGCGGTCGCCAGCAATGCCGACATCATGCACAGCTACAAGGACCTTCTCGGCCAGTCCAAGCGGGGCAAGGATTACGCCAAGAGCCTGTCGCGCAAGAGCTTTTCGCCAAGCCTGTTCGTGGTGCATTTTGGCCTGGAGGGCACCTGGCCCGGCATTCCGCACCACATGATCCTGTTCGGCCCGCGCTATAAGGGGCTGCTTGACGATATCTATGGCGGCGGCGTGTTGCCTGCCGATTTCTCGATCTATCTCCACCACCCCAGCGTGACCGATCCGGCCATGGCGCCCGAAGGGATGAGCACGTTCTACGCGCTGGTTCCGGTCGCCCATATGGGCAAGCTGGCGGTCGATTGGGAAGAAATGGGCAAGCAGCTCGAAAAGCGCGTGCTCGACGAGATCGGCAAGCGGCTGATCCCCGACATCCATGATCGGATCGTGACCAAGTTCCACTACACCCCGCGCGATTTCGCGACCGATCTGAACGCCCATATGGGCAGCGCCTTCAGCCTCGAACCCGTCCTGACGCAGAGCGCCTGGTTCCGCGGACACAATCGCGATGATGTGATCGACAATTTCTACCTCGTCGGCGCGGGCACGCATCCGGGCGCGGGCATCCCCGGCGTGGTCGGCAGTGCGAAAGCGACCGCAGGCCTGATGGTGGAGGACTTGGTCGGGTGATCCTCCCCGGAACGGGGAGGGGGACCAGCCGCAGGCTGGTGGAGGGGCACCGGGCATGATTACAGGCCCCCGCCCGACCATAAAACGCGCCCGGAGACTCAGGAGCGAGATGAGCCTGCCCGAGGTGATGCTGTGGAGCGAGCTGCGAAAACGTCCCGGCGGATTTAAATTTCGTCGCCAGCACTCCGCTGGAGACTACGTGCTCGACTTTTATTGCGCGAAGGTGAAGCTGGCGATCGAGATCGACGGTCGTGCGCACGACAGCGCTCCCGCAGCGCTTCGCGATGCCAACCGTTCGGCATTCCTCAAAGCGCGCGGCGTCGCAACGACGCGCGTTCCGGCAAGGGCGGTACTTGAAGATGTCGAGCCGGTCGTTATGCGACTGGTCGAAATCTGCAATTCTCGATCGGAGATATCGATGCTGCCCCTCCACCATGCTGCGCATGGTCCCCCTCCCCGTACCGGGGAGGATTTGTGACTCTTCAACGCCTCGCCATTTATTGCGGCTCCGCCACGCCATCCGATCCGCGCTATATCGAGCTCGCCCGCGATGTCGGCGCCACGCTGGCGCAGCGTGGGATTGGGGTCGTCTATGGCGGCGGCAGGCTGGGTCTGATGGGCGCGGTCGCCAAGGGCGCGCTCGATCATGGGGGCGAGGTGATCGGTGTTATCCCCGAAGCGCTCGCCAATTCGGAAGTCGCCAATCACGATTGCAGCGAACTCCACACGGTCGGCGGCATGCACGAACGCAAGCAGAAATTCACCGACCTCAGCGACGGGTTCGTCACCATTCCCGGCGGCGTCGGCACGATGGACGAATTGTGGGAAGCGGTCAGCTGGGCGCAATTGGGCTATCACACCAAGCCGGTGGGCCTACTGAACGCCTTCGGGTTCTACGACCATCTGATCGCCTTCAACCGCCATATGGCCGATGTCGGCTTCGTGCGGTCCGCGCATCAGGGGATCATCCTTGCTGCCGACACGTTAGGCAATTTGCTCGACCAAATGGAAAGCTACGAGCCCCATACGCCGATCTTCAACATGAAGGCCTCCGACCTCTGAGCACCGAGCGTCCCCTCGTATCCTCGCGTTTCATGCGGGACACGCCCGTCCAGGCGGGCGGCGGTCGCGATCGCGCGTCCATGGTGGCGCAGGCCAGGCAGGCGATCGAGGAAGGCTCGCAGAGCTTCGCCGCCGCGTCCAAGCTGTTCGACCAGAGGACGCGCGAGCGGGCATGGCTGCTCTATGCCTGGTGCCGCCGGTGCGACGATATCGCGGACAATCAGGACAAGGGCGGCCCGCTGGGCGATCAGGGCGATCTGAAAAGTGCGGAAGACCGCGTGCAGGCGATCCGAGTCCTCACCCGCCGCGCTTTCGCCGAACAGCCGACTGCCGATCCGGCCTTTGACGGCTTCGGCATGGTGGCGGACGAATGCGGACTGACCCCGGACATGGCGAACGACGTCATTTCCGGCTTCGCCCTCGACGCGACCGGATGGGCGCCGGCGAACGAGCGGGACATGCTGCGCTATTGCTATCACGTCGCGGGCGCCGTCGGGGTAATGATGGCCAAGGTGATGGACGTGCCGGAAGACGATGGCGACACGCTCGACCGGGCATGCGATCTCGGCCTTGCCTTTCAGATGGCGAATATCGCGCGCGACATCGTCGAAGATGCCGATGCCGGGCGCTGCTATCTCCCCGCCGAATGGCTGGCGGAAAAGGGGTGGGAACAGGGCGAACACGCGCTGCCGGAAAACCGCTTCGAACTCGCCAGCCTGATGCCGCGCCTGATCGCTCTGATGGAAAAGCACGAGGCGGCGGCCCGGCTGGGCGCGGCGCGGCTGCGCTTCCGCCAGCGCTGGGCGGTGCTGGCCGCGGCGAACATTTACGGCGCGATCGGGCGCAAGGTCCTCGATCGCGGACAACTGGCCTGGGACCGCCGCGTCGTGGTGCCCGGTTACGAGAAAGCGTGGCACGTCCTCACCGCCTTCGGCCAGGCGATCGCCAACCGCTCCGAAGGGCCGGACGAGCCGATTATCTGGACCCGCCACGATTATCGTCCCGTCGCGGGCTGGTAGCTCGCCAGAAGAGTTGGCTTTTGTCCGCATGCGGGCTAGCCGAACGGCATGATCCAAAAGCTTCTGATCGCCAATCGCGGCGAGATCGCCTGCCGTATCATCCGCACCGCGCGGGACATGGGTATCGCCACCGTTGCGGTCTATTCCGATGCCGATGCAAGGGCGTTGCATGTCCGTAGCGCGGACGAAGCCGTGCATATCGGCCCCTCCCCTGCGGCGGAAAGCTATCTCGTCGGCGAAAAGATCATCGCGGCGGCGAAGGATACCGGGGCGCAAGCGATCCATCCGGGTTACGGCTTTCTGAGCGAGAATGCGGGCTTCGCTCAGGCCGTGATCGATGCAGGGCTGATCTGGGTCGGCCCGAAACCGTCGAGCATCGAGGCGATGGGCCTGAAGGACGCGGCCAAGAAGCTGATGCGCGAAGCGGGCGTGCCGGTAACGCCGGGCTATGACGGCGAAGACCAGAGCCCCGAGCGATTGAAGAAAGAGGCCGACGCGATCGGCTATCCCGTGCTGATCAAGGCGGTCGCGGGCGGCGGCGGCAAGGGGATGCGCAAAGTCGACGAGGCGGCGCAGTTCGAGGAGATGCTGCAAAGCTGCAAGCGAGAGGCCAAGGCCAGCTTCTCGAACGACGAGGTGCTGCTCGAAAAGTGGATCACCTCGCCGCGCCATATCGAAGTGCAGATTTTCGGCGATTCCCACGGCAATGTCGTCCACCTGTTCGAACGCGACTGCTCGCTCCAGCGCCGCCACCAGAAGGTGATCGAGGAAGCCCCCGCCCCGGGCATGGATCCGGAAACCCGCGAAGAACTGTGCGCCGCCGCCGTGCGCGCCGCCCAGGCGGTGGATTACGAAGGCGCCGGGACGGTGGAATTCATCGCCGATGCCAGCGAAGGCCTGCGCGCTGACCGCATTTTCTTCATGGAAATGAATACAAGGCTTCAGGTCGAACATCCGGTGACCGAAGAAATCACCGGCGTCGATCTGGTCGAATGGCAGCTGCGCGTCGCGAGCGGCGAAGAAATCCCCCGGACGCAGGACGAGCTGACGATCGAAGGCCACGCCATCGAAGCCCGCCTCTATGCCGAAGATCCTTCGAGCGGCTTCCTTCCCAGCACCGGCCCGCTCGACTGGCTCGATCTGGGCGTGGAAGGCCGGATCGAAACGGGCGTGGAGGAAGGTGACGAGATTTCGCCGCATTACGACCCGATGATCGCCAAGCTGGTCGCCTGGGGCGAGGATCGGGACGACGCGATCGACGCGCTGGTCGAAATGGCCGAAACGGCGGAAGTCTGGCCGGTGCGCACCAATGCCGCCTTCATCGCCAACGCCCTGTCCGATAACGATTTCGTCGCTGAACGCCTCGACACCGGCTTCATCGCCGACAAGGGCGACGCGCTGATCCCCTCGGGCGAGCCCGACGAGGCCGTTTTGCGCGGCGCGGCACGCATCGTTATGGTTTCGAACGACGATCAGCCCGAAGCCCTTGCCGGGTTCCGCCTGAACCGCGCACCGCGCCATGCCGTGGCGCTGTCGCATCGCGGCAAGACTCATCTGGTGGAGCTGGACGACACGCCTTTCGAGCCTTCCTTGACCGGCTTTTCCGACGGCACGCGCATCGTCGTGTTCGACAACGGTCAGGCGTTCGGCTTCGAGACCGAAATTCGCGGGTCCGGCGCGGCCTCCGCCGCCGATGGCGCTATACTGGCCCCGATGCCGGGCAAGGTGATCGCTGTCGATGTGAAGGAAGGCGACAACGTCAAGGCCGGTCAGCGCCTTATGGTCCTCGAAGCGATGAAGATGGAACACGCCCTCACCGCGCCGTTCGACGGAACGGTGAGCGAACTTTCCGCCAGCGAAGGCGGGCAGGTGCAGGTGGAAGCGGTGCTGGCCGTGGTGGAGCCGCTATCCGAATAGAGGGGTCAGTCGGCCTCTGGGCGCGGCGCGCCGAACAATTCGCCTTTTTCGCTGAACAGCACGAAGATCAGGCTGAGCACGGCAGTGATCAAAAGCGCCGTCGCCAGCGGGCGTGCAGTGCCATCGTACATAAATCCGATCAGCGCACCCAGCCCGGCCCCGGTCGTCAACCGCAGGAAGCTCTGCGCCGAGCTGGCTGCCCCGGCGATGTGCTTGAACGGCTCCATCGCGATCGAACCGAAATTCGCGCCGATAAATCCGAGCAGGGCCATATTGGCTGCCATCAGCGGCACGAAGGTCCACAGGCTCTCGTCCGGCTGATTCGCGAACCACAATTGCGCGCCTGCGACGGCGATGAAGACGAACAGCGCCGCATGGCTGACCCGCCGGGCGCCGAAGCGTTCGACGATGCGGCTGTTGGACCAATTCGCAATCGACATCGCGCCCGCGCACATCGCGAAAATCAGCGGGAAGAGATCGCCCGCATTGAAAGCCTCGCCGATCAGTTGCTGCGAGGAATTGATGAAACCGAACAGGCCGCCGAAGACCAGCGCGCTGCCCAGCGTATAGCCGATCGTGGCGCGCAGGGTGAGCGAGTGGCGCATATTGCGCACGATCACGGGCAGGCGGATCGGCACGCGGTCGTCCTCGTGCAGCGTTTCCGGCAGCTTGGTATAGACCCATACGGCCATCACCGTGCCCGCCGCCGCCATGGCTGCGAAAATCCAGCGCCAGCTGCCCGCGATCTCCAGAATACCCTGCCCGATCGTCGGCGCGATGGCGGGGACGATCAGGAAGATCACGAAGATCAGGCTCATCATCCGGGCCATCTTGTCCCCGCCGACGCGATCGCGGATGATAGCGGGAGGAAGCGCGATGATGGAGGCTGCGCCGAAACCCTGGATTGCGCGCAAAATGACGAGGGTGGTGAAATCGGTCGCCAGCGAACAGGCTATCGACAGCGCGATATAGATGCCGAGGCCCACGAACAGAACCGGGCGACGCCCATATCGGTCGGCAAAGCTGCCCGGCACCAGTGCGCCGATACCCGCACAGATCAAATAGGCACCGACGACGAATTGCCGGCTATTGCCTTCCGCCCCCAGAGTGCTCGCCAGATTGTCCAGCGCGGGGAGGATGGAATGCCGCTTCGGCCCTCGGGCGCTCGCCCGTCGCTAGCTGTTCCGTTCGCATCTGCACAAAGCGTCAGGTGGCGGCAAAGGTTCCGATTTGCAACTCGGCTCGCTATCTATTCCTGCATGGGTGATTGCGGTTCCGACAACGATGATGACGAGGGCGCGCCCGGCAGCGGCCTGCGCAAGATCATCCATGTCGACATGGATGCTTTCTTCGCCAGCGTCGAACAGCGCGACCATCCGGAACTGCGCGGTCGCCCGGTGGCGGTCGGCGGATCGAGCGGGCGCGGCGTGGTCGCCGCCGCCAGTTACGAAGCGCGCAAGTTCGGCGTAAAGAGCGCCATGCCCAGCGTCACGGCGAAACGCCTGTGCCCCGATCTGGTGTTCTGCAAGAGCCGGTTCGACGTCTATCGCGAAGTATCGCAGCAGATCCGGGCCATTTTCCATCACCACACCGATCTGGTCGAACCGCTGAGCCTCGACGAAGCCTATCTCGACGTGACCGAAGATCGGCTGGGGATCGGTACCGCCACGCGCATCGCGCAGATGATCCGGCAGGAAATCCGCGCCAAGACCCAGCTGACCGCGAGCGCGGGGGTCAGCTACAACAAATTCCTCGCAAAACTGGCCAGCGATCAGAACAAGCCCGACGGGATCTGCGTCATCAAACCGGGAATGGGCGCGGATTTCGTACAAAGCCTGCCGATCCGCCGTTTTCATGGTGTCGGTCCTCGGGCGGAAGAAAAGATGCAGCGGCTCGGTATCGCCACCGGCGCGGACCTCGCGGCCAAGGACCAGGCCTGGCTGACGGCGAATTTCGGCAGTTTCGGAGAATATCTCTACCGCGCCGCGCGGGGGATCGACCTGCGCCCCGTCCGCTCAAGCCGGACGCGCAAATCGGTGGGGGGCGAGCGCACCTTCCACGAGGACCAGCACGCGCCCGAGGATTTGCGCGCCACGCTGGAGCGGATCGTCGATATCGTATGGGAGCGGATCGAGCGATCGCAGGCGCGCGGGCGGACCGTGACGCTCAAGCTCAAATACAACGACTTCACGCTCAACACACGGGCGAAATCGGTGCCGCATCTGGTCGGCGACAAGGCGGAATTCGCCGCGATCGGGCGCGAATTGCTGGAAAGCGAATTGCCGCTCCCGCGCCCGATCCGCCTGATGGGCCTCACCCTGTCGTCACTGGAAGGAGTGGAAAAGGGCTCGCGGCGCGAAAAGGCGGCGCGGTCGGCGCAGCTTTCGCTGCTCTAAAGCGTCAGGCGCCGCGGACCATGTTCTTGGGATCCTGAAAAAAGCGCAGCCGCGCGGAGGTGTGCGGGCTCAGCGGTTCAGGCAGCGAATGGGTGGGGAAAAAGCGCGCTTCCACCACTTCGCGCCGGTCTGGCTTGGGCACATCATGCGTGACGCACGTGACGACATGTGCCGTGTGGGGCGATCCGGAGATTTCCTCTTCGAACTGCCCGACCAGGAAGATCCCGTCGCATTCGCAGCCGGTTTCTTCCTTCAATTCGCGCGCCGCAGCCTGTTCGACCGTCTCGCCCTTGCGAATGCCGCCACCGGGAAAATACCACGCGCGCGGACCATAGCTGTGACGGACCAAGAGGACGCGACCGTCGAGATCGCGCGCGATCATCGACACGCCTTCCAGCGGCGTCTTGCGCCAGCGCCGCCACCGGTCCCGCAGCTTGTGCGCAATCCGCAGAAACCGCCGCTGCAGCGCGCCGGACATTAGGTGAAGACCGTGACGGGCTGATGTGCCGCACCGAAAAGGCGGGCGATCGGCAGGTCGTTCTCGCCAGCCAGAGCGGCGTCGAGAACCGGGCGCTTGTCCTCGCCGCGCGCGACCAGCACGATCTCGTCGCTGGCGAGCAGAGCGGGCAGGGTCAGGCTGATCCGGTCGAAGGGCGCTTCGGGCGGCAGCGGATCGGGTGTCAGCCGCACGATCGAGCGATCTTCGTCGATCTGGGGATCGGTATTGGGAAACAGCGAGGCGGTGTGACCGTCCGCGCCCATGCCGATCCAGGCGAGCGCGAAATGCGGGACCTGCTCCATGATGGTCAGCGTCGCGACCTCGGCTCCTACCCGCTCGAACAGGGCACGCAGCTTGCCCGTATTGCTGGCCGCGTGATCTTCGGGAACGACGCGGTCGTCGTTCGGCCAGACCACCAGACGCTCCCATGGTAAGTCGCGCGCAATCAGGGTCTCGATAATCGGAAACGGCGTCGAACCGCCGGGTACGGTGATCGCCACCGGCCCGTCGCGCTCGAACGCCGTTTCAAGTCTGTCCGCAAGCCAGTCGGCTATGGCGTCGTCGGTTTTTCCGTTACGGATCGTACGGTCGCTCATAGGACGGCGATACTCGCGATCTCCCCATGCGCCAACCCGTCTCCGGCCTTATTTCGACGTCTGATTGAGGAACCAGATCCGCTCTTCGCACTGGTCGGCCCAGTCGTCCACGATGCCGCTGGTCGCATTGTCACCGGCTTCCTCGGCCGCCTCCTTCACCTCTTTCAGGCGCTTGTGGAGCAGCTTGTTGCCATCGCGCAGTTCGATCACCATCGCGTCGGGCGTGATCGTGACATCGTCCTGATCCTCGATCCGCGTCTGCTTCGCGACCGATCCGATCGAGGTCAGCGTGTATTCGTCGTTCTTGCGCACACGCTCGCCGATGTCGTCCACCGTGCCGAGCAATTGGGCGGCCTGCTCGTCGAACAGAAGATGGAGATCGCGGAAACGCGGACCGGCGATATGCCAGTGGAAATTCTTGGTCTTGAGATACAGCGCCAGCGTATCGGCCAGCGCGCCGTTGAGAGCGGTTACGAGAGCGGTCTTCGAGTTGTTGCCAATATCGGCCATCATACATCCTTCATTCAGTCGGTAAGATTGTCGTTTATCCCAACGGGAATGCCGCCAGTATGTTTCAGGCGGTTTGCACATCGCAGTGATCGGCTGGATCGATCACCCGACAATTCCGCGCGCAGTCAGTCCGATCACGATCGCGGCGACTACTATGATCGTCCCTAAAGCCAGGCGCACGGGGCGCAGCGGCAAGCGTTCGAGCGCCGCGCCTAAAGACCAGCCCAGCGCGATCGCGGCCGCCCCGCCCACCGCTCCGCCGACGCCGGTCAAGAGCGGCGCTCCGCTGCTTGCCGCCAAAGCGAAGATGACGAAGCGCGGACCGTCCGAAACCTGGCGAGCGAGCAGAACCAGCGCGATAGCGCCGAGCGAACGGGTCGGTTCGAGCAGGCGTTTCTCGCGATTGGGCCAGAGCAGTTCAAGCCCTGCCAGGCCGAGCGCGAAGGCGACCAGCATCGTTTCCGCCGCATCCGAGATCATCGCGTCCACGACCCCTCCGGCCCACGCCGCCAGCGCCCCGGTCAGGACGGCGCAAGCGATCCCGATCACGAGCAGGGGAAGGCCGCCCCGCTGCGCGCCCGCGGCTCGTATCCGCGCGACGAGCAATTGGTCCCGCCCGCCCAGCGCGGCAATCACGGTCAGAACCAGAGCGATAAAGAAGCTGCCGCTCATGAACTATTTCCATCGCTCCAGCTTGCACGGCTTTCGAAATTGGCTATCGTTGAACTGTAGGAGAACCACGTCGTTACTCCGATCACCAAGGCGATGATCGGCAAGGCAATCAGCAGACCTCTTGTCGATAAAGACACGACCGATACCTTCGCAACTACGTTTCAAGCCAGGCGCAGCATCGTTCCGACACCGTTTTGACGCCGACGATACGGATAGTTTCGCCAAGGCGACAGGCCGATGCCAAGCCGGATAAGACGCTTAAGCGACGGCTGCGCACGCGACCCTATCGAAATAGAATTTTTCGAAATCCTTAGCGCTCATCGGTTTGCCGAATAGAAAACCCTGCACGATCTGGCAGCCCATCGCCTGAAGTTGCTCTGCCTGTTCGAGAGTCTCGACCCCTTCCGCAATCAAACCCACGTCAAGGGTGTCGCTGATGGCTACCATCCCGGCGACGACGGCACGATTATGCGGATCGTCCGCGATATTCTCGACGAACCGGCGGTCGATCTTGAGCTGCGTGATCGGAGCGCGCGTCAAGGTTGCCAGCGAGGCGAAGCCGGTCCCGAAATCGTCGAGGGCGACCCCTACCCCGCAGGCTACGAGATCGTATAAAGGGCCGATGCTCGCCCGGTCGAAATTCAGCGTGATCTTCTCGGTAATTTCGAGCTCGATATCCTGTGGCTCCAGACCATGATGGGCAAGTGTGCGCATCACGTTACCTTTCAGCGAGGGAGCATGGAACTGCGCCGCGAATAGATTGACGCTGATGCGCGGTAATTTCAGTTCGGTCTTGCGCCAGGCAGCCAATTGACGACAGCTTTCGTCCAATACCCATTGCCCGACTTCGAACGCCACCAAGTGGGTTTCCAGCACGGGCATGAATACCGCAGGTTCGATCAGGCCCAATTCCGGATGTCGCCACCGCAAAAGAACTTCCGCTCCCGTCAATTGCCGGGTCGAAAGATCGAATTGCGGTTGAAGAAACAACTCCCATTCGTCGCGCTTGCTTGCCAGGATGAGCGCATCGTTGATCTGACGCCTGGCTGCGATGTCAGCACGCATGGCCTGATCGAAGAGCTTGACCTTGCGGCCTCCGCTTCGTTTTGCCTGAAACATCGCGCGGTCTGCCAGCGCAATCAATTCTTCGGCGTTATCGCTGTCCGTCGGGCCGAACGCGACGCCTATGCTGGCGAATATCTGAAGGCGATGCCCGTCCACGCTGAAGGTCTTGCTGATCCGACGCATCAGGCCATCCACCGTATTTTGGATGTCGGGCAGCGGCGCATCGGTCGGCACCGCAATGGCGAACTCGTCTCCGCCCAGACGCCCGATGATCCAAGAGGGGGCCGCGATCGCCTTAAGCCTCAGCGCGAACGATTGCAGCAATGTATCACCGACCGGATGGCCGAGAGAATCATTGATACTTTTGAAATTGTCCAAATCGATCATGAACACGGCGACGCAAGCGCTATCTTCAAGGCTGCGGGCCAGCTCGTGTTCGAAAGCTTTCTGGCCCAACAGCCGCGTGAGCTGATCGTGCGTGGCCCGGTGTTCCAGTTTCGCCTCGGCAGCGCGCCGTTCGGTGATGTCGGTCATGAAGGCGCCGAAATGCATCTCTCCGCCCGAGTCCCAGCATGCAAGCGAAAGTATTATGGGAAATTCCGTTCCGTCGGCTCTGATAGCCATGACTTCGACGGTTTGCCCGATGAGAGAGGAGGAGCCACCACCAGCCACGCGCCGAAGCCCGGCACGATGCGCATCCCGAAACCGCTTCGGAATGATGATCTCCATCGATTTGCCGATTGCTGCGGACGATTGGATCCCGAACATTCGTTCCGCGGCGTAATTCCAGCTCGTTATCTTGCCTTCCGCATCGGACGTAACGATGCCAATGCCGCTGGCCTCTGTGAGTTTCTCATGATCAGCTTGTGAAATCGACCCGCCCTCATTCTTTTTATGGCGGTGTGCTTTACTGTCTCTTCCTTGATAGACCCTGCCGATATACATGAGAAAATTTTCCACTCCGCTCCGAGTCTAAGACGGAGCACACTCTCACATGTTCCTTAAGTTTCTGAAAACAGGCTATAATGCGTATTTAACGAAAGTTGGCGCGTTCCCGCGTATCCGGTGGTGGATGGCAAGCGCTTGGCGGGGCGAGCGGGGATCGACGATGCCTCTAAAAGCGCGTGCTCTTTGCTCGTTTATGCATCGGCTGAAGCGCTCTGCCGGACGCGTCTCTTCCGTCGCTCGAAACGGCGTGATGCGCCTTCCGAGTTCGCGATCTTAAGAAGCGATTACCAAGGATGGAGCGAGAGCGAGAAAATGGACGCACTTGTTCGTCCGAGACTTCTGTATCGATCAGCCTATTTTCGGTTCTCTAGAAGGCGTTACGGTGAACCATGACAGTCGCGGTCCGCAGCATTATGATGAGGTCACGGCTAAGCGACCACCCATCGAGATATTCCAAATCTGCCGATAGCCGATCGGTCAGGTCTTCGTGCTTCGGTGTAGCGCCGCGATAGCCACGAACCTGAGCAAGTCCCGTAATACCCGGTTTCACCGAATGGCGGAGCCAGTATCGCATATCGATTTCCCAGAAAAGCGACGTACCCGCCCGTGATCCGAGCGCGTGCGGACGCGGGCCTACCAGAGACATATCGCCTTGCAGAACATTGAGAAGCTGGGGAAGCTCATCGATACTGGTGGCGCGTATGAAGCGGCCCACGCGGGTAATGCGATCATCATCGCGAGAGGCGGATCGCGTCCCGTCACGATCCGTGGACTCCACATACATGCTACGGAACTTGAAGACATCGAAGAGGCGATTGTGGCGCCCCATCCTTTGCTGTCTGAACAAAATCGGACCGGGACTATCCAACTTGATTGCCAAGGCGACCAGAAAAAACACCGGGCTCAGCAGAACAATGAGCGGGGCGGTGATGGAAAGGTCCAAGACGCGTTTCCCAACGCGCGCAGGCAAGTTCATCGGCCCGATCGAGACCTGCAGGGTCGGCCATGGTTCGAATGGACGTACGCGCCAGCCGACGATATCGAAAAGCTCTGGCATGACGAGCTTACCGTCACAGGCTGCCGATCGGAGATAGAGCGCCCACGCCGAGCGGCGCTCGGTAGGACAGGAAATAACCACCCGATCGTAGGGCGCGACCAGGCCTGAAAAATTGTGCAGACTGACCGGATTTTCCGGATCCGGACGAAAGCCGAAGCGGTCTGCACGAGCGAGGTCCCATCCTTCCGGGACCTGTACGGGCAATCCATCTTCGATAACCAAGCGGCGCTCTAGTCTGATCTTCAGCAGATCATTGGCGATATAGAGAAGCGCAGCTCGACCCGACCAGAGAAAAAACGGAGTTGCGATAGCGATCGTCAAGAAAAGGCTGCGAGACAGAGATGACGAAGTCTTGATCGAGAAGAAAACCAGCAAAACGAGAGCTATCGAGGCGAGCCACGCTTGGGTGATGCGTCCAAGCGACTTGGGAATCGAAACCAAAGAAGAGGACAGATATCCTCCCGCATAAAAAAAGCTAAGCAGAAAGATGCCACCCAATGCGAGCAGCATTGTTGTATCTTCGGACCGGACATGCCGCCATTCAGAAATAGGTTTGCCGTCAGGAAAGCTGTGCCGAGCATGGCAACATCGACGCCAAGTGCCGCAGTCCAAGCTAAGGCACGCCATGCTCCATTGTTTCGCTGGGGCCCGCAATGCGCGACTACAGCAGGATCAGCGCCACCCCCCATCACTTCCCTGATTTCCATCGGCCACCCTTCTAGTCTTCGAAGTGTCTTCGAATTTACAAATTCTTGAAGGCGACCATCGGATGTTATGTATTTCGACCGCTCGTGACCCGCTTCATAGCGTCCCCGAGCCAACGGGCCGAATCCATTTGTTCTGATTTTAGATGGCTGTCTTAAATCGGGAAGACTTTTGATGCAAATGTTACCTGTCGCCTCCTCTCCAGAAGACGATGGCAAAAAATCGCGTCAGCAACACGCATCCCGCGTGCGAAAGCTCTGGCATAGCCTGAGTTATGCGCAAAATATCAGATCATTTTAATATCTTAGGCGAAAATCAGGAATAGGCCCACTACCACCCCGACAAGGGCTACATACCCCGCAAATCTGGAAACCAGATATTCGGCCCTTTGCCATCTGGGAGCTTCCCAGAGCGGACGCGGCGGCGCCCTCCCCTCGCGGTGGTGAGTTTTTCCATTGATGTACGACACGATTATTCCTCTCTCCGTGCCCCACATATTCAATCTCGACCTGAGAAAGTCAAAGGCGAAAGCGTGAACATCCGGTGCAAAACCCATTACGCTTTCGAGTAAGAAAAGTTTCAGGCTGCGCGATTCGCTGGGATCATCCTACGGGCTAGATCGCAGTTGCGTTTGCCGCTGATTACCCTCCCGTCCGCTTTTGATGCTATTCCGCTTCGGCTTCAGTGGGCCGCGATTACAGGCGATAGCGAGATCATTCTGAAATATAAGACAAAAGGACGGCCCCGCTCTTCGAGATCTAGTTTGTCGGATTCTTATACCTTGACCCCAAAGGCAGTTAACGATAGTTTGCCTAGTCAATTTACAGAAGGAACGAAGACGTTGCCTTACTCCGCTACGAAAATCGGGATCGGCGTGAGCATGGTGCTTGCCACCGTAGGGATTTCGTCCTCCGTCTCGTCTCAGGATGTCGATCCCGCAGTTACCGAATTGACACCGGCGGCGTCTGCGCCTCAGGAAGCACCTGACGGCACCCCTTCAAGCGTCGATGGCGAGTCTGCTGCCGAGGGCGACTTGCCCGATCCGGCCGGACCGGAAGTGGAACGCAGGCGCAGCTTCTTCGGGCCTGCTTTGGCTCTGCTTGGCTTGGCGGGCGCCGGCGGCACTGCGGCGGCGTTGGCAGCTGGCGGTAGCGACGCAAGTCCGCAGTAATCGCAACACTGATACGCGGGCGAAATTCGTCCTGTGAGAGTCAGGCCGATTCAAGCCTAGACTTGCGGCGCGGAATTGCCGTCATGTAATGCAACCTGATTCACATACACTGCACTTGGATTCCAGGTAGTTACGGCGGTCAGCAGGCCGTTTATTACCTCAGGGTTCAACAATGCGCTTTGCAAATCCGTGTCCTTCAGGCTCGATATGGCGAATTCGGGCGGCACAGGATTGGACAATGTTTTAGAACGCTGGCTCGCCGCCAGAATGCCGACCGTCGTGCCGAGCTTGAAGTCCGCGATCCGGATCTCCCCGCCGACCCTGTCGACATACGGTTTGCTCCAAATCACGCCTTCATCGGGTTGAGATAAGACGCTCGGCAAGCCGGAGGCTGACGCGCCGGGTCCCGAGGAACCAATCTCAGCGCTGGCTAAAGCCATCTCATACGGTTGCGCGGACTGCCGACGCTCCTCAACATATTTTGCGGCTGCGAGTGTCACGTTTTTGATGCGCCGCCCTATCCCGGGATGGCCGATCGGTATGTCGTACCAACGGATCCGGCCCGCCTTCTTTAAAAAGATTGTTGCTCCGTCGATATCGTAGCCCGCACGCAAAAGCATGGAAACGGCATGTTCGTCCGCAGCGATTTCGAGGTTCTTTGAATTGCTCGCCGAACTGGTAACGCCCGCCCCGCCCTTACGCGACGCAGTGAAAATCGTTCTCGTCGGTTCCGACGGACCGGTATGGTCGAGAATATTGTGCGACATCTCGTGAGCCACCACGAAGGCGAGCTGATCGTCCGTCGTCGCCAATTCCATCATGCGAGTTGTCACAGCCACGAAGCGCCCGTCCGTCCACGCATTCAAGGCCCGATCCGGCATTACGGTCACTTGTCCGCCGCAGCCGGGTTCGCCGACGAGATGCAGGGAAATCGTTTCTCCCGCCCGCTTCACATCCACATCTACCAAACCATCGGCGAGGGCTTCGGAAAGGAAGAAATTGAAATGTTCAACGCGATCGTAGGAAGCGGATCGACCGATTTGCTCCAACGCGAAAGCATTCATCGGAAAACCATCGACTGTGATGATTTCGTCTCCGCGTTGAAATCCCGACAGGGAGGCGGCGCTTTCAGGCACTAGATCGCGAACACCGAACCCCATCTCCAATTTGTAATGGGCGGTGATTTTGGCGCGATCGCGTTCAGCGTAGCTTGCAATGTCATGTATGAGCAGCCCGGACATCATTTGCGGATTTGTGCACAAATCGGCGTTTGCGCGCGCCAACCGGTACCCAACAGTCGCAAGGCGTAGATCGTTGCTGGGACGCGTATCGCTTGTTTCAGCGGCTTCGCTCGACCGTGCTTGGGCGGCATCGACGCCAGCAAGGAGACAAATTGCCGCCGCGCTTGCGCCGAGGAGCGACCAAATCGGACTGGAGCGAAGCATGTGGAAATGTCCTGTTTTGCAACAGGAGCCAGACTAGAAAACAACCCGATAAGGTCTGTTGAAGTGTTATGGTAAACTGGCGTAAACCTTGCCGAGCCAGGTTTCGAAAAACACAGAAGCTTGGCGACTTCATCCGATGAATTGATACCAAGAGTTTCCGTACAAAACTGGCAGTTAAGCTCGGTTTCCTTGGGGAGGATGAATTGCGGCTGTCGGTAGGGGGAATTGAAGCGGCTATGCCTTCGGACCAGCGATTTTCACGGATCAACGCGGGGTATTTCGCCATCTGCCTCCTATTGGGCGGCGCCGGGGCTTATTACCCTTTGATCCAGTCGGTTCTGGAGCTTGGCGCGCTCGCACTTCTGTTCATCACGCTTCCTCGCCTGCGCGGGATTACGACCGTGCCGATCGCAAAAGGCTTGCTTTTGCTGATGACGGCCTGGTTCGCGCTGATACTTTTGCAACTCGTCCCGCTTCCCCCGGCAATCGGTTTGGATCTGCCCGGTCGGTCCTGGGCAATTGCGGTGCAGCGCGAAATATCGCTCGCGGATTCCTGGCGTCCGCTCAGTCTCGCGCCGGATCGAACGGCCCGCACTCTTCTCGCCTCGCTGATACCGGCCGCAATACTGTGCGGAACCCTGACCCTGAGTAAAGATGGGCGACTGCTGCTGTGGCGCGTGGTGATAGCTGCCGCACTGGCGGGAGCCATTGTCAGCGTCGTGGAATTTGCGACTGGCTTCTCCTTCAGCCTGTGGGCCAACTCGACGCGGAATGCTGCCTCGGGACTATTTACGAACCGCACCCACCATGCGGACATGATGCTCGTCGGCATCATCGCCTGCGGTGTGGAGGGGGCCGTGCGATCAGGGGCGCGCTGGGAAAAAAAATGGATGCTGCTCGCCCTGACAGCTCTTTTCGCCTTCGCCGTGCTCATAACGAAGTCCCGGTCCGGTCTCGTTCTCCTGCCCCTGGCAGTCTTCGCCGCATTGTTTCTGGCAAGGCCAGCTGAGAAGCGAGGCCCATGGCGTTACCTTTCCCTGGGTGCTGCGATCGGCCTGATCGCGATGCTTCTCACCCCCACTGCCGACCGCGTTCTCGCGCGGTTCGCTTCGTTAGGAGATAATCCGCGTTACGGGTTCTGGGCCATGACCGCCGAAGCGATCGGCGATACGTTCCCTATTGGCACGGGGCTCGGCACTTTTCGCAGCCTCATCCCCGTCTGGGAGCCTTTAAGGCTCGTCAATCCATACTATCCGAACCACGCGCATAACGATTATCTCGAACTGGTGATGGAAGGGGGCGCGCTCGCAGCCCTCCTGCTCGCGGGATTGATTGCGATCGTCGTTCGCGCTCTGCAACACCATCGACGGGCGGGGAATACGCCGGGGCGTAACCCCATATTTCTACTGGGTGGATTTGCAGTCGTGCTCATCCTCGCGTTGCATTCGTTTAACGATTATCCGCTGCGCATGACGGCACTGGCAGCGGCGGGGGCGTTTGCGCTGAGCCTGCTCGCCCTGCCCCATAAGGCTCGGACACGGTCCTTCAAAAGTTCCGCAGCGGCCATTACCAGCGCAATCGTGGTCCTATGCCTATCGGCTTTGTCCGTGTCCTTCGCTCTCTCAATGCGCGCCGAAATTCGCGATCCGCAAAAGGCTGTCGCGCTACAGCCCTTCTCGTCGACCGGTTGGATATCGCTCGCCTATGCCCGCCTGACAGAAGATCGCTGTAACGAAGCAAAGGCAGCCGCTGTACAGGCGCTGCGAATTGCGCCGGCCAGCAGCACCGCGCTGGCCGTGCTGGGAAGCTGTGCGTGGCGATCCGGCGACGAGGCGTCGGCTGAAAGATGGATGGCTCTCGCAGAACCTCTCGGCTGGCGTGACATCATCGTTCAAAGCTGGTTGGCCGATCAATCCCTGCAAGGCGAAGACCGGGCGAAAGCGACGCCTCATCTCGATGCGCTGCTTCGCATGGACCCTGAGAACCCGATTGCGGGCACGACGATGATGTCGCTCCTTGCCGATCGCAACGGCCCGGACGCCGTCGCCGAAGCGCTGGGCGTCGCCCCTTCCTGGCGTCACGATTTCTTCGAAAATTATCGTCGAACGGGCGTAATCTCCGCTGCGGGGACGGTGACGCTCGTCGAGGGTCTGTCGCAGTCGCCGACGCCCGTAACCGAAGCCGAGCGGAGCACGATCAGATCGGGATTGCAGGCGCGTGGTGAAACCGCTGCCGTCCGCCGTCTTTCGAGCGGCCTTATAGACAATGGGACCTTTTCGAGCGGGTCCGGCCCCTTGCCGAACCGAGCTCGCTCATCGCGTGACTGGCGATCGGGCACGGCATTCGGAGTAAACGCCGTCATCGGTGAGATCGAAAACCCGTGGGATGGAAATGCTCTAATTGTGTCCGACCGTGGCATCGGGACCGGGACCATTGCCGAACAAACCATGACGCTGGCTCCCGGGCTCTACCGCCTGCGACTGGCGATCAGGCCGCAGGCCTCGGTCTCCGCCCTCCCCGAGTGGCAAATCGCCTGCCAGACCTCGCCGGACCGTAGAGCACCTTCGTCGCCCTTGAACGCTCGGTACGACACCGCTCGAGACTCATGGCAGTCTCTGACAGCTGATTTCGTAGTGCCGGAACGCGGATGCACGACGCAGACATTGCAGTTCGTGGTCGCTGACCAAGCCCGCGATCCTGCGATCCTATATCTCGACTCAATCGAAATCATCAGCCTGCCGGATTAAGGCAAGCCGTTCAGGGCACCATTGCAGGGAACGTTGCAATGCACAATCGAAAGAGTTAATACTGGTGTCCGGACCAAGCGGGGGTCGGGATGATCAGGTATAGTTTGATCGCTGTTGCTATTTTTAGCGCGGCAATTGGCGGCTGCGCCAACAACAACGTCGGCGTTGATGTTCCGCGCGGTGATGCCGCCTATGCGCTCGTCCCTGCGGCAAGCGCTTCGCGTCAGCTCAAGGAATACCGGATAGGACCGCTCGACAAGATCGACGTTACCGTGTTCCAGGAGCCCGATCTGACGATGAAGGGGCTCACGGTCGATGCATCCGGCCTGATATCGATTCCGTTTGTCGACAATGCGCAGGCAGCCGGCCTCACGGCTCGCGAACTAGCGCGCTCGCTGGAAGATGAGCTGCGTTCCCGCTATCTGCATCCGCAGGTTACGGTGACCATAACCGAATCCGTATCGCAGCGTGTCACGGTCCAGGGCGAAGTGGACGAGCCTGGAATTTATCCGATAGCCGGTGCCACCACCCTGCTTGGAGCGATCGCTCTGGCCAGCGGAGAAACCGACGTTGCTGCGACGCGAGACGTCGTCGTCCTCCGCACGATCGATGGCGAGCCCAAGGCTGCGGTGTTCGACATTCAGCGTATCCGCCAGGCGCAGGACCCCGATCCCCTGATCGAAGGAAATGATGTCGTGATCGTCGGCTATTCCCGCAGCCGCGGGCTTAAGGAAAACATCCTGCTCGCCGTGCCGGTCCTGAACCTTTTCGCCCTGTCGGCGGCCCGTTTCTGATGGGCTCCACCGTGCAGACGGCGCCTTCGGCCATCCATCTCGATCAGCCCGACGATATCTTCCTCATCGAAGACGATGCCGAGCGAGAGCCGCGCCAGTGGATCGATCTACGCTCGATCTGGGCCGCGATCTTTCGCAATCGCTTCGTCATTCTCGCCATTTTCGCGATAGCCCTGCTGATCGGCGTGATCGGCGTGCTGCTGACGACCCCGATCTATCAGGCGCGCGCCAGCATTCAGATCGACCAGCAGGCGGCGCGCGTTCTCGGCACGGAAGAGCAGGAGCCGATGCCGATCGGGACGGAGGTCGACCGTTTCCTGCAAACGCAGATCGACATTCTGAAAAGCCAGTCGCTGGCGCAGCGTGTGTCGCAAAGCCTCGGCCTGGCGACGAGCGACGCCTTTCTGGAGGCAATGGGCGCCGATATCGACGAGCGCCTGTACAGCACGTCGCGCGAAGAGCAGGTGATCGAGGTCCTGCAAGAGAATATGGGCGTCAATCTGCCGCCCAATACGCGAGTGATCGAGATCACGTTTTCCAGCCGCGATCCCGAACTCGCCGCCAGGGTCGCCAACAGCTATGTCGAGAACTTCATCTCCGGCAATATCGAGCGGCGCTTTTCGACCACATCGTATGCGCGCAATTTCCTCGAGAACCAGCTTGAGCAGGCCCGCCAGAGGCTCCAAAACTCGGAACAGCAGCTCAACGAATATGCGCGCGGTGCGCGGTTGATCGATACGTCCGGAACCTCTTCGGAAGGAGGATCCACCCGCTCGCCAACCGTGGCCAATCTGATGCAATTGAATCAGGCCTACGCCTCCGCGCAGGCGGCCCGCACCATGGCCGAACAGCGCTGGCGCCAGGCCCAGGCCACCAATCTGATGGATCTGCCCCAGGTCCTGTCCAACGGGACCGTCATGGCTCTGGCGGAACAGAAGGCCGAACTGACCGGCACGCTCGCTTCGCTGAGTGAGCGCCTGACCGCCGACCATCCGCAAGTGGTCCAGGTGAATGCGCAACTGGCCGAAATCGACCGGCAGATGAGAGCCATCGCCAGCAGTGTGCGCGCCTCGATCCGCAACGAATACGAAACCGCCGCGCGCCAGGAAGACGCCCTGCAATCGCAGGTTCAGGGCCTCGAGGCCGATACCTATTCCGAACAGGATCGCGGCGTCCGCTACAATATCCTGCGGCGCGAAGTGGACACCAACCGGGCGCTCTACGACAGCCTGCTCAATCGCTTCCGCGAAGTATCGGCCGCCGCCGGGGTCGTTCCCAACAACGTGACCCCTGTCGACGAGGCGCAGGTGCCGCGCCGCCCGATCCACCCCAATATCAAGCTGTTCGCGCTGGCCGCGCTGCTGGCGGCGATCGCCCTGTCGGTGATTGCGGTGTTCGCGCGCGAATGGTTCGACGATACGATCCGCTCTCCCGACCAGTTCGAGGACAAGCTGCGCCTGCCATTGCTCGGCGCGGTGCCCTTGGTGCGCGACGGCGATCCACGGACCGCTCTTCGCGAACCGCATTCACCCTTGAGCGAGGCGTATCACGCGATCCGCGCGTCGATCGAACTGTCTTCCACCAGCGGGATCCCGCATACGCTGCTGATCACCAGCAGCCGCAAGGGAGAGGGCAAGTCGACCACCGCGCTCGCGCTCGCCCAGGATATGGCGGCGACGGGCGGCAAGGTGGTACTGGTGGACGCGGATCTGCGTGCACCGACGCTCCACCGTTTCGTTTCCACTGCGGGCGAGGAGAGGCCTGCCGGCTTGTCAGACCTGCTGGTCGGTCGGCGCACGCTGGACGATGTCCTGCATGACGGCCTGGAAGGCGGCGAAGCGGAGGACGGGACAGGGCGGCTCAAGCTCCTGTTCTCGGGTCCGATCCCGCCCGATTCCGCCACTCTCCTGTCGGGCGAGGCGCTCGGCACCGTAATCGATCAACTGCGGGAGCGGTTCGAGATCGTCATCCTGGATGCGCCCCCGGTCATGGCGCTGGCCGACGCGATCCACCTGTCCGCGCACTCCGATGGCGTGCTGTTCGTCACCGAAGCGGGCGGCGCGCATTTCGGCCAGGCCAAGGGCGCCCTGCGCCGCCTCCAGCGCGCCTCAGCCCGACTGATCGGCGGCGTGCTGACGAAATACGACGCGCGCAAAGCGGGGTATGGGGAAGACTATTACGGGTATGATTACCGCTCGTCGGAGGGAACGTGATGGGAAGCGTCGAGGTCACGCGGCCACTTGCCTCCCCATCGGCGAGACTGTTCCGAAGACCCAAAGCATCTTCTTATTTGCTCAGGGCGAACGCACCGAAAGTTCGGGTGCGTCCGGCTTCAATCGTTTTGTATCTGACTGTAATAGTCGGCGCGGTCGTGGCCACAGCGATCATCCGTGATCGGCCTTATTCCGACAAATCTATCGATATGCAGGTAATCATCCGTCTCTTAGGCGTGGTTTGGACAGCGGTCGTTGCGATCTATTGGAGTGTCATCCGTCCACCTAGCGCGTGGACGGCCCGCCTTACCCCGTGGGCAATCTTTTTCGTCCTTTTGACGGCAAGTGCGCTCTGGTCTCCTAATGCCGCGACCGCCCTGGTCGCCACGATATCTATGCTCATGATCCTCGTCCTGTGCGTCTATTCCGTTGAGATCAACGGCGAATTCGTATCAGTGCGAGCCATCATTTGGGCCTCTCTGTTTCTATGCGGCGTCTCATTGATCCTCATGCCGATTGCACCGGATTTCGTATCGATGCGCGGCTGGTCTGACGATGGCTTTGGCGCGATCAATAGACTGCGAGGGATCACACCCTCAGCTAATGCAATCGGGGGTGTTGCCGCCATCGGTGCTCTATTGAGCTATGCCTATTATCCGCAGTTTCGCCGTGTCGGACTCGCTCTTCCGTATGCGATGATCGGAGTCGCAACGCTCACGCTCATACTTGCCGATAATCGTATGAGCATTCTCGCCGCAGTCGTGAGCGGGGGTGTCATCTTTCTGAGCCGCGGCGCGACGCTGCTCCGATGGGCCCTTGCGACTATTGCAGCAATCAGCGCGTTGCTCTCTTTAACCCTTGCCTCGGATGCGATTCTTTACAGTGTGTCGCGATCGGGCGATACTGCGGAGTTGACCAACCTCACTGGCAGAACTGATATCTGGTTGGTCGCTTTAGAGAAAATCGATGCCGCCCCTATTCTCGGACATGGATATATGTCGGCGGTAACTATCCTTTCACAAGACCCAAGGTTGTTTTCAGCTGCTGCCCATACGCACAATCTTTTCTTGGAAATACTATTTTCATCTGGCCTTCTCGGCTTGATCGCTTTTTTTATCGCTTTGGCATCGACCATAAGGTCATTTTTGATCACGTCCAATATGGCTGTGCTAGCAATACTACTTTTTGTGCTGATCAGGGGCATCACCGAAGCCTCGCCGCTGAATGGCGCCCCGAATTTCGTGATCTACAGTTTGCTCATGATGATCGCGATCGCAGCTGCCCGCATTAAACGAAGGATCCGTTCGGGACGGACATCCGGCACGCCGAATAGCCAGCGCCCGCTTACCAGACACCGGCAGAACCAATATGGGAACTGACGCTCTTTCACAAAATCGATCAAACTTGGCGTCCCCTGCCAAACCATCTGGCAATAGAATCGAGGCGCTAGATGCCATTCGCGCTTTCGCCATTCTCACGATTACGATCAATCATATCTCCAGCCTTACTGTTTATCTTGGTCGGAAAGGGGCGAATTTTCCAACATATACTCATTTTGGCTTTTCGTCGGCCGCCGAAACCTTTGTTATGGTCTCAGGGCTACTCTTCGGACTTGCGTATTTTTCTAAAATTAACAGATATTTCTATCATAGATCAATTGGTCGCATGTTCAAAATAATGGCTGCCAATTGTGTTCTTATACTGCTGATTTTTTCGGTTGTATCGATGTCCCCGACTGAGGTTGGGCAGGTGACTGGCGTCAGCCTGAATGGATCAGCCAATTGGAATGCAATAACCAGTGCCTTGACAATGCTAGATGCACCGTTTCTTGCTACGATCCTACTACTTTACGTAAAAGTCATAGCTATACTAATTTTGTTTCGGTTGGCACTTCGCAGAACTCGTTTGATTGTCACCATTTCACTAGCAATCTACGCGTTTTCGCAAACGCGAATTTTGTCGGGACTGCCTTGGTTGGAAGGGGATTTCAACCCGCTAAGCTGGCAACTGGCTTTCGTCATCCCTGCTGTGACGGCTAAAGAGTGCGCCGTTTGGCTCAATCGAAGTGTGAACGGGCGCGGTTTTGTCGTGGCTGTACCGTTCATTCTTGTGATTCTCGGCTTTGTTCTAAAGGCCAGCCTTCGCTATCTTACCGATATCGACCTTCAAGAACAGTTCCTGTTCTCCAAATCACATCTGGGCCCTCTGCGCATTTTGAGCGCGATCGTTTCGTTTGTTTTTCTATTTCAGATTTTCAGTTATCTTCAGAAATATTTCCCCAAACTGGGAAATATTTTCGGTGCTATAGGCGCCAATTCGCTGGAGACCTTTATTGCCAGCGTCGTCGCGGTTTATGTCGTGGGCGCGCTTTGGCTTTTGCAGCCTAGCACGATTTCCTATTGGGCGTTTTGCCTCGCGGGATCATTGGCTGTGGGCGTTTTCGGATATCTTTTCACGCAATGGAAGCGGATGGCGATCTAGGCGATTGAGGCACGCCTGGACTGCGAGCCGAACTTTGCGAAACCTAAGATGGAACCATGAAACTCGCGCATTTCTTCTGGTCCGGGGTTCGCAACTGGGGCACGCGCCTGGGCAGCGTGGTGCTGTTCCTGATCGTCGCGCGCATTTTGAGCGGGCACGAACTTGGCCTGTTCAGCGCCGCCATCGCCATTCTCGCCATCGCGGAACTGTTCGCCGATAACGGGATCGGCGATGCCGTGGTGCAGGCGCGCAAGCTGAACCCGGGCGCTCTGAGCGCGGCCTTTCTGGTCAATCTGGGGGCCGGGATCATTCTCGGCATCCTGCTGTTCGTCTTCGCCGAGCGGCTGGAGATATGGTTCGGTGCCGATGGCCTGGCGCCGCTGCTGCGGGTCCTGTCGCTGGCGCTCATCCTCAACGCGGCGAGCTATATCGCGCAGTCGATCTTCCGGCGCGAAATGGCCTTTCGCTGGCTGGCCGTGCGCGCGTTGATCGCCACGTTCATCAGCGGCGCGATCGGCGTGACCATGGCGTTGATGGGATATGGCGCGTGGAGCCTGGTGGCGCAGGCGATCATCCTGGCGACCATCAATTGCGCACTCATCTGGTGGCGCGCGCCGTTCAATCCGCTGGTGCGCCCCGATTTCGGTGCGGCGAAGGGATTGCTGCGTTTCGGACTGTCGCTGCTGACCGGGCGGGTGCTGTATTATATCGGCACCCGCGCCATAGAACTGGTCCTGCTGTACCGCCACAGCGCCACGATCCTGAGCTATTACGTCATCGGATCGCGGCTGTATTTCGTGCTCGCCCAGATGATCATGGCGGTGCTGATCGATGTGAGCTTCGCCACGCTGTCGCGGATCGCGGATGATCGCGTAGCGCTGCAGAACGCTTTCCTGCCGATGATCCGAACCGCGTCCATCGTGGCGGTGCCGATCTTCCTCGGGCTGGCGGCGGTCGCGCCCGAAGCATGCGTGGTGGCGTTCGGCGACAAGGGAGAGGAGGCGGCGGTCTATCTCCAGATCGTGGCGCTGTTCGGCGCCTTGCAGGTGACCCAGCACTTTCTGTCGAGCATGTTGGGCGTCGTGGGCCGTCCCGGCGTCGCCACCGCGATCCTCGCGGTCCGCGCGGCGCTGGTCGCTCTGGTCGTCCTGCCGGGATGGGCGCTCGACCCGGTTCAGCTCGTCCTGCTGAGCACGGCGACGCTGCTGATCACGCTGCCTTGCGATTTCTACGCGTGCCGACGGGTCGCCTCGCTCGGCACGATGGCGATCCTGAAGGCGATCGCTCCGGCCTATCTCGCGGGGGGAGCCATGTTGCTGGCGGTCCTCGCCGCCCGCTGGGCCCTTGCGGGACAGGTTCCGGACGTTTTCCTGCGGCTGGCGGTGCTGGCCGGGATCGGCGCGCTGACCTATGCCGTGCTGCTGTTGCTCTTCGCGCCCAAACTCGTGCGCTCGCAGATCCAAGCCATTCGCGCCCGTATTCGCGGCAAGGCGCGGGCGGCGGGCTGAACGGTTTCGCGCAAAAACAAAGGTGGGCGAGCTGCGGCCCGCCCGCCCACCACAGGCGATCGCGTCAATTCAGGTTCCACGCGGGACGCGGATCGGCAATCTTGCGCAGGATCGGAGATCCGATCCTGACCGTCCCGGTGCCGCCCGCGCCCGTATCGAAGAACAGGCGCACAACGCGCGAGGCCCAGCGCAGCATGGTCGTGCCGGCGGGAATTTCCATCCGCGTCGTCAACCATGTCGATCGACCCGGCACGCTGGCGCTGTTTTCCGCAGTCCACAGATAGCCTGTATCAAAGGCATCGTTGAACAGAGCCGCCGGCCCTTCACCTGTGTAGAGGCGGCCGACCCAACCCGCCCACTCGTCGAACTCCACCGGCACGTCCATCTGGACCCAATCGCCGCTTGCGAGGCCGAGCGAGGAGAGGGAGGGATTGCCGGTGCAGCGGAAATCGAAATACTGGTAATCGCTCGTGTCGCCAGATGTGTTGGTCACACTGACGATCTGGCGTTCGTTTTCGGGCGAGAGAACCTCCTTCGCGCCCACGGCGGTGGACTGGCCGCGACCGCGTGTCAGAGTCATTCCGGTCGCCACGGTGCCGCTGGCACCGGCTCCGAGAGTGCCCGAAACGCCCTTCAGCCCCTTGCGGATGAAGAGGTTGTCGGCGGCAAGAGGGTCGAGCGCGGCGCGGGCATCGCCATGCGTCACCATCGACCGAAGGATCGGCAGCAGGATCTCCGCCCGTAGCACGCTCATCCGGATATTCGGATGGACGCCATCGGTCTCGAACAGCGCGCGGTCAGCCGATGCTGTCCCGTCGATCGCCACGGTGTCGCACAGCTTCACACCGGGTCGGGCAGCCTGCGCCCTGATCCACGCGTTGACCGCCCCGAGCGTCGAAAAACGTGGATCGCCCTCAGGCCAGTCGAATCGCCACGCCACGCTTTGCAGCACGACCCAGACGCCATGGCTGGTCAGCAGCGCGATTTGCCGGTCGAGCGCAGCGATGATCGTGGAAGCCGAATTGTCCGTGCCATGAGCACCGCCGACTCCGGAATTGATGTCGTTGGTCCCGATATCGAGATAGACGATGCCGGGCCCGCGATTGAGGACATAGGGGGTTCGATTGATCGATCCGGGCACGCTCGATGTGGCTAGAAGATGCTCGCCGCCGATCCCGTGGTTCGCGCCGCCGGTCGCGTTGAACAGACTGGGCTTATCCTGTCCGAATGGCGCATCGGGCATGGCGAAAATGTCGAGATTGAAGCGCCCGTCCAGCGCGGCGATCACAGGCAGGACGCCGCGCGCACGCTCTTCCGTCCCGCTTATGGTGGAGCCGGAAAAATTCGCGCGATAACCGCGCTGGATGAAGCTGTGGCCCAGGCCAGCGATTTTCGTGCGATTGGGCAAGGGGAGCGCGGAGGGATCGAGCGGTGGAACGCGTGGCACGGGGGCGGCCTGTCCGCCGCCGAAGAGGATCGGAGCCGTCCCGACCGCCTGTGCCATCGCCATATGGCCCGCCACCAGTCCGCTTGCGCCGACGAGCCCGCCGACAAATTGCCGCCGCCGCATCAGGGCACCCGCGCGAGGATGGCGTTGCAAGCGCTCGATCCGCTCGGGGGCGCAATATCGACGACTGCGCCCGATCCCAGCGAAACCAATGTGCCCCCTCCCGTATCGCTTGTATTCAAGCTGTGCAGCGCCAGCATCGTCGCCCCGTCCGGCCCGCGATAGCGCAGCACCAGAGCGCCGCCATTGTAGGACGCGCAGGACTGCGACAGCGCATAAATGCCGCCATAAACGGTTGCGGGCGCGGCGGGTGCGTTCGCGGTTACGAGCTGGAACGCCTCCTGCTTGGCGGCCGTGGGCAGCGGTTCAGTCGAGCTGGCGGGCACGCAGCTGCCATCCGCCTGGGCAATGCAAGGGGCGTAGATCGGGGCATAGCCCGCCGGCGCCTCGATACGAGGGGCCGTCATCTGCGCTGCAAGCGGGAAGAGAGATGGGATGGGAAAGGCCGCCGCGACAATCATCGCGAGGGAAAGGGGTTTGGACGCTAGCATATCGGTATCTCCATTTTTGGAGTTCCCCATATGTTCCATAAAACCGCGTGTAGGAAAGCTGTTTTTCGAAGCCCCCCCTTGATCGTCAGCGATCGTCAGCCGCGCGCCGTCGTTGCCAATGCATCGCGATATTCGGAAACCGGCAGTTCCCCGCGCGCGACCAGCGCCGCCCCGACCAGCGTCTTGCGTCCCAGCGCCCACAGCCCGGCTGGCGAAGAACCGCCATAGCGACGAATCGCAAGCAGCGCCCCGCCGTAATATTTCGCTCGGATGGAGGGATCGAAATCGCGATGTCCGATCATGCGCGCATCGACGAATCGCGCCGTGCGCGCTTCCCGAAACGCGCGGAGGGCAAAACCGGTATCTTCTCCGCTGCGTGCCGGAGTGCCGAGCCCCAGAGTCTCGTCGAAGCGGCGGACCGACTTCAATATTCGCCCGCGCAGCAGCACCGTGTTAGACGATGCAAAGGACAGCACCTGTTGCAGCGAAGGCGTTTGCCATGGCGCATCGGGCTGCCACGTCGCCGCCGACCCATAGCGGCAGAACCACAGGTCGAGATCGCGGTCATCTCGGAACGCATCGTATACGGCTTCGAGCGTACCGGCCGGATACCAAGCATCGTCATCGGGGAAGCCGATCAAATCATCGTCGAGATCCTCCTGCGCCAGAACGGTCTCAAGCATGCGATTGCGCGCCACCGATAAAGGCAATTGCGCCGTGTCCGATGTCACGCGGACATCGCCGGGCACGCCGATGCTATCGACGCTCGCCGCCGGATCGTTACAGCATTGGAGCAGCAGATGGTGATCGACCAGCGCATGGGGACGAGCCTCGCGGAAGGCCGCGACCGAAGCGAACAGCCGCCGCAATTCTTCGTCCCGCCCGCCTTTGGCATTGGCGGTGGTAATCAGGATGACGCGATCGGAACTGCTCATAGGGAAGCGCCTTCCGAAGGGGATGTGAAAGTGTCGGGCGAAGAGCCCGGAGGCGTCGCCGGCGGCTGATCGGCCGACAGAAACCGACCGTAATGGCCGACCTCGATATCGCTTCTCACAATCTTGGCGGGATTGCCCGCGACGATCGATCGCGGCGGCACATCGCGCAGCACCACGGCCCCGGCGGCCACGATGCTGTTGTCGCCAACCCGCACACCCGGCATGATCAGGCTGTGCGCGCCGATGAAGCAATTCTTCCCGATAATGGTGTCCCGATAGATCCCACGTGTGCGATCGTGGCACAGGATCGATGTGCGAAAGGCGATATAGGTATGGGCGCCCACATGGACGCCCTTGGGGTAGGTGCGATCCATCTTGGCCGACAGCGACATGACCACCGTGGGATCGATGGTCATTCCCCAGAAGCGATTATAGAACGCGATCCGCGACCGATTGAGCGAGCGTTGCAACCAAAGCAGCTTGTTCAGGCTAGGCATGGATGAAATCCCGTAGGAAAGTGGTAAGCGCCGGCAGCTTGGGCCCTTCGCCGAGATGGAAAGGTTTGAGATCGGGGGTTTCGAGATGCGCGGCCAGCTCAGTCTCGTCCATAGCGACGTAAATCCCCTCGCGCGCTTCGACTGCGGCAACGGTCGCCAGTTGGTGCTCGTTGCGATGCTCGCCCAGGCTGGCGCGGCGCGGCATGAGGATCAGCGGCTTGCCCAGCCTGCCGGTGCCCAGGATCGTGCCGATGCCAGCATGGCCCACGATCACCGAAGCATCCCGCATCGCCCCGTCGAACTCCGCTGGCGCCATCGCCGCGAAGGTTTCCATATGCGCGTAATGGGCTCCGGGCTCACAGGTCTGGGCGGTCACCTTCAAGCCGCGTTCGCCGGCGATCCCATCCAAAGCCGCCAACATTCTCGGGAACGGCAACTGCGTTCCGACCGTGGCGAAGATCACAGGACCGATCCTTCGTACCGGCCGCCTTCGCGCAGCGCGACCTCCGGCCATTGCGACAGCCATTCGGTGGCATGCCGCTTGGCCTGGCGTCCGGCCATCGACGGCTCTTCCGCATTGGCGATACTGTCGATCCAGATCGTGCGCGTGCGCATCCGGCGCGCCAACATCATGGCCAGCACGCCGGGAAGCGCCCCCGTCGACACGAGGACATGCGGCCGTATCTTCAGGAGAAGCACCAACAGCTTCGCAGCGCACAAGGCTGCACGTAGCGGCTCGTGGCGGTTGCAATCGGGCACGATATGCACACTTTCGAGCCCGGCGCGCTCGCCAAGCCCTTCAAGCGTCGTCACGAAGGTGATCTGCGTGCCTTCGAAGGCGCTCCGCAGGAGCATCATCTGCTCCCAATGGCCCCCTCCGGAAGCCACGGCGACGACTCGGCGCTTTTGCCCCACGCGTGTCAAAAGGCCACCGTTTCACAACCTGAAACGTGCATTCCCCTGTATTTTCCGAACACTACCAACCACCCCATTGGATTGCTTCGCCGACCCCGGAGCCAAACCTAATTTCTCAATTTAACTTTGGCTTGTTCGCTGACATATTTGCGGCTGGACGATGGATCCGTCAAGGCAGGAAGACGGAGATTGAGCGTCTTGGCCTGGTAACATGGGAGGCAGATTGCGGTTTGCCAGAGGCCAATCGTGCTCGCCACACGACGCGCGTCCCTAGGGTTTGGGGGCGATTGCTGGCTCCGCGATTTGCGATCGAGTAGGCTCGGGCACGAGAATTTCTGCCTAAACAAAAGTAAAATCACGATAAACAGGATAGATTACTCAAGATGACGCCATCCAGAGTGCTTGTGCTGGTCACGGGCGGTGCTGGTTATAGCGGGAGCCATGCAGTGGCCGCGCTGCGCGATGCGGGCTGGGATGTGGCGGTTATCGACAATCTGCGGACGGGCTTTCGCTACGCAATCCCGGACGACGTGGCATTTTACGAAGACGGCATTGAGAACAAGGCCCTGAAGACGCAGATTTTCTCCGAGCGAGGTATCGGTGCGATCATGCATTTCGCTGGGTCGATCATCGTGACCGAATCCGTCGAAAAGCCGTTGAATTATTATCGCAACAACACAGTGAATAGCCACGGACTGGTTACCACCGCGATCGCGGCGGGGATCCGGCATTTCATCTTTTCGTCAACCGCGGTGGTTTGTGGAAATCCGACCGCAATTCCGATCGGGGAAACCCATCCGACCGCGCCGATCAATCCGTATGGCAGGTCCAAGCTGATGACCGAGATGATGCTCGCGGACACGGCTGAAGCGCACGTTTTCAATTTCTGCGCACTGCGATATTTCAACGTCGCCGGCGCGGACCCCGATCTTCGAACCGGGCAGTCCACGGCGGGGGCGACCCACCTTATCGAGGTCGCGGTCGAGGCGGCGTTGGGCAAGCGAGACTATGTCGCGGTCTATGGCACCGATTACGATGCCGCCGACGGCACCGGCGTGCGGGGAACCTTCGGCTCTGGTCAGCGAAAATGCATCTATCCTGCGCGAGCTGAAATGGCAGCCGCGCCATGACGATCTGGAAACGATCATTCGTCACGCGCTCGCGTGGGAACGTAAGCTAAGCGAGATGCAAACAGGGCGTTGATGCCGCCCCCTTTCGATTGCAGCGCAAGTCCTATCGATTGGCCCGGCCGCGACCGGTCCAACCATGCTGTTTTCGCAGCTATCGGGAGCGGTCAGATAATGGCTGACGCCGCGAGTACGGCGCACACGGCCAGCGCCGCATATCCCGTCCAGCGCGATAAGACCGCTTCGATGTCCCGCAAGCGCGTGGTGATCGGAAGGACCGGGGTGGCGAAACCCTGTGGCCCACGCGCGGCGGCCGCAAACCCTTCGGCACGGATGAATTGTTCATGGTCTTGATGCATCATGGATCGGGTCCTCCAAATGCATGGTGCACGTCGAAAATTAAAATTTCGTATAGAACCAGACGCGGTGCGAGTTGGAAACCGGCGCGCTTCTCACCTGACGTTCGAGGGTCGGTTCGATCGCACACAGTAGAGCTTCGGGAAAAGCCTGCCCAAGCCTTCAACCCTGCTCGCGGCCATGAGTGAGCATTGCCGTCCCGTTCATACTCCTCGCGCCGCGTATCGCGTGGGCACGGAACTCGCACCTCGGCTGATGTGAGAAATTGGGTGAAAACTAAGAGCGACGAACCGCGCATCACCGCCTCAAAGAGTGCGGTTTTCTGCGGCTGTCTCAGGACAATGGAGCGGGTAGCGAGAATCCGCCTCACATCCACGCTGCCCTCAACACCGCAGAAAACCATGGTTTTCTGTTTGGGTGGGAAGGTGTGTATCCCACCATGTGAGAAGGTCAAGTGGTGCAGACAATGTCCGCATTTTGCGATGACGCTGGGCGATACTCGCTCGTCGATGAAGAAAATCTTTATGTGAAAATTCGGCAGCTTTGCGCCCTCAAATCCGCCATTCCCAACCGCCTTCGGCTCGACCTAGAAGCGGACATACGGTTGCGTGCAGCTGAAAATGGTGCCGAGGACCTAAGGTCACGCCGTTTATCGCACGGATCGCGCAATCCGGCTGGGATTTCAACAATTAGCGGGAGCGCGCGGCGCGGGTTTGGGTTGGGTTATCAGTATCAACTCACGAGGAACTTCGACATGAGCACTACCACATTCAAAAGCCTAGTCGACACCACGATCGATTCTGTCGAGGGTTATCGCAAGGCGATCGAGAAGGCGAAAAGCCCGCATCTCAAAGAGGCACTTCAGCGGCGGCTCGCAGCGCGCGAAGCCACTCTGGAGACGCTGAACGGAGAACTGCGGCGACAGGGTGACGAGTTAGTCACCAAGGGTACCGTGACCGGTGATCTTCACCGGCTTTGGACCGAGATCGCCGACCTGTTCGAGAGCGGTGACAAGGCTGCTGCCGAACGCGTCGAGGAAGGCGAGGATTACATCAAAGAGAAGTTCGAGAAAGCTCTGAAGGGCGACACGTTGACACCTGAAGAGCGTGCTGTGGTGCAGAGCAGCCTCAGCGAAATCGCCGAAGGCGAAGCTTTCGGCGATGTGATCGAGAAGGAATACGACTAACGCTTATTTTGGCGGTTCCGGGATGCGGGGGCATTGCTCCCGCATCCCATTATCGTGCGAGCTTGAAGCTCCAGCATGAGCTTCGATTCAGCAGATCCGACAAGGATTTACACACCAACTATTCGGCCCTTCGTGGACTGGCCCTTTTCCCAATCCGAGGGCCTATCAGGCAACGGCGTGCTTCATGCGATATCCAGCGTGATGTGACACTCCAGGCCTTCGGGCAGAAATCTTTGCGTCGTAGTTCCCTCTGCCGCGAGCGCTTCTGCAATAAGCATCGAGCCAAACCCGTCGCTGGTATCGGGATCGACGGGTGGTCCCCCATGTTCCTTCCAGAGTATATTCAGGGTTTCCGCATCGCGATCGACCCGGATCTCGATGCGCCCCTCATCGGCAGACAGGGCGCCATATTTCAGCGCGTTGGTGAGCAGCTCGTGGAAAACCAGGGCCAGGCCCTGGGCAGCCGAGGCAGACAACTCGGTTTCGTCTAAGACAATCAGGCCAATGCGTTCGCCGACGTCATCGAAGACTGACAATTCCTCCCGCAGAATGGTGCTGGGCTTCATCGCGCCGGCTGTCTCGCCAGCCAGCAGGTGATGGGTTCGTGCCAAGGCGCCGACCCTGCCCTCCAGGGCTTCTGCAAAAGCTGGAATGTCCTGCGCCCGCCGAGCCGATATCTTTACCATCGACCTGATGATTGCCAGCATATTGCGAACGCGATGGTTGAGTTCCTCGGTAATGAGCCGGAGCCTCGCCTCGCTTTGCTTGGATTCGGTTATGTCGACGACGTGACCGATCAGCTTTTCGACATCGCCTGCTGGATTTAGCAATGGGCGACCAGCGGCCCTGATCCAGCGGATCTGGCCGCTGGCGGTCCTGATCTGGCATTCGAACGACCATTCACGCTTCTCTGCGATGGTGGCCTTCTGCAGCTCATCTACCCTTTCCCGGTCGATCTCCATGACATGCTGCAGGAATTGGTCATAGGTCCATTTCGGGAGCAGTTCGGGATAGCCGAAGATCTCGTCGTGCGTCCTGTTTCTAACGGCTTCACCCGATTGGAGATCGAGCTCCCAAATTCCGATGTGGCCGGCTTCGAGAACCAGGCGAAGATGGTCGGCACTTCGGTTCTCGAAGGGTAGGAGATCAGGCATTCGGATTGCTTATGCCGACAGTAGCCGGAAGTCATCAAGTTAAGCGCACCGATCACCAGAGGAGGACCGCAAGCACATCGTCTCGAAGGCCCCTCACAGAGGTCCACGCGCAGACATTGGCCGCGCTATCGAGTTGAATGTAGAAACAGGAAAGGATGGAGAGAAATTCCTTCGATCATTCCGACGCTCTGAAACCGCACTTCATCGATTTTGCGTGAAGGATCCGATCTTTCCGGGAACTTCTCGCATCAAAATGTCTTTCATAGTCAAGCAGTTGTCGCTGCCCATAACCATGGTGTTCTACCGCTCTCGGCCTTGAGCCCAGACGCGGAATGGATGTCAAAGAACCTTGCAAGATTGAAGATGAGGAAAGCGGCTTCCCATGCCCAACTATGTCTTACGATCGCTCGATGAGAACGCGAAGCCCGTATCGGAATCGACGTTCGAGTGCCTATCGATAGCCGGCGCGCTTGACCGGGCGCAGAAACTCGTCCGGGGCCATCACGCTGATCTGTATCAGGACGGGCAACCCGTATGTTCGATGGAGCTTGTTACGGAAACAGGTGTCTGGCTTGTCGGCGGCCCTCGCCGGGGATGCTCGGAATCTACGCTCGACGAAAAGGCGGTGGCATAGCGTGACGCCATGTGGTCCCGCCGATCGCCTGGATGGTCCGCCCGATCGCTTGGCCGCAATCGTGTATCTGCGTCCCCTCGACGTAGGTCGATTAGAACGCAGTTGGACGGTGGCAGTTCATGAATGCGTAAGTTCGGTTGAGGTCGCGCCCCTCCCCCATGCCGCCATATCTTCGGGCAGGATTAGCAGGTGCTCCGGGTACCGATTGGCAAGCATGGCGGCGATTGCGGTCGGTCATTAGCGAATGAGGTGTGCGTGTTCACTCAGCTTAATCCCCCGCTGCCGGTTCTGATCATCGACAAGGGCGCAGGCCTGGCATTCGCAGTGATCGACTATGGAGCGGAGCATAATCTGATCTGGGTGACCGCGCTGGACGATACGGGCGAGATCTGGTGCGCGCCGAACCCGAAAGTCCGGATGCAGGCGAACTGGACGATGGGCCGGGAGAAGGACCGAAACTTGGAACCACCCCTTACCCCGAGGTCTACGCAATGAACCCTGGAGTGCTCGCTGTAGAAGAACCCATAGCCGAAGATATCGAGGCAAGGTTTCGTGCGCATATCTCGGACACCAGCTTTCCCTGCGTGGGTGCAAAGTCGGCTCAGGCCCGCAACTTGCTCGAGGTCGTCGTCGCCTACGATATGCGTAGCGGCTGGGACGACCTGCGAATTCACGACAGCCTGCTGAAATGGGCCGACCGGTACCGCGAAGATCCCGAAGGGTTGCGCAGCATTGCGGTTGTTTTCCAGTATCCCGAAACCCTCTGCGAGGGCGAGTTCGAGAGGCTGCTGTGGGAGAGGCTGCAATCCTTTGCGGAAAAAGACAACTGGCTGGGCCAGCCCTATGACCCTTCTGTGAGTTCCAACCCCGCCGATCCGCATTTTTCGCTCAGCTTCGGAGGGGCGGCATATTTCGTCGTGGGCTTGCATCCGGCAGCATCGCGGCCGGCTCGCCGGTTCGCCTATCCCACCATGGTCTTCAATCTTCACGACCAGTTCGAGGCCTTGCGGACTGATGGCAGGTATGAACGGATGCGGGAAACCATTCTCGAGCGCGACCGTAAACTCGCAGGGGATATAAATCCCATGCTCGCCCGTCACGGGGAGAGCAGCGAAGCAAGGCAATATAGCGGGCGGCTGGTCACCGACGACTGGACCTGCCCGTTCAAGGATCCCCGTCAGGAGGAAAAATGAACCGCATCGAGCCTCGAACAGGGGTCGCTTTCGAATTGTCACGAGGTGACAGGCTGACGGTTCGCGATCCCGATGGGGGGCAGGTTTCGGACCTGTTAGCCTACAATGCGTCCGATGTAGGTGAAACAATCTCCAATGGGCGGACCTTCGATTACGAGGAAACCATCCGCCTGGGAAAAGGTAATCGCCTCTGGTCCAACCGGTCGAACCCGATGCTGACAATCGTCGAGGATACGGTAGACCGACACGACTTTCTGCTGACGCCCTGTTCGGAGGACACATTCCGTCATTTCTATCCGGACAAGCCGCTCCATCGAGGCTGCTTCGGCAATCTCGCCGAAGCCCTTGCGCCCTATGGAATTTCGCCCGATGCGATTCCGACCGCTTTCAATATCTTCATGAACGTGCCGGTCGATGGGGATCGCGGTACTCTGGCCGTCGAGCCGCCCGTCAGCAAAGCGGGCGATCGCATCGTCTTGCAGGCGGAGATGGACCTTGTGATCGGTTTGACCGCCTGTTCCGCCTATGCCTCCAATGGAGGCTCTTTCAAGCCGATCGACTACGAGATTTCCTCGGATGCCTGAAGCATTCAATATAACCTCCGACTGGCCGCGCATTGCCGAAATCGCCGGCAACGCCATCCTGTTCTACGTGATGATCATCGTGATGGTCCGCCTGGTCGGCAAGCGGACCACCAGTCAGCTGAACAATTTCGACTGGATCATTAACGTCACGGTTGGCAGCCTGGCTGCTAGCGGAATCCTTTTGAAGAACGTCGCAACGCTTGACGCGCTTGTCGCGATTGCGGTGCTTGCGCTCTGTCAGTACGCAACGACCCGGTTGGTTTGGCACAGTCGACGGCTTGCCCATGTCGTCAAGGCAGAGCCAACATTGCTAACGCACAAAGGGAAGTTTCTCCGCGATGCAATGAAGCGAACACGGATTACGGAAGAGGAAATCAAGAGCGCATTACGTGAGCATGGCATCACCAAGAACGACGGAGCGAACTGGGTCGTCTTGGAAACCAATGGCAACCTCTCGGTGGTGCCGCGGCAGGAGATAAAGTGGGAAGAAGCTGAAACGCTTTCCGATGTGCGGGCGCCCAACCGTATGCCCGGAAGGTGACGCGTTCTACCCTATATAGGCGCGAAGACCGGTCGGCGACATTCAGTGTGCATCGATAACGCCATGGCCATTGATCGCGACAGCAGCTGTTCTATCTACCAATCATGCGACCTGCGCTGGCGAACCCTGTTCAAATTTCCCGGATCTGGCTAGCTTCACTGATCGTCATGAACCTCTTGCTACTCGCCGCTGTTGCTTCCCTGTTTTTGACCCAGTCCAGCCCGGTCGCTGAAACGCGAACGGTCACGCCGAGGGGGGAACTCGGTGCAGACGAGCGCGCAACGATCGATCTGTTTCGCAACGCCCGCGCATCGGTGGTCTTCATTTCGACGCGGCAACGCGTCGCCGATTTCTGGACCCGCAATGTCTATAGCGTTCCGCGAGGATCGGGATCGGGTCTCGTGTGGGACGAAGCCGGACATATCGTAACGAATTTTCACGTCATTGAGGGGGCGTCGGAGGCCCAGATCCAGCTCGCCGACGGGCGCCAGTTTCCCGCCCGCCTGGTCGGAATCAGCCCCCAGCATGACCTTGCCGTGCTGAAAATCGGAAAGGCGGGCTTCGCGGCCCCGGCGCGTGTTCCCATCGGCACAAACCACGATCTCCAGGTCGGGCAGAATGTGTTTGCCATCGGTAATCCGTTTGGCCTGGACTGGACCCTGACAAAGGGGATTGTGTCGGCGCTCGACCGTTCGCTCCCGAACGAAAACGGCCCGGATATTCGCCATCTGATCCAGACCGATGCGGCCATCAATCCGGGCAATTCGGGTGGCCCGCTGCTGGATTCCGCGGGCAGACTGATTGGCATCAATACGGCAATCTACAGCCCCTCGGGTGCATCGGCCGGCATTGGGTTCGCTGTGCCGGTCGATACAGTCATGCGTGTCGTACCACAGCTGATCGCCGAGGGGCGTTATACGCGTCCCACGCTGGGTATCGAAAGCGACGACGAGATCAACGACCGCCTCAAACGGGCCTCCGGGATTGACGGCGTCTTCATCCTGCGCGTCGATCCCGGTTCGGCAGCAGACCGCGCCGGCATAATCCCGGCCCAGCGCACGAGACGGGGCGTGGCGCCAGGTGACATCGTCACCGCCATCAACGGAGTACCTGTGTCGCGCGTCGGTGATCTTCTGGCCCGCCTCGACGACTATCGTGTGGGACAGACAGTTGTCCTTACGCTGGTGCGCGGCGAAGCGGAGCGAACCGCGAGACTCACGCTGGAAGCGGGAAGCTAGCGATCAGGATCTCACGCGCTTCGTTGTCGTCGGCAAGCAGCAAAGGCGGGCATTAGGCCGCTCTCGAACACGTGATTGGCTCTGCGGCTGGCCAAGGACCCGACTGACTCGCCAAAGGCGGGACGGATGCAGCCGCACCCGTCCCGCCGAACGTCCGATACTGATTGAAGCTTAAGCCGCCTTCTGGTCGGTCAGCTGCGGCGCGTCATCATTGTCGTGGCTGCCGCCTCCGATCTCGATCTTGCGAGGTTTCATCGCTTCGGGAACGACGCGCTCGAGCGAGATGCTGAGCAGGCCATTCTCATAGGAAGCCTCCTTCACCTCGACAAAATCGGCCAGCTGGAACCGACGTTCGAAGGCACGAGTGGCGATGCCTCGGTGAACGAATTCGACGCCGTCCTCGTCCTTCTCGTTCTTCTGCCCCGAGATGACGAGCTGGTTCTGCTGGGCCGTGATATCGATCTCGTCACGGGCAAATCCGGCCACCGCCAGAGTAATGCGGTAGCTATCGTCGCCGGTGCGAACGATATCGAAGGGTGGGAAGCTTTCCTGCGCATCGGTGCGGAAGCTGTTCTCGAGCGCGTCGAACAGGCGGTCAAATCCGACAGTCGAGCGTCGATACGGACTCAGGTCAAATGCAGTTCTCATTTCCAAATCCTCCTTGTTGAGCAATCTGGGCGTGAGAGGCGCCGGACCGAAAGAGCCGGCGCCCTCTGTCCAACCGGACCCATTCTTGGCGTCCGGCACATCTATAACTAGGAACGAGATCTCGAGTTTCAAGAATTTTTTGGTTTTTAAACCATGTTTTTCAGGTTGTTAATGCAAAACAGGCGCGCTCGGTGTGAGCGCGCCTGTCCGGCCTCCAGGAGAAAGAAGCGCCTTAGAAATCCATCGAAGGCATCGAGGAGGGACTGTCTTCCTTGGGTAGCTCAGCTACCAGCGCTTCGGTGGTGATGAGCAAAGAGGCTACCGACGCGGCATCCTGCAGAGCAGTCCTAACGACCTTGGCCGGGTCGATCACACCCGACTTGACCAGATCTTCGTATTCGCCTTTCGCTGCGTTGAAGCCGTGATTGTAGTCATCACCCTCAAGCAGCTTGCCGACGATGTAGGCACCGTCTTCCCCAGCGTTCTCAGCGATCTGGCGCGCCGGAGAGCGCAGCGCCCTGCGTACGATGTCGATGCCTGACTGCTGGTCGTCATTTGCTGCCTGCAGGCCGTCGAGCGCCTTAAGCGCACGAAGCAAGGCGATGCCGCCGCCCGGGAGGATACCTTCCTCGACAGCCGCGCGGGTCGCATGCAACGCGTCGTCGACACGGTCCTTGCGTTCCTTGACTTCGACTTCGGTTGCCCCGCCAACGCGAATGACGGCCACGCCCCCAGCGAGCTTTGCGACGCGCTCCTGAAGTTTTTCCCGGTCGTAGTCGCTGGTGGTCGTCTCGATCTGTGCGCGGATCTGGCCTACCCGGGCGTCGATGTCGGCCTTGTTGCCCGCACCGTCGACAATGGTCGTATTGTCCTTGTCGATGATCACCTTCTTGGCGGTGCCCAGCATGCCAAGCGTGACGTTCTCGAGCTTGGTTCCCAGTTCCTCGCTGACGACATTGCCAGCGGTAAGGATCGCAATATCCTCCAGCATCGCCTTGCGGCGGTCGCCGAAACCAGGCGCCTTGACGGCAGCGACCTTGAGCCCGCCACGAAGCTTGTTCACCACCAGTGTCGCGAGCGCTTCGCCTTCGACGTCCTCTGCGATGATCAGCAGTGGGCGGTTCGACTGAACGACCTGTTCGAGTAGCGGCACGAGTGCCTGCAGGTTCGAAAGCTTCTTCTCGTGGATCAGGATCAGGGGGTCGTCGAGTTCGACCTTCAGCTTTTCGGTGTTGGTCACGAAATAGGGCGAGAGATACCCGCGGTCGAACTGCATGCCCTCGACGGTCTCCAGCTCGGTTTCGAGGCTCTTCGCTTCCTCGACCGTGATCACGCCCTCATTGCCGACCTTGTCCATGGCTTCGGCGAGGATGCGACCGACGGTTTCGTCGCCGTTGGCCGAAATCGTCGCAACCTGCGCGATCTCGCTATTGGCAGAAACCTTCTTGGCATGGCTCTCGAGGTCCTTGACCACAGTGCCCACGGCAAGATCGATACCGCGCTTGAGATCCATCGGGTTCATCCCGGCGGCAACGGCCTTGGCCCCTTCGCGAACGATCGACTGGGCAAGAACGGTTGCGGTGGTCGTGCCATCGCCGGCCTTGTCGTTCTGCTTGTTGGCGACTTCGCGCAGCATCTGCGCCCCCATGTTCTCGAACTTGTCCTTGAGTTCGATTTCCTTCGCGACGGTTACGCCGTCCTTGGTGATGCGGGGCGCCCCGAAGCTTTTCTCGATCACCACGTTGCGTCCTTTGGGGCCGAGGGTGACTTTGACCGCATTTGCAAGCGTATCCACGCCGCGGAGCATGCGATCACGCGCGTCCGACGCAAACTTTACTTCCTTTGCAGCCATTTTGGCCTGCTCCTTTCGTTTCTTCCTTCGATTGAACTGAAGATTTGATCTCGTGGCTTACGCCGCTCGCTTGAGTTCGGCGGTGGCTTCGATGATGCCGAGGATATCGCTCTCCTTCATGATGAGCAGATCCTCGCCCTCGATCCGCACCTCGGTGCCTGACCACTTGCCGAAAAGGATGCGGTCGCCAGCCTTGACTGCAAGTTCGACCGGCTTGCCGGCCTCGTCACGCGTACCGGGCCCCACGGCCACGATCTCGCCTTCCATTGGCTTTTCCTTGGCGGTGTCCGGGATGATGATGCCACCCGAGGTCTTCTCTTCGGCCTCGAGACGGCGAACCAGCACACGATCGTGCAAAGGTCGGAAATGCATGCATAACCTCCATTACAAAGCGATATGTCTAAAGGTGTCTCCCCCGCATTCGGCAGGAGACCTCGGCGATCTAGTTTTGGCCAAAATCGGCTTCAAGTGGTCCGCTGAAAATTTTTGACGCGCGTTTGCCAGCCCGCGCCAAATCGGGGTTTTGCCGCTCCTTATCAGGGGCTTGACGGGCCAGATCCGAGGTCCAAAATATTCTTGGCGGATCTTCCGCAGTGAGTGACGAGCGGCGAAGCGGAAAGGAGGATGACCCTATGTCGCAACCATTCTCACGTTACCTGCACCCTTTCGATGAAGCGCACCACCCTTCGCCAGAACCGGAGGTTAAGCACGCGATTCTCGCGTCATGGGTCCGTAAATCCAACGCACTTGAGATCGGGTCTGCGGGCCGTCGCTTGCCCGAACCCGAGCGATCGGAAACTGCACGAGAACTCTTCCCGGCGAAAGGCTCGATCTACGGGACCCACGGGCGGAGACCTTCGCTATGACCGACCGGGCGTTCCTGGTTCAGCTGGAGGGATACGGTTTGACTACGGCTGAGATTTGTTACGCCATGCCGGATTATCCCGCCCTTCTCCAGATTTTCGCGTGGCAGGAGTACGACGCGGCACCTGATTTTCCTGTGCTCTTCGATTTTCTTGATCATTGGCGGCGCGAGATAGATGCGGAAATCAGGGCAGTCCGTATCGCCCACGAAGGGATGATCCGGCCTGCGACTTGGCGGTCTGCAGATGGTGTTATCTCATGGGAGTAGGCGGCGGTTCGGAAACCCATTTATGAATGCGCCGCCTTCCAGGCGCCCATCGAACCCAGATACACATCGAGATGGTCGAACCCGTGCGCATCGAGCCAGCCGGCGGCCACGGTCGCGCGCATGCCGCTTGCGCACATGAGCGTATAGCGTTGGCCGCGGTCGAGGTCTTTCCACTTCTCGTTCAGTTCGCCGACGTAGATATGACGCGAACCCTCGATCGCCTCGGCCTCACGCTCGTCTGCGTCTCGCACGTCGAGCAGGGTCCAGTCGTCGGGCTTTTCCTGCAAGCGGCGCTCGACTTCTTGCGTGCCGATCATCGGAATCGAGCGCATGGTTTTCCCCGAGGCTGCGGCTGGAACGACGCCGACATAACCCCCGACGATGTTGTCGAGCGCAATCCTCACCAGATGCTCCATCGCGGTTGATAGCTGGTCCTGCGACGAAGCCACCAGCGCGAGCTTTTCGCCTTCGCCGATGAACCATCCGGCAAAGGCCGGGATCATGCCGACCGGCAGGTTGATGCTGCCCGGCAGATGCCCCGCCGCATAGGCAAGCGGCTCGCGGACATCGATAACCCTGTCGGCTTCGCAGGACGACAGTTCGCCAAGGCTCATCGGCTGGGGCTTGAGCACGCGCGGTGCGGCCTCGCCGCCCACCAGGTTGAGGTGTTCCATCAACCGGAAATAGGGCGGCTGGTAGTGGTTTTCGTTGACCTTGCGGTCGATGAACGTGTCGCGATCCTCGATCTGGAGCATGGGGTTGTTGCGGCGCTCGTGACCGACCGTCGAAAACTCCCTGTCCGCCATACCCGATCCGCACACCGAACCGGCACCATGTGCGGGATAAATGATCGCCTGGTCGCCCAGATCGCAGATCTTGCGAAGCGAGTCGAAAAGGAGGCCCGCGACCTCGCGCTTGCGATCGGGATAGAAATCGGTTCGGCCAACATCGCCGACAAACAGCGCGTCGCCGGTGAACACGCCGACAGCCTTGTCGGGATACTCGCTATCGAAGATGGCATAGGCGACGTGGTCGAAGGTATGGCCCGGAGTTTCGAGGACGCGGATCTCGAGCTGTCCGATCGCGTGGCAGTCGCCTTCTCTCGTGGTCTTTGCGTATTCCACCTCGCCGTCCGCGTTGGGGCCGTGGAACACCTCCGCCCCGGTCAGCTCTGCGAGGATGGGCGCACCGGAAACCAGGTCTTCGTTGCGATGGGTCTCGAAGATATGGGTGATCCGCAGCCCCTCGCTCCGCGCCTTCTCGACATAGATCTCGCAGTCCCTGCGAGGATCGATGACGGCGGCCTGACCGCCCGCTCCGACAAGGTAGGAGAGATGGGAAAGACCGGGTGTTTTTATCTTCTCAATCAGCATTTTTCGCCTCCTGATCGCTCAATGTCGCGAGAGGCGGGCGGGTTCCGGGAACAGTCATCTATGACAGGACCATCTATGACAGGACCACAAGTTCGGAACAGTTCGCGCTCTCAGCCGCTGAAAAATCAGCAGGGGAGATGAATGTGAAGGTTTTGTCGAAGACCCTGTCGGCGGCAGCTGTAATCCTGTTCCTGGCGGTGGTGGTATCACTGCTGCCCAGCGACAAGTGGTTTATCCGGACGGTCGACCTTGTGCGCGAACCGCTAACCTATCTTGCCGGCCTATTGCTGATCGCAGCGCTGTTCGTAAGATCCTCGGGTCGATGGTGGACGGTGGCAACGCTAATTGGCGTCATCGTGATCAATCTTTGGCGAATGTGGCCGTATAATCCGGTGGCCCAGACCCAACTAGCGTTGAATAACGAGAGCGCGGCAGCGGAGCGCTGCTTCACCGCGCTATCAGCCAATGTGAAGATCAAGAACAAGGGTTACGGCCGCATGGTGGAGCAAATCCGCCGCTACGATCCAGACCTACTGTTCCTGATGGAGACCGATCAACAGTGGATCAACGAGCTGGGACCTGTGCTCGCGGCATATCCGCATAGTTATCGCCATCCACAGCCTGAGGCTTTCGGCCTTGCCTTCGCTTCCCGCCTCGAAGTCGTGAAATCGAGTATCGTCGAGAACACCCACAGAGACACCCCCACGCTGTATGCCACGCTTCGTCTGCAAAACGGAGCAGCGGTCGAGTTCATCGGGCTTCACCCCAAGCCTCCGCTGCCGGGGTGGAACACCGAGCTACGCGACGAGAACATAGTAAACGCAGGGATCCAAACACCGGACCGCCTGGCCGACGCTTTTGTCATGGGCGATTTCAACGATGTCCCTTGGTCACGCACGACGACCAAGTTTCGCGAACAGGGAGGTTGGCGCGATCCACGCATAGGCCGAGGTGTATTCCCGACATTCCCGTCCGACTGGCTGTTTGTCGGATGGCCCCTGGATCACATCATGGTGAAGGGCCAACTGGAACTGGTTTCGTTCGAAATTTTGCCAGACAATGGGTCCGATCACCGGGCGGTGTGGGCAAAACTCTGCGCACTTCGTGGCCAGTGAGGCTTGGGGAAAAAGTTTGAACCATCACCGGCGCCATTCATTGAGGGGGCGTTAGCCTAGTCACACAACAGGGGAGTTTTGAGTGAAATATCCATTTCTGACCACCGTCGCCGCAGCCTGCGTCGCGGCTGCCGGTTGCAGCTCCGAGGACGTTGAAAACACGCCGATAGATGACATCGATGAAGTCGTCGTCGAAGACGACGAAGGTTACCCGGTTGCGGGCGAATTGACGACCGAACAGCAAGCCAATTTCGACGCCCTCGACCGTGATGCGGCGGTGGAGGAATATGATACAAATCAGGCGGCGCTCGCGGTGACAGGTTCGACGGAAAGCGATGCAGGTAGGGTCACCTCTGACGCCACAGGTAGCGCCACCTCCTCCGATGATGCGCCTGCGAATAGCGCTACTGCTGAAGCGGGCTCCAACATCAAACCGCTGAAAGCGCGCAGTGCGATGGACTTCGTATTCCTCGACCGGAACGAGGATGGCCAACTGTCCGTAGCGGAGTATGCCATCTGGGCCGTGCGCTCCAACCCGCGCAAGCCGAAGGAAAATGACGAAACCCGCCCGTTCACGTCTCCGGACCAGATCAACGAGGCAGGAAAGACGTTTTTCTACTTCGACAAGGACGGTGACACCTTTCTTTCGCCCGATGAGTTCAGTGCGGCGCGCGCCAGCGCGCGAACGCCTTGATGATCCAGGAGTGTCAGGTTTCGAAACCCTGAGACCGAACCAATAGGAGGAATAGAATGAATAAACTCGCATTGATCATGGCCGCCCCGGCTCTCGCCCTTGTTGGCGCCTGCGGAGACGACAGCGCAGTTGAGGAAACCGGCGATGCGCTTGAACAACAAGCAGACGCTGTCGAGGATCTCGGCGACGAACGGGCAGAGCAGCTCGAAGAAATGGCCGACGACGCCTCGACCGACGCACGCGAGGATGCTTTGAACGCGCGCGCCGAAAAAATTGACGATGTTGGCGATGAGCGGGCTGATGCCCTCAATGAAACCGCCGATGAAATGGAATGATCGGCAGATAATCTTGCGGCCCTTGTTTTCCCCTTGGTGTCGCAAAGAGACCCTCGCCTAGACGGCGGGGGTCTCGCTCTCAGCGGTATGCGAGCGTATTGGAGGTACTGCGTATTTAACGGCTAGTATCGCCTTGCGAGTATCCGTTGGAATTCGCTGCGAAGCCAATATTCTCGGGCAATCTATTGGTAGTCTCGATTTGCACAAGTACCCGTTCAGCGCATGATCGGAGATTCGTTTGAGTATGACATACGGCATGCGCACGACGCTACATATCAAACATCTTCGTGCGGCGTCACATTCGCTATCAACGTCTTGATCGTTGAAAACAGCAACGTAACCATCGCTACGAGCAATGCACTCAGCAGCACCACCAACCAATAAAGAACGGTGTAGAGTGCCGGGAACCAGCTATCTGGGACCTCGTCGAACTCTCCGATTGGCATGGTCATCAATAAAAGCATGATGACCGAGCCGGCCAACAACCAGGCACTGAGCATACTGATCCGATAAACCCGCCGGTACATGCTGGGATCGAAATCAGCGTCGGCGCGCCGGACCAATCCCAACATGGTGAGCATCAAGGCCATGGTGGTCGCTGCGCTGGCCGCAATGGCACTGCCAAGATAGAGGGCTGGCTGACTGAGTGCCTCTATCATCTCACGTGCGTGAAGGCTGGAATAGATAGCGCCGTTCGCCATATGACCGGCAATCCCAACCGCCACAACGCCGCACGCCGCTAGAGGGGCAAGGTAGGGCAATTTCATCTCTAAGCTCCCGACCCTTGTTGAGGTCCATTCACGCTGTCGGGGCGAATAAGATAGCGATAAACGCCCCACAGGTTGATCAAGAGTAGGCAGATATTCTGCCACCCAATGCCTTCAGCATCCTCGCTTAGAAAACCCCAAGCAATCAAGGCACAGGATGACGTGACGAAGAGGACAAAAGCCCAGCCTGATACGCGCCGGCTAACGTTTGAGGCGACCACAAACGCAGCAATTACGGCCGCTATCGCGCCATACCATTCAAGCACATCAAGCATCATATTGGGCGACCCTAGAGCACTCTCGACGCGGCTCGACTGATTTCGACACCCGATGACCCCGCCTTCGAGGAGCGTTGAGGGGCCCAGTCAGTGTTCGCGGCGATCAATGATTTTTCAAGACTAGAGCGCACAGGACAGGTGAAGTTCGCGTGACATGCAATGGAAGCGCGCTAACGGCTGTTTCGTTCCGCGCGTGATGCCAAGGCTTTTCTCAATAGATCTGCTGTTTCCGCAGCCTCCGGACAAGGAGTGCAACTTGGCCCCGACTTCGAACCGATCGATCTCGCTGTAGAGACATGTGCCCGGTACGTGGTGGCACGTGCTGTGGATACATATGTCACTGCGCGCCTATCTAATGTTGGGCGTAGAGTAGTTCCTGCCCGGAAAACCGCCGGTCCGCCGCTGGCCCCCTGAACCGATCATTGAGTGACTGACAGCGCCATCCGAGCGATCAGACGTCCGGCAACTGCTGGTTGGCGAAACCCCAGCCAGCCAAGGTTTTGCTTTCCGCGCGATCGATCAGCCGTTTCGCGTCATCGATCGAAAAGGGCTGCGCATCTTTCATCGATTTGAGTTCATTCCAGCCGATCGGAACCGCGACGGGCGCACCGGAGCGAGCGCGGGCGGAATAAGGGATGACGGCAGTGCTGCCGCGCTGGTTACGCAGCCAGTCGATGAAGATCTTACCCTTGCGCTTCGCCTTGCTCATCGTGGCGGTGAAGCGCTCGGGCTCGGCAATACTCAACGCCTCGGCGAAGCGGCGCGAGAAGTCCTTGTGCTCGTCCCATGAGCGGCCGGTGTTGAGCGGCACCACGACGTGAACTCCTTTCCCGCCGGAAAGCATGGCGAAGCTGACGAGGCCGATGTCGGACAGCCGCGCTCGGATATCGCGCGCGGCCTGCTTGACTTCGTTGAAACCTAGACCCTCGTCGGGGTCGAGATCGAATACCATTCGGTCAGGCGCCTCGACATCGTCGCTGCGCGAGCCCCAGCCGTGAAATTCGATCGTCCCCATCTGGACGCATTGAAGGATGCCCCTCACATCCTCGACATAGAGATAGTCTTCCGTCCCGCCGTCCTTCTCGCGGATCGGAACGTGGTGCACGGCATCGCCAAACGCTCCGCTGTCGTGCTTCTGGAAGAAGCATTTCTTCGCGCGTCCTTGTGGGCACCGGACGAGGCTGACCGGGCGCCGTCCGGCGAAAGGCAGCATGAGCGGCGCGACCGCTGCATAGTAGTCGGCGAGTTGCCCCTTGGTCTGACCGCTATCGGGGAACACCACGCGGGGGCGGCTGGAAATCTTGACGTCGGCCGCCGGCGTTGGTGGCTTCGCAGCAGTTTCCGGTTTTATCGATTTGGCATCCTTGTCGCTCCGCAAACCAATATAGCTGCCATGGCGAATGTTCCCGTCCGCAGTGAATTCGGCGAAGGCGACTTCGGCAACGAGCTTCGGGGTCAGCCAGGTCACGCCCTGCGCGCTCGCTTCGTCAGTTTCGACCGGCGGCGTCTTGCGCTCGAGCCGCTTCATCTTCGCCGCCAGATCGTCGAGCTCGTCGGTGGAGAAACCGGTACCGACATTGCCCTTGTAGACCAGCTCGGCATCCTCGTGTTGAGCCATGAGCAAGGACGCGAACGGACGTCCCTTCGCCTTGCTCGCTTTCCACCCGACGATCACGAATTCCTGCCGCCGAGTGCATTTTATCTTCACCCACGCCTTACTGCGCGAGTGTCGATAGGGGGCGTCGATCTTCTTCGCGATAATGCCCTCCTGCCCGGCCTTGCACATGGCCTCGTACAGCTTCTCGCCCGCGCCGATGATGTGATCGGCGACATGGACCGGGGGTTCGGCGGTGGAAAGCAGCGCTTCGAGGCGCTCCTTGCGCTCGATGTTGGGCAGTTTTCTGAGATCCTCCCCGTCCAGCGACAAGAGGTCGAAAGCGTGGAGCGCCAGCGCATCGCTTTTCGACTGGCTTCCGTGTCCGCGCTTCAGGACCTGCTGGAGCGTTGAAAAATCGGGATTGCCCTTTGCGTCGTAAGCGACGATCTCGCCGTCAAGCAGGCAAGCGGGAAGCTCTAGCGCCGCGATCGCCTCGACAAGCGGGGCGAACTTGTCGCTCCAGTCTTTTCCGCTGCGCGTATAGACGCGCACGTCATCGCCCTTCGCCGCGATCATCGCCCGGTACCCGTCGAACTTTATCTCGTGCATCCACTCATTGCCGGTGGGAACATCGTCGACGAGTGTCGCCAGCTGGGGCTTGGCGAATTTGGGCAACCGGGCGGACTGGCGCTTGCTGCGAGATTTGCCCTTGGCGGCATTGCGCGACGAGGCCTTTTCCATCTGCTCGAGAAAGGCATCGTCCTTCTTCCCCGCAAGCGGGAATTCGCCTTTCTTGTCGGCGGCGATTTCGGCCATCGAGCGCCCGGTCAACACGCTGGTGAGCTCGCGTTCGACCAAGGCGTCGCCTTCCTGGGCATGGTCGTCCTGCAATTTCCGCAGGAGCCAGTTTTCGCGCTTCTCGCCGGGCTTCTTCTTGAGCCTGATAAGCAACCATTCGCCCTTCATTCGTTCGCCATTGAGGGAGAAGTGGAGATGGCCCTTGTCGAGATCCGTGGCGCTCTTACCTTTGATCGGGGCCCAACTGCCGCGATCCCACAGCATCACCGTACCGCCGCCATATTCGCCCTTGGGGATCGTTCCCTCGAACTCGGCATAAGACATCGGATGGTCTTCGGTACGCACCGCCAGCCGCTTGATGTCGGGGTCGGGCGATGGCCCCTTGGTCACTGCCCAGCTCTTGAGCACGCCATCGACTTCGAGGCGCAAATCCCAGTGGAGCCGCGTGGCGTCGTGTTTATGCACGATAAAGAGATTGCCCCGTGCGCTGCTTTCCGCCGCGCCCGAGGGTTCCGGCGTCTTCGCAAAATCACGCTTGGCTTTATACTTTGCTAGCGCATCGCGAGGCTGGGTCACTCTTCTGACTCGCCAATCTGTCGATCGCGGTCCTTGGGCTCGACCAAGCGTAACAACGTAAGCATCACCAAGCTGATTACGGACGCGATCGCGACCAGCGGCCACTGCGCGGCGCCGCATGCAATACCGATCACTGCGGCCAGCCACAGGTGGGCGGCCGTGGTCAAATTGTGCACCCGTCCCTTGCTGAACACGATCAATCCGGCACCGATAATCCCGATGAAAGCTCCCGCAGCTTCGTATACGCGCAGCGGGTCCATCTGCTGGCCACCCATCTCATTGTAGAGCGCCACTACGGAAACGGTCATCGCCGCCGCTGAGAAACAGATGAGGCCGTGCGTCCGCATGCCTGCCGCATGTCCGCGCAACTCGCGGTCTAGCCCGAGGAGTAGCCCGATAACGGCGGCGATTCCGAGGCGAGAGAGCAGGTCCCAGTCAAGCCAATGGACCAAAGTGGGATCGTTCAGCTCCATCGGATCAGGCGCTTTTCTTCGGTTTGGCCGCAGCCTTGCGGCTTGCTTTACCGTTGCTTTTCCCGGCGACCGATTTCTTGAGCGCGGCCATCAAATCGATGACGTTTCCGCCGTCCGAGACAGGCTCGCCCACATCCTCAATGATGGCCTTCTTGCTCTTCGACTTGGCCTTCTTGTCGATCAGCTTCTTCAGCGCGTCGACATAGCGATCCTCGAACTCGCTTGCATCGAAAGGCGCGCTCTTCTCCTCGATCAGGGTCGTTGCAAGATCGAGCAATTCCTTCTTCGGCTTCGCCTCGTCGATATCGTCGAAAAATGCCTGTCCCTTGCGCACCTCGTCGGCGTAACGCAGAGTTTCGAGCAGCAGGCCCTTGCCGCACGGCGTGATCGCCACGAGCTTCTCGCTACCGCGCACCGACAACTGGCCCAGCGCCACCTTCTTCGCCTTGCGCAGGGCCTCCCGCAACACGACAAATGCCTCCTCGGCCAGGTCGTCTTTCGGCGCGACGTAATAGGGCTTTTCGAAGTAGAGCGGGTCGATCTCGCACGCCTCGACGAACTGGACGAGTTCGAGTGTCTTACGGCTCTCGATCTTGACAGCCTCGATCTCCTCGTCCTCGAGAAGAACGTATTCGCCCTTGGCAATCTCGTAGCCCTTGATGATTTCGTCGCGGTCGACCGGGCCGAGGCCGGGAACGGTTTTCTCGTACTTGATCCGCTTTCCGCTCGGTTCATGGATCTGATTGAACCTGATCTTCGCGCCCGATTTGCTGGCCGAGTAGATTTCCACCGGGATGGAAACCAGCGCGAGCCTGATCTGTCCCTGCCAATAAGCGCGTGCGGCCATCTGGTCCTCCATTTCGCCGAGTCAGCGATTGGCGGGCATTTTGGTTTCAGGAGAGGGATACTAGGGATGGGTCCCTCCAACCTTAGATGTCGCCCGATGCTAAGGTCTGGATCCGCTATCTATAGGCCAAAACCGGACCGTCAGCTTCCGGCCCAGTTTCCGCCGGTCCGAAAAGCGCCCCAATATCGGGCATTCGTCTGATCGCAATTTTCGCCCGAAAGCTGCCACTGGTTCAGGCTATCCACGATAGCAGCCAAGCGCTTCCGGGTCGGCTGTGCGTCGCAAAAGGAGCCGGACGTCTACGAACATCAAGACGAATTCAAGCGTTGATACAGAACCCTAGTTTCGAGCAGGTTTGCGATTCTTAGTCCAACTTCGATTACATCGAAGGGTTTGGCGACAAAATCTTTCGCCCCGAGCGAAAGAGCGCGGCGTCGTGCCTGTAGCGTCGTGTCGGCTGTGAGCACGAGAACCGGACGGAACTCAGCCGGGCGGTCATGTCGCGAAAACGCTTCGAGCAGTTCGAAACCGTCTACCTCGGGCATCATCAGGTCGAGCAGGACGATGTCGGGTTCCAGATCGATGTAGGCTCTCATCGCCTTCGTCGGATCGGTCAGGCAATGGATGTCGGTATAGCCTTCGCGCTCGAGGACGCTGCGGAGGAGGAGGATATTGGCCACCTCGTCGTCGATCGCGAGGATCCGGCGGGAGGTGATGTCGGCTGGCGCCACCAGTTGGGCAGTCATTCTTCGGGGACCTCGATGGGCGTGAGGGTGGAGGTGGGTGTCGTCGCGTCGACGGCGAGGGGCAGTGAGAACCAGAACCGCGCGCCGAGCCTTCCGGGCCCGGTGCTGGCGGGCTCGTACCCGATCTTTCCCTTCATCGATTCCACTAGGCTTCTCGACAGTGCGAGGCCGAGCCCGGTACCTTCCGTCGCCGATCGGTTCTGTTCGCCGAGTCGGTCGAAAGCGGTAAATAGGCGCGGGACGTCGGGCGGGTCGATCCCCGGGCCGTCATCTTCCACTTCCACAATTGCCATATGCTTCTCGATGCGGCTCGACAGGCGAACCGCCTTGCCGGTGCGGTTATATTTGGCCGAGTTGCCGATGAGGTTGAGAACGACCTGCAAGGCGCGCCGCTTGTCCGCCGATACGACAACCTCCCGTTCGGGCAGATCAAGGGAGAAGGCGAGTCCGGACTGCTTGACCAGCGGCAGGCCGATCGAATGCACTTCGGCAAGCAGTTCATGCAGGTCGAAAGATTCGATCGCCAATTCACTGACTCCGGCTTCGATGCTCGAAATGTCGAGCAGATCGTTAATCAGTGACAACAGGTGCCGACCCGCCTTCATGATCTGCGTTACGGCGGAACGATGATGTGGTGCGAAGTTCTCTTCGTCGATTTCGAGTAATTGCCCGAAACCAAGGATCGCGTTCATCGGGGTCCGCAGCTCGTGGCTCGTTCGCGAGAGGAGGGCGGTCTTGGCCCGGCTCGCCGCGATCGCTTCGTCCTGCGCGGTCCGCAGTTCCTCCTCCGTGCGACGCCGCTCGGACATGTCGCGGGTCACTTTGGCGAAGCCGCGCAGAGTGCCTTTGCCGTCGCGTAGCGCGGTAATGACGACATTGGCCCAGAAACGCGTACCATCGCGCCGAACGCGCCAGCCTTCGTCCTCCGCCGAGCCGTCATGTATGGCGCGATCGATTATCTGCTGCGGGAGGAAATCGCGGGTTTCGGGAGGGTAAAAGGAACTGAAGTGCCTGCCGAGAATCTCACTCGCCTGCCACCCCTTGATACGTTCGGCACCGAGGTTCCACGTGGCGACCCGGCCCTCGGTATCGAGCGCGAAAATGCCGTAGTCGCGCACTCGGTCAACGACGAGCCGGAAGCGTTCCTCGCTTTCGCTCAGCTCCTTTTCCCGCGCACGAAGCAACGCGCTGGCACGACCCAACCGCTGTGCCAACCGCCCGATTTCGTCAGCCTCGTCGGGCAATTCGTCCAACCTTTCCCCCTTGGCCAGCCGTTCCGCATTGCCTTCCAGCACGCGCACCCGGCGAACGATCCCGGTCGAGAAGAGGTAGACCGCCGCGATGCTGCCGAGCAGACCGAGCAGGGCGCTGATGGCGGTAAGCAGCAGAAAGCGCGACCGTACCTCGTCGACCCTGGCCCGGCGCTGGTCAAGCAGAACGGCTTCGCGGCGCTGGATCACGTCGACCTGACTGCCGAGTCGCTCAAGAACATCGCGGCTTGCGCTCAGTTCCGCCTCCAGCACCGCGCGCGACGATGCCGGATCTTCGCCGCCCCGCGACACGCGCACGATCTCGCCCAGACCCTGACGCTTCGCATCGACCAGATTTGTCAGGGTCGCATATTCGTTCCGCACACCGGGGTCTTCGATCGCTTCGTCCAGCCGCTGAATGGTCGGGGCCAGTTCCCGCTCGGCGACGGAGTAAGGCTCAAGAAAGCGATCCTCGCCAGTCAGCGCATATCCCCGGACGCCTGCCGCTGCCTGCGACAGCAGAGCGTGGACCTGATAGGTATCGCGCTGGATGGCAAAGGCGCGCCGAACGTCGGCTTCTGCGCGTTCTTCCGCCGTGCTGGAAAGGTAAAGCGATGCCAGCGCTGCGAACAGAATCGCCAGCGGGATCGCGATAAACACCAGCCCCTTGATCGCCAGCGGTCGATCGGCCCAAAAGCGCAGGGGCGCAGCGGATGGTCGCAACTCCGGCATGGCTCAATCGTCGTCGCGCCGCATTTGCGTCATCAACACCGCAGCCTGTGTGCGGTCGGCAACGCCCAGCTTGCCGATGATCCGCTCGACATGAACCTTGACCGTCGCCGGACTGATGTCGAGCCGACGGCCGATCTCCTTGTTGGTCAGCCCTTCCGCGACCAGCGCGACGACATCGCGCTCGCGATCGGTCAAGAGGCGCGACACGTCGGCATCGCGGTTCGGCAAGGACGCGGCGCGCATTGCAGCATTGACCAGTTCGAGCGGCACCGCAGACTGACCTGCCTTGACCTGCGCGATCGCCGCCTTCAGTTCCTCGATTGCAGCATCCTTGAGGACGTAGCCTGCAGCCCCGGCGGCCAGCGCCTCGCGAACATAAGCGGCCATTTCGTGCAAAGTCAGCATCAGCACCCGCGTACCCAGGCCAAGCGCCACGATCTGCCGCGTAGCTTCCAGACCGTCGATGCCGTCGCCCAGCCGGATATCCATCAGCACGATGTCGGGCTCGTGCAAGCTCGCCATTTCCACCGCTTCCTCTCCGCTGGATGCCATTGCGGCAACCGCGATGTCGGGACCGTCAAGAACCGCCTTCAGGCCCTCACGTGCAAGCTGATGGTCGTCTACGATGAGGATGCGCGTCGCTGTCATGGCTGGACAATCTGAGGCAAATAGGCGGTCACGGTCACACCGCCGCGCGCATCCGCGCGCCAGTCGAGCTTGCCGCCGACTGCTGTCATCCGTTCCGTCATGACACCGATACCGATGTGCTCTCCTGCATCTTTCTGGAGCAGGCTGCCACCGGAAGGCCCGCGGCCGGTATCGGCGATGCGCAGAAAACCGCAGCCGCCCCCTTCGGAAAAAGCGAGCTCCAGCATGACCGCGCAGGGACCGCCTGCATGCTTGCGAATATTGGCGATAGATTCTTGCGCCACCCGGAACAGGGCGGTCTCCAGGGTCTTCGGCAAGCGCTCGGTCGATCTGAAAACGCGAAGGGAGATTCTGTATCCGTCGTCTCCAAGCCCCTCGGCGAGCGCCCGGATCGCAGCTTCAAGACCAAGATCGTCGAGGAGAGTAGGACGCAGCCCACCGATAACGGCGCGCAGTTCGCGCACCAGTCCACGAGCAATACCCGCGAGGCCCGCCCGTTCGGCGGCGGGCAGATCGGGAGCCTCCGAGCCCGGTCCTTCGATCAGCCGTGCGAGCGCGGTAGCGGTCTGGGCCACGCCATCATGCAGTTCCTGCGATACCCGCAATCGCTCGCTTTCCTGCGCGGTGAACATCCGTTCGACCAGCATCTCGAGGCGTTTTTCGCGATCCTGCAGGGTTTCGAGGAGATGCTGCCGCTCGGATTCCCTGCGAGTGCGGTCGATCGCACTGCCCATAAACTCAAGGTACAAGCGAAACGTTTCCCGGTCTTCCTCGTCGCGGATGTCCTGTTCGCTCGAAAGACCTTCGATGGCGATGAAGCCGAGTGGTTCGTCCCCGCCGACCGCGCGAATTGCGATCCCCGGTCCTTCGCCATCCAGCGTGAGGCGAGCACTGCGCGCGCCGAGGAAAAAAGCCAACCGTTCGGCGCAGCGGTCAAGCACGCTGCCCAAGGTTTCGGGACGAACCTCCGAGAGGATCTTTCCAACACTGGTCAGCAGACGCATCCGCGCTGCTCGCGCTTCGGCTGCGCGATAAAGCGCGCGCAGGTCCGCAACGGTCTCGAGTGCGGGAGGAGCGGATGACACGTTCTGGCCCATCGCACGGCTATTAAAGGAATTGCCGCAGAGCGCATAGGCTATCCGGCCTACGCCGCGCGGTTAGCCGTCCGGCTGATTTGAGCGCAACCGTGCCAGCCTAAATGGGGTCCGTCGGGTCGATACCCGCAGAACAATTCAGGGCCTCCACGTTTTCCTCATGGTGGCCAAAACAGGAGACGACACATGAAGCTTACCCGCATCAAGGCTCTCGGCCTCGCCGCTGCTCTTCCTCTCGCCGCCATCGCCGCGCCCGCAGCCGCCAACGTTGCCACTATGCCTACGTCCACCATGGTCGCCGCGCCCTACGCTCCGATCACCGAAGCCGAAGTCATCGCCGCGCAGCAGGCCTGGGGCAACGCGCTGGTCGCCATTGCCGTCGAATACGACGACAAGGGTCATGCCGCTGCCAAGAAGCTGGCGGGCGACATCATCGATAGCGCTTACGGCTACAACCTAGGCCCGGTGCTGTTCAAGCCGACCCTTGCCAAGGGTGACGACGAGCAGACCTTCCGCACGACCCGCGATGGCGCGCTGTCCTATTTCGTCGGAGGTGACCCCAAGTTCGCCCAGGATGGTGGGTTTGCGCTGAAGGGCTGGCGCTCGTTCGAGATCGACAATGCCGGTATCCTCATCACCGGCAACTCGGCCATTTCGATGGGTCACGTGACGGTGATCGACGCCAACGGCAACCGCACCATGGTCGACAAGACCTGGGGTTATGTCCGCGGCCCGGACGGCAAGCTGCGTATCGTGCTTCACCACTCGTCGCTGCCGTACTCGGCTGGCTGACCCCTTCCCCCTCGGCCCGGCTCCGCGCCACGATCCCTCCAACAAGCGCGGACCGGGCCTCCCTCTCCCCGAAAAAACAAGTGCCGAGATCCGGCCGCGCATCGCGCGGGCTGGGCGAAGGCCGCAACAGGATTTCCCCATGCTCGAGACCCGCTATTGTCTTGCCTGTGCCGCAATCGCGCTTCCGTTTGCGACGCCCGTCGCCGCTCAGAAAGCCGGCGATATTCAGGTCAAGGCTTTTGTCACCGGTGTGCTACCGGACGGTGCCATCGCCGAGGTCGAAACCGATCTCATCGGCTTGCCGCCCGGCTCGCAAACCGAAGCCTCGGACTCGGTTGTGCCGACCGTAGCCATCGAGTATTTCGCTTCGCCGAACTTCTCGCTTGAGACGATCTGCTGCGTCACGCCGCATGATGTGCGCGGCGCGGGCGCTCTTGCCGGTGCCGAGCTGATCGATGATGCGATTATCCTGCCCGCCAGCCTGACGGCGAAGTATCACTTCAATCTCGGTGGCGGCTTCAAGCCCTATGTCGGGGCTGGCGCAACCTACTTCATGATCTTCTCCGAAAACGCGGGGGCGGACGCGGCAGCGCTTGGTGCGACCGATGTCGACCTGTCGGACGAGTTCGGATTTCTCCTTCAGGGGGGTGTCGATATAGCGCTGAACCAGCGCGGGCTCGGTCTGTCGCTCAATGCCAAGCGCTATTTCGTCGGTACGACCGCCACTTTCCGTGCGGGCCAGACCGTTGCGCTGCAAAGCGAACACGATCTCAATCCATGGGTTGTCAGCGCTGGCCTCGCTTATCGCTTCTGACGCTTGTTATCTAAGCCATGGGGGACACCGCTCGGACTCCTGATCGGCAAGCAGATCGGCATCTTCGGACTTGCCTATCTCGCAGTTAAGGCGGGTTTGGCGAAGCTTCCCGAAGGCATCGGCCGGTGGCAGCTCCATGGCGGATCGCTGCTGGCCGCGATCGGGTTCACCATAAGCTCGCTCATCGACGGCCTTGCCTCGCCGGCCCGGGGCAGGTCGGTGCAGTTAAGCTGGGCGTACTCAGCGGGTCATTGATGGCGGCGGTCGCAGGCTTTGCACTCTTACGCACAACGTTTCCGAGGGAAACTCTTACATGATCGAAACTTTCGCTCTCCTGATCGGCGGACTGATCGCGCTCCTGATCGGTGGTGAACTCCTGGTTCGCGGCGCGGTGCGTCTGGCCGAAAAGGCGGGTGTAACGCCGCTCGTCGTTGGCTTGGTCATTGTCGGGTTCGGCACCTCGACGCCCGAACTCATGACCAGCGTGGAGGCGGCCATGGCCGGTTCACCCGCGATCGCCTGGGGTAACATCGTTGGATCGAACATCGTCAATGTGCTGGTGATTCTGGGCGTCGCTGTCCTGATCACCCCCATCGTACTGCGCGGCGGCAATCTACTACGCGATACGGGCGTATGTGCTGTGGCATCGCTCGGTCTGCTGGTCCTTGGAGCGACCGGTTGGCACGGAGCTTGGATCGGCCTGGCGATGGTGGTCGCGCTCGTCGTTTACATCGTGCGCTGCTACCGAGATGAGCGAGTAAGGGCAGCGGATTCCGGCCACACGGCGGCTTTCGACCGGCAGCAGGCGCTGGAAATCGCCGATACTGCGCTGCATCAACAAAAAGAAAGCTGGTGGAGGGCCACCCTGCTGCTGCTTGCCGGTTTGGCCTTGCTGATGCTGGGTGCCCGCTTTCTCGTGAGCGCTGCCATCGACCTCGCGCACATCGCCGGTTTGAGCGAAGCGGTCATCGGCCTCACCATAGTCGCGATCGGAACCTCGCTGCCCGAGCTCGTTACCTCGGTGGTCGCCGCGCGGCGAGGCGAGGCCGAGATCGCGTTCGGCAATGTCGTCGGCTCCAACATCTACAACATTCTCGGCATCGGGGGTGTAACGATGATCGTCAGTCCTGCTGCAATTCCGGTAACGCTGTTTCCCGTCGATCTGGCCGTGATGGCGGCGGCGGCGGTCGCGCTCCTGATCGTAAGCCAGGTCTGGAAGCGCTTCGGGCGGCTGGCCGGGATCGTCCTGATGATCGGATATGCAGCTTATGTTGCAATGTTGCTCGCTGCACCCGCGATGCACGAGAATAAGAGCGTGGCTGCGACGTCGCAGTCGACGCAAAAGCCATCACGCGCATCTCCCTGATACACTGTAGAACCAAAGGACTCAGAAGGTGAGAAGACAGGCTGTACTATTTGCGACATTGGCGACATTCGCGGCACCGTCGGCTGCCCGAGCGAGCGACGATGCCGCCGAATTCTGGCTCAATCCGTCCGTCGAAGTCGGATTGGACGACGACACGGCGTTCGAACTCGAAACCGCCCAGCGCTTTCGTTCGGAGAGTGATGGCCGGGTCGATACTTACTTCTTCCGTGGTTGGGTGAAGCAGGACATCGCCGACAACGCTACCCTGGCCGGTGCGGTCGAGTATCGCATCAACGACGGTGGATCCAACGAGGTGCGCACGATCCAGCAGCTTTCGACCAGACACGGCATCCTGAAGACACGGCTGCGCCTTGAACAGCGTTTCGTCGATGGCGCAGATCGAATGGGTCTGCGCCTTCGCCCGCGCTTAGGCTTGGGTTTCGACCTGACCGAAGACGGCAGGTGGTCCGCTGGAGCCGATGCGGAACTATTTTTGGTGCTGCGCGGTAACAATGTCGGCAACGACACCGGCCTCACGGGACTGCGCACCACCATGGGCGTCGAGTACGAAGTCAACGGCAATTTGTCGCTCGGACTTTCCTATCTGCGGCAACAGGATTTCGAGGAGGGCGCACCGGACCAGATCGGCCATGCCCCATTGATTGGCATCGAATACACGTTTTGAGGAGCTAGTTATGCGGAGTGAGCAACAAGTAAGCGGGATGCTTTGTCCGGTTTGTCGGACGGGCCTTGCACTGTCGGATCGCGGCGGGGTGGAGATCGACTATTGTCCGTCGTGCCGCGGTGTCTGGCTGGATCGCGGCGAGCTCGACAAGATTATTGAGCGGACCCCGATTTCGGACAACGATCGATCCGCTCCCGGACGTCAATACGACCGGGCGAAGCCTGGCGGCCTGATGGGCATGGCGGCTGCAATGCTCGAGGGAGACGACGGCTATCGTAAGGACAGACCGCGACACGGTGACTCTCGCGAAGCGTACGAGAAGCGGAAAAGGAAGTCGTTCCTTTCAGAGTTCTTTGACTGAAATGGTTGCCCCTTTTGGTATCTGAAGATCGCGGCGGTTGGCGCTCGTCGCAAGCTTGGAGAAACGTCGACGTCCGTCCATTTCAACCCAAGGAAATGGCGGCTTGCGTCCCCTCGATCGCCCACAGCGGAAAGTCCGGAAACGGCCCAGATGCAGTCGGTCAGCAACGCGCCCCATCTCGGTCATCGAAGCTTCGACGACGATCGCCTGAAAGCGGACATCAGATTATAGGATTTGGAGTACCCGCGTTGTCGGACACTCCGGTAAGTCCGCTTCAAGTTCGCGATCCGGCTGAAGCCGACATTCGTTCATGAGATCCGACACAGCAGCTACGCGCCCCAATGCCGGAACTTTCGAAACCTTTTCGGAAGAGCTCCTGAAAGCAGACGAGGCGCAACTGAAATCCCCCCAGCTACCTATGGGCCTCGATGAGCCCGGTTAGATACGCCACTGCGAACGAGGGCCTCTTGACAACTGAGATGGTAAGCATATCTTACCACCCGTAAGAGCTGGAGAGTCGTGATGGATCCCAATGTTGTCAAAGCCAAGCTGGTTGGGGTGCTGCAGACCGTGCAGTCCCTCAGCGGCGAAGAGTGTCCCGCTATCGATGGTGCCACCAAGCCGGTTGAAACACTTCCGAAGTTCACCAGCAAAGTGTGGCCGGTCGCTGCCGGCATGCTCGGCATTGCGCTCGGCAAGTCCATCCCCTGCGAGGCCAACATTTTCGTCGATGAGGAGAGCAAGGAGCCCTTGGCAATCAACCAGACAGTGGCGCTCGTCCTGAAGCTCCTCGAGGCACAAGAGGCTGAGAAAGCCGAAGAGGCTGCGGCAGAATGAGTGACGATCCTTCGCTCAAGTCGGCAACGATCCATGCCCGATTGCGGGCAGCGCGCGAGACTGCCGGGCTGTCACAGGGGCAGGTGGCCAAGCTTATGAACATGCACCGTCCGACCATTTCGGAAATGGAAGCCGGCAATCGCCGCATCGCGGCGCATGAGCTCGCCAAGCTTGCTGACCTCTACGATACCAAGGTGGCATGGCTGCTGGGTGAGGCGCCCGAACGTGCCGCCACCGACGATCCCAAATTGCAACTTGCAGCCCGCGAACTCAGCAAACTCAAACCCGACGATCTCGACCGCCTCCTCAAACTCATCGCCGCGATGAAGTCGGACGATGACGAGAAGGAGCCCAACCGATGAAAGCGCTGGTCAAGCCGATGATGCACAACCGCCGCGCCTTGGCCGACAAGGCGATGAAAGCAGCGATCTCGGCCCGCCTGAAGGCGGGAAAGGACCTCGTCAGCCCGATTTGCATCTATTCGGTGGCCGAGGCGCACGGCGTGCGCGTGCGGTTCAACGATATCGACATGGAAGGCATGTACCAGCGCGGCTCTCCGCCGCGCATTCACCTGTCGAGCAAGCGTCCGCTGGTCCGCCGCACCTTCAATTGCGCCCACGAGCTCGGCCATCATGTGCTCGGGCACGGCTCCTCGATCGACGAGTTGCGCGAAAACCAGACCGTCCGACCTTGGGACATCCCGGAAGAGTATAGCGCCGACACCTTTGCCGCTTACGCGCTCATGCCGACCCTGGGGCTTCGCAATGCCTTTGCCGTCCGCGGTCTCAAGCCGGAAACCGCGACACCCGCCGAGGTCTATCGCATCGCCTGCCAGTTTGGGGTCGGGTACTCGACGCTGGTCACGCACCTGCTGTGGGGCGAGGCGATGATCGGCCGCTCGCGGGCCGACGCGCTGCGCAAGTTCACGCCACAGTCGCTGCGCGCCCAGATTCTCGGTGCGTTGACGCCGCAGCCGCTCATCGTTGCCGATGAACATTGGGGCGGAGCTGCTATCGACGCGGAAGTGGGGCACCTGCTCCTGTTACCGACAGGGACTGTCGCCCATGGAAACGCCGTTACCGCGATTGGCGACCTTGCCCATGGGCGCCTGTTTGAAGCGAAGCGTCCGGGCTTGGTGAGGCTGGACCGCCCGGGCGGCGACTGGGCCGCGTTCGGCCGCGTCGCGCGAACCGCATACGTCGGGCTCGCTGAGTTCCGCCATCTGGAGGATGACGAAGATGACTAAGACCAGCACGAAGCCGAGCGTTCCGCTGCTCATTGAAGGTCACAGCATATCCGAAGCCTATAGCCGGTTGCTTCTTTATATAATGGAGCATTCCGGTGTGGAAGTCGCACCGCTCGTGCTGACTGTCGATGGCTTTCCTGCCGACTACTCCATTCCTGAAGATCCAGCAGTACGGCGATCGCTGGACGCCTTGCTCCACCGCAAGGGGAAGACAAAGGTCGAGGATGTTGCGTTCACGATCTTTCCCGAACGGCTGTGGGTCATGGCTCAGGGTGACCGCACCAAACTGTTTCAATACTATGGCTGGTCCTTTCCATTCTACCGTGCAAGGGACAAGGCCAACAGCCGTGGCCTCTATTTCGAACGGTTGACGATGTACGGCAGCGGTCCGTGCGATGGAAATCAGCTGGAGTGGATATTGAGCGAATGGAATAAACGAGATGGAGTGAGAGATTCCCTCGCGCAAGCTACGACTTTCGATCCTGCCCGAGACCATACAGCAAGTGCGCAACTCAAATTTCCGTGCCTGCAACATGTTAGCTTCGTGCCGACGGCAGCGGGACTGGTCGTCAATGCGTTCTATGCGACACAGCAGATCTTCGACAAAGCCTATGGCAATTATCTCGGACTCGCTCAGCTCGGCGCGTTTATGGCTCATGAAATGAAAATGCCTTTTGCCCGACTCAATGTGAACGTGGGAGTCGCGAAACTGGAGCGGATCGGAAAGACCGATGGCGCCATGAAGCCGCTAATCGAGGCGGCCCGCCTTTGCATTGCAGCCTCTCCGGCCGCTGCGCTGACAGATGTGGGCTCCGCTCAGCTCACCGCGGATGCTGCCTGATTCAATTATGGGTAAATCCAGCGCCTCGAGCGGCCGCAAGCGCGGTCGCCCCGCCAAGATTCCTGCGGCAATCCAGCAAACGCTTGATGTCGTTTCCGAGCGGAAAGCTCCGATCATCGTTTCTAGCCACCTTGCCCCCGCCAAGACCACTGCCGTCTATGACAGCTACTGGCGGTTCGCCGCGGAAAGGCAGCGCATCTTCTACCGCCGCGCCCTTGGCGAACCGGCTCCATGGACCGACAATCGGGTGCTCGCGACCTACAAGTTCACCAACGCCTACCGGGCGTCTGACCGGGTCAGCCAATATCTGATCCGCAATGTCATATATCGCGAGGACCTGCCTGACACGCCGGACGAGGTCGTGTTCCGCATCCTGCTGTTTAAGCTGTTCAACAAGATCGAGACCTGGCAGCTCCTCGAAAGATCGGTCGGTCCTATCACCTTCGCGGATTACCGCTTCGACCACTTTGATCGCATTCTCACTAAGGCGATGGATGAGAGCAGGCGCATCTATTCGGCGGCCTACATCATGCCACCGGGAAGCTCGGCATTCGGCTGCAAGGCGAAGCATCAGAACCATCTGAAGCTGCTCGAACTCATGATGTCGAAGGCTTTACCGGCCAAGCTCGCTGAGGCGTTGACTATGCAAGAGGGCTTTGAGTTGCTGCGCGCCTTCCCGACGATCGGCGACTTCCTCGCTTATCAGTTCGTCACCGACATGAATTACAGCGAAGTGACTGATTTTTCGGAAATGGACTTTGTGGTCCCGGGGCCCGGCGCCCGCGATGGTTTGCGCAAATGCTTCGCCGACACTGGCGGCCTCAGCGATGCCGAATTGATCCGCCTCATGGCAGACCGGCAGGAGGAGGAATGCGCGCGCCTTGGTCTGGAATTCCCATCGCTATGGGGCCGGCGGCTACAATTGATCGACTGTCAGAACCTGTTTTGCGAAGTCGACAAATACGCCCGCGTTGCGCACCCCGACATTGCAGGGTGGACTGGGCGTACGCGCATTAAGCAAAAGTTTGCTCCGCAAGCAAAACCGATCGAATTCTGGTATCCGCCCAAATGGGGCATCAATGATCGAATCGCTGCCGGTGCAATGCCTAATGAAGCATTTGAGAATTCGCGGCCCGCGACTTTGAAATGTGAAGCAGAGGACGGCTAAGGGCAGGATATGGCAATCGATTTCAAGACATATCAGGAGCAGGCCCTGCTGACCGACCAGGTCCCGCGCTCTAGCGAGGATGAGGCCCTCAAGGCGTTGATCGTGCCGATGCTTGGTCTGGCTGGTGAAACCGGCCAGCTTCTCAGCGAATACAAGAAGCACCTTCGCGACGGGGAAGCGCACCGCCTGTTCATGGATCGTGTGGGTGAAGAACTCGGCGATCTTCTCTGGTATATTGCCAACGTCGCCAGCAAGTTCGACTTGGATTTGGGACAGATTGCGCAACAGAACCTCGACAAGGTGCACGCGCGCTTTGCTCCTGCCAGTAGCAAAGCCCCGAAGCTCGATTCCGGATTTCCCGATACCGAGCGTTTCCCTCGTCAGATGACTGTACGACTGGCCGAAGAGTCCCGTTCGGGTGAACGTCCGAAGGTGCGAATGTCGGTCGACGGGGAAGAGATCGGGTGCCTGCTCGGTGACAATTCCTATGATCCCGACGGCTATCGCTTTCACGACGTGTTCCATCTTGCCTATGCCGCGATCCTTGGTTGGTCGCCGAACCTGCGGGCGTTTCTAAAGCGTAAGCGCAAGAGCCATCCGTTGTTCGATGAAGTCGAGGACGGTGGCCGCGCGCGCATCATCGAGGAAGGCGTCTCCGCGCTGGCATTTGACTATGCGCGCGTCCACAGCTTCCTCGAAGGCATTAGGGAAGTCGATTACGGCTTGCTTCGCACGATCCAAAGCATGACCTCACATCTCGAAGTGGGGCAAGCGACCGCGGCCGATTGGGAACGCGCTATCCTTGAGGGATTTGCGGTGTGGCGTCAGGTTCTCGCCAATAAGGGCGGCGAAATTTTCGTCGACCTCAACGCACGCGCGATCCGCTATCTGGGTGCACCCTGATCGCCGAGACCGATCACGCTGGCGACCGCCAAGTCGCCTTCGTGTGCAGTGCTCACCAGCCAGGATCGGATACCGAGCGCAGCGGCCCGGCGCTCCGCCTCGTCATGCAGCACGATGGTGGGCGCGCCCGAGCGCAGCTTGACCACTTCGATGCTAAGGAAGCCAACGCCTTCGGCAAAGCCCGTGCCGAGCGCTTTCATGACCGCTTCCTTGACGGCGAGCCGACCGGACAGGCGCGCCGGGCGGTCTTGCCCCGTCCCGACCGCTTCTTGTTCCTGAGGCGTGAAGCATCGAATCAGAAACTGATCGGTCGGATCGCGCAGTAAGGCAGCGGTGTGCGAAATATCGACGAGATCGATGCCGTGCGCGAGAATCACGAGGGCGATCCGTTCAAGTTGCGCTCAAGGTCATCGACACTGGCGAGCACGGCGTCGAAGGACGGCACCTCCCCGAAAATCATGCCCGCCATGGCGTCGTAATCCCGGCGCAAGTCGACGGTCATCGCGTCGGTCGGATTGAGCGAGAAGTTACCTGGTTGTGCATGAGCGAGATCGAGATCGCGACTGTTGAAGAACATTCGAGCATGCGCAACGCAATCGCGGCCGAGATCCGGATTGGCGAGCGCCGCAGCTCCCGTTCCGGCGGCCATCAGCTGATGTACATCGTAGTAGTGGCGCGAGACACGCTGTCCTCCTGCTCGCAAGACCTGGCGTGCGTCGAACCAGCGTCGCAGCCCATGCAGGATCACCACCTTGTCCCAAAAGGTCCGCTCCGCATCGACGATCGTCACATCGGCGACGGTGAGATCAACGTCCGGTAGATCCGCGGCGAGATAGGGCGTGATGGTGTGCTGCGCGTGCGGATCGAGCGCGGACTTGGCGCCCGATTCGATCTTTACGGCCTTGCGGATATAGCCATCTGACGCTTCCGTGGTGCTCGGATACCAGAGCAGCAGGCTTTGGCGGCTTTCATCGTCTGTATCGAGCTCGACTCTTGCGGCGGCGGTCTCTCCGTCTGCCGCTGCCACCGCCTCGGCGAGTGTTGCCGAGAGTTGGGCGAGAAGTTCGCCGCCGATGAACGCCTGGCACGCGCCTTTGATGGCATCGAGCTTGGCCTGGCGCTTCTTTCCCGACATTGCTTCCAGCGCCTCAACGCTGGTTTCCTCACCAATGTCCTCGCGAAACACGGTGATATCGATGTCTTCGGAGAAACGCTCGATGAGGCCGAAGCCTTTGGAAAGCGACGTTCCGCCCTTGAACAGAAAGCGGGGCCCCCGCGATGCTGGCCCATTGAACAATGCATCAAGCGTCCAGCAGACCCAGAAATCCTTCTCGATGTTCTGGGGCGCAGTGCCCAGTCGCTGTCCTGCACCGACGAACAGATCGCGCCTGTCGTTTACGGTGGCAGCGAGAACCTGATCATAGGCAGTGTTCATCGTCATGAGCGAGGTGGCCTTCGATGACTGGGCATCGTGTCGCGCAGGATCTGTTGCATCCATGCTGGAAGAGCGAGCAGATCGGTTGAGAGATCGTCGACAATCGCTACACCATGGTCAGGATCGGCAAACAGGCTGCGCAAGCGCTTCACGACAGCAGGGTCGGTATCGCCTCCTGCATCGTGAAGCCAGTGCAATGCCTGCACGACGCGCATGCCGGGACGGCCAGCCCAATGGAGACGGCTCGGCGCGGTCGTCTTGAAGTCTATCTGCAGGTTGCCGAGCTTGATTGGTTTGAGGCGGGCATCGGTGTGAACCACGATTCGCGCCGGTACTGCGTCCGACAGGCCAAGATCGTTCGCTGCGGTCATGCCGTCGACAAGAATTCGAGCTTGGTCGCGGCGTGCTAGGGCGTCGACGACCGAGCGAGGGTTGGGATGGGTCGGCTTGCCGGTGAGGTTGTTGCGCTGCGGCTTGTCATAGAGACCGCGCGCGATGCGTCGTATATCGCCGCTGCGTGTCAGGCGATGAAGAACTTGATCAACAGCCTCCCGCGATCCGAGATCGAGAAAGTCGCGCGGGGTCCAAACCGACGGGTTGCTGCCGTCGGCCATCCGGTCCGTTATAGCGGCTTTGAGGTCGAGGCCGGGTCCGCGCATGCTGGTTCCTTTGTCAGATGCGTGTATACACTGTTCTGACAAATCGGAAAGACGGTTTGTCAGATTCATGTAGCATATTTCTGACAAATGGGGGGCAAAATGGAAGCGGTCGGATTCTGGAGCGGCGAAACGCTGGCAGAGCGTCTCCCGACTCTCATAACGCCGTTCGACGAGGACTGTGTAGACTGCTCGGCCTACACCTTGCACATGGGCCGGGAGGTCTACGTTTCGCCCAATGACCAGACCGAAGACCCGCAGAGCGTCACAATCCGTCAGCTCGACGACAACCAAGCCTTCACCATTCCTCCCGGTCAGTTTGGCTTTCTCCTGACCGAGGAAATCGTCGAGATTCCCGACGATGCGCTGGGCTTCATTTCGATCAAGGCGAAAATCAAATGGCGCGGCCTGATCAATGTATCGGGTTTCCACGTCGACCCCGGCTTCAAGGGACGCCTTATCTTCTCGGTCTACAACGCCGGGCCGGTACCGGTCCATCTGCGGCAGGGCCAGCCGATGTTTCTCCTTTGGCTGTCAAACCTCGATCGCAAGACGAAGCGCGGCCGCGATAGGCCGGTTCAGCTCACCTTTCCGCCCGATCTGATCCCGGGGATTTCGGGAGAACTGCAATCGCTGGCGGGCATCAACAAGAAGATCAAGGATGTCGACAAGGACCTGACCGGCCGGATCCACGCGGTTGAACGCGAGCAGACCTATTACCGCGTGATCGCGCTCGTTCTGATGCTCATAGTCGGCGCAATGGTGACGAACTGGATCCGCGAAGGCGGCCTTCAGCAGTTGTTCGCATCGCAGACCGCCGTCGAAGCCCAGATGGTCATCCCTGACGATGGGGCCTCCCCAGCATCCGATACCGCCATCCAGACGAATGGCGCCGGCTCCGCTGGAGCTCCCACTCCCGCTGCCAGTGGCACTCCTCAGTAGATGCACTTGCTCAGGCCAACTACGCTCGAAGACTTTGCGGCTTACCTTCCGCGATTTCTTGCGCTTGTCGGTCACGAACGCTGGTTCAAGCGGGCCGATGGGCTCGATGCCGAGCAAGGCCGATCCCCCTACCGATGGAAGATCGTGGCAGACTATCACTGGCTCGAGCTCGCAATCAGCCACCAATGCGACATTCTCGCCAAGGAAGGCCGGCTCCTTGGCGAGTATGTCGACATACAGGCCTGGGCCGGGCTTCACTTCGCGGCAACGGTCGTAGAGGTGCACGCGGCTCTCAATACCAAAGGGAAGAAATCGCTCACCGGGCGTCTCCGGGATGCACTGAAAGCAGAGACCGGCTTCGCCGCTCTCTATCTCGAGATGGATGTTGCACAGCGTCTCGCAATCGATGGCTTCGAACTCGAATTTCCTGATCTTGACGGCACAGACCAGTATGATCTCGCATTTTGTCGCGAAAAGGTTAGAGGCGAAGTCGAATGCAAGAGCATTTCTGCTGACGCCGGACGGAAAATCCACCGCAAGGACTTCTATCGTTTTATCGAGGCGATGACCCCTGCCTTCTCGGGCCCGATCGAACAATCGCGCAGCGAAGTTCTCCTTATCGACCTCGAGGACCGGCTGTCCGCCAATCTGCAGGCTCAAAAGCCACTGCGCCGGTCAACGATGGACATGCTGCTGAACGGACAAGCCGATAATGCTGCGGAGTCATGGTTCACCGTTACAAGGATTGCTCTCGATCAAGAGTTGCGAAACGAGGTCACGGTCGACCAGGCGAGAATGAGCGCAATCTGCCGCCAGCGATGGGGGCAAAATTGTCATGCCGCCGGTGCTATCACTGAAGACGGCGGATGCCTGATAGTGATGCGCAGCCAGAATGAGGATGATCCTTCCAAGCCGCTTCTCGAGGCGATGCGAAAGGCAGCGAGCCAGTTCTCAGGCGAACGACCGGCGTTCATAGCCGTACAGTTCGATGAAATCGCCCCTGCCGACCTGATGTTGCCGCATGTCCGCCGACGCGCGGGACTGCTCTCCCATGCGCTATTCCAGCATTATGGCGAACTCCACGTCAATGCGACGTGCTTCAGCTGCTTTGACGGCTTGGTGCGGTATGAAGGGAACGCCTCGTCGCCGGGCTTCGCCGTGCCTAACCTCAATCCGCAATTTCCGCTCGGCGCGACCGACATGCCCACCTTTCTTCGTCGTATCTCTGATCAAACCTTCGCCGACATTATCGGAGCGCCACTTCCGGCTCCTGATATCTCGACCATTCACTTTGGCGCGTCGGCTTCCGACTAAATTCAAATTCGCCCATACCGAGTTAGGACGAGGGCGGCTCCTTAACCGGTGCCTCGCACCCAAAGTGACAGTCTGCAACCGGCCTAAGAGGAGCCAAAATTCGCCGCGTGAACCAACGGTCGGTTTCAGGGGCCAACCACAGTGCTTCGAACGGCGGCTCTGTCGGCGAAAACTTCCAACGCAATCAGGCGTGATGAGCGGCAGCTATCCACTGTCGGCCACCTGAAACCGGACAATCTGTAATCGGCCCAGAAGCTGCTGGGCCGGTTTTGACGGAGATGCCTGTCGGCAAGGCGCATTAATCTCAGTCATTGACTGGGCCGAAGTTTCCCAACCGAAGCTGACGTTCTTTCAGATTCAACTTGGAGGCAACCTCGCGCCCTTATCAGGGTCATTAGTGAGCAAGACTTGGTCGTTGCGAGGCGGTCGTATTTCCTTGCCCGCTTCTCTTTATAAGGATGTGCTTTTAGTCCTAAATAGAGGGGGTGTATCCCATTGCCATACGTAACGGATTGAGCTATAGAATGGGGTATGACGAAGCCCCTCACCACCGCCCAGTTTTTCAAGCTGTATCCGGACGACGAAACCTGCCTCCAGCACCTGTTCGACGTTCGGTTCGGGCAGGGCTTCGAGTGTCCCAAGTGCAAGCGCGCTTCCAAGTGGTTTCGCATTCAGGCCGAGCGCGCCTATTCCTGCCAATGGTGCGGCCATCACCTGCATCCCACGGTTGGCACCCCGTTCGAAAAGACCCGCACGTCGCTCCAGCTTTGGTTCTACGCGATCCACCGGTTCACGACCACGCGCCATGGTGTGAGCGGTAAAGAACTCCAGCGCCAGCTCGGGGTCACCTACAAAACCGCATGGCGCATGGCGGCGCTTATCCGCGAACACATGGCGGACGTTGACGGTGACCGTCAGATCGGCGGCGCTGGCACGAACGTTGAAATTGACGAAACCCTGATGGGCGGCGTCAAGCGGGGCACTCACAATCGCGGCAGCGCCGCTAAGACGGTCGTTGTGGGCGCTCTGGAGCGTGGTGGCGACATTGTAGCGCAGGTTGTTCCGAACCAGCGTCGCGCCACGCTGGAGCCGTTCGTGAAGGCGAACGTGCGTATAGGCGGCAATGTCCACACTGACGAACTTCGCAGCTACGCCAGCCTTTCAGAAGCCGGTTACCGCCATGCACGCGTGAACCACCGCGCGATGGAATATGCCTATTACGACTACCGCCTAGCCGAGACGGTTTCGGTCAACGGTATCAAGAATTTCTGGCGGCACCTTAAGTGCTCGATCAACGGCACTCACACCAGCGTCAGCGCCAAGCACCTCGGCCGCTACGTCAAGGAATTTGAGTATCGCTTCAATCGTCGCAATCGGGCGGAGACGATGCTGGCGGAGCTTCTTTCGACGTTCCGGCCATTGAACGCAGCGTAGCGTCGAAGGCGGCTTGGTCGCCTTCCTCGCCTTCACGTTCGGCGATGAATTTGGCGAGCTTACCCTGTTCGATCGCTTCACGCAGGGTTGTCATCGTCTGTCTCCGTTGGTGGCAGTAAGGGCATATCAAGCTGACGCGGCGCTGGAATGTGGCGCTTGACTTTCTTCACTACGTTCTCGGTAACCAGACCCTTTGCGGTCTGCTTTTGGACGAACGCGATCTCACAGATAAGCACGTCGCCCTTTGCAAATCGGATGTTGTTTTGGTTCACGCGGCGGAGAAAATCCTCATCCTCGATAGTTGCGCTGACAGAGTTCTGGCCATCGTGGAGCCGCCACTTGTTATCATCCTTGAAGGCCAACGAGACGATTGAAAACGCCGCTTCGCGAGTGTCGCTGACGAGGACCTTCTCTGGAATTTCGGGGGTGCGAAAAGAACTCGCCTCGTTCTCCCGCACTCGTTGTGCCGGATTCCTCCGCTCGCCAAATTCGACCAAATCAATGCCAGGGTTTTGAAGCGGGCGATAAACGACCTTCTCCAGCGCGTGCCGCACAGAAAGGTCCTGATATAGGCGGAGCAGTTGAAGTGGGACATCGAAGCTTTCGCCGCCGTAATGAACGCGGATCATGTTACCAGACAGCTTTTCGACCCTATCCGGCATCTGCCCACCGTGAGTTCGGATCCACCAGACCAACCCAGCGCCGCCGAGCAGTAGCTCCTTCAGATTAAGTGCCGCCGCAACGTAGTCGCCTGTCAGGAGAGATAGAGCGCCATCTCGCCAGTTTTGGATAATATCGAAAACGACCGAGAAGCACCCCGGCTCATGCGCTTTGACGTTAATTTGGACTTCTGCCGACTCCCCGTTGAGCAGGAGGTTCATCGCATCGAATAATTCACCGACAGCAAGCATGGCCGGGGCAAGATCGCGCACGTCCATCTCGTGCGCTTTTAGCGCCGGTCCGTCATAAGTGAGAGTGAAGTCTGCGCGGCTCATTATTACCCCCGATTTAGCGTCTGTGACGCTAACACCCCCTGAACGGGCTTGCGCGAGCCGCGCGATAGGCCGTGCCTGATTTGAGTCAAGCGCTACCTATGCGAAGGGGATACACCCCTAAGTTAATGGTGCCGACTGCAGGATTCAAGGCTCGACAGATGCACACATCCATGACCCGGCTTGGGGCAGGAAGACGACTTAAGGCGTTTTAAGGAACCAAGAGCGAGTGATCCCAGTCTGTGCTATCATGCCAGCTCAGTTTTGTTTGCGCGCTGCACTAATTAGTGCCCAGAGAAGCTGTCTTGCTGCAACGACTCCAAGAAAAGCGAACGGCCTTCGACCGGCCCATGTCCGGACATAGCTTTCGGTTCCGGCTTGCAGGCCGAAGATGATCCGACCGGGTCGCGCATTCATCTGCGTCGGTAATCTGATGATCCGAAAGCGGGACGATTTTCGGAAGAGGATCTGAAATTTTACTTTCGGTATCAACGATGAGCGAAAACTCGGTCGAGGTTAGGCCGCCAACCTGATCCCACCCTGCTGCAGCCGGGTCTCCGCTACACCTAGATTTTCGTACTGATAGGCGTAGCCGAGGCTCGGGTTGGCTTTGCTTGATGCCGGATAGATCCGATCTCGGATCGTGGTGCTCTCCGCAATCCAGACCTGCGGATCGGCCGTCCACCAAGCGATGGTCTGCTCCGGATTGATTTCGCGGCCCAGCCAGTGGGAGTATTCGGTATAAGACAGGTTCCGACTCTCGATCAGCTTGCTGTCCCAGACGGAGTGCAGGTTGGTTTCCTCGCCGAACCAGCGAACCTTCACATCGTTGCCGCCACGGTCCTCGCCATTGCCAGCATGAAGCGGCTGATGGACGTCGCCGACGATGTGCACGATGAATTTGAGAGCGAGCGCCTTTTCTTCGCGAGACGCGTTCGGATCGCGCACGGTTTGTGTGAACCGCGTCAGCGCGCTCAGAGCGTCGCCTTCTTCGGGTGCGTCGACGTCTGCGTAGCTCTGGCCTTCCGGAACCGTAACGAAGTGATAGGGACCAGCCTCGCGCTGCCAAAACGTGTCCGGGTTAGAACGTTCTTCGTCCGCTCAGATCGAGGCCTGCGCCAGATCTTCCTCGCCGAGGATCAGTTCGATCTCGGCGCGGGTCCTCCCGTTGATGTGCTCCTGCGCGATCTCGCCGATGACCCGGTGTCCGGTCTGACCCCAGGCATTCGCGACGGAAGGGACGGCAAAAGCGTTTGCAGCAGCCAGTGTGGCAGTTCGGCGGAACATGGTATCTCTTTGAGCGGACTTGCCCATAGTCACCGCTAGATGACAGGATCGCGGCATGAAAGACTGGAACGCCGATAAGAACCCCAATGCCAGCGCAAATCGATGGATTGCCTGCGAAGCTGCGTTCGTCGGTCTCCTGTTCGTCCTCGGACTTGCCAGCGTGCTCTACAACATCGTCGTCGCGCTGGTCTGAGCATGCCCGTTACGCGCGAGCAGGAGATTTGGGCATTGACGCTGAGCGTCGAACGCAAGCACGGCGAGAACGGCGCCCGTTACATCGCACAGCGTGTGACCGCGTTCGAGCAGTCGGGACCGCCAGAAGCCGTCGCGTTGTGGCGTCAGGTCCAGCGCCGATACGAGCAACTGTCGCCAACCAGCAAAAATTGAAGCTTTCCTACACGGAACAAAGTATGAACATATAGCCGCCTTCATCGAATCGGAAGGTCGCCATGCTCGTTCTCGATCCCGCCACGCTCGCCGGCCTCGCCGCTGTCATCACCGCCATGTCTGCCCTCGTGTGGGCGATCCGTCGCAAGCCATGAGCTCCAAGCGGCTCGATACGATCTCGGACTACGCGAGGCACGGCTACATGCTGCGGGTCGAGTGTCGATCCTGCCAGCGCCGGAATTGGTCGCGGCAGATTGCGCAAGTGGAGCGGAGGCTGCGATGCTCGAAATGCGGTAGCCGAGACGTACGAGCGGGACCCGGCTTCAGCGCCTGAGAGAGCGATCACACTGTTTCGTAACTCGAAGTTTGGTCGGGGGGACAATCGCCTTCCACCACGATAGCCCCCCAACTGACCATCCAAGCTTAGGCTGCGAACCACTGGAGGAGATCAGGGTCGATCGTTCCATCGGAGCAAAGGGGAAGGCAGACCGATTGCGCTGTACGCTTAAGGCGACGGCGCAGGGCAGCAAGCTCTAGTTCCGTGATACCCAAGGAACCACGTAGTTTCCGGCCACGCTCACTCATGCATATCCCGTCGATAAGGATACGCATTTCCACATCATCGCCAGCGATCAGGTCCAACGCTTTCATCGCCCCCGCCCGTCGCTGCTCGCGTTCGATGTCCGCTGCCGGATCGCGCGGCGAAGGAAAGCACTTATCGATGATCGCACCATCATTGTCGGCAACGAGGACGATGCCCTTCTTCTCCATCCGCCTACGTGTCCGGTTGATCGTATGGGCGTGACTCGACAGAATCCCGTCAAGGCGACCCTCAACTCCTGCGACCCAATTCGGCCGGCGCAGGGCATGAACGAGAGCAGCGCTCAGCAGATCATCGGCATTGCCTTGGCAACGTCGCGCATATCGGGCTGCCCGTTTTTTGAGATCACGCGGGTCACGGAACCGCGCTTCGAGTTCGCGTGCTTCGGGAGAAGCGGGGTCGAAGGTCGGTAATTTCACCTTCGTATCATCATGCGCCGGTTCCGGTTTATTCGGACACGATGTCCGAATTTTTTTCGAGCGGCGCATTGGTTTGGTAGAAGGGATGCTGTTCGTCATGGGAGCCTCTTGTGGTCGAGATGACATGCTCGTGCGCGCCACGCGCACGAATATTGTCGATCACGGTTTTACAGGATGTCGTATCCGTGGCTCGTCCACTCACGACCCGGAGCGCCCACAAAAGGCATTAACATATTCGGCACAACGGGGCCGGATATATGGACACGCTCGTTTGCAGATATGGTCTGAAGAGATTTCAATTCAAGAAAGAAGAATGGTTAACAGTTCAGTATTGGACTTCTCCTGCCCTCTCGATCAAGACGAATGGATCGCCCCCATGCGAGGCGAGCTGCAAAAAAGGAGGCCGGTACCGGCCTCCTTCTTCAGTTCGTATCAAATCCTCCTCTCTTCGCAGTCCTGCGCGATGAACAGCGTGAGCAGATGCTCGGTCAGCGCGCCGGAACGCTGTTCGCGAGCGATCGTAAACCAGCCTTGCCACCGATCAGTCTGTGCGAGCATCCAGGCGTAGAGATGATCGCGATGATAGGTCTGGGTGAAGCCGAGTGACCAATGCGTCTCCGCCATCGGCATTCTAGCGTTCGCAGCACCAACCAACACGATCGAAGGGCGGTTCGGCATATCCTTTCGCAAGAAGCGAACGGTCGCGTTGGGAATTTTGGCTTCCGCAGCGAGGATCGCCGACTCCATCGCCTCGCGGTCCGGTACGGGGCGAAGCTTCGCGAACGGATGAAGCCCTTCGAGCCCGATGGGCAGCGGTTCGCGATCCGCAGGCCTCGTACTGGCGAGCATGACAAGGACCGCCCTGCCCTCCGGTGTCAGTCGCGCGGTTGCGAGGTTGCCGTCCGCCTCGATAAGATTCTGGCCCGCCAACCAAGAGGAGTAATGCGAGGTCAGGAGCCAGCTGTTCTCGAACATGTCGCTGACGACGCCTTCGGCGCTGACGACACTGCGATCGATCATGGCGAGCATGGCGAGCAGGAACTCGATCTGCTCTTCGTCGGCCGGACCCAGATCACCGCGAGCGGCCATGCCGAGCCGCCCCTTCCACAGCGCCTCGCGTAGCGAACGCCATCGCTCGCCGTATTCGTCGAGCAGCGGGGCTGCAGGATCATCCTCGGCGTCGATGAGGATCCAATAGCCCCATGGGAGCGCGGGGTTGCGGCGTGCCTCGTACGGCAGATCGGACGCACCGTTCATTGCCCGTCTCCCTCTTCGGAACTGCGCAAGACAGGCGGTGACCCATCGCTCTTCGCGTCCCACTCGTGAAGGCGGCGCGCGAGAAGGGTCGCCTGCTCGTACGCGAACCGTGCATCGCGATACGTCTCACCGCGCTCTGCTGCGAGCTTACGGTCGCGACCCATCGGCACGAGATCGCGTGGGCCGTCGAACAGCATGCCGAGCCACCAGGCATCGTCCTCGCTCTCCTGCCCCCTCGCCATCTGCTGCGCAAAGTGCGCGTTCCGTTCGGAAACATGGCAGATGCTGACCGGTTCGGGCACGCGGCGTTGACAGGCTTGCGCACAACTCACCGGTCGATGCAGGCCTTGGCTGATAGCGCCAGGAACGGCATCGGCGTTATACCCGCTCAGCGAGTGTTCGGGCGGCACACCGACATGAGCGCCGTACTCGCCGAGGCGCTCTCGTACGATCACGCAGGAATAGCCGGTCGCCCGGTCGGTCCAGGCGATCTTGTCCGGCTCCCCATCCCATGGGCCCGGCCGATCCGGATGACGATCGTTGCGGTACGCGGCTTCCGCCACGACGTTGGTGCCTGGGATGACGGTCGCAGGCAGGACATTGCTCGCTACGATGACGTAGGAGCTTTTCTTGGATGGCTTCTTGGCCATGAGATAATTCCTTCAGATACAAAAACGCCACCGACGCGAGATCTGCGCGGGCGGCGGACATGATTGATGATGACGGAGTGCGGCGGATCGCCGACGAGCATCAGGGCGGTTTCATGACAGGGACTCCTTCGAAGATCGTGTCAGGCGGCTACCGCGAGCGCAGGGCTGGTGAAGCCATCGATCGCTGCCATGAGCTTTGGCCGATAAGGACGAGCCTGCGCCATTGCGTCGGCGATCTCACGATCGAACTTCATCCGTTCGCCCTTCACCCTGCCGGTCGCCAACAACCAGCGCACCAGCAGCATTGTGGTCACGGTGACGTCGCATTCGCAGTGCTCGCGCAAGGCGACCCACGACCCTTTTTCGGCAGCCTCGCCCAATTGCCATGGCGCCATGATCTTGGCGGGTAGGGCCTGAGCGTGAGCGTACTCGTTCAGGTGCACAGATTCCGCTTTCACCCGAAGCAGATCGCACAGATCGAGGCGCTCGCGCAGCCAAAACCCGTTCGCAAGCGACGATGGTAGCGCGAACCCTTCGCGGATGGCGACGGAGAGGATGACGGGCAGATCCTTGCACTCACCTCCCCAGGTAGTGAGAATTGCTCCTGTGCTGCCTTCCACGAACTCAGCGAAAGCCTGGACGATCTCGCCTTCGGTCAATTCAGGTCGAGACCAGGTCTCGCAGTTCTCGACCGCGATCCCTGTCGGCAAAACCATCAGGGTCATTGCAGAAATGCAGGCGATGCGATGGAACGGCCACCTCGTTTCCGTTTTGCGTTTCTTGGTTTTGCCGGGCTTGGTTTCAACCGTAGTGCCACGGGGATCGGCGGCATGCCGGTCGGCGCGGTGCTGGCCTTCCCGGTCGTAGACATATTCGATATCGAAAATGACATAAGGCCGGGATGAAAGATTGCGGTCGAGAATCGCGTTGGCGTCGGCTTGCAGCCGGGCCTCGAGCGTTAGAGGTCGGTCATGATTTTGGTCTTTCGTTGGACTGCGCGTGGCTCGCGCAGAAAGCGCGATGCCAGCGGTCAGGAATGGGAGATGAGAAGCGTCTGAGCTTTCAGAACCGGTGACGGTTTACGGCGTCGAGCTGCGAGCCGATGGGCTCGGGAAGTTCAGCCTGTGCGAACGCGGCCTTTTCGGTGAAAAAGTCGTCCATCGGGACATCTTTCCACCAGACCTTGCGGTTTGGATCCCAGCTATATCCGCGCGCCTTCAACAAGTCCTTCGCTTCGTAGGGCGCGCCCTTTGCGCGGACCCGTACCGCGCCGTCATCCGACGATTGCAGAAGGCACTGAAGGTAGGTCCGCTCTTTGGTTTCATTGTCCACGCCGTCGACCAAGCGGGTCGGGAGCTGAAGAAGCTGGAACAGCGCCCAGACATCGATCTCAGCACGATGCCCGTCGAAGAAGGCGCCGTGGTCCACCAGCAGGTGTTCCAGCTTTCGGCACGAATGCCCGAACGTGGCCCATGGGATCTCGAAGCAGGAGCAGGCCCACGGCATCGTCGCGGTCGTCGGAAATTGCCGGTCGACGAAAGCGACATCGAACCGAGCATTGTGCGCAACCACGATATGGCATCGCTCGAGCGTTCGAAGGATGATCTTCTCGTCGAGAACTTGGCCCGCCAGATCATCATCGGTCAGACCGGTCAGCTCGACGATTTCCGGTTTCAGGGGACGGCAGGGATCCTGGCGCCAGGATTTCGGTTTCGAATGTCCGATCACGCAGCCGTTCTGATCGACCGCCACATGCATCATCGCCAGTTCGATGATCGCATCGGTCGTCGGATCGAGGCCTTCGGTCTCGACATCCAGAATGGCGATCCTACGCCCGCCTTCCGGCAGATCGTCAGGCAAATTATCGAACGGCTTCGGCAGCCTTTCGAGTACGCGGTAGTCGGGATGGTCGCGCAGCAGCGCGGCCGCGGCGGTTACATCCGCCGTGCGAGAGAACGGTCTCGTCATGGGTAATCTCCGATAAGGATGGTTCATGACTGATCGAGGCCGAAGGTCCGAGAGCGACGCTCTCTATTTTCCCTTCAACCTCTTTCGGTCACAAACTCGGCTCCTGCCGGGTCTTCTTCTTTCGCCGCTCCTTTGGTGTGGGGCGGCGCCTTCCTTTGCAGCAATCGAACGTAGATGATTTCGCTATCGCGAATGACGACGCGCGAAAGCTTTTTGAGCCGGTGTCATGTTCTTGATGAGCGTTTCATCTACCACCAACGTGGGACTCATGTCGGGCGCCATTTCGATCGCACCTTCCACGATCATCTGTTCGCGTTGGTCGAGCCGATGAAACCATGTGGAGCGTTTGCCGCCTTTTCGCGCTTTCTTGAGCAAGCGTTGGGCGAGCTCCTGCCGAGCGATCGTGAGATCGTGCAAGGTGTGAGGTTCACCGGAAAGTACGTAGGCTTCGATGTCCGGATCGGTGCTTTCGATTTTGGGCTTGCCTCGATTGACGGCGCTTCGGAGGAAAACCGGATTTTCGTTTTCACGCTGAAGAGCAATCGGGGGCCAATCGCGTCGTCCTTTGTACACCACCCCGTCGTCTGTGATCGTAGCCTCGCCACGTTCAATCAAATTCAGCAATATGCCTCGCTCGGCTTCCTGGTGGAAATACTGCGCCATCAGAAAGCCCTGAAGGCGGGGACTTGAAAGATCTTCCGGGTTTGCGTCCAGAGCCTTCTGTACCCATGCAATGGACTGGCCGGTTGGTTGCTCGTAATCTTGGACGAGTTCGTCGCGATGGTCGGGAGCATTCTGAACGCGGATCATCGCGCGACGATCATTTGGTCGAAGCTGCGATGCCGTATCGATCCTGTCACCTTTAGGTATATTGGCATCCATAACCTTGTTGACCACACGGTCGTTATAGCGTTTCGCCCCCTCCGCATCGCGAGCATTAAGCGCCTTGGTCAATTTCTCGATACGACGCCACAGGGGATGTGGCGGCGGTTGGCCATCAAGACTGGAAGAGGCCGTCCCTACACGGAAGCCATTGATCCTCTTCCGTTGTTCTTTATCGCCGAAGACAATTCCTTCCTGCGCCGCGAGACGACAATATTCCGCGATGTCACGCTTCGATCCGAAGATTTTGAAATCTTCGCCCCATTTCAGCTGAGCCAGTCTCAAGGCCTGCAACTTGTCCGCGCCCTTCATGATAGTGATGAAGGAGCGATATTCGATAAATTCGAGCCTACCCTGCTTTCGCCACTGATTTGTATCCCAGTATCGGGTTCTCGCGTACCCTGAATAAAGCTCGATCATCTGGTCGAAGCGCTCGATGTCGAGCTGCCACGCGATGGCCTCCGCCTGATCGCGGAGAGACGGATTGGGATTCTGCTTCGCCCGTTCTTCCTTACGGCGGTTTTCGTTCAGTTTGGACTTTTTTGCGTGATCAGCCCTGGCTCTACGCGCCACTTCTCGGATCTGTCGATTGACCTCATGCCGGTCCTTCACTCGCATTTTACGAAGGTTTTCATCGGCGAGTTGAGCGATACGTTCCGCTTCGGCATCGACGAGGCCTTTAGCGTTCCGCCGGACCTCGGCGTCGGCCTTGTCTGCCTTCTTCATCGTGAAGCGCGGGCAAATGAAAGGTCGAAGCAGCTCCGGACGCGAAGGAGGATAAAAGGTCTTGCGGAACCTGCCGGTGAGCTCGGTCATGCTTGCCGTGCTGATTGCAGCGCTCGCAGCGATATGGCGATCATCGCCCAACATCAGGCGACCGTTTCCTCGGTAGTCCACGTACCGGACGCCGATCATGGCGAGACTGTCGTGCAACTCGTCCCAGGACTTAGCTCGTTTGATGCGCGGTGCTATCATCAGCTTCGCGACCCGTTCATCGTCCCATTCCGGCGCCTCGATTTCGAGACCCTTTGACTCGGCACGAAATCTTAGCCACCCCTCATCCGCATGATCGGCAGCCTCGTTGTCGGCCATTATAATCAAGCGATTGTGTCGCACCGAATTCGCTGCCGCGGGATCTACCTCGTAACTGCGTGAAGCGACTCGTTGGCCTCTCCAACGATCGTAGATCGCCTCTTCATCCGCGACGAAAAGCGCGTTGGGCTCGGGATATACGCCATTCTCGAAATCGATACTCGCGGCGAGCATATGCAGCGCTTCGACGTCGAACCCCTTATTGATCTGGAATCCTTTCCCGGTCGCGGGATTAACGGTCAGTATGACAGCATGGAAGTGACGGTGATCTGTATCGCCATGTTCGGTCAACGAAATCGAAGCAGCTGGACCGTACAAGCGTCGCAAGTGGATCATGACCTGATCCAGTCCGGCAACAGGATCGGCGAGAATAACGTGGCGAAGATGGGAGGGGTCGGCATCAGCCATCAACACCACTGCGCGCTCGGTAAACTCTTCGACCTCGATATCGTCGTCTTCGTGGCCGAAAACGGATCTCGTGCGCACCGCGCGTAATTTTTCACCGGGCTTCTTGCTTAGGGTGTAGGCGAGAAGCGTGCGGGCGGCTTCGTCGATTTGCGCTTCAGTCTCCTCGGCGAAAGCATCGTGTTTCACCGGCACCGGTTCTTGCCCTTGCCGTAGCACACCAAGTTCAAAACCGATATCCTGATCGGTCGAATATTCCATCACAGCCACCACAGCTCGGGTCATGGCCCGACGGCTTGCCTCGATACCGAGCTTGCTCTTGAGCTTGTTTTTGCGTGCGGTGCTCTTGACGATCATGGCTTTGTGCGCCCGATCCCTGCCGCGTCGAGCAAATGTTGCGCCATCGTGCGGTTCAGCCCACGCACCGCGAAAGTGAGTTCGGCGATTTTAACGCCTAAATCGTCCAATCGCTCGGTCTCGCCCTCGTATCGATTGATGGTGACGTGACCCCCTGATTTTCCTCCAAGTTGGATTAGAGTCCGGCCCTGACAGAAGGACGGACGAGATGAAGAGAACGAGGTTTTCAGAAGAGCAGATC